>Ga0207853_1000138_pt1 | contig 17178 bp, 14 predicted proteins | sample LuqExpMetagenom6_FD_187764 | JGI IMG/M metagenome (GOLD analysis project Ga0207853, IMG submission 187764) | Tropical forest soil microbial communities from Luquillo Experimental Forest, Puerto Rico - Sample 6 (SPAdes) | ecosystem: Environmental > Terrestrial > Soil > Tropical forest ...
ACGCCCTTTGATGGCCGGCCAACGGTGTTCAATGCACGACGAGATTGCCCATCACGTCGGTCACCAGGAACGTGCCACCGCCGATGTATCGCAGCGTGACCGTGTCATATTGGTTGCCGCTGAGGTAGCCTGTGGAGCCGACGGTTGTGCCCGTCGTTGACGTGTAGGGCTGCCCGTTAAAGTCAGCGGCGACCAGCTTGCCGCCATCGGCCGACGAGGCCACTGCCACCCAGTTCTTGTTGGGGCCGTGTGCTGTCCAGGTCAGCCCGAAGTCGGTGGACGTGTAAAGCTGGCCGTTGTTAACGGCGGCGACCAATTTGCTGCCGTCGGCCGACGAGGCCACGCCGGCCCAATTCATGTTGGAGTCACGCGCTGTCCAGGTCACCCCGAAATCGCTGGACGTGTAGAGCTGGCCTCCGTTGGCAGAGGCGACCAGCTTGCTGCCATCGGCCGATGAGGCCACTGCATACCAAGCCCTGTTGGAGTCACGCGCTGTCCAGGTCAGCCCGAAGTCGGTGGACGTGTAGAGCTGGCCGTTGTAAACGGCGGCGACCAGCTTGCTGCCGTCGGCCGAGGAGGCCACTGCGTACCAAGCCCTGTTGGAGTCGCGCGCTGTCCAGGTCACCCCGAAGTCGGTGGACGTGTAGAGCTGGCCTGCGGTGACAGCGGCGACCAGCTTGCTGCCGTCGGCGGACGAGGCTACTCCATACCAATCCCTGTTGGAGTCGCGCGCTGTCCAGGTCACCCCGAAGTCGGTGGACGTGTAGAGCTGACCTCCGTTGGCAGAGGCGACCAGCTTGCTGCCGTCGGCCGAGGAGGCCACTGCGTACCAAGCCCTGTTGGAGTCACGCGCTGTCCAGGTCACCCCGAAGTCGGTGGACGTGTAAAGCTGGCCGTTGTAAACGGCGGCGACCAGCTTGCTGCCGTCGGCCGACGAGGCCACCGCCATCCATAAATTGTTGGGGTAATTGCCGCGCGCCGTCCAGGTCACTCCGGCCTGGGCGGCCGGAAGGTCCGTGACAATCGATTGCCCCTGGTTTTGCGCGATGTACCAGCCTCCAGCCCCGCGGCCCGATACCTGGACCAGGTCACCAATCTTCAGGCTGGCTGTGTCCGGCAAGGTGATCTCGACCGGAGAAGCGCTGTCGGCCAGGTAACCAGTGTTGGCGGCCGCCTGCTGGCTTGTGCCGGTGACGTCCACCCAGCTGATGCCAGTGCCAGGCGCGCCGTTGCACACGTAGGTGGTGGCGGCGACCTCGCCGGGGTCCAACGCCTGGTTGGCGTTGAGGTCCACGCCAGAGCCGATCTTCTGTCCACCATAGGTGCAGTTGGCTCCCGCTGGTTCAGTGACGACGGTCAGCAGTGTATTCACACCATTCGTCCCGTTGGTCCCGTTGCTGCCGTTGCAGACGTACGTCGTGCTGGTCACTTCGCCGGCGTCCAGGGCGCCATTGCCGTTGGTGTCCAGGCCCGAGGTAACCTTTTGGCCGCCGTTGGCGCAGTTTGCGCCGGCCGGCTCGTTGCTGATCGCCGCCAGCGTCGAGACCCCGGCTGCTCCCGCAGGACCGCTCGAGCCGGGCGCGCCGTTGCACACGTAGCTGGTGCCGGCGACTTCGCCGGCGTCGAGCACGCCGTTGCCGTTGGCGTCCAGGCCCGAACTGATCTTCTGCCCGCCGTAGGCGCAGTGGACACCGGCCGGCTCCGCCACCGTACTGGCAAGGGTATTCAAGCCGTTGGCCCCGCTGTTGCCGGCGCCGTTGCAGACGTAGCCGTTGCTGGTGACTTCACCCGCGTCCAGCACGCCGTTGCCGTTGGCGTCCGGGCCTGCTTGGACCCGCGCACCGCCGCTGGCGCAGTTTGCGCCGGCCGGTTCGTTGCTGATTGCCACCAGCGTCGAGACACCCGCCGCGCCCGTTGTGCCCGTTGTGCCGGGGGCGCCGTTGCACACGTATTGGGTTCCGGTCACCTCCGCCGCATCGAGCACTCCGTTTCCATTCGTATCGATGCCGGTGTCGAGGGCGATTCCGCCGTAGGGACAAACCACTACCGGGGGTTGGGCGCTCCTCATCGATGCGAGCACCGGATGCTGTGCCGGCGTGCCCGATTGCGAGCTGACGTCGGTCGCGGCCGACGAGCCGCCGCTGCCACCTCCGCATGCTGACAATACTGCGGCCATCAGAATCGCCGCCGCTCCTGCTACCCGAACGGCAACGTGCCGATTAACTACGCCAACAATCACTTGCTTAATCCGCCGCTTCTTGTTCAAGACGGCGGACACAGTAACAGTTTCGTTTTATCGGGACAAGGGTGATTGCCCAGCGACAAAGAAGACAGCTCTCCTGTTCGTTGGGGCCGCTTTCCCGTGGGGGCAGGCAGAATCCGGCGGACTGCGTCCACATCGTCCGGTCATGAAGCCAAAGCCGTGTTTAGCAAGAATCGGGAGAGCGGCCAGGCCCGCTTGGAAGCCCTTTTCGTCCGGTCCTGCTCTCGATGAATTTCGGGAACTGCCAGTCGAGCGCAGGCGTGGCGGTGTGCCGGACCCAGCAGGTCCACCAGTGTTGCGGCTGCGAGGATTCCATTGTCCTGGTTTCCATGGACTCCCTCTCAACGGCAAGGGACGGGTCGAGTTTGTTGGCTTGAGGGAAGCGCCTGCAGTCGTATAGCTGGCATCTGAGGTCTTGCGACTGGTTGGCAAAAATCGACATTCCCATCGAGGCACGCAGTTGTCATGTGCCGCAGTTGCCATTTGCCGCAACGCTGCCAGCTCGCAACGGGGACGTTCCCTTTTATTGATCAGACATACGGAAAAAAGAAGATGCCGATGCATCCGCTCGTCAGGCCCATTCACCGCGATGACTACGGCGCATGGCGGCCGCTCTGGGATGGCTATAACGCCTTTTACGGGCGAAGCGGCGCCACGGCGCTGGACGAACGCGTGACCGCACAGACGTGGGAGCGGTTCCTAGACCCGACCGAGTGCATGTATGCATTCGTCGCCGAATTGGATGGCCGCATCGTCGGAATCGTCCACTTCCTGTACCACCGCAGTACCTCGCGCCTGGGGGACGTCTGCTACCTGCAGGACCTCTTCACCGACGAGTCTTTTCGGGGACGCGGCGTTGGCCGGGCCCTCATTCAAAAGGTCTTGGACGCGGCCCGGGAACGTGGCAGTTCACGTGTGTATTGGACGACGCAGACCAGCAACGCGGCGGGTCGGGCGCTGTATGACAAGATGGCAAAGCACCATGGATTCATCGTGTACTCCCACGAATTGTGAGTGCCTCGACGCCTGACGGATCGTTCATCGGACGGCCCCAGTTGCCGGCTTCAAGCTCAATGGTTCACGACTCGCATCCTTACCACTGCCCCGCCTCGACCCGGATCGCCACCTCGCAATCGTCGAAGATTTCGAGCTTGGTGATGCGCACGCGGGCGCCGACGACGCCGGGTAGCTGCATCAGCCGGTGCGCAAGCTTGCCGATCAATGTCTCCAGCAGGTTCACGTGTTCGGCGGTGCACTCCTCGATGATGATGCGGCGGACCTTGCGATAGTCGAGCACGTGGTAGATGTCGTCGTCGCGCGGCATCATGGGTTGCGGACCAAGGTTCAGTTCGGCGTCGACCCTGATCGGTTGCGGTGCGCTGCGCTCGTGGTCCAGGATGCCCAGGTTCGCCTCGAAGCGCAGGCCGGTGAGAGTGAGGGTCTGCGGTGCCGATGCCGCCGGCACCCCGCCCGCGCCCGCGGCCAGGGACGCTTCCGCACTCAGCCAGCGTGCCACCTGCTTGGCCGCCGTCACGCCGTCGGCTAGGGCCGTCTGGATGCATGGATGCAGCCGCTGGCTGACGTCACCCGCCAGGAACAGGCCATTGGCGCGCAACAGGCCCGCTTCGAACAGGCTGGCCTGCGGCCAGCCGGCCTCATGCCAGGCGCGGGTTTGCTGGAGCCATCGCCAGGCGCTGTCGTTCGACTCGAAGCCGAAGAGGACTGCGAGCTCGTCGAAGCGCTCATCGCCCCAGGTCGGACTGGTGACCCGCCACCCCGCGCTGGCGTGTTGCACCTGGGACGGCATCGGAATGCCGATGCGCTGCTCGATGTTGGAGTGCCGCCAGAGTTGTGCCTGCAGATGCCGCTGCGCCCGCAGCGGACCGCGCGACCACAGCACGACCTGATTGGCCTGCGCGGCCAGCAGCAAGGCGTTCTCGACGGCGTTGTCGCCGCCGCCGAGCAGCAGGATTCGCCGGCCCTTCAGTGCCGGCCTGCGCGCAGTCAGTTCCACCGCATCGAGAGGCTGCGGCGAACCCTGCACGGCGGCCTCGAGGCGGCGCGATTGCAGGCCCGTGGCAAACACAATGGCGCTGCCCTCGACCACGGTGCCATCGGACAAGCGCAGCACCTTGCGTTCGGGCGCCAGGAGTTCGGCTTCATCGACACGCGCCGAACAGTGCACTTCGATCGACGGGATGCTGCGGACATGCTTGGCATAACGCTGGGCCAGTTCAGCCGTGCGCGTGCCTGGGAAGCCCAGCACCCAGCTTTGCTCGTGATCCAGCCGCGACAGCAGGGGCAGCAGCTGCGGCTCCTGCTCGATCAACGTGCTGCGTATGCCCTGCAAGGCCAGCCACAGGGCGCAGCTGCACCCGGCCGGACCACCGCCCACAATGATCACGCGATTCGCGCTGCCTTCATCGATCACAGGTCTGCTCCATGGCCATAGTTCGTCTCGGAAGAGAGTGCGCCTGAAAAATTCTGCCGGACAGCCGGGCGCACGCCAATAGGTGCGATGCGGCGGCAACGTGGCGTGACAATGGCATCCTTCGGGCCGACTGTGGTGCCTGAGTCCTGACTTCTTTTCATTTCTTCCGAGTGAGACCGATCAATGAGCTTGAGTTTAGTCATCCGCCGCGCCTTGGCTGAGCAGGGATGGCTGCCCTTCGACCGGTTCATGGCCATGGCCCTGTACGCACCCGGCCTCGGCTATTACGCGAACGCTTCGCGCAAGTTCGGTCGCATGCCCACCTCGGGCAGTGATTTCGTGACGGCGCCAGAAATGACGCCGCTGTTCGGGCAGGCCCTGGCCGTGCAGGTACGCGATGCCCTACGCGCCACGGCCACGCACGAGGTATGGGAGTTCGGCGCCGGCTCCGGCGCGCTGGCGGCGCAGTTGCTGGACGCACTGGGCGACGAGATCGACAGCTACACCATCGTCGAACTCTCCGGAAGTCTGCGGCAACGTCAACAGGAGCGGCTGGCATCGCACGGGGCCAAGGTGCGGTGGGTGAGTGAACTGCCCGAATCCTTCAGCGGCGTGGTGGTCGGCAACGAGGTGCTGGACGCCATGCCGGTCAAGCTGCTGGCGCGCATCGGCGGCGTCTGGCACGAGCGTGGCGTGCATGCGCTCGAGTCCGAATTCATGTGGCAGGACAAGCCCACCGACCTGCGCCCGCCGGTGGACATCGCGGGCACGCATGACTACCTGACCGAGATCCACTCACAGGCCGAAGCCTTCGTGCGCACACTGGCAGACCGGCTGGTGAGCGGTGCGGCTTTCTTCCTCGATTACGGATTTGCCGAGCGCGAGTACTACCACGCGCAGCGCCACATGGGCACCCTGATGTGCCACCGTGGGCACATGGCGGACGTCGATCCACTGGTGAGCGTGGGCGAGAAAGACATCACGGCGCACGTGAATTTCACTGGCATCGCGGTGGCTGCGCAGGAGGCGGGATTGGCGACGCTGGGCTACACCACGCAAGGCCGCTTCCTGGTCAATTGCGGCCTGGGGCCGATGCTGGAGCAGGCGCCGCTGCCCGAGCAGATCGCAGGGCAGCGTTTGATCGCCGAGCACGAGATGGGTGAGCTGTTCAAGGTGATCGGTCTGCACCGCGGCGAGTTCTGGGACGCGGTCGGATTCCGCGAAGGCGACCGCACCCACACACTCTAGGGCCGACCGCGCCCCACTAAACTGCGACGCATGATTCGCTGGATCATCGTCGTCTTCCTGGCCTTGGTACTGCTCAACGGCCTGAGTCCACTGCTGCGGCGCCTGGGCCTGGGCAAGCTGCCGGGCGACATGCGCTTCAAGCTGTTCGGCCGCGAGTGGTTCATCCCGCTGACCACCACGATCCTGTTGAGCCTGGTCGCGGGATTCATCTCGAAGTTCATCTGACATGAAGGCCTGCATCGACATCGGCGGCACCAAGGTGGCGGTCAGCCTGAATGCCGGCACCGGCCTGGACCTGTTGGCGCGGCGCAGCGAGCCGACCGCGAAGGAGGGCGACAACGACGCGCTGGCGCGGCAGATCATCCGCATGCTGGATGAGGCCTGCGCGCAGCTGGGCATCGCACCGGCCTCAGTGGAGCGCGCCGGCGTGTCGTCGTGCGGGCCCTTTGTGATGCGTGCCGGCTTGATCGAGGTGGCCGCGCCCAACATCTGCGGCGGCCTCGCCGGCCCGGCGCGCGGCCTGCCGAACAACTGGCAGACGGCGCTGCTGGAGGCGCCGCTGCGCCCGCGCTTTCGCGAGCTGCGCGTGGAAAACGATGGCGTTGCGGCGCTGGAGGCCGAGCGGCGCTGGGGCGCGCTGCAGGGCTTCGACCATTGCGCCTACGTAACCTGGAGCACCGGCATCGGCGTCGGCCTGTGCGTCGATGGCCACGTGCTGCGCGGCAAGAACGGCAATGCGGGCCATGCCGGGCACATGTTCGTCGCGGACAACAGCGAGGCGCTGTGCGGCTGCGGCAACCTCGGCGACGTCGAGGCGCTGATCGGTGGCGACTCGTTCGTGCGCCGTTTCGGCGCCGATGCGGCCACGCTGCTCACGCGCGCGCAGGCGGGCGAACCGGAGGCCCGAGCCCAGGTGGACGAGTTGTGCCGCGTGATGGGCCGTGCGCTCTACAACCTGATCGCCACCCTGGACCTGCAGCGCATCAGCCTCGGCGGCAGCGTGTTCTGGCACCACCGCGCCTACCTGCTGCCGCTGATCAAGGCCAATGTCACCGGCAAGCTGCCGGCGCTGACGGCGGGATGTGAGCTGGTGGGGGCTGGCCTCGAGGATCGCGTGGGCGACTACGCGGCGCTGGCGCTGCTGGTGTAGCGCCATGCCTTCGACGCCCTTCCTCGAGAAGGGCGATTCATGTGGTGAGTGCCGTCCGCACCGCCTCGATCCGTGCCTGGTGGATCATTTCGCCCACGCCGGGCCCCTGGATGTTCTGGGCCTGGGCGCGGGCCGCGATCTCGCGCGTCGACACCGACTGCGCGGCGGCGAGCGCGCCCAGCAGTCGTCCGCGCTGCGGATAGGGGTCCTCTTCCTTGCCCAGGCGTCCGCGCGCATCGCACTCGCAGGCGAGCAGCACCTGCTCGAAGCGCTGCGGCTTGCGAAAGGCATCGCAGCGCTCCAGCAGGCGCACGAGGCCGCGCGCGTCGAGACCGTCGCTGCGATGCACATGGCTGTGTTCGCGCGCCACCACATCGGCGAGCTCGCGGCATTCGGTCGGCACGCGCAGCCGCTCGCAGACGTCCTTGAGCAAGTCGGCGCTGCGTTCCTCGTGACCGTGGTGCCGGGGCAGGATGTCCGGCGGGGTGGTGCCCTTGCCCAGGTCGTGGGTGAGGCAGGCGAAGCGCACCGTCAGCGGTGTGCGCAGCCGCGCGCACATGTCCAGCACCATCATCAGGTGCACGCCGGTGTCCACCTCGGGGTGGTAGTCCGCACGCTGCGGCACGCCCCACAGCCGATCGACTTCCGGCAGCAGCCGGACGAGCGCGCCGCAGGCGCGCAGGACGTCGAACATGCGCGAGGGCTGGTCCTCCATCAGGCCGCGCGCCAGCTCCTGCCACACCCGCTCGGCCACCAGCGCGTCGACCTCTCCAGCGTCGACCATCTGACGCATCAGGCCGAGGGTTTCGGGCGCGACCGTGAAATCGGTGAAGCGCGCTGCGAAGCGGGCCACGCGCAGGATGCGCACCGGGTCCTCGCGGAAGGCTTCGGTCACATGCCGCAGCAGGCGCTGCGCCAGGTCTTCGCGGCCGTGGAAGGGATCGATGATGCGGCCGTGATCGTCCTGCGCCATCGCGTTGATGGTGAGGTCGCGCCGCGCCAGGTCCTGCTCCAGCGTGACATGGGGCTCGGCATGGAACACGAAGCCGTGGTAGCCGGCGGCGGTCTTGCGTTCGGTACGCGCGAGCGCGTGCTCCTCGCGTGTCTGCGGATGCAGGAAAACCGGGAAGTCCTTGCCGACCGGCAGGAAGCCGGCCGAGATCATCTGCTGCGGTGAAGCGCCGACGACCACCCAGTCGCGGTCGTTGACGGGCAGGCCGAGCAGCGCGTCGCGCACCGCGCCGCCGACGATGTAAGTCTGCATGGGCAAAGTTTACGCATGTTCAAAGGCGATTCGTGCGGTGAGGGGCTTCGCCGGCCGCGCCTGGTCGAGCGCATCAGTTCGCGCGGCTCGGCGCCCGTGCGTGGGGCACGGCCAAAGAAAAAAGGACATCGCGCAAGCGATGTCCTTTCGGATGTCGACTCCCCCGCAGGGGAGGAACGATCAGTGCCCCGACGCGCCCGCGGCGCCCAGGCCGGTTTCCGAGCGCACCTGTTGCGCTTCGAACGAGGCGCGTTCCTTGGCGGCTTGCGCACTGCGGTCCAGGATCGAGAACAGCCAGATCCCGGTGAAGCCGATCGCCATCGAGAACAGGGCCGGCGAGGTGTAGGGGAACCAGGCGCTGCCTGCGGGGTTGCCGAGCGTGGTTTCCCACACCGAGGGCGATACCACCGTGAGGCCCACCGACGAGATGAGACCCAGGAAACCGCCGATCACCGCGCCCCGGGTCGTGCAGCCCTTCCACAGGATCGACAGGAACAGCACCGGGAAGTTGGCCGACGCCGCGATGGCGAAGGCGAGCGACACCATGAAGGCGATGTTCTGCTTCTCGAAGCCGATGCCCAGCGCCACGGCGACGATGCCGAGCGCCACGGTCGTGATGCGCGAAACCTTCAGTTCCTTGGCGCTGTCGGCCTTGCCGTTCTTGAATACGGTGGCGTACAGGTCGTGCGAAACGGCCGAGGCGCCCGACAGCGTCAGGCCGGCCACCACCGCCAGGATGGTCGCGAAGGCCACCGCCGAGATGAAGCCGAAGAACACGTCGCCGCCCACGCTCTTGGCCACCAGCACCGCCGCCATGTTGGCCGTGCCTGCACCGCCCTTGATGACGCCCTTGGCGACGTCGGCGAACTCGGGGTTGGTGAGCACCAGCGTGATGGCCCCGAAGCCGATGATGAAGATCAGCACGTAGAAGTAGCCGATCCAGGTGGTCGCCCAGAACACCGACTTGCGCGCTTCCTTCGCGTCAGGCACGGTGAAGAAACGCATCAGGATGTGCGGCAGGCCGGCGGTCCCGAACATCAGCGCCATGCCGAAGCTGATGGCGGAGATCGGGTCCTTCACGAAGCCGCCGGGTCGCATCACCGAGCCGCCCGCGTTGGCGGCTTCGGTCGCATTCTTGCCGGCGGCCGCAGCGATGGCGGTCTTCACCTCCACGGCCTTGGCGAACAGCGCCTCGGGGCTGAAGCCGTACTGCGCCAGCACCATGAAGGCCATGAAGGTCACGCCCGCCAGCAGCAAGCAGGCCTTGATGATCTGCACCCAGGTGGTGGCCGTCATGCCGCCGAACAGCACGTAGATCATCATCAGGGCGCCCACCAGCACCACCGCGACCCAGTAGTCCAGGCCGAACAGCAGCTTGATCAGCTGGCCCGCGCCCACCATCTGCGCGATCAGGTAGAACGCCACCACCACCAGCGTGCCCGAGGCGGCGAAGGCGCGGATGGGCGTCTGCTTGAAGCGGTAGCCGGCCACGTCGGCGAAAGTGAACTTGCCGAGGTTGCGCAGCCGTTCGGCCATCAGGAAGGTGATGATCGGCCAGCCCACGAGAAAGCCGATGGAGTAGATCAGCCCGTCGTACCCGGTGGCCATCACGGCTGCCGAGATGCCGAGGAAGGATGCGGCCGACATGTAGTCGCCCGCGATCGCGAGGCCGTTCTGGAAGCCGGTGATGCCGCCGCCGGCGGTGTAGAAGTCGGCCGCCGAGCGGGTGCGTGCTGCGGCCCACTTGGTGATCCACAACGTGCCCATCACGAACACGGCGAACATGGTGATGGCCGTCCAGTTGGTGGCCTGCTTGGCCGTCTGGCCGGGGCCGTCGCCCGCGGCCAGGGCGGCGAGGGGCGCGGCGAGCGCGGCCAGCGCCGCGAGGATGCGAAGGTTGCGGCTCATTTGACTTCTTCCTCGAGGATGGCGCGCGTGAGGGCGTCGAACTCGTTGTTGGCGCGGCGCACGTAGATGCCCGTGATCACGATCGTGAAGATGATCACCGCCATGCCGATCGGCACGCCGAGCGTGGTGACGCCGGTGCCGATCGGTTGCGAGAGGAAGGGCTTGTTGAACGCGATCAGCGAGACGTAGCCGTAGTACACGACCAGCATCGCCAGGGTCAGCGCCCAGCCCAAGCCGTTGCGCTTGCGCCGCAGCTCCTGGTATTTGGGATTGGCGCGAATGCGCTCGGTCACATCGTCCGATCGCGCCGCCGGGGCTTGTCCCCGGGGTCCGGTGCCCGCTCTCGGGGCAGTTGCTGCATTGCTCACGCTTGTCTCCGTGCCTGCAAAAAGGGGCCAGTGTGTGGATGGACGCTGACCCGGATCTGACCGAATCACACGACTGACACGGACCTGACATCCCGGGCTGCTGAATCGACGCAAGCGGGCACCGGCACACGCTAGGATGACCGCCGTGCCGGCTTCCTTCGACTTCTCCGTCTCGCCCTTCGATTGCCTGTCCGCCGACGAACAGCGGCTGGTGCGCGACCACGTCGACATCGGCTACTGGCGCGAAGGCGCCACGCTGCTGGCACCCGGCGAGGCGCCGACGCATTTGTTCGTCGTCATCAAGGGCCGGGTTCAGCAGTTCGACGGCGACGAGTGGGTGGCCAGCTACGGCCCCGACGACTGCTTCGACGGCCGCGCGTTGGTGGCGGGCAAGGCGAGCAGCCGCTTCGTCGCTCAGGAAGAGGTGCTCGCCCACTTGATCGCGCGGCAGGCCGTGAGCGAACTCATCTTGCGCAACGCCACTTTCGGTGCGCTGTTGTTTGCCGACCTCTCGCAGAAGCTCAACGCTTTGGCCGAGCAGGCCGGGGCGCAGGCGCGGCGGGAATCGCTAGCGCTCGGGCGCGTGGGCGACGCCTTCCTGCGCACCGCGCACGTGGTGGACGCCGATGACGACGTCGTCTCGGTGGTCAAGGTGTTCCAGGCACAGCGCACCGGCAACGTGCTGGTGCGCGACACGCGCTCGCAGCCGCCGCGCACCGGCGTGTTCACCACCACGGGCCTGCAACGTGCAGTCGTGCTGGGCACGGCCCTGGACCGGCTCCCGGTGCGCGAGTTCTCCACCTTCGAGCTGGTGACCGTGCGGCCGCAGGATTCGCTGGTCGAGGCGCTCGCGCTGATGATCCGCCACCAGGTGCACCGGCTCGTGGTGGTGGACGGCGAGCACATCACCGGCTTTCTCGAGCAGCTGGATCTGCTCAGCTTCCTGTCGAATCATTCCTACCTGATCACGGTCGAGATCGTGCTGGCCAAGGACATCGCCGCGTTGGCACGCGCCGCCGCGCAGGTCCCCCGGCTCATCGGCGTGCTGTGGCGCAACGGTGCGAAGGTGGGCGCCATCGCGCGCCTGGTCAGCGAACTCAACACCAAGCTGTTCGAGCGGGCCTGGCAGCTCGTCGCGCCGCCCGACCTGGTCGCCAACAGCTGCCTGTTCGTCATGGGCAGCGAGGGCCGCGGCGAGCAGATGCTGCGTACCGACCAGGACAACGGCCTGGTGCTGCGCGACGGCTACGAATGCCCGCACGACCTGCCGGCGATCTGCCAGCGCTTCTCCGATGCGCTCGCCGACTTCGGCTACCCGGAGTGCCCGGGCCGCATCATGGTGATCAACCCGCAGTGGTGCCAGCCGGCGCACGAGTTCGGCCAGACGGTGCGCCGCTGGCTGCTGATGCCCGACGGCGAAAGCCTGATGGCGCTGGCCATCTTCATCGACGCGCGCGCGGTGTGTGGCGACGCGGCCTTGCTGGCGCAGGTGCGCGGCGAGGTGGACCGCCTTCTGGTCGACAGCGACGCGCTGCTGGCGCGCTTCGCCGCCGCCATCGACGCCTTCGAGCAGGACAGCGGCTGGTGGGTCCGCCTGTTCTCGCTGGGCGAGGACGACAAGGTCGCGCTCGATCTCAAGAAGGCCGGCATCTTCCCGCTGGTACACGGCGTGCGCAGCCTCGCCCTCGAGGCGCGGCTCGGTGCCACGAACACGGTGGAGCGAATCGAGGCGCTGCGCGCCGCAGGCCTGCTGGCGGAGGACCTGGCCGCCGACCTGGTGGACAGCCTGCACTTTCTCATGGGCCTGAAGCTGCAGGCGGGGCTGGCCGCGGTCGAGGACGGCAGTGCCGACTGCCACGGCAATGGCCGCGTCGTCACACTCGAATCGCTCACCAGCTTGCAGCGTGACCTGTTGAAAGATGCGCTGGCCGTGGTCAAGCGCTTCAAGGCGGTGCTGCGGCAGCGCTATCACCTCGACATGCTGTGACCACCTTGTCGCCGCTGCACTGGTTGCATGCGCTGAAACGCGAGTGGCTGCTTTATCACCTGGGCGACGAGCGCTTCCGCTTCATGTGGGATCCGCCACCGCCCGACGAGTGGGTGGCGCTCGATTGCGAGACTACCGGCCTGAACGTGCGCAGCGACGAGATCATCTCCATTGGCGCGGTGCGCATCGCCGGCGACCGCATCCTCACCAGCGAGCGGCTGCAACTGCTGGTGCGCCCGAGCAGGCGCCGCATCTCGGCCGACAGCGTGCGCGTGCACGGCCTGCGCGAGCGCGACGTGCAGGAGGGCATGGACCCGGACGAGGCCATGATGGCGCTGATGCGCTTCATCGGCAGCCGGCCGCTGGTGGGCTACTACCTCGAGTTCGATGTGGGCCTGATCGACCGCGCAATCTTTCCGCTGCTGGGCGTGGGCCTGCCGCAGCGCAGGATCGAGGTGTCTTCGATGTTCTACGACTGGCAGCGGCGCAAGCTGCCGCCCTACCAGGAGCCGGCGCAGATCGACCTGCGCTTCGCCACCATGATGCGCGAGCTGGACCTGCCGATGGAGTCCGCGCACGATGCGCTGAGCGATGCGGTGATGGCGGCGCTCGCGTTCATCAAGCTGCGGCACTTGCTAGGCGGGTGATCGGGCCTTTCTCCCTCTCCCCCTTGGGGAGAGGGAGTCCAACGCCTCACCTCAAAGCGATAGCCGCGACCAGACTTGCTGGGCGGCTTCCAGCGTGGCGGCGGGCGCCGGGGGCAGCGGCAGGCGGCATTCGCCCACCTCCTGTCCGAGCGTGCGCAGCATGGCCTTGATCGACATCGAATAGACGCAGGTGTCCGAGTTGATGAACTCGAAGGAGTCGATCAGCTGCGCGTGCAGGCGCATGGCCCGCTGCAGGTCGCCGCGTTCGAGCGCCGCGAACATCTGCTGGAACTGCGGCGCGGTCCAGTGCGTGCTGGTGCCGACCATGCCTACTGCGCCCACGGCGGCCAGCGGCAGTGTGTAGCTGTCGTCGCCCGAGTACAGATCAACATGCTCGCCGGCCTGCGCGACCAGGGCGGCGGCGGCGGGCGGGTCGCCGGTGGCGTCCTTGAACGCGACGATGTTCGGCACGTCGCGAAACAGGCGCAGCAGCACGTCCCGCGCCACGCGCCGGCCGGTTCGCGTGGGCACGTCGTAGATCATCACGGGCAGCGTGGTGGCCGCCGCAGCCGCACGGAAATGCGCTTCGATCCCTGCCTGCGGCGGGCGGTTGTAGTACGGCGCCACGATCAGCACGCCGGCGGCGCCCAGGGCCTGGGCTTCGCGCGTGAGCGCGACCGTGTGCGCCGTGTCGTTGCTGCCGGTGCCGGCCAGCACCGGAATGGTCACCGCTTCGCTGACCGCGCGCAGCAGGTCGCGCCGCTCGTCGTCGTTCAGCGTCGAGGCTTCGCCGGTGGTCGCGGCCACCACCAGGCCGTCATTGCCGCGCTCGGCCAGCCAGCGTGCCAGCCGCTGCGCAGCGGGCAGGTCCAGGCTGCCTTCGGCGTCGAACGGCGTGACCATCGCGGTGAGCACGCGGCCCCAATGGCGCGGGGCGCGAATCGCGGGCGCGCTCATCGCGACGTTCGGTAGGGCTCTTCGAAAACGAGGAAGTCTTTTTCGGCGAGCGCGCCGTCGATCCAGGCTTTGACGCCGGGCAGTTGGTGCACGCGCTGCACGTAGGCGAGGACCGGTTCCGGTACCGGCAGCGCGTAGGTGCGGATGCGCGTGCACACCGGCGCGTAGTAGGCGTCGGCGATCGAGAATTCACCGAGCAGCATCGGCCCGCGGTGCTGCTCCAGCAGGGCCGTCCACATCTGGACGAGGCGCTCGACTTCGTCACGCACGCCCGGCTGGTCGCGCCAGATGATCGCCCCGGCTTCCGGCAGCGAGGCCTCGATGTTCATGGTGCAGTTGGAGCGCAGCGCACCGAAGCCGGCGTGCATCTCGGCGCACACGCTGCGGGCCCGTGCCCGTGCCTTCGCATCCTGCGGCCACAGCTGCTTGTCGGGGAATTTCTCCGCCAGGTATTCGGCGATCGCCAGCGAGTCCCAGATCGCCAAACCTTCATCCACCAGCACCGGCACGCGGCCGGCGGGGTTGACCGCTTCGACCGTGTGCTTGAAGGTCGATTCGCCGCCGAAGGAATCGAAACGCACCATGACTTCCTCGAACGGGATGCCTGCCTGCTTGAGCAGCACCCACGGCCGCATGGACCAGGACGAGTAGTTCTTGTTGCCGATGTAGAGCTTGAGCATGGGCCTCACCTTTCTTGCGTGGTTGAGCGCATGCTACGCGGCTGCGTCGCCGGCATTGATGCAAAAGTGCGGCTGGATTGATGCGCAGCCCAACCGCTGCCGGGGATCTCAGGGAATATCGGCGTTGGGCTCGGGCACGCGGGCGTCGCGCGGGCCGATCATGCCCAGCCGTGCCTTGAGCGACTGCGGCTGGCCGGTCAGAATGGCCGCATACATGGTGGTGTTGGCCAGCACCTTCTTCACATAGTCGCGCGTTTCGCTGAACGGCACGTTCTCGGCCCAGATCGCGGCATCCAGGACGGGGCCGTTGCGCCAGTTGCGCGGCCGGCTCGGGCCGGCGTTGTAGGCGGCCGCGGCCAGGGGCATGGAGCCGCCGAAGTCGTCCAGCACCAGCTTGAGGTAGCCGGTGCCGATGGAGATGTTCACGTCGCGGTCGCCGAGCTGGTCGGGGGTGAAACCGGTCAGGCCGATCTTGCGAGCGGTCCAGCGGGCGGTGGCGGGCATGACTTGCATCAGGCCCGAGGCGCCCACGCCCGAGCGTGCGTCGGTGACGAAGCGGCTTTCCTGCCGGATCAGTCCGTAGACGTACGCGGGGTCGAGCCCGATCTCCTGGCTGCGACGCGCGACAGCCTCGCGGTAGGGCATGGGAAATCGCTGGTCGGCGTCGAATTCGGTTTTGGCGCGCTCGCTGGTGTTGATGCAGCGGTCCCACACTTCGCGGTCGCAGGCGAACTGCGCGGCGGCCAACAGTTCGCGCTCGCCCAGGCCGCCGGGCCGGTGCAGGTTGGTGCCGTAGTTCCACTCGCGCACGCCGTCCGGGCGGATGCCCAGGGCGATCGCGTACAGCGCGCGGTTCAGGAAGGGATTCAGGCGAGCCGCTTCCTTTTCCTCGTCGGTCAGCGGCGCGGGCTTGGCTGGCACGGTGATCGGCTGCCCCAGTTCCTCCAGGGCCAGTTGCTCGTAGAAACCGCGGACCGACGCGATCGATTGCAGCAGCTTCCTGGCTTCGTCGCGGTTGTCGTCGCCGCCCCGGGCCAGCAGCGCACGCGCCTTCCAGTAGACCCAGGTCGACTCCGCGCGCGCTTCTTCGCTCATGTGCTGGATGGTCTGCAGCACCAGGGGCCACCGCGGGCCGCTCGGCTGGCGCAGCGCGGCGCGCGCCTTCCAGGCCAGCATGTCGTCGCTGAGGTCGGCTTCGCGGCTGACTTTGGCGAAGTAGTCGAGCGCGTCCGTCGACAGGCGCTGGGCGGACTGCTTGCCCAGGACCCCCCAGACCCAGTTGCGTTCCTCGGGCGAGAGCTGCGGCCCCCATTTGTTCTCCAGCAGGCGCGCCGCGTTCTCGGCGTCGGTGCCTGCCAGCCGGATCAGCGCCAGTGCGATCAGCTCTTTGCGGGTCTTGGATGCAACAGTCACCTTGCTCGTGAGGAATTTCGCGGGGCTGTTGCTCAAGTCGCTGAACTGGCGGGTCGCATCCGGCGCGGCGATCTCCACGGCTTGCGCTGCCGCACGTGTGCGGCCGGCTTCCATCGCCAGCCGTGCCCGGCGCCAGGCATCGTTGACAGTCATGCGCTTCGGCCCGACGGTGTCGCCGATCAACCGCGAAGCGGCCAGGGCGCAGCCATCGTCGGCCTCGCGCTGGGCGAACCAGGCGCGGCGCACGTCGTCGGCCAGGGTCGCGGGCGCGGCGCTGCCGTCGCGCAGGTGCGTCACCAGCAGGCCGTAACAGCGCACCTCGCGGTCATCGTTCATGCGGAACTTGGGATATTCCGCGGCGAAATTGGACCAGTCGCGCCGCTGCCCGAGCAGCAGCAGCCAGTCGTTACGAAGCCGGTCTTCCTGGTAGGTGCCGGCGTAACGCGTGAAAAAATCCTGGACTTCGGCCGGCGAGGCGGTGTCGAGCCGCAAGCGCAATTCCCAGTAGGCGACCCAGGGCTCCAGCGCGTGGCCGCGGACTTGCGGCACGATCTGCGCCAGTTTGGCGCGATTACCCTGGCGCCAGGCCTGCCAGGCTTCCACCACCTGATCGTCTCGGGGCTGGGCTTGGACCGAGAGGGACAGCGCCAGCACGATCGGTGTCAGAATTCTCAACAACATAGCGGCGATTATGGACAAGTCACAAGAAAAAAAAGCCCTGCGAAAACGCTTGGTCCAGGAGCGACTGGCGATGCCCGATCGCCTGGTGCGCTGCGACCTGTTGCAGCGGGTGATGCGCATCTGGCTGGTGAACCGGCCGGACACGGTGATCGGTGCCTACTGGCCGATCAAGGGTGAATTC
>Ga0207853_1000140_pt1 | contig 17101 bp, 11 predicted proteins | sample LuqExpMetagenom6_FD_187764 | JGI IMG/M metagenome (GOLD analysis project Ga0207853, IMG submission 187764) | Tropical forest soil microbial communities from Luquillo Experimental Forest, Puerto Rico - Sample 6 (SPAdes) | ecosystem: Environmental > Terrestrial > Soil > Tropical forest ...
CGGGACCATGTAGTGGCCGTGGGCGATCACACGGTCCAGGGCGCGGCAGGTGGCGAGGAAGTCGTCACGGTGATCCACCTCGGTCAGGCGTGCGATCAGCGCATCGATCGCCGGGTTCTTGATGCCGCCATAGTTGCCGGAACCCGGGAGGTCGGCGGCCTTGCTGCCGAACAGGTCGGCATAGTCCGCGCCGGGGAAATGCGTGCCCGGGAACGAGATGCCCAGCATGTCGAAGTTGTTCGACTCCAGGCGCTGCTGCCAGAGTGCGAAGTCGACTTCGCGCAGCTGGAACGAGATGCCCAGCTTCCCGAGTGCACGACGCCAGGCGGCCGTTGTGGTGGCGCCTCGCGCCTCCGTGCTGTCCAGGAATTCGATGACGAACGGTTCGCCCTGCGCATTGCGCAGCGCGCCGTCGCGGAATGACCAACCCGCCTCCTTCAGCAGGGCTTGCGCCTGGATCAGATTGCCTCGCAACGAGTTCTGGCCATCGGTGCGCGGCGGCACGGCCATCGTGGCGAACGCATCGGTCGGCAAGCTGGCGCGAAACGGCTCCATCAGGGCCACTTCGGCCGGCGAAGGCCGGCCATTGGCCTCACAGTCCGTGTTGCCGAACACGCCCTTGACGCGCACATAGCTGCCGCGAAAAAGGTGGAAGTTCATCCACTCGTAGTCCAGCGCGAGCTCCAGGGCCATGCGCACGCGCCGGTCGTGGTACTTCGGCAGCCGCAGGTTCAGCACAAAGCTGTAGAAGCCGTCCGGCAACCGGTGCTCGAATTCCTTCTTCACCAATTCGCCACTGGCAATGCGCCGTCCGTTGAGCCGCCGGGTCCAGTCGCCCGCCGAAAAGAACTGCATCAGATCGAACTCGCCCGCCTTCAGCGCCTCCAGCTGCGCGGTGTTGTCGCGGTAGATCTTGACGGTGATGCGGTCGAAGTTGTTCATGCCCCTGCGCGCCGGCAGGTCGCGGCCCCAGTAGTCCGGGTCGCGCACATAGGTGATGTCGCGGCCGAAGCGCACCGGGCCGATCTTGTACGCGCCCGTACCGATCGGCGTGTCCATGATGATCTGGTCGAAGGGCTTGGTCTTGCCGTTCTCCATGCCCCACTTGGGCGAGAAGATCGGGATGCCGCCCACCACCAGCGGCAGTTGCCGGTCCTTCTTCTTGAAGCGGAAACGCACCGTACGTTCGTCGATCACATCGCAGCCCGCCACATCGGCCAGCAACGTGGTGTACGAAGGATGCGCCTGCGGCGAGATCAGCGTATCAAAGCTGTACTTGACGTCGCTGGCACGCACCGGGTCGCCGTTGTGGAATCTCGCCTGTGGCCGGATACGGAAGGTGGCAGACAGCAGGTCCGGTGGCACTTCGATGTCTTCAGCCAGCAGACCGTAGCCCACACCGATTTCATCCATCGGGCTCGTGAGCAGGCCCTCGAACAGCAGGTCGCCCAGAAAGGAAGGTGCATTGCCCTTGAGCGTGAATGGGTTGTACTTGTCGAAGGTGGAGATGCGCGAACCGGCCACCATGCGCAGCTCGCCGCCCTTGGGCGCGGCCGGATTGACGTAGTCGAAATGCTTGAAGTCCGGCGGGTACTTGAACTGCCCCCACACCGAATAGCCGGGCGCAGCCCAGGCCCCTGGCCCACAGAGCCAGAGTGCGAGAAAAAACGGCAGCCCTCGCATGCGACAATTCTGCCGATTTTTTCAACGGGGCACTTATGGGTTTCCTGACCGGAAAGAAACTGCTGATCACGGGCCTTCTGTCGAACCGCTCGATTGCCTATGGCATCGCCAAGGCTTGCAAGGAACAGGGAGCTGAGCTTGCTTTCAGTTACGTGGGCGAGCGCTTCAAGGACCGCATCTCCGAGTTCGCATCGGAATTCGACTCCAATCTGATCTTCGATTGCGACGTCGGCGACGACGCGCAGATCGAGCGCATGTTCAAGGATTTGGCCGTCGTTTGGCCGAAGTTCGACGGCTTCGTGCACAGCATCGGCTTCGCGCCGCGCGAAGCGATCGGCGGCAACTTCCTGGATGGGCTGTCGCGCGAGAACTTCCGCATCGCGCACGACATCAGCGCCTACAGCTTCCCGGCGCTCGCCAAGGCCGCGCTGCCACTGCTGAACGACCACGCGTCACTGCTCACCATGTCCTACCTGGGTGCGGTGCGGGCGATCCCGAACTACAACACGATGGGGCTGGCCAAGGCGAGCCTGGAAGCGTCGGTGCGCTACCTGGCCGAGGCGGTGGGCCATTTGCCGGATGGCCGCTCCATCCGGGTCAATGGCGTCAGCGCCGGCCCGATCAAGACGCTGGCCGCTAGCGGCGTCAAGGACTTCGGCAAGCTGCTCAGCATTGCCGCAGCCGGTGCAGCCCTGCGACGCAACGTCACCATCGAGGATGTGGGCAATGTCGCCGCCTTCCTTCTGAGCAACCTTGCTTCGGGCATGACAGCCGAAATCGTCTACGTGGACGGCGGCTTCAGCCACAACGCCGTCGCAGTGACCGAGGCTTGAAAAAGGGAAAGTCCACCCGTCCCGTGCTCAGGACGCACGGAACAGGTGGGCGAAGCTGCGGCTGACCTCGAGCACCTCGCTGTGCCCGCGGATGTGAACCCGCTGACGGCCCGTGTCGTCGCGGGTCACGGACGCAATCGCTGACAGGTTGACGATCGCCGAACGGTGGATCTGCCAGAACTGCTGCCCATCGAGTTGCGGCAGCAGGTCGCGAATCGGGGTGCGGATGAACGCCTCCTGCTCGCGCGTCTGCACCCGTGTGTATTTCTCGTCCGAGCGGAAGAACAGCACGTCATTCACGTCGATCAGGCGCGTGGTGCTGCCCGCCGTGCACTGGATCCAGCGCAGGGGCGGCACGCCCGGCGGGGGCGCACTCATGCCCTGCTGCAACCTGGAAAGACGCGACATCAGGGCATCCAACGCGGCTTCTTCCAGGGGTGTGGCCGGGTGCATGTCGCGCACGGCCAGCCGCGCCTTCAGGCGTTGCGCGGTCTGCCGCAGGCGATCCGGCTCCACCGGCTTGAGCAGGTAGTCGAGCGCGCCCTGCTCGAACGCGGCGATCGCGTATTCGTCGTAGGCCGTCACGAAGACGATCTCACCGCGCCAATCCGGCAGCGACAGGATCTCGCGGGCCGCTTCGATGCCGGTCATGCCCGGCATCCGGATGTCGAGGAACATCACGTCCGGCCGCAACTCATCCGCCCGAGCCAGGGTTTCATTGCCATCGCGGGCCTCCCCCACGATCTGCAATTCGGGCCACACGTCCGCCAGCCTTGCCTTGAGTTGTTCGCGCAGCAGGCGCTCGTCGTCGGCGACCACGGCCGTCAGGGCACGCGCGCTCATGCCGTCCTCTCCTGCCGGCCATCGCCAAAATCGGCAGCGATATCGGGGCCGACCTGATAAGGCACCACGATCTTGACCGACGTGCCCTGCCGGTCAGCCGACACGAGCATGAGCCGGCTCTTGCCCGGATACAGCATGGCCAGACGCTCGCGGATGTTCTGCAGGCCCAGGCCCGTGCCCGAGGTCGGCGATTCCAGGCGTTCGGTATCCACAATGCCAACGCCTGTGTCCTTCACTTCCACCCAAAGCTGTCCGTTCTGGATGCGTGCCGCCACGCTCACCTTGCCGCCTTCGGGCTTGGGCTCGACACCATGCTTGATCGCGTTCTCCACCAGCGACTGCAGCATCATGGGCGGAAATTCGGCGGACTCGGCACCTTCGGGCACGTTGTATTCCACCTCGAGCCGATCCTCCATGCGCATCTTGATCAGCTCGAGATAGGAGCGAATCAGCCGGAGCTCGCGCCCCAGCGTCGAAGAACCCTGCCGCATCTGCGGCAAAGCGCCGCGCAGGTAGGTCACCAGGGCCCTTTGCATCTGGCTGGCGCGCTGGGGATCGGTCTCGATCAGGTAATCGATGGCGGACAGGGTGTTGAACAGGAAATGGGGCTCCACCTGCGCCTGTAGCACCTGCAGCCGCGCCTGCACCAACTGGCGTTCCATCGCTTCGTGTTCGGCCGCATTTTCTGCGCTGCGCACCTTGGCATCGGCCTGCGCCACCTTGCGAACCACGATCTTGGCGGCCACCAGGTAGGCAAAGGCGATCGTGATCAGCATGGCGCCCAAATCACCGATCAGGCCACGCACGGTGAATATCTTCTCGGTGACGGTCTTGAGACCTTTGAGCTCCTCCAACTGCTTGAGGTCCTCATCCAGTTCACCATCCGAATCAATGGTGATGCCGTGCCTGGCTGCTGGCGCGGGCACGGACGGCGACACCGGCTGGGCGTCCGAGGCCGCAGGCTCGGGCCGGTCAGGATTCCCGCGCCGAATGCGGATCCCGTTCTTGTCCGAAATCGTGACCTGGACGTGATCCTGCGCTCGCTGGACCTTGACCCGGTCGTGGCGCAGATGCAGCTGATCGGACACGATGCTCGCCGCGATCAGGACCACGATGAACAGCATGATCAGCCGCCCCCATGACAGCGAAGCGGCCCAATGACTGAGCTGGCCGTTCACGCGCGCCAGCCAGCCGACAAAGGAGAAGCGGCGCGGGGGTGCTTCATTGTTGTTGGTGACCATGACCCTCGGATTATTGGTGCAGAGCCATCAAAAGTGCAGGGCGCGCGCCGCGGTCGCGCAGGGCCAAGGCCCCCGCGGCAGCGACCGCAGCGGCACCATGGTCAGCCACGATTTCCACCGGTGGCAGGGTCACGCGAACGGCCGTCAGCGCGGCCGTGCTGGACTGCAGTGCAACCCGGCTCTCCTTCTCAGCGTACAACCAGGCGGCGCCCACCAACGCGGCAACACCGAGCGCCGCGGCGGCGCGGGCGGCGACGGACAACAGGGGTTGCGGCGTATGCGCAAATCCGGCGGCATTGGCTTCGAGGGTCATGGTGTCTCACTCCAGCAGGCCGGGACGGCCCGTGGGGAGGCACTGTAGGGACCGGGCGAGTGCCGCGCAGCCGCGATGCGATGAACCGCATGTTGGTGCGACAGCCTGCCGCCCGACGCGACAAAGCGGCCGGTTCGGCCGGTTTGCGCGCCTTAGGCTTTCACGCAGTCGGCGAAATAGCGGACCTTGCCGTCATCGCCGGTCTCCTCGACCAGCCCATGGATGTCGGTCTCGAACCCGGGGCACAGCGAGTTGAACTCGCGTGAGAACTTCAGGTAGTCCACGATCTTCTTGTTGAAGACCTCGCCCGGGATGAGCAGCGGGATGCCGGGCGGGTACGGCGTGACCAAGGAGGTCGTGATGCGGCCTTCCAGCTCGTCGATCTCCACCCGTTCGGTCTTGCGGTGCGCGATGTAGGCGAAGGCGTCGCTGGGCTTCATCGCGGGCGTCAGGTCCGACAGGTACATGTCGGTGGTCAGGCGCGCGATGTCGTACTTGGCGTAGAGCTCGTGCACGTGCTGGCAGAGATCTGCCAGCCCCATGCGCTCGTAGCGCGGGAACTGCTGGCAGAACTCCGGCAGGATGCGCCACATCGGCTGGTTGCGGGCGTAGTCGTCCTTGAACTGCTGCAGCGCCGTCAGCAGCGTGTTCCAGCGGCCCTTGGTGATGCCGATGGTGAACATGATGAAGAAGCTGTAGAGCCCGGTCTTCTCCACGATGATCCCGTGCTCGGCCAGGAATCGCGTGACGATGCTGGCCGGGATGCCGGTCTTGGCGAACTTGCCGTTGAGATCCAGGCCGGGTGTGACGATGGTGGACTTGATCGGGTCCAGCATGTTGAAGCCTTCGGCCAGATTGCCGAAGCCGTGCCACTTGGCGGCCCGGGCATCGCCCTTGATGATCCAGTCATCGACGCCGCCGATCCCCTCCTCGGCCAGCTTGTCCGGCCCCCAGACCTTGAACCACCAGTCCTTGCCGTACTCCTCGTCGACCTTGCGCATGGCGCGGCGGAAGTCCAGCGCCTCCAGGATCGACTCTTCCACGAGTGCCCGGCCGCCGGGCGGCTCCATCATCGCCGCGGCAACGTCGCAGCTAGCGATGATCGAGTACTGCGGGCTGGTCGAGGTGTGCATCAGGTACGCCTCGTTGAACAGGTGCCGGTCCAGCTTGCGATGCTGCGAGTCCTGTACCAGCACCTGGCTGGCCTGGCTGATGCCGGCCAGCAGCTTGTGCGTCGACTGGGTCGCGAACGTCAGCGACTCCTTGGGCCGCGTGCTGTACTTGCCCATCGCGTGATAGCCGCTATAGAAGGCATGGAAGGCCGCGTGCGGCAGCCAGGCCTCGTCGAAGTGCAGCGTGTCGACGTAGCCGTCGAGCATCTTCTTGATCGTCTCGGTGTTGTACAGCACACCGTCGTAGGTGGACTGCGTGAGCGTCATCACCCGCGGCTTCACTTGCTGCGGGTCCACGCCCTTGAGCAGCGGGTTGGCGGCGATCTTGTCGCGGATGGCGGACGGCTCGAACTCGCTCTGCGGGATCGGGCCGATGATGCCGAAGTGGTTGCGCGTGGGCTTGAGGAACACCGGGATGGCCCCGGTCATGATGATCGCGTGCAGGATCGACTTGTGGCAGTTGCGGTCCACCACCACCACATCGCCCGGCGCCACCGTGTGGTGCCACACCATCTTGTTCGAGGTGGACGTGCCGTTGGTCACGAAGAAGCAATGGTCGGCGTTGAAGATGCGCGCGGCATTGCGCTCGCTCGCCGCCACCGGGCCGGTGTGGTCCAGGAGCTGGCCAAGTTCATCCACCGCGTTGCAGACGTCGGCGCGCAGCATGTTCTCGCCGAAGAACTGGTGGAACATCTGGCCCACGGGGCTCTTGAGGAAAGCCACGCCGCCCGAGTGGCCCGGGCAATGCCAGGAGTAGGAGCCGTCCTCCGCGTAGTCCAGCAATGCCCGGAAGAACGGCGGCTGGATGCCCTCGAGATAGGCCTTCGCCTCGCGGATGATGTGACGCGCCATGAACTCCGGCGTGTCCTCGTACATGTGGATGAAGCCGTGCAACTCGCGCAGGATGTCGTTCGGCAGATGGCGCGAGGTCTTGGTTTCGCCGTAGATGTAGATCGGCACGTCGGCGTTCTTGCGCCGCACCTCTTCGATGAAGGTGCGCAGGTTCAACACCGCGGGATCTAGGTCGGGACCGGGGGTGAACTCCTCGTCGTCGATGGAAAGGATGAAGGCGCTGGCCCGGCTTTGCTGCTGCGCGAACTGCGACAGGTCGCCGTAGCTGGTCACCCCCAGCACTTCCATGCCTTCGGACTCGATGGCTTGCGCCAGCGCGCGAATCCCCAGGCCCGAGGTGTTCTCGGAGCGGTAGTCCTCGTCGATGATGACGATAGGGAAGCGGAATTTCATCGGGAGCCCCTCCAGGGCGGGAGAAAAAGCGATCGGCAGGCGCGAAGTGTATGCAAGAACGGGGTTCAGTCATTGCGCAGCCGCTGATTTCACACAAAATGTGGTGCTGACAAGGCGCAATCGCAACAAGGAGGGGTATGCAGGATTCGACCGTCTGGTGGCTGCTCGCGGGCGCAGCCGTAGCCGTCGAGCTCGCTACAGGGACTTTCTACCTGCTGATGCTGGCCGTCGGTCTGGCAGCCGGCGCGCTGGCCGCGCACGCCGGCGGTTCGGTGCCCGCGGAGCTGGTCGCTGCCGCGATCGTGGGCGGCGGCGCGGTTGCAGGGCTCTATCTGCAGCGCCGCAAACATCCAGCCGGTCCCGGGGCCGCGTCGAATCGCGACGTGAACCTGGACATCGGCGAGACGGTGCAGGTGGACACCTGGCAGCCTGACGGTACCGCCGTCGTTCGCTATCGTGGTGCGAACTGGACGGTCATCGCGGCTCCGGGCGCCGGGCACGAGCACGGTGCGCACCGTGTGCGCGAGGTGGTCGGCAGCCGCCTGGTGGTGGAAAAGATCTAAGGAGGGAAAACATGACAATCGCATTGGTCCTGTTCATCGTGGCCGCCATCTTCGTGGTGCGTTCGGTCAAGGTCGTTCCGCAGCAGCACGCCTGGGTGGTCGAGCGCCTCGGCCGCTACCACGGCGCGCTGACACCCGGCCTCAACTTCGTCATTCCGTTCGTCGACCGGGTCGCCCACAAGCACAGCCTGAAGGAAATTCCACTGGATGTGCCCAGCCAGGTCTGCATCACCCGCGACAACACGCAGCTTCAGGTGGACGGCATCCTGTACTTCCAGGTGACCGATCCGATGCGTGCGAGCTACGGCTCGTCCAACTACATCGTGGCCGTCACGCAGCTGGCACAGACCTCCCTGCGTAGCGTGATCGGCAAGCTGGAACTCGACAAGACCTTCGAGGAGCGCGACATCATCAATGCGCAGGTCGTGCAGGCCATCGACGAGGCCGCGCTGAACTGGGGCGTGAAGGTGCTGCGCTATGAAATCAAGGATCTCACGCCCCCCAAGGAGATCCTGCACGCCATGCAGGCCCAAATCACGGCCGAACGTGAAAAGCGCGCACTCATTGCCGCGTCGGAAGGCCGCCGCCAGGAACAGATCAATCTGGCCGACGGTGAGCGCCAGGCTTTCATCGCCAAGTCCGAAGGCGAGAAGCAGGCGCAGATCAACAAAGCCCAAGGTGAAGCCGCCGCCATCCGGGCGGTCGCGGAAGCCACAGCCGAAGCCATCCGCAAGGTGGCCGACTCAATTCGCCAACCCGGCGGGGAACAGGCCGTGCAGCTGAAGGTGGCGGAGCGCGCAGTAGATGCCTACAGTCACGTCGCCGCCGATGCGACCACCACGCTCATCGTGCCGAGCAGCATGTCGGAAGTCTCGGCGCTGATCGCCTCCGCCATGCGAATGCTGCAAACCGGCCGACCCGCCGCGTAACGGGATTTCAGGCGCCGCCCTCCTGCGGCGGCAGCAATCTTGCGTATTCCTTCTTCACCGCGCCATAGCACTCGCACGCGGTGCGCTCGAGTGCGGCGCGATCAAGCACGTGGATGTGGCCGCGCCGGGACTGGATCAAGCCGCGCGCCTGCAGCTTGCGCGCCGCCTCAGTCACGGTTTCGCGCCGAACGCCCAGCATGGATGCGATCAGCTCCTGCGTCGCACGCACCTCCGGACCTTCGACCCGATCGAGTGCGAGCAGCAGCCAGCGGCAAATCTGCTGCTCCGGTGTGTGATGCCGATTGCATACGGCGATCTGCGACATCTGCGCGATCAACGCCTGCGTGTGCCGCAGCAGCAGGCGCATCACCACACCGCCACGCTCGAACTCCGCTGACACCACCTCAGCCGGCAATCGTGAAGCCAGCCCGCCGGACTGCAATTGCGAGCGCGTACGCGAAATGCCCCCACCCATGAAGCCGGGCACGCCGAGGATGCCTTCGTTGCCGACCACGGCAATCTGTGCGCTCGCTCCATCGGCCAGAACGTGCATGAGCGAGATCACGCAAGTGGCGGGGAAGTAGACGTAGTGCAGTGCATCCCCGGGCTCGTAGAGCACCGTGCCCAGGGGCACATCCACGAACTCCAGCAAGGGCCGCCACGCCTGCCACACCGGCTCCGGCAAGGAAGCAAGCAGCTGATTGCGCCTGGCTTCCTCACTGGGCAAGTAAGGCAAACGGCGCAACTGCAGAGGTACTCGCTGCATGGGCATTCTCTACTTTCTCCCTACCCTTACGTGCGAACGCACTCAGAGTAACCGGATTCGCAACTCATCAAATCGATATTTGAAATTACATAGTGTCACAGGAGGAACAAAGCGATATGCTGCTTCGTGCGCAGACGCACAGACCGAATCGATGTGTCGAAAGCATCCTACGTGTCCAATCAGGGAAACCGCACAAATGCAAACAATGCGCTTGGGGCAGCTCTTCAGTACAGTTCCATGGCGCGCGACGGACCCGGAAGCGCCCAGTACTTCGCGGCCCACTTCGACACCCGTCAACTCCGAGGTCGAGGAAAATTCGATCGGGGCCACGAACGATCCCGCCTGGATGGGCTTGCCCCCTACCGTGTGTGCCGTCGGTGTCGCCGCTGTCGCGCATGAGCTACGCAACATCATTGCTCCCCTGGCCAATGCGATCGAAATCATGGGAAGCGGCCGGGCCAATGAGGCCATGCTAGCTCGAACCCTGCCATTGGCGCGTCAACAGATCAAGCACATGAGCCGCCTCATCAACGACATGCTGGATTCCGCCAGATTGGCCAATGGGCGTGTCGAGCTTGAGCTCGTCGATGCCACCGTGCAGGATCTCATGCAGGAAGCGATGCGAGCTTGCAGCGATGCAGCGACGCGCCACCAGCACAAGGTCACGCTGGAGATGCCGCGCGAGCCCTTGCACGTTCGGGTGGACCTCGATCGCATTGCGCAGGTTCTCTCGAACCTGCTGGGCAATGCGATCAAGTACACGCCATCGCGGGGACGCATCGCGGTGACCGTATGGAAAGATGACACCTGGGCCTGCGTGCGCGTCGCCGACAACGGCATCGGGATTGATCCGGAGCAACTCGACAGCATCTTCGGCATGTTCTGCCAACAGCCGCGCGGCCAGAATCTTTCAGAAGGTGGGCTCGGAATCGGTCTGTCGCTGGTACGCAGCCTGGTCGAGCTGCAGGGTGGCACCGTCAAGGCCTACAGTGCCGGGAAGGATCAGGGCAGCACGTTCACGATGCGACTGCCGCTGGTCATGGCACGCGATTCCATTCACAACGGCGAGTTGCACTGAAGCGTCGATGAGAGAGCCCCGATGATGGCCGCCTGACTCCACGGCCGCCGGCCTTGCGGCGGGTTCCTCGGGTTCAAGGTTGAGCAAGGCATGGGCCCAAGGTCTCATGGGCAGGGGCTGCTCCAGCGAGCAAGATTCGGCCCCGGAGGATCCCGCACATGGCTCGTCGCTTCCTTTGCCTCACCCTGCTTTCCAGCGCCCTCGCCTTCAGTGCCAGCGCCCAGCAGTTCGTCTACCCTGCGAAGGGCCAATCTCCCGAACAGCAGAAACAGGACGAATCAGCGTGCTATAGCTGGGCCGTCCAGCAAAGCGGTTTCGACCCAGCCAAACAGGCGGCGCCTGCGGCACCGCCGACCACGGCCACCGGCACCACCCCCGGCGCTGGCGCGCGTGGAGCCGCGCGCGGCGCGGTCGTGGGTGAAATTGTCGGGGGCGACGCCAGCACCGGCGCCGCGGTAGGTGCCGTGGCCGCGCGTGGACAGAGCCGGCGCCAGAATTCGGCGGCTGCCGGCCAGGCCAACCAGGCCTCGCAGCAGATGAATGCATCGTTCGCCAATGCACGCGCGGCGTGCCTCGAAGGCAAGGGCTACACGGTCAAGTAGCGGGTTCCCAAAGAAAAAGCCAAGTGAACTCAATCACTTGGCTTTCATTTTTGGCGGAGAGGGCGGGATTCGAACCCGCGGTGGGCTATTAACCCACACACGCTTTCCAGGCGTGCGACTTAAACCGCTCATCCACCTCTCCGCGAGCCTGCTATTCTAGCAGTGCCTGGGCGCCTATCGATCAGCTGTTGGCCACGCGGCGTGCATTTTGCGGATTCGCGAGCATGGACAGCAGCAGATTCACATCCGCGGGCTTGACCATGTGGATGTCGAAGCCGGCCTGCACTGAACGGGATCTGCTTTCGGCTTCGCCGTATCCGGTGAGCGCGATCAGCAGCGCGTCGCGCGATTCCGGCTGGCTGCGCATGCGATTCGCGACTTCGAATCCATTCATGCCCGGCAGGCCGATGTCGAGCAGCACGGCGTGGGGACGGAAGTCCTTGGCAATCTGCAGCGCGGCCATCCCTTCGTTGGCGGTCTTCACCTGGAACCCTTCCAGTTCGAGCAGCGTCATCAAGGTATCGGCCGATGCGGTCAGGTCGTCGACCACCAGAATGCGCAGCGGTGTTCGCGTCGTCGGTGACGCGTTGGGCGCCACTTGGCGCGGCGATTCCTGCACCTTTCGCACGAGGGTCGCGGGTAGGCACACCACCATCTCGGTGCCCTGGTTGAGTCCTTCGCTGAACGCGGCCACGCGCCCGCCATGCAGTTCGACCAAGTGCTTGACCAGCGTGAGCCCGATGCCCAGGCCTCCTTGCGAACGATCCAGCGACTGGTCGGCCTGGAAGAACAGGTCGAAGACATGCGGCAGATTGGCCGGCGCGATGCCTGCGCCGTGGTCTCGCACCGCGATGCGTACCTCGCCATCCGCGAACGTCGCGTTCAATGCGATGCGCGAGTGGGGCGCTGAAAATTTCGAAGCGTTGTTGATCAGGTTGGACAAGACCTGAGCCAGCCGCACTACGTCGCCATCCAGTTCGACTCGCTCCTTGGGCAGATCCACCACCAGATGCTGTTCGCGACTGTGCAAGCGTGGTGCGCTGGCCTCCACCGAACGCTCGATCAGGCTGGCGAGGTCCAGGCTCTCCGGCTTCACAGTCACCTTGCCCTGCACAATGCGCGAGACGTCCAGCAGATCGTCGATCAGCCGCGCCATGTGGTCTGCCTGCCGCCCGATCACGTCGCGCGCCCAGTTCATGGTCGAAGGCGTGACATCGCTGCCCTGCATGATGTGCACGGCGTTTCGAATCGGCGCGAGCGGATTGCGCAGCTCGTGCGCCAGCATGGCGAGGAAGTCGTTCTTTCGGCGGTCGGCCTCCTGCACCGCGCTGTACAGGCGGGCGTTCTCCATGGCGATGGATGCGCGACTGGCGACCTCGCGCACCAGCGCCAGGTGCGACGCATCGAACCGCGATGCGTCTTCCAGCAGGACGAGCGCGCCGCGGACTTCGTCGCCTGCCATCAAGGGGTAGATCGCCGCTGCGGGCGTGCCTGCGCGCCAGATCCTGAACTGCTTGTCGCGCACCGCCTGTTCGACGGCTGCCCGCAGTTCCGGACCGAACACCTCCGGATCGCCCGCACCGGGTGCCGGGTGGATCTGGATCCGCCGCACGCCTTCGTCCGAATCGACCAGCCCGAGAATGGCTTGCCGCCCCAGCATGGGAACGCACAGGTCAAGCACCGCCCGGATGGTGTCATTGATGTCCAGCGAACGTGACATCACGCGGCTGGCTTCGGCCAGGTAGTCGGCGCGGTGGATGGCGTCCTCGGCGGCGGCCCGGGCCGCTTCGGATCGCGCGAGGGCTTCTCGTGCGGCCACCTGCAGCTGCAGCTGCCGGTTCATCCGGAACAGATGCACGAACACGCGCACCTTGGAGCGCAGCACCTCCGGCACCACGGGCGATGGAATGTAGTCCACCGCACCCAGCGCATAGCCCCGCTTGGCCTGCAACTCGTCGACGTAGGCCGTGATGAAGAGAATAGGCGTCTGCGCCGATTTCTTGTACTGGCGGATGAGACCGGCCGTCTCCAGACCGTCGATATCGGGCATGTTGACATCCAGCAGGATGACGGCGAACTCCTGCTTGAGGATCTGGCGCAGCGCCTCCTTGCCCGATCGCGCACTGACGATGTTCTGCCCCAGCTCTTCCAGGATGGTGCGGAACACGACGTGCTTTTCCGGAAGGTCGTCCACCACCAGGATGTTGACCTTCTCCTGCTCGGGCGACACCGGCACGCTGGCGGTGTCCGCTGTCACTGGTGAAGCCACGCCCTTAGCACCGTCAGGAGGTCCTGCGTATTGACCGGTTTGGACAGGTAGTCCCATGCCCCTGCTTCAATGCATTTCTCACGATCGCCCTTCATGGCTTTGGCGGTGACGGCGACCATGGGAAGGTCCTTGCCGGCCGGGAGCTTGCGGATCTCCTGCATCGTGGCCATCCCGTCGAGCTCGGGCATCATGATGTCCATCAATACTACCTTGATCTGGGGATCGGTGGCCACGCGCTGGATCGCGTCGCGCCCATTGTCGGACCACACGATATCCATGCCGTGTTCCTCCAGCACGGTGGCCAGCGCGAAAATGTTGCGCATGTCGTCATCCACGATCAGCACCCGCTGGCCGTGCAGCGGCTTGCTGGATTCGTGCAAGGCATTGATCACCGATCGCTTCGCCTCAGGCAGCTTCGCCAGGTTGTGGTGCAAGGCGAGCAAGGTTTCGTCGAACAGCTTGGCGAGCGAGTGAGCCTCACGCACGCTCAAGGTTTCGTCGGACGTCCAGCCGAATCCCGCCGTTTCCTGAGTACCCGCATGGTAGAGCACCAGCTGCGCGGGACCAAACACCTCTTGCGACGCCATCAGCCTGCGGCAGACCACCTGATCCAGCCCGCCGAAACCGTCCTCCAGCACCAGGCAGTCGAAGTGATTCGCTTCCAGCGCATCCATCAGGCTGTCAGCAGTCTGGACCACCTCGATGGTGAGCTGTTCGTCTTCCAGCAGCGACAGGAATTCGCGGCGCGCCGCTGCGTCCTGCAGCGCCACGAGCACGCTCTTGCGTGGGTGCGACACGTAAGCGTGCAGCCGGTCGAGCATGCTGTCCAGCACTTCCTTGGACCGGATCGGCTTTTCCACGAAGGCGATGGCACCCGAGCGGAACGCCCGATCCTTCGAATCGTCCGTGGAGATCACGCACACCGGGATATGGCGCGCGCCCATGTCCTGCTTCAGGCGGTCGAGTACGCGCCAGCCGTCCATGTCGGGCAGGTACATGTCCAGCGTGATGGCCGACGGCTTGTGCTGTGCGGCCAGTGCAAGAGCGCCGGCGCCCATGGGCGTGACCAGCCCCTTGAAGCCCTTGGCGCGGGCAGCTTCGAGCAGGAAGCGCGCAAACGCAAGATCGTTCTCCACGATCAGCAGGACCATGTCGCCCTGCACGATCGTGTCGCGGTCATCGCCGGCTTCGTTGCGCAGCATCCCCTGGTCCTCATCCACCATGTCCGGCTCGTCGAACGGGAATTCGGGCACAGGGCGAGGCGCCAGGTACTTCACCGTGCTCGGCAGCATGGCATCGGCGCGTGCAGACTCGGCCGGTGGAAGCGTTCTGCGCAGGCTGCGCGTGCCCGGGTAGACCAGCGGTAGGTAGAGCGTGAAGGTCGAGCCGCGTCCCGGTGCGCTGGACAGCCGGATCTCGCCGCCCAGCAGCTTGGACAACTCCCGGCTGATCGCCAGGCCCAGTCCGGTGCCGCCGTACTTGCGACTGGTCGACCCATCGGCCTGCTGGAATGCCTCGAAGATGATCTGCTGCTTGTCGGACGAAATGCCGATGCCGGTGTCTTCGACCGAGAACGCCAGCACCTGTTGCGCCCGGTTGAGCTCCTCATTGTCCGGCGACCAACCGCTCGGCACCTCGTCCACTGTCAGGCTCACGTGACCCTGGTGCGTGAACTTGAAAGCGTTGGACAGCAGGTTCTTCAGGATCTGCTGCAGGCGCTTGGCGTCCGTCACCATCGAAAGCGGCAGGCTCAGGCCGCTGTGGATCATGAAGTCCACGCTCTTGGCTTCCGCCACATGGCGGAAGGTGCGTTCCACGTACAGCTGCAGGTCCGACAGGCGCAGCTCGTTCACGTCGACCACTACCGTGCCCGACTCGATCTTCGACAGGTCGAGGATGTCGTTGATCAGCATCAGCAGGTCGGTCCCCGAGGAATGGATGGTCTTGGCGAACTCCACCTGCTTGGGCGACAGGTTGCCGTCCGGGTTCTTCGACAGCTGGTCCGACAGGATCAGCAGCGAGTTCAGCGGCGTGCGCAGCTCGTGCGACATGTTGGCGAGGAACTCGGACTTGTACTTGGATGTCAGCGAGAGCTGCTTGGCTTTACCTTCCAGCGCCTGACGCGCCTGCTCCACTTCCTGGTTCTTGCGCTCGACCTCCTGGTTCTGGTGCACCAGCAGCCGCGCCTTTTCCTGCAGTTCCAGGTTGGTCTGCTGCAGCTCCAGCTGGCGGCTTTGCAATTCCTGCGCGAGTGACTGCGACTGCGTCAGCAGGTCCTCGGTTCGCATGTTCGCCTCGATCGTGTTGATCACGATCCCGATCGATTCCATCAGCTGGTCCAGGAAGGCCTGGTGCGTCTGCTTGAAGCGCTCCAGCGAAGCGAGCTCCACCACGCCGCGCACCTGGCCTTCGAAGATGATGGGCATCACCAACACATTCAGCGGGTCGACTTCGGCCAGGCCCGAGGAGATCTTCAGCGCGTCAGGGATGCTGGAGGTGAGCAGGATCTTCTTCTTGTCGTGCGCGCATTGGCCCACGAGCCCCTGCCCCATGTCGACTTCCTTGCCATAGGCACCATGGCCTTCCGAGGCATAGCTTGCCATCAGGCGCAGCCTGGGCTGCTCGTGGGAGTAGCGCAGCACGTAGAACTCGGCCTGTTGCGCGCCCACCACCGGCGCCAATTCCGAAAGGATCAGGTGACCCACCGCCACCAGGTCTTTCTGGCCTTGCAGCATGCGAGAGAACTTGGCCAGGTTGGTCTTGAGCCAGTCCTGCTCGGTGTTGACCTGCGTGGTGTCGCGCAGGTTGCGGATCATCTCGTTGATCGTGTCCTTGAGCGCCGCCACCTCGCCCAGTGCCTCCACGGTGATCGAACGCGTCAGGTCGCCTTGCGTCACCGCTGTGGCCACCTCCGCGATCGCGCGCACCTGCGTGGTGAGGTTGGCGGCGAGCTGGTTCACGTTTTCCGTCAGGCCTTTCCAGGTGCCGGAGGCGCCCGGCACCTTGGCCTGCCCGCCCAGCTTGCCTTCGACGCCCACTTCGCGGGCCACGCTCGTCACCTGGTCCGCGAAGGTGGCGAGTGTGTCGGTCATGGAGTTGATCGTGTCGGCCAGGGCCGCGATTTCGCCCTTGGCTTCCACCGTGAGCTTTCGCTTGAGGTCACCATTGGCCACCGCCGTCACCACCTTGGCGATGCCGCGCACCTGCGAGGTCAGGTTGCCGGCCATGAAGTTCACGTTGTCCGTGAGGTCCTTCCAGGTACCGGCCACCCCTTGCACGTCGGCCTGGCCGCCCAGCTTGCCTTCGGTGCCCACCTCGCGCGCCACCCGCGTCACTTCCGAGGCGAACGACCGTAGCTGATCCACCATGGTGTTGATGGTGGCCTTCAGCTCCAGGATCTCGCCCTTCACGTCCACCGTGATCTTGCGGGACAGATCCCCGGCCGCTACGGCCTTGGTCACATCGGCGATGTTGCGCACCTGCGAAGTCAGGTTGCCGGCCATGAAGTTCACGTTGTCCGTGAGGTCCTTCCAGGTGCCGGCCACGCCCTGCACGTCGGCCTGG
>Ga0207853_1000144_pt1 | contig 16643 bp, 16 predicted proteins | sample LuqExpMetagenom6_FD_187764 | JGI IMG/M metagenome (GOLD analysis project Ga0207853, IMG submission 187764) | Tropical forest soil microbial communities from Luquillo Experimental Forest, Puerto Rico - Sample 6 (SPAdes) | ecosystem: Environmental > Terrestrial > Soil > Tropical forest ...
GCGGCCAGCGCATACCCGCCTGCGGCGCGATAGGCATCGTAGTTCGCGAACGCTTCAAGGCCGCGGGCGCGGCCCGCCTCGTGGGCCGCGCGGGTACGTTCCTGCTCCACCCGGCTGGCGACCCCCTCGGGCGTGGCGTGCGGCACCGCCACCTGTTCCACCAGGACGGCCGGCGCCAGTTCGCACCGGCCGATGCACGGCGCGGCCAAGACGCGCACGTCCGATCCCAGCGCCCCGGCCAGCCGCGCCAGCAGGTCCTGCGAGCCCGCCATCGCGCAGGACTGGCTCTCGCACACTCGCACGATCAGCGCGGGTGCGGCTTCGCCGTCACGCAGGATCTCGAAGTGGTGATAGAAGCTGGCGACCTCGTAGACCTCGGCCATCCCGATCTTCATTTCGCGGGCCAGTGCCACCAGGTGCCGCTCGTACAGGCCGCGGTACGCATCGTTCAACTTGTGCAGGTGCTCGATCAGGAGGTCGCGGCGATGGCCGTCCTGCGGCGCGGGTCCGATCAGGGCGCGCACCTCCTCGAGGGATGGCTGATCGGCCTGGCGGCCCTTGAGTTGCGCCCGCCGGCGCAGGCCCTGGCGCAGGCTGTCCGGGCTGCCCAGCGACTGGGTCGGCATGGTGACGTTCATGCGGCCTCCGTGGTCCTCGCTCAATAGGTCTCCAGATGCAGCCGCCCCTGCGACTGCAGCGCCCGCCCCAGCGTGTCCCAGGACAGGCCAGTTTGCTGCGCCACGTCGCACAAGGCCAGCACCACGCCCTCTTCCATGCTCCTGAGTCCGCACACGTAGATGTGGGTCTGCGTATCGGCCAGCAGCGCACCCAGGTCGGCGGCGCGCTCACGCAGGAGATCCTGCACATAGCGCCGGGGTTGGCCGGCCTCGCGCGAGAACGCCAGGTTCACGTCGATGAAATCCCGCGGCAGGCTTTGCAGCGGGCCGAAGTACGGCAGTTCCGCGCGGGTGCGCGCGCCGAAGAACAGCATCAGCTTGCCGCCCTCGAACTTGCCGGACTGGCGCAGGCGTCGCCGCCATTCGGTCATGGCGCGCATCGGCGCACTGCCGGTGCCGGTGCAGATCATCACGATATGGCTGCGCGGATGGTTCGGCATCAGGAAGCTGGCGCCGAAAGGCCCGATCACGCGCACCTCGTCGCCCACCGCCAGGTCGCACAGGTAATTGGAGGCAACGCCGCGCACGGAGTGGCCATGCCGGTCCTCGAGCACGCGTTTGACGGTCAGCGCCACGTTGTTGTAGCCGGGCCGCTCGCCATTGCGTGGGCTGGCCACCGAGTACTGGCGCGCGTGATGAGGTCGCCCCAGCGCGTCCACGCCCGGCGGCATCACGCCGATCGACTGACCCTCCAGCACCGGAAACGGCATGGCGCCGAAGTCCAGCACGATGTGGTGCGTGTCGTACTCGCGGCCGACATCCGTCACACGCAGGTTGCCGGTGACCGTGGCCAACACCTCGGGTTGTGCCGCCTTCGGCCCGTACAGCTGGATGTAGGCATGGGCGGCAGACCACGGCGGCAGGATGGATGCGTAGCGCGAGGCGTCGAAGTAAGCCTGCTCGCTGGCGGCGCGCGCTGCTTGAGGCACCGAGGCTGGCGCCGAAGGCAAGTCCAGCGCGTCGAGCTGGTCCAGTGTCAGCTCGGCCGGCAACTCATTCCACGCAAGCTGGGCGGCAATGGGATAGGCCGCCGCGCGCGGAATCACGCGCCAGCTATCGATCGCACCCGTGGGGCATGGCGGGATGCAGGAACCGCAGAAGTTGCACGTGGCCGGATCGATGACGTAGTTGCGGCTGTCATGCGCGATCGCGCCGATGGGGCAGGCCGCCTCACAGGTATTGCAGCGAATGCAGACTTCCGGGTCGATCAGGTGCTGGCGGAACAACTCCTGCTTGACTGCGGTGTCCACTTGCCTGCTCCTTCATGGCGGTTGGGTTGCATTAAATTGCAGCAACACGCCGCATCGAAGACCCATTTTGCCTCAGGCTCCGCCGAAGATAGGCAATAAATTGCATGACGCCAGGTGGATCGAGCACCCTGCAGTGCCACGGCGACAGGCTCGGGTGCGACTCAAGGGTTCAGGTGTCCTTGGACACGGTGATCGTCGGAAACTTCGCGCTGAAGTCCTTCGCCTTGGCGGCGATCTTGATCGCCACCTGGCGCGCCACGGCCTTGTAGATGCCGGCGACTTCGCTGTCGGGATCGGCGATCACAGTCGGCTTGCCGCCATCGGCCTGCAGGCGGATCTTGATGTCCAGCGGCAAGGCGCCCAGGTAGTCGGCACCGTACTGCTCGGCCAGCTTCCTGCCGCCGCCTTCCCCGAAGATGTGCTCGGCGTGGCCGCACTGGCTGCACACGTGCACGGCCATGTTCTCGACGATGCCCAGGATGGGCACGCCGACCTTCTCGAACATCTTGATGCCCTTGCGCGCATCGAGCAGCGCGATGTCCTGCGGCGTGGTGACGATGACCGCGCCGGTCATCGGCACGCGCTGCGACAGCGTCAGCTGGATGTCGCCGGTGCCGGGCGGCAGGTCGACGATGAGGTAGTCGAGGTCGCGCCAGTTGGTCTGCCGCAGCAGTTGCTCCAGCGCCTGCGTGGCCATGGGGCCGCGCCAGATCATCGCGTCGTCCGCGTTCACAAGGAAACCGATGGACATGACCTGCACGCCGTAGTTTTCCAGCGGCTCCATGGTCTTGCCGTCCTCGCTTTCGGGACGCGCATCGATGCCCATCATCATCGGCTGGCTCGGACCGTAGATGTCGGCATCGAGCAGGCCGACCTGCGCGCCTTCGGCCGCCAGGGCCAGCGCCAGGTTCACCGCCGTGGTGCTCTTGCCCACACCGCCCTTGCCCGAGGCGACAGCGACGATATTCTTCACGTTGGGCAGCAGTTGCACGCCGCGTTGAACCGCGTGCGGAATGACCTTGGTCGCAATGTTCACGCGCACATCCTGCACCCCGGCGACGCCTTTGGCAGCGGCGACCAGCGCACTGCGCAACGCCGGCATCTGGCTCCTGGCCGGATAGCCCAACTCCACGTCGAAGGACACGGTGCCTCCTTGCACCTGCAGGTTCTTCAGCTGCCGGGTGCTCACGAAATCGTGGCCGGTATTGGGGTCGGTCACGGCCGCCAGCGCGGCCATCAGTTGATCAGTGTTGGGCATAGGGGATGCGAGTGTTCGAGTGAGTGTACCGAGCGAGGCGCGGCGGGCCGTCTAGTCCCCGCTGGCATGGGGCTGCCTGGCGCGCTGACTCGGCTTTATGGCGCTGGACATTAAAATTGCCGGTTCCCCTCGAGACCCCTTTCATGCCCCAGCGCAAGCTCTTCGTCACCACCGCCCTGCCGTACGCCAACGCCAGGTTCCACATCGGCCACATCATGGAGTACATCCAGGCCGACATCTGGGTGCGGCACCAGCGAATGCAGGGTCACATGGTGCACTTCGTGGGCGCCGACGATGCCCACGGCGCGCCGATCATGATCGCCGCCGAGAAGGCCGGCAAGACGCCCCATGAGTTCGTCGGCGAGATCGCGGCCAGCCGCAAGCAGTACCTGGACGGCTTCTTCATCCGCTTCGACAACTGGCACTCGACCGACAGCCCGGAAAACACCGAGCTGGCGCAAGGCATCTACAGGCAGCTGAAGACCAACGGCCTCATCACCAGCCGCACCATCGAGCAGTTCTACGACCCGGTCAAGGGCATGTTCCTGCCCGACCGCTATATCAAGGGCGAATGCCCGAACTGCCACGCCAAGGACCAGTACGGCGATTCCTGCGAGGTGTGCAGCAGCGTCTACTCGCCCACCGACCTGATCCAGCCCTATTCCACGCTCACCGGCGCCACGCCGGAACTGCGCAGCTCGGAGCACTTCTTCTTCAAGCTGTCGGACCCGAAGGTCGTGGACTACCTGAAGGCCTGGACCCAGGACGGCAAGCTGCAAGCCGAGATGGCCAAGAAGGCCAGCGAGTGGTTCGAGGCCGGGATGGCCGATTGGGACATCAGCCGCGACGCGCCCTACTTCGGCATCGAGATCCCGGATGCGCCGGGCAAGTATTTCTACGTCTGGCTGGACGCGCCGATCGGCTACCTCGCCAGCCTGAAGAACCACTTCGACAAGGGGCAGGCACGCGAGCACTGGCATGCGCCCTCGCGCACCAGCGCCAGCTTCGAGCAGTTCGTCGAAGACCCGCAGGTGGAGCAGGTGCACTTCATCGGCAAGGATATCGTGTACTTCCACACCCTGTTCTGGCCGGCGATGCTGCAGTTCTCCGGCCGCAAGACGCCCAGCCAGGTCAACGTGCACGGCTTCCTCACGGTCTCCGGTGAGAAGATGAGCAAGAGCCGCGGCACGGGCATCGATCCGCTGAAGTACCTCTCGATCGGCATGAACCCCGAGTGGCTGCGCTACTACATCGCCGCCAAGCTCAATGCCAAGGTCGAAGACCTGGATTTCAACCCCGACGATTTCGTCGCCCGCGTCAACGCCGACCTGATCGGCAAATACGTGAACATCGCCAGCCGCGCGGTGAAGTTCATCCCGGGCGGCAAGCTGGTGGGCGCCGATCTGTCGAGCCTGAATCCCTCGCGCCTGATCGACAGCGTCCAGCACCTGTACGAGACGCGCGAATACGGCAAGGCGCTGCGCGAGATCATGGCCTTTGCCGACGAAGTGAATCTGCGCTTCGACTCGGCCGCGCCGTGGAAGCTGGTCAAGGAAGGCAAGGGCGACGAAGCCGCGCGGGTGTGCTCCGAGTGCATCGAGGCCTTCAAGGTGATGAGCGCCTGCCTGAAGCCGGTGCTGCCGCAGCTGGTGGCACAGGCCGAAACCTTCCTGAGCTGCGCGCCGCTGGACTGGGCCAATGCAGGCACGCCGCTCGGTGCCGGCCACCAGGTCGGCGAATACAAGCACCTGATGCAGCGGGTCGATGTGAAGCTGCTGGATCAATTGTTCGAGCCGGCGGCGGAAGCCCCGCCCCCCCCGCCCGGCGGCGAAGAGATCGGACCCACGATTTCGATTGATGACTTTGCCAAGATCGACCTGCGCATCGCCAGGATCGTGAACGCCGAAGCGGTCGAAGGCTCCACCAAGCTGCTGCGACTGACGCTGGACCTGGGCGAAGGCCGGCATCGCAACGTGTTCTCCGGCATCTCCTCGGCCTACCAGCCGGGGGACCTGGTGGGGAAACTCACCGTGGTGGTCGCCAACCTCGCGCCGCGCAAGATGAAATTCGGCGTCAGCGAAGGCATGGTGCTGGCGGCGAGCCACGCCGACGAGAAGTCGCAGCCGGGCATCTACGTGCTGCACCCCGATTCGGGCGCGCAGCCCGGGATGCGCGTGCGATAAGCTGCGCGCATGCAGCACTTCTTTCGCGCGGTCGTCCTTGCCTCGGTCCTCGCCGGACTTTCCGGCTGCACCGTCATCAGCGTCGCGAGCACCGCGGCTTCCGTGGCGGTCACCACCGGTTCACTGGCCGTCGATGCGGCGGTCGGCACCGTGAAGGTCACGGGCAAAATTGTCGGCGCCGCGGCCGATGCCGTACTGCCTGGCGACCAGGAATAGAGCGGCAAGGCGATGTTCGCGTTCATCCGAGGCTGGACCGACGTCGACCGAACAACCCGGGCCAACATCCGCCTGGGTGCCTTCCTCACCTTCGTTGCCGGCGCCACCAATGCCGGCGGCTTCCTGGCCGTGGGCCAGTACACCTCGCACATGTCGGGGATGCTCTCGTCCATCGCCGACAACCTCGTCCTGGGCCGCGTCACCCTGGCCACCGCGGCGGCGGGGGCGATCCTGGCCTTCACCGGCGGCGCCATGACAAGCGCCATCCTGGTGAACTGGGGACTGCGCCGGCGGCTGCACAGCGCCTACGGCCTGCCGCTGTTCCTGGAATCGGTGGCGCTGCTCGTGTTCGGCATGGCGGGCGCATCGATCGGCGTCTTTGCGCCGCTGTTCCTGCCGCTGACCGTCGCCCTGCTTTGCTTCATCATGGGCCTGCAGAACGCGGTCATCACCAAGATCTCCCGCGCCGAGATTCGCACCACGCACGTCACGGGACTGATCACGGACATCGGCATCGAGCTGGGAAAGCTGGTCTACATCAACCCGCGCGACAGCGGCCGCGACCCGGTGCTGGCCAACCGCCAGAAGCTGCGCATCCACACGCTCCTGGTCAGCTGCTTTTTCCTCGGGGGCGTCGCCGGCGCCCTGGGCTTCAAGTACGTGGGCTTCGTGAGCACGGTGCCGCTGGCCATCGGCTTGTGGATGCTCGCCCTGCGCCCCTTCCTCAAGGACGTGCGCCAGCGCCTGGTCGCCCTGGGGTACTAGCTAGGCCCGTTAACAGGCCCACATCGCCGTCCCGGCTGCGCCGCCGGCTCAAGCGGGTGCACAATCCCCCAAGGATGCCCCCGCAGCTGCCCATCGCTTCGTTTCGGCCGCGCCTGCTCGATGCGCTGCGGGACTACAACCGCGAGCGCTTCATGCGCGACCTGGGCGCCGGCCTCACCGTGGGCATCGTGGCGCTCCCCCTCGCGATGGCATTCGCCATCGCCTCCGGCCTGAAACCCGAAGCAGGCCTGTGGACCGCCATCATTGCGGGGCTGCTGATCGCTGTGCTGGGCGGCTCGAACGTGCAGATCGGCGGGCCGGCCGGCGCCTTCATCGTCATCGTGTACGGCATCGTCGAGCGCTACGGGCTGGCGAACCTGCTGATTTCGACCGCCTGCGCGGGCGTGCTGCTGTTCGCCATGGGACTGCTGCGGCTCGGGCGCCTGGTGCGCTATGTGCCGGTGAGCATCGTGATCGGCTTCACCAATGGCATTGCTGTATTGATCGCGGTGTCGCAAATCAAAGACTGGCTGGGGCTGAAGATCGAGAAGATGCCGGCCGACTTCTTCACCCAGATCAAGGTCATGGCCGAGCACATCGACACCATCAACCCCTACGCGTTCGGTGTGGGCTTTGCGTGCCTGGCCGGCCTGTTCATATGGCCGCGCCTCTGGCACGAGCACTCTCCCATCAAGGCCGCCCTGAATCTGCCCGGCATGCAGAGCACGGTGCGGCTCAACAAGCGGATGCCCGCGCCGGTGGTGGCGCTGGTCACGCTGACGCTGGCGGCATGGTATCTGCAGCTGCCGGTGGAAACCATCGGCTCGCGTTTCGGCAGCATTCCGCGCGGGCTGCCCGCTTTCGTGCTGCCCGAGTTCTCCTGGGAAACCGTGAAGCTGCTGGTGAGCCCCACCATCACCATCGCCCTGCTGGGCGCGATCGAGTCGCTGCTGTGCGCCCGGGTGGCCGACCAGCTGAGCCCGCTGCCGCGCCACGACCCCAACCAGGAGCTGATGGCCCAGGGCATCGCGAATTTCCTCACGCCGTTTTTCGGCGGCATGCCGGCCACCGGCACCATCGCCCGGACCGTGACCAACATCCGCGCGGGCGCCAGTTCGCCACTGGCAGGCATCGTGCACGCGATCACGCTGGCCGTGATCGTGCTGGCAGCAGCGCCGCTGGCGCTGCGGGTACCGCTGTCGGTGCTGGCCGGCATCCTGCTGTTCGTGGCCTGGAACATGGGCGAATGGCGCGAATTCGCCCACCTCACCCGCTACAGCGTCCACTATCGTGTGCTGATGCTCGGCACCTTCTTCCTGACGGTGATCTTCGATCTCACCGTGGCCGTGCAGGTGGGCCTGATCACCGCCTGTGCCCTGTTCGTGCGCAAGATGAGTTCGCTGTTCAGCGTCGAGCTGGTACGCCAGGAGGGCGCCGTGATCCAGTACCGGCTGTACGGGTCGCTTTTTTTCGGCGCGGTGGCCCGCATCGACGAAGTCGTGCAGGCGGTGGAAGGCGGCCCCGCGCAGCCCGTGGTGATCCTCGATGCCCTGCAGCTGGTGCATCTGGACACCTCCGGGCTGGATTCGCTGCGCCAGTTGCACAAGGCGGTGCTGCTGCGCGCCGGCACCCTGCATCTGGAAAACCTGCAGCAGCAGCCGCGTGAGGTGATCGACCGGTCGGGTTTCGGCGCGGAACTGGTCGCCAACCGGGCATCGCTGGAGGTTTCGGCCTAAGGCCCTACGGTGCCAGGCCATGCATGAGGCGGCGGTAAAATTGCGCAAGAAACAAGGCTCCCCCACCATGTCCCTGCTCCTGCGCATCTTCCGCCGTCCGGACTACAACTCCGAAATCACGCAGTTCATTTCGGATCTGAAGGCGAAAAAGCCCGACCTCGAGGCCCAGCAGCGCGCCGGACGCGCCATCTGGTGGGACAAGCAGATCAACCGCGAAGCGTGGGATGAATTCCGCGCGGCGCAGGTGCGGCAGAAACCCTACGTCTACCAGACCGACGCGTCATGAGCCGCAAGGGCGCTCCCGAGGTCAGCCGATGAGCGAACCGGGCGAAGCGACATTGCCCGAAGCGGCCGCGCCCGCACTCGAAGGAATGCCGCAAGTGGTCGATCAGGTGGCCCTGGCGCGGTTGTATGGCGAACCGCTGTTCGCCATGCCCACCGACCTGTACATCCCGCCCGACGCGCTGGAGATCTTTCTCGAAGCCTTCGAAGGCCCGCTGGATCTGCTGCTGTACCTGATCCGCAAGCAGAACTTCAACATCCTTGACATCCCGATGGCCGGCGTGACGCGGCAATACCTCGCGTACGTCGAGGAGATCCGCAGCCGCAACCTGGAACTCGCAGCCGAGTACCTGTTGATGGCGGCGATGCTGATCGAGATCAAGTCGCGCATGCTGCTGCCGCCCAAGAAGACGGCCGAAGGCGAGGAACCGGAAGACCCACGGGCAGAACTGGTACGCCGCCTGCTCGAATACGAGCAGATGAAGCTGGCCGCGGCGCGCCTGAACGAAGTGCCGCAGATGGGGCGCGACGTGCTGCGCGCCCAGGTCTACATCGAGCAGGCACTGCAGCCACGCTTCCCCGACGTCGATGTCATCGACCTGCAGGAGGCCTGGCGCGACATCGTCAAGCGCGCCAAGCTCGTGCAGCACCACAAGATCACCCGTGAAGAACTCTCGGTGCGCGAGCACATGAGCATCGTGTTGCGCAAACTCCAGGGCCGCAAGTTCATCGAGTTCGAGCAGCTGTTCGACCTCTCGCGCGGCGTGCCGGTGCTGGTCGTGACCTTCATCGCGATGCTGGAACTGGCCAAGGAGTCGCTGATCGAAGTGACCCAGGCCGAAGCTTTCGCACCCATCTACGTACGACTCGCCTATCAGCCGGCATAAGAATGACGCCCCCACGCTTGTCACTTCGTGTACTTCACTGCCCCGTGCGGGGGCTTATGCCGCCATGGGGCGGCCCGGCGGCGGCATGATCCACGATTTCGACGTCCTGATCGTCGGCAGCGGCTTGGCGGGTCTGACCGCGGCGATGCTGCTGGCCCCCACGCAGCGGGTCGCGGTCATCACCAAGCGCGCCATGACCGACGGCTCCAGCAACTGGGCGCAAGGGGGCATCGCCGCCGTGCTGGGCGAAGGCGACACCTTCGACTCGCATGTGGACGACACCCTGATCGCCGGTGCCGGCCTGTCGCAACTGGACGCCACGCGATTCGTGGTCGAGCATGCGCCGCAGACCATCGCCTGGCTGCGCCGCCTGGGCGTGCCCTTCTCCCAGGAAGATGGCCAGCTGCACCTCACCCGCGAGGGCGGCCACAGCGCCCGGCGCATCGTGCACGTGACCGACGCCACCGGTGCGGCCGTGCAGCAGACGCTGATCGAGCATGTGCGGCGCACGCCCAACATCACGGTCTTCGAGAACCACATGCTGGTGGACCTGATCACCACCCGCAAGCTGGGGCTCGCGCCGAACGAGCCCGCCAGCTGCCTGGGCCTGTACGCCCTCGACGAGGACCGCGACGAGGTGGTCACCTTCCGGGCGCCGCAGACCATCCTGGCCACGGGCGGCGCAGGCAAGGTCTACCTCTACACCACCAACCCGGACACGGCCACGGGCGACGGCATCGCTGCCGCCTGGCGCGCGGGCTGCCGGGTGACGAACATGGAGTTCATCCAGTTCCACCCGACCTGCCTGTACCACCCCAACGTCAAGTCCTTCCTGATCTCCGAGGCGGTGCGCGGCGAAGGCGGCAAGCTGCAGCTGCCCGACGGCACGCGCTTCATGCCGCAGCACGACCCGCGGGCCGAACTGGCGCCGCGCGACGTGGTGGCGCGCGCCATCGACTTCGAGATGAAGAAGCACGGCCTGGACTGCGTGTACCTGGACATCTCGCACCAGCCGGCCGCGTTCATCCGCGAGCACTTCCCCAACATCCACGCGCGCTGCCTGGAGCTGGGCATCGACATCACCCGGCAGCCGATTCCCGTGGTCCCTGCCGCCCACTACACCTGCGGCGGCGTGCACACCGACCTGGCCGGCCGCACCGACCTGCGCGGCCTGCATGCGATCGGCGAGACGTCTTACACCGGCCTGCACGGCGCCAACCGGCTGGCGAGCAATTCGCTGGTCGAATGCATGGTGTTCGCGCGCTCGGCATCCGACGACATCCTGGCCCATCCGCTGCAGGTGCCGCCAGCGCTGCCCGCCTGGGACGAAAGCCGCGTGACCGACGCCGACGAGGCGGTCGTCATCTCCCACAACTGGGACGAGCTGCGCCGCTTCATGTGGGACTACGTGGGCATCGTGCGCACCAACAAGCGCCTGGAGCGCGCCGCGCACCGCATCACGCTGCTGCAGGCGGAGATCCAGGAGTTCTACGCGAACTTCCACGTCACGCGCGACCTGCTGGAGCTGCGCAACCTGGTGACGGTCGCGGACCTGATCGTGAAGTCGGCGCAGGCGCGGCACGAGAGCCGGGGCCTGCATTTCAGCCGCGACTATCCGCAGACTGCGCCCACGGGCATCCCGACGATCCTCACACCCGCGTAGCCGGGATGAAGACGGTCGTCTTCCAGTCCTTCCGCACCACCGACGTGCCGGGCTGGATGGCGGCCTGCATGGACAGCGTGCGGTCCTGGGCCGCCGCCGCTGGCTTCGACTACCGCTTCTTCGGCGACGAGTTCCTGGAACTCGCCCCGGCCTGGTTCCGCGAACGATGCGCGGGTGAAATCTGCCCTGTCACCGACCTCGCCCGCCTGATGATGTCGCGCGAGCTGCTGCGCGGCGGCTACGAACGCACGGTCTGGGTGGACGCAGACATGCTCGTGTTCGCACCAGAATCGCTTCGCGTGGACGCGCCGGCGGGCTTCTCGTTCTGCTTCGAACTGTGGCCCTTCCTGGATACCAGCGGCCAGGTGCAATTCAATCGCACCGTCAATAATTCCATCACCGTCTTCACGCGGAACAACTGCCAGCTGGAGTTCCTGATCGATGCGTGCCTTCGCATCGCATCGGCGCAACCCCGCCTGCACAAGCTGGCCGTCGGCTCGCATTTCCTGACGGGGCTCGCGCAGTTGATGCCGATGCCCCTGTTGACGAACGTGGGCATCTTCAACCCGATCCTGATGCAGGACATCGCAGGCGGCCAGGACCGCCTTCTTCCCGGTTATGCCGCCCAGTTGCCGGCGCGGCTCGCCTCGGCCAATCTGTGCGGTTCGCTGGTGGGCCAGCCGGTGAACGGCTACCTGGTCCAGGCGCCGGTCTACGAGGCCGTGGTCCGGCGGTGCCTGAGCTCGCGCGGCGAAGTGGTGAACCGCCATGTCCGCGGGGCTTGAACCGCGCAGTTCGCCGTTGCGGGGCGTCTCTCAGGGCGCGTCGATTCCAGCTGCCCGTCGCTGCAGGAAACGCCGCACCGCCGCATCGCGCTCCAGACCGATGGCGCGCTCGTAGGCTGCGCGGGCCTGCACGGCGTCACCGGTGCGCGCAAGCAACTCGGCCCGCGCCGCCCAGTACGGCTGGTAGTCGCGCAGCCGAACGTCGCCGCCGATCGCATCGAGCGCGGCCAGCGCGGCGATCGATCCGTCCACCTGCGCCAAAGCGACGGCGCGATTCAGCGCGGTCACGGGCGACGGGGACATGCCCTGGAGCGCGTCGTACAAGCCGACGATGGCAGCCCAGGGCACGGGCGCACCCGCGCGCCGAACGCTGTGCGCCGACTGCAGGGCAGCCTCCAGCTGGTAGCGACCCGGTGCGGCGAGGGCGTTCGCGCGATGCAGCAGCGCCTCGGCCTCGTCGATCATCGCAGCGTCCCAGCGCGAGACATCCTGCGCCGCGATCGGCACGTACTCGCCTTGCACGTCTCGCCGGGCGTCACGCCGCGCATGAGCATGCAGCATCAGCGAGAGCAGGCCGAGCGCTTCGGGCTCGTTGGGCATGAGCGCGGCCACCAGGCGTCCCAGCCAGATCGCCTCTTCCGCCAGGTTGCCTCGCCTCGGGTCCGCACCCGCCGCGTCGGTCCAGCCTTCTGCATAGGCGGCATAGATCGCTTCGAGCACACTGTCGAGTCGCTGCGGCAGTTCGGCCGGCCCCGGCACACGAAAGCCGATGCCGGCCTGGCGGATCTTGGTCTTGGCGCGCACCAGGCGCTGCCCCATCGCAGCGGGTGCGACCAGGAACGCCGAGGCAATCGCGCCCGCGTCGAAGCCGAGCACCGCCTGCAGCATCAAGGGCGCGCGCGCCTGGCGATCGATGCCCGGGTGCGCGCACGCGAACAGCAGCTCCAGACGACGGTCAGGCAAGGCATGGGCGTCGGCTGGATCGGCCAGTTCCTCGAGCAGTGCAAAGTGCTCCGAAGCCTGATCGTCCAGCCGCCTGCGACGAACATCGTCGACCATGCGCCGACGCGCCACGGTCAGCAGCCATGCTTCCGCATTGGCCGGCACGCCACGCCCGGGCCAGTCGGCCAGCGCCACGCCAAACGCTTCGGACAACGCATCCTCCGCGCCGGCGACGTCACCGGTGCGCGCGGCCAGGATGGCGACGAGCTTGCCGTAGCTGCGCCGCGCCGCCATCTCCGCCGCCCGGGCGGTGGCGCTCACATCGCCCACACCGGCCGCACCTCGATCGAGCCGTGGCTGGCCGCCGGGCAGCGGGCGGCCCAGCCCAGCGCCGCGTCCAGGTCCGCCACGTCGATCAGGTAGTAGCCGCCCAATTGCTCGCGCGTCTCGATGAACGGCCCGTTCAGCACTTCGGTCTTGCCTTCGGACAGGCGCACCGTGGTCGCCGTTTCCGCCGGGCGCAACCGGTTCGAGCCGCGCAGCACCTCGGCCTTGCGCAGCGCCTCGGTAAACGCGCCGTACTCGCCCATGCGTTGGGCGCGCTGAGTCTCTGTCAGTGACTCCCAGCCTTGGGGGTCAGCGTGGAGCAGCAGCAGGTATTCCATCGAAATCTCCTTGCTTGATGGCACGCCCCATGGCGCGCCCGAACAATGTCGTCCGGCGCCGGACGATTTCGACAGGCCGCGCTGCTGTTACACCGCGCCGATGTTGGGCACCAGGCCGCCGGCCGGCTGTCCAGACTTCAGCGCCGCGGTGAACGCGAGCATGCGGTCGATCGGAACGCGCGCACGGTCGATGATGGCAGGATCCACGAAGATTTCGTTGGCGCCGGTTTCCAGCACATGCGCCAGACCGGCCAGGCCGTTCATCGCCATCCAGGGGCAATGCGCGCAGCTCTTGCAGGTCGCACTGTTGCCGGCCGTGGGGGCCTCGATGAAGACCTTGCCAGGGTTGAGCGTGCGCAGCTTGTGCATCATCCCGTTGTCGGTGGCGACGATGAACTCGGTGGCGTCCATTTCGCGCGCGGCCTTCAGGATGCCGGAGGTGGAGCCGACCGCGTCGGCCAGCGCCACCACCTCGGCCGGCGACTCCGGGTGCACCAGCACCTTGGCCTGGGGGTGCTCCTTCATCAGCGCTTCCAGCTCGAAGCCCTTGAACTCGTCGTGCACGATGCACGAGCCGTTCCAGAACACCATGTCGGCGCCGGTCTCGCGCTGGATGTAGTGGCCCAGGTGCTTGTCGGGCGCCCACAGGACCTTGTGGCCCTTCTCGGCCAGCGCGCGCACGATGTCCACCGCGCAGCTGGACGTGACCAACCAGTCCGAGCGTGCTTTCACCGCCGCGCTGGTGTTGGCATACACGACCACCGTGCGATCCGGATGCCGGTCGCAAAACGCGCTGAACTCGTCGGTCGGACAGCCCAGGTCGAGCGAGCAGGTCGCGTCCAGGTCCGGCATCAGCACGCGCTTGTGCGGCGACAGGATCTTGGAGGTTTCGCCCATGAAGCGCACGCCCGACACCACCAGCGTGCTCGCTGGATGGTCGCGGCCGAAGCGCGCCATCTCGAGCGAGTCGCTGACGATGCCGCCGGTCTCCTCGGCCAGGTCCTGCAGGTCCGGGTGGACGTAGTAGTGCGAGACCAGGACCGCGTTGCGTTCCTTGAGCAGGTGCCTGATCTTGTCCTTGAGCGCCGCGCGCTCGGCCGGCGACGGCTCGACCGGCACGCGTGCCCAGGCGTGCCGCGTGTCACAGGCATTGCCGGGCAGCGGATGCTCGTACTCGACGTCCTTGATGGGGATGACAACAGCTGACATCGTTCGATCGTGCTTCAGTTCGCGGTCTCGTTCAGGCGCATGGAGAAATCGACCGCCTTCACGTCCTTGGTGAGCGCTCCGATGGAGATGCGGTCGACGCCGGTTTCGGCAAGGGCGCGCACGCTATCGAGCGTGACGCCGCCGGAGATTTCCAGGATGGCGCGACCGGCATTGATGGCCACCGCCTCGCGCAGCATCGGCAGCGGCATATTGTCGAGCAAGACCATCTTCGCACCGGCGGCCAGGGCTTCCTCCAGCTGCGCCAGCGTCTCGACTTCGATCTCGATGAACTTCGCAGCCGCTGCCGCCTGGGCAGCCGCCTGCAGCACGGGCGTCACGCCGCCCGCAGCAGCGATATGGTTTTCCTTGATCAGCACCGCGTCGAACAGGCCGATGCGGTGGTTCGTGCCGCCGCCCTGGACCACCGCGTATTTCTGCGCCATGCGCAGGCCCGGCAAGGTCTTGCGGGTGTCGACGATGGACGCGCGCGTGCCGCGCACCGCCTCCACATACACGGCCGTCTTCGTGGCCACGGCGCTGAGCAATTGAAGAAAGTTCAGGGCCGTGCGCTCGGCCGTGAGCAGCGCGCGGGCGCTGCCTTCGATCTCGAGCACGACCTGGTCGGCCTGGCACCGCTCACCTTCGGCGACCCGCCAGTTCAACCGCATCTCAGGCTCGACTTGCCGCAAAGCAGCTTCGACCCAGGGCCGGCCGCAGATGACGGCTGATTCACGTGCCAGTACGCGGGCCTGCGCGCACCGCGCGGGATCGACCAGTGCCGCAGTCAGATCACCGGAGCCTACATCTTCAGCCAAGGCGCGGGCGGCATCCTGCGCGGCGATTTGCGCGACGGTGTCGCGCGCGAGTTCTGTATCTGTTTCCACCTGCCAAGCATAGCCAAAGCGGCGAACGTCCCCAACGGACTGCGGGAATGCCTCTGCACCTGCCTCGGCCATCCCGGACGCGCAGGCACAATGGCCGGCATGGAAAGCGCCTCGATCGCCCAGGAACCCAGCCGCGCGCAGGTGGATGCGCTGAGCGGCGCGACAGTTCTCGAATTCGGCACCAACTGGTGCGGCTGGTGCCGCCGCGCCCAACCGCTGATCCAGTCGGCGCTGTCATCGCATCCCGGCGTCCGCCACATCAAGGTCGAGGATGGCCCCGGCCGGCCCCTGGGCCGCTCGTTCGGCGTCAAGCTCTGGCCGACGCTGATTTTTCTCCGGGATGGCCGCGAAATCGAGCGCCTGGTACGTCCCGGTGACGAGGCGGCGATCAGCGCCGCCCTCGCACAACTCGCCCAGTCCTAGCTAGTTCGCGGCGAAGCAGTAGAACAGCCCGCCGCTGCCCGTTTTTGCCAGCGCTTCGGTGCTGCAACCGGCCGAGCGGTGCGAGGAGTTCCAGGACGCGTTGGCCACGGGGTCCGGGTTGGTGCCCTTGCGGTCGTGGTGGCCGACCATGGTCGTGCCCGTGCTGCTGGAGGTCCAGTTGTTGCATGTGGCGTTGTCGGCAACGCGGCCATCGGGTGTCGAGCCGGTCATCATGTCGTGCGTATTGGGCGTGTCGCCGAAGCCATTGACCAGACCGCCCTTCTCGTTGATGTTGGTTTCCTTGGTCAGCTTGTTCTGGCCGTGGAGTTCGTCGAGGTTCGCGGCGATCTGCACACCTTTGGCGTTGACCCAGGGACCTTTGCCGATGCGATCACGCGCGTCCACCGCTGGCTGCCCACCCGAGGCGGTGGTGCTCAGATAGGCGCGCCAGGTCTTGTTGCCTGCGCCGGCGTCGGTCGCGAGCTTCTGGCACCAGGCATCGGCCCCGGCCAAGCCACCGAGATCGCCACCCTTGCCGGGATTGGCGCTGGTGATGAAGAAAGTCATGGGATTGCCGCCGGGCTGCTGCGCGGCACTGATGCCCACCACGGCAATGGCGGCCGCGGCGATCAAGAAACGATGTCGCATGACGCTGTCTCCTTCTTGTTGAAGGATTCAGGCTACCACTGGCATCCGGCGCCCGCGTCCGGGAAAGCTCTCAACGCACCTCAGGCGCCGGATCGCGCGCCATCAGCTGCGCCACGGCCGTACGCGGTTGCAGTTCACCACTGAGCAACTGGGCGACCGCGCGCGAGATC
>Ga0207853_1000146_pt1 | contig 16425 bp, 17 predicted proteins | sample LuqExpMetagenom6_FD_187764 | JGI IMG/M metagenome (GOLD analysis project Ga0207853, IMG submission 187764) | Tropical forest soil microbial communities from Luquillo Experimental Forest, Puerto Rico - Sample 6 (SPAdes) | ecosystem: Environmental > Terrestrial > Soil > Tropical forest ...
AAGCCGAGCTCGACCTGGTCCTGCACATCCTCGATGTGGAAGGTGCCGCCGCCCGGGCGCGAACGCACCAGTGCGCGGATCACGGCCTGGGTGAGCTGTTCCACCACCTCGCGCACGCTGGCCGAGGCCGCACCCTGCGTGCCGTGCACCGCGAGGAAGGCCTTCATCATCGCGATGGCGATCTTGTTGGGCTCGAAAGGCACCACCGCGCCGTTGCGACGGATGATGTGGTAATGGGCAAGAGGATTCGCTGCGGTCTGCACCGGATTCGGGGCACTGAACATCGCCTGGGTAACACTGATTTCGGACGTGCTCAAGACAGATTGCATGCTGCTGGTTCCTCGGCTGTGATTTGTTTTGGGACGCGAAGTGTACTGCTCCGGAGCGGGTCAGGCACTAGATATAGGGTCTGCACGAAGCGGATCCACTACATATAGCGCTTCGTGCAGCCTGTCGATATTTTGTGGACAGTGTGTTGACGGGCTTGCGTGGCTGAGTTGCCGAGGCCGCGCCAGTGCTTGCTGCAGCATCCACAAGCCTCGAATTCGCGAAGGCGCATTGAGCCAGCGCGCCTTGTTACGAAGTAACAGATTGTTGCCTTGCTGTTGGCTTGATTGTTCGCTGCGAGCAGCGGACGCGACGACCAGCGCGAAGGTTCAATCAGGCAGCAAAACGTTCCTGCGGCCAGCCCAGCGAGCGGCGCAGTCGATCCCAATCGAAGCCGGCCCCGGGATCGCCCTTGCGGCCGGGCGCGATGTGCTCGTGCCCGGCGATGTGCGTGATCGGATAGCGCTGCGCAATGCCCGCGCACAGCTGAGCCAGGCACTCGTACTGCGCCGGCTCGAACGGGTCGCCTTCCAGGCCCTCGAGTTCGATGCCGATGGAATCGTCGTTGCAGTTCGCGCGGCCGCGCCAGCTCGATGCGCCGGCATGCCAGGCCCGGTCGTTGCAATCGACGAACTGCCACAGCTGGCCATCGCGGCGTATATAGAAGTGCGCCGAAACTTCCAGGCCTTCGATGCTCTTGAAGTAAGGATGCGCGTCCCAGTCCAGGGTGTTGCTGAACAGCTGCTGCACGGCATCGCCACCGTATTCGCCGGGTGGCAGGCTGATGGAATGCAGCACGATCAGGTCGACCTGCGCGCCCGTCGGGCGCGGCCCGAAATTGGGTGACGCCAGCCGGCGCGCGAAGCGATACCAGCCCGCGTCCCAGAGGCCGCCGGATTCAAGCGGCGGTGTCATCGGCGTCGTCGGCACCGCCCGGCATGGGAATCCCCAGGCGCGCGATGCGATAGCGGATCTGGCGCAGCGTCAGGCCCAGGCGCTGCGCCGCGGCGGTGCGGTTGAAGCCGCTCTCGTTCAGCGCCTGCACCAGGATGTCGCGCTCCTTCTGGTCGAGGTAGGCCTGCAAATCCTCCGGCATGGCCGCCTCGGACCGCGCCGGTGGCAGCTCGTCGGCCGCCGGCAGAGTCCCGGGGTCGAGATCCAGCTGCAGTTCACGACTGTCGGACAGGGCGACGGCACGATGCAGCAGGTTCTCGAGTTCGCGCACATTGCCGCTCAGCGGATGCGCAAACAGCTGCGCCATGACCTCGGGCGAAAGCCCCGGGACAGTGATGCCGGACTCCTGCGCAATGCGCACAAGCAGCGTCTCGCACAACTGCGGCAGGTCCTCGCGGCGTTCGCGCAGCGGCGGCACGACGATCTCGATGACATTGAGCCGGTAATACAGATCCTGCCGGAAGCGCCCCGCCTGCACATCGGCCGCCAGGTCCTTGTGCGTGGCGCTGACGATGCGCACGTCCACCGCATCTTCCTGCGTGGAGCCGAGCGGGCGCACCTGGCGCTCCTGGATGGCCCGCAACAGCTTGGACTGCATCGGCAGCGGCAAGTCGCCGATCTCGTCGAGGAACAGCGTGCCGCCGCGCGCAGCCTGGAAGTAGCCCTCGCGATCGGCGGCCGCACCGGTGTAGGACCCTTTCTTCGCACCGAAGAATTCGGCCTCGAGCAAGGTCTCCGGAATAGCACTGCAGTTCACCGCCACGAAGGGGCCGTCGGCGCGGTGGCTGCAGGCATGGATCGCGCGTGCCACCAGCTCCTTGCCGGTGCCCGATTCGCCGCGCACGAGCACCGGGGCCATGCTGCGCGCGACCTTGCCCACGCGCTCCTTGACCGCGCGCATCACCGGGGACCCACCCACCAGCCGTTGCAGCGCCGCCTCGGCCCCGACCGGTTTGTCGGCCGGCGACGCACTGCGCTGGGGCATGGGCGCACGGCTGCGCACGGGCGAACCGGCTTCCTGGATGGCCGAAGCCACCACGTTGCGGAACTGCCGCAGGTCGACCGGCTTGGTGAGGTAGTCGAAGGCCCCCGCCTTGAGCGCTTCCACCGCGTTCTCGGCCGAACCGTAGGCCGTCATCACGATGCAGCGCTCCGGACGCTGCTGTTGCGACATGCGCTGCAGGATCTCCAGGCCCTGCCCGTCAGGCAGGCGCATGTCGGTGATCACCGCATCGAAGCGCTTGCCTTGCAGCTGCTGCCAGGCTTCGGCCACGCTGCCCGCGGCGTCCACGCGGTAGCCCTCCCGCAGCAGCGTGAGTTCGTACAGCGTGCGCAGGTCCGGCTCGTCATCGACGACCAGCACCTGCGCTGGGGAGGCAGCAGATGACATCAGGCAGGTATTTTGTCAAAGGAAGAGCTGCCCGCAACCCGCGCGTCGGGGGGGGTGAACCGAACCACGAATTCGTTCCCCTCCCGCCTGGCGTTGGCCGCACCGCGTGCACGGCGCTCGTAGGCCATGGCGGCGCCGTGACGTTCGCAAAGTTCGCGGCTGATGAACAGCCCCAGGCCGCTGGAACGGCTCTCCGAAGTGAAAAAAGGCTCAAACAGGTGGCGCTGCACCGACGCCTCCAGCGGCGCGCCATCGCTCCAGACATGCAGGCTCACCTGTGCACTTGTCGCGCGCGTGAGCACGCGGATCGAGTCGGGCCGCTGGCCCGCATAGCGCAGCGCGTTGTCCAGCAGGTTCACGAGAACGCGGCGGAGGTGGTCCGGCTCGAAACGCACACGCACGTTCGGCGCGGACAGGGCCAGCTGCAGGCGTGAGGCGCTTGCTGTGTGCGTCGTCCAGTCGCTGCAGGCCGCGCCGACGGCAGCGTCGAGTTCGAGCACCGGTGAGCCATCGGCCGTGCCGCGCGCGCGCGACACGTCCAGGATTTCGTCGACGATCTGGGCCAGGCGCTGGGTGTTCTTTCGAACCAGTTCGCTGAGCTGGCGCAGGCCGGGCTCGCGCAGGTCCTCGTCCATCAGCGCATTGGCCTGGGCGATGGCGGCCAGCGGGTTGCGGATCTCGTGCGCCACGGCGGCCGACATGCGCCCCATCGCCGCCAGCTTCTCGGTGCGCAGCCGCGCCTCCATTTCGCGCAGGTCGTGCAGGAACATCACGCACAGGCCTTCGCCGTAGCTTTCTTCGGTCAGCCGGGTGCGCACATGCATGTGCCTCAGGCCGGCGCCATCTTCCTGCAGCGCAATTTCACGCAGCTGCGCACCGCGCTGTTCGAACGTCCGTTGCGCCAACTGGCTCAGTGGCTCCCAGCCGGGCTGCTGCGCCAGCGCGAACGACGCCTGGCCGGCCTCCGGCAGGCCCAGCATCATGCGCGCGGCCGGGTTGGCTGCGTGCACGCGACCCCGGGCGTCGACCACGAGCACGCCTTCGCTCAGTGCCTCGATCACCAGCTCGTTGACCTGCGCGTGCGTGCGCGCCGCCCGACGTCCGCGCCGCGCCGCCAGCTCTTCGCGGGCAAGACGTGCGGCCAGCTGGTTGACCAGCAGCGCCAGCACGATGTAGCCGACGCCCGTGAGCGCTGCCTGCAGGAAGCGCGAAGCCAGTTCGGCCGAATCCGGCGGCAGACGCAGGGCCTGCAGCAAGGCCTCGATCAGCAACAGCACGGCCACACCGGTGGCCGTGCCCAGCGCCAACAGCGAAGACCCCAGCACGCCCGCCATGAGCACCGGCAGCGCGAACAGGGGCCCGTAGTTGATGCTGGCCGCCTGCAGGAACTCCAGGGTCGAAAACACCACCAGGTCCACGCCGATGGTGGGCAGCCACTGCGGTGCGAATCGGCGACCCGGCGGCTGCGGCTGTGTGAAGACCCGTACCGCCAGCGAGGCCAGCAGGTAGGCGGCGCACATGGCGATCAGCCAGCGACTCAACCCCAGCGCCGGAGCCAGCGTATGCAGCGCGCCCAGCACCATCGTAAGAACCAGCGCGATCGTCGCGCGCGTCGTCATGAAGCCGCGCCACAGGCGCACGAAGGCTGAGTCGCGCGTCAGTTCGGCGACGTCGCGCGGCGCCTCGGTCAGCAGGATCAAGGTCAGCCCCCGCCGCGCAGCCGGTGCTCGGCGCAGCAATAGAGCTGGCCACCCGGCCCCGCCAGTGCCTCGCCCCGCGGCAGGTGCACATGGCAGACCGGGCACTCGACCATGTCCTGCGGCGCGGGCGCGGGATGGCGGCGCGCAGCATCGTCCTGCGTGGGCTGCCGACGTGCGCCGCCGCGCAGGAACCAGACCACGGCGAGCACCACCGCCACCAGCACGAGGAGTTTCATCATGCCGCGCGCCTCAGGATCACCTCGAGCACGAAGCGTGAGCCCGCATAAGCCAGCAGCAGCAGCACGGAGCCTGTGTACAGCACCCGCACCGCCTTGCGCCCCCGCCAGCCGAAGCGCAGGCGCCCCAGCAACAGGAAGGCGAACACCACCCAGGCCAGCAAGGAGAACACGGTCTTGTGGTCCCACTTCGCCGGTTGCCCATACAGGTATTCGCTAAAGAAGAAGCCGGCCAGCAGCGTCGCCGACAGCAGCACGAAGCCCGCGGCGGCAAAGCGGAAGGTCAGGCGCTCCAGCGTCAGCAGCGGCACACCCGCGTGCGGGTCGGCCGCCTGGCGGATGTCCCGTTCGGCCCGTGTCATCAGCCAGGCGTGCACCACGGCGGCGGCGAACAGCCCGTACGACGCGATGCCCAGCGCCCAGTGCAGAGGCAACCAGGGCGACGCCGCGGGGTGCAGGGTGGCACCCGGAAAAACGAGGGCCAGCAGCACCGTGACGCTGCCCAGGCCGGCCAGTGCCCATCGCGCCTGCAGGTGCGGGAACATCTGCCGCTCGACCGCATACACAGTCAGCACCAGCCAGGCGGTCACCGACAAGGCCGGCGCGAAACCGAAGCGCGGCGGATCGCCCAGCAGCCCGGCGGCGATCGCCAGCACGTGCAGCAGCCACGCCAGCAGCAAGGCAAGGCGGGACTGGTGAGGCGACAAGCGCGAGGCGGCGGCGGCCGGAACGGCATAGGCCAAGGCCGCCGCCAGCGAAAGCACGATGTTCGCGGGGGAGGCACTGGATAAAATCATGCCGACAGTTTAGGGCTTGTTGACGCAGCTCTCGGCGCGGCGCACGCGGTCGAGGCAATGGGCCCGCCCCTCATCCCACTTTCCCATGGCCACCTCCGCCCTCACCGAAAAACTCTCGCGCCTGGCCAAGGAATTGCGCGGCCAGGCCCGCATCACCGAAGCCAACGTCCAGGAAATGCTGCGCGAAGTGCGCCTGGCCCTGCTCGAGGCCGACGTCGCCCTGCCCGTGGTGCGCGACTTCATCGCCCGCGTCAAGGACAAGGCGATGGGCCAGGAGGTGCTGGGCTCACTCTCGCCCGGACAGGCACTGGTGGGCATCGTCAACCGCGAACTCGCCGCCACCATGGGCGAAGGCGTGTCCGACATCAACCTGCAGGCGCAGCCGCCGGCGGTGATCCTGATGGCCGGCCTGCAGGGCGCGGGCAAGACCACCACCACCGCCAAGCTCGCCAAGCACCTGATTGAAAAGCGCAAGAAGAAGGTGCTCACGGTGTCCGGCGACGTGTACCGCCCCGCGGCCATCGAGCAGCTCAAGACCGTGACCGCGCAGGCCGGCGCGGAGTGGTTTCCCTCGTCGCCCGACCAGAAGCCGGTCGACATCGCCCGCGCCGCGATCGATTTCGCGAAAAAGCAGTATTTCGACGTGCTGCTGGTCGACACCGCCGGCCGGCTCGCTGTGGACGAAGCCATGATGCGCGAGATCCGTGAACTGCATGCCGCGCTCAACCCGGTGGAGACGCTGTTCGTGGTCGACGCCATGCAGGGCCAGGACGCGGTCAACACCGCCAAGGCCTTCAAGGAAGCGCTGCCGCTGACCGGCATCATCCTGACCAAGATGGACGGCGACTCGCGCGGCGGCGCGGCGCTGTCGGTGCGCCACGTCACCGGCGCGCCGATCAAATTCGCCGGCGTGTCCGAGAAGATCGACGGCCTGGAAGTGTTCGACGCGCAGCGCCACGCCGGCCGCATCCTGGGCATGGGCGACATCGTGGCGCTGGTGGAGCAGGTCACTGCCGGCGTGGACGTCGAGGCAGCGCAGAAGCTCGCGGCCAAGGTCAAGACCGGCGATTTCGACCTGAACGACTTCCTCGCGCAGATCCAGCAGATGAAGCAAATGGGCGGCCTGTCCAGCCTGATGGACAAGCTGCCGGCCCAGATGACCGCCAAGGCCGGCCAGGTCGACATGGCCAAGGCCGAACGCGACATCCGCCGCAAGGAAGGCATCATCAACAGCATGACGCAGCTCGAGCGCCGCAAGCCCGAACTGATCAAGGCCACGCGCAAGCGCCGCATCGCCGCCGGTGCCGGCGTGCAGGTTCAGGAAGTCAACCGCCTGCTCAACGAATTCGAGCAGATGCAGGGCATGATGAAGAAGATGAAGGGCGGCGGCCTCATGAAGCTGATGAAGCGCATGGGCGGGATGGGCAAGGGTGGCAAGGGCGGAATGCCGAAGATGCCTTTCTAGCTCGCGTCGCGACCTCTAGAAAGGCGTTGCCTGCATCAGGAACCCCCTCACCCCGTCCCTCTCCCCTGAGGGGGAGAGGGGGTAGAACTTTACGCCGCCGCGGCTTCCTTGGTAACCACCTCAGCGCGCAGTGAATGCGGCAACGCCTGCGTGATGGTCACATCGACCATCTGCCCGATCAAACGCGGCTGGCCGGGGAAGTTGACGATGCGGTTGCACTCGGTGCGGCCCATCAGCTCGGCGGCGTCCTTGCGTGACGGACCTTCCACCAGGATGCGCTGTACCGTGCCGAGGCGGCTCTCGCTGATGCGGCGCACGTTGGCGTCGAGCGCGGACTGCACTTGCTGCAGCCGCGCCAGCTTCACTTCATGCGGCGTGTCGTCGTGCAGGTTGGCCGCGGGCGTACCGGGGCGCGGGCTGAAGATGAACGAAAAGCTGGCGTCGTAACCGACGTCTTCGATCAGCTTCATCAGCCGAGCGAAGTCGTCGTCGGTCTCGCCGGGGAAGCCGACAATGAAATCCGTGGACAGAGACAGGTGCGGGCGGATTGCGCGCAGCTTGCGCACTGTGCTCTTGTATTCGAGCACCGTGTAGCCGCGCTTCATGGCCATCAGGATGCGATCGCTGCCGTGTTGCACCGGCAGGTGCAGGTGGCTCACCAGCTTCGGAACGCGGGCGTAGGCCTCGATCAGCCGCGGCGTGAATTCGTTCGGATGGCTGGTGGTGTAGCGGATACGCTCGATGCCGGGGATGTCGGCCACGTACTCCAGCAGCAGCGCGAAGTCGGCGATCTCGGCCGTGTCGCCCATCTTGCCGCGATAGGCATTGACGTTCTGCCCGAGCAGCGTCACTTCCTTCACGCCCTGGTCGGCCAGGCCCGCGACTTCCGCCAGCACGTCCTCGAACGGCCGCGACATTTCCTCGCCCCGCGTGTAGGGCACCACGCAATAGCTGCAGTATTTGGAGCAGCCTTCCATGATGCTGACGAAGGCGGTGGCGCCTTCGACGCGCGCCGGTGGCAGGCTGTCGAACTTCTCGATCTCGGGGAAGCTGATGTCCACCTGCGGGCGCTGCTGGCGCTCGCGCTGCGCCAGCAGTTGCGGCAGGCGGTGCAGGGTCTGCGGGCCGAACACCACGTCCACGTAAGGCGCGCGTTCGATGATGGCCGCGCCCTCCTGGCTGGCGACGCAGCCGCCCACGCCGATCAGCACGCCCTTTTCCTTCAGGTGCTTCACGCGGCCGAGGTCGGAAAACACCTTCTCCTGCGCTTTCTCGCGCACCGAGCAGGTGTTGAACAGGATCAGGTCGGCCTCCTCGACATTGCTGGTGGGCTCGTAGCCCTGGGCAGCGCCCATCACATCGGCCATCTTGTCCGAGTCGTACTCGTTCATCTGGCAGCCGAAGGTCTTGATGAAAACTTTGCGTGTCATGGGAACCGGGCCCTACTGCCGCGCGCCGAAGATCATGTCGAGCAGTTCGGCGAGGCGCTTGTAGCCTTCGGGCGAACTGGTGCCGTCGACGCCGCCGAGCCGGCGGTATTCGTCGGCAGACAGAATCCAGGCCTCATGCACCAGGCCCGCGGCGTCGCGGCGATACACCACCGGCACGGTCTTGCCCGCCAGGCTGGCCGACAACACCAGCATGTTGTTCAGGTCGCGAATGCGGTAGCCGGGCGACAGGCGGTCGGCGCGGCCGTTGATGCTGATCTCAGGCGGCGCACCCACCGTCATCTCGCCCACCACGACATCTTTGGGCGCTTCGCGCCGGATGCCCTGGGCGGCCACGGACGTGGGCCAGAGGGAAGCAGTCAGAGTGGTCGCCGCGAGCGCGACGAATGTGGCAAGAGCAACGCGTGCCCGCCAGGAAAGGCAGCGGTTCATGGCTTAGACCCAGAGGCTGTCGAGGGACCCAAATTTTAACAGTGCGACACAGCGGCACACAGGCGTTGCCGCCAGCCGAGCCACATGGCCGGCAGTCGCGCCGATAGAGTGGGCCCTCTCATCGTGCGGAGGTACTGCACATGCTTTCCATCATCGGCACCATCGTTGTCGGCTTCATCGTGGGCCTGATCGCCCGAGCCCTGAAGCCCGGTGACGATCGCATGGGCCTGATCATGACCACGCTGCTGGGCATCGCGGGGGCTTTCATCGCGCGCTACGTGGGCGTGGCGATGGGCTGGTACCAGCAGGACCAGCCCGCCGGCTGGATCGCCTCGGTGATCGGCGCCGTCGTGCTGCTGTTCATCTACGGCGCACTGCGCGGCCGACGCGACCGGCTTTAATAGATCCGGAGCACGCGACCGACACGGCGTCAACACTCGAGCGCACGTGACCGTGGCCGGCGCGACCCTGGCGACGGCACCCGTCACTCGGGCTTGATCTTCGCGCGTTCCACAACCTGCTTCCAGCGCCGCTGCTCCTGGGCAATGAACTGCGCGAACTGCGCCGGCGTGCCGCCCACCGCCTGGGCCGCGTCCTGGTTCAGGCGCTCGAGCGAGGCGCTGGATCGCATCGCCTTGGCGGTCTCGGCGGCGAGTTTCTCGACGTTGGCCGGCACCATCGTCGCCGGCGCGAGCATGCCGTACCACTGCGTCATCTCGAAGCCGGGCCAGCCTTGTTCCGCGACCGTGGGCACATCGGGCAGCTGCGCCAAGCGCTGGGCCGTGCCGGTGGCGATGCAACGCAGCTTGCCCGCCCGGATGTGCGGCAGGATCGCGGCAGCGCCCACCGATGCAGCTTCGAGCCGCCCGCCCAGCAGGTCGGTGAGCTGCGGGCCCGTGCCCTTGTACGGGATGTGGGTGATGAAGATGTCCGTCGTCATCTTCAAATACTCGAATGCGAGGTGTCCGGCGCTGCCGTTGCCGGCGGACCCGTAGTTCATCTGCCCCGGCCGGCGCTTGGCCAACGCGACGAATTCCTGGAGGTTGTTCGCCGGCACGCTGGGGTGCACCACGTAAAGGCTGGGCACCTTGGCCAGCAGGCTCACCGGCTTGAAGTCGCGGTTGGCATCGTAGGGCAGCTTGTCGAAGATGTACGGGTTCACCGCCAGCGTGCCGATGTGCCCGAGGATCAGGGTGTGCTGGTCGTCCGCCCGCGCCACCTCGGCCATCGCGATGTTGCCCGAGGCGCCCGGCTTGTTCTCGACGAACACGTTGTGCCCCAGGCTCTTCGTCAGTTCGGCGGCCACCGAGCGCGCGACGATCTCGGAGCTGCCGCCGGGCGCGAACGGCACCACGAAGCGCACCGGCTTGGCGGGCCAGTTCGATTGCGCGAAGACCTGCGGCGCGAGCGACTCCGCAAACGCCGCGCCCGAAGCCACCAGGAATTCCCGTCTGTTGTGTGTCATCGCGCCATGCTGACGCAAGGCGACAACAAGTTGAATGCGGGCTTTCTCTCCCCTGCCCGCGGGCGGCCCTCATGGAAGCCAGCCGGGCAAGGTGCGATCGATCGCCGCGCGCATGCGCCGGGCGTGCGAGCCATGCCAGTACACACGCGCGCACAGCGGACATTGGCGCACCGGCCCCGGGATGCCGCGCACGCCCTCGGGCACCAGCGCATCGGCTTGCTCAGGTGGCAGCGGCGGTGAGAGCTCGGTGTTGTCGATCATGCAGCGCGTGAACAGTTCGCCCGGCGCCTGCAGGCCCATCGCGGTCACGACCTGGCGCAGTTGTGCCAGCGGATCGTCGCCCTGCACTTCGAAGGCGTTGCGCGGCTGCATCTCGCGCAGCAGATGGCGGTTGCGCGTGAGCAGGATGCGGCCCCGAGCCTGGGCCCGATACAGCTGCTCGATCCCCGGCAGCGACGCATCGCAACAAGTGTCGAAGCCCAGCACCCGCAGCCAGCGCGCGAGGCGCCCCAGCATGGCGTCGGCGGTGAAGCGTGGCGTCAAGCGCATGGTCGCGCGCCCAACAGGTCAGAACATGGACTGCTGCCCGCCCATCAGCGGCGGTTGCTGGGCGGGCTCCGCGGCACCGTGGATGAACAGGTCGGCGCCCGGCAAGGTCATGAGCGCAAGCGCCTCCTCCACCGTGCCGCGCAGCCAGGTCTCCCAGTCCTGGCGCTCGATCGGCACCACGGTGCGCTTGTCCTGGCGATCGGGTGGCAGCGCGGGCTCGGGCTTGTGCATCAGCGACAGCAGCGGATGGCCATCGCAGTTCTGCGTCAGCATGGTGTAGCTCGGCACGATGGCGCCGCTGGCGGGATCGGTCCACTCATTCCACAGGCCGGCCAGCGCCCAAGCTTGTCCGTCGCGCCGCGCAAAGCGCCACCAGACATTGCGGCCCGTGCGCCAGTTGGGCTCGTCGAAGTCCATGGCCGGGATCAGGCAACGCTGGCCTCGTGCCCACGGCTCCTTGAAGCTGGGCGCGCTGGCCATCGATTCGATGCGGCAGTTGTTGGTGCTGATCGGTTGGCCGGTCTTGCCGGTCGGGCGTTTCGTCTTGCTGAACCAGGGGATCAGTCCCCATTGCCCGATGTCGAGCCCGCGGGCCTGGATGAAGGGCCCGTTCTGCAAGGGACCGATGCCCTCGGGGTTGTAGCCCACCGGCGTGCGTTCGCGGATCAGGGTGACGCCGAATTCGTCGCGAATGTGGGTCACGCTGGCCGGGCGGTAGCGGTTGCACATGGGTCGATTGTCGCCCGCGGCCGGGCGCGCAGCGTCAGCGCAACAAGGCCACTGCGCCGGAGAAGGTCAGGAACGCCGTCGCTGTCGTGACCAGGATGATCTTGGCGATCCGGCCGGTATCGGCGCGAAAACGCTCGGCCAGCAGCGCCACGTTGCTCGCCGACGGCAGCGCCGCCACCAGCACCATCACCGTGAGCGACCAGGGCCGCAGCGGCACGCCCGCCGCGATGGCCGCCGTGCCGAGGCCCCACACGAGGAGCGGATGCAGCAGCAGCTTGACCAGCGCCACCGGCACGAAGTCGCGCCAGGGGTGCGGCTCATGTTGCGCCATGGCCGACATGTATTGCGACCGCGCCAGCACGGCGCCGATGGTGAACAGCGCCACCGGCGAGGCCGAATCGGCCAGCATGCCGATGGTCTGCGCCACCGGCCTGATCGGCTCGACCTGCAAGGCCGAAGCAGCGGCGCCCAGCGCGATGGACCACGGCATGGGATTGAGCGCCACGCCCTTGAGTGCATTCTTCGCCGCGACTTCGGCGCCATGCACGCCCGCCACGTCCATGCGCGACAGCGCGATGCACAGCGAACTGGTGATCACCATGTCGATCAGAATGGTGAGGATGGCCGGGCCCGCCGCCTGCGCACCGAGCAGCGCCACCAACAGCGGCACGCCCATGAAGCCGGTATTGGGAAACGCCGCGACCAGCGCGCCGAAGGCGGCATCGTTCCAGCCGATGCGCGGATTGCGGCTGGCCCAGACCACGCCCGCCACCACGAGCAGGGCGCAGGCGAGGTAGACCGAGGCCGCGACGCCGTCAAGCAGTTGCGCGATCGGCGTGCCGGCGCCGAAGCGGTACAGCATGCACGGAAGTGCGAAATAAAGCACGAAGGTGTTCAATCCCGGAATGGCATCGAGCGGCAACAGGCGTTGCCGCGCGGCGACATAGCCGCATAACACCAGCGCGAAGAACGGAAATGTGACCTGAAGGACGGCAAGCACAGCCGTATTCTCACCGCAGCTCGTCGGTATGATCCGCGCTCGGGCTCGCCGCAGCCTCGCCGTTCACGTCTCTCTCCCCCGCCTCGATGTCCGCTGGTCTCAACTTCGCCCAACAGGAAGCCGTCAATCACCTGCATGGGCCCAGCCTGGTGCTGGCCGGTGCCGGTTCGGGCAAGACGCGCGTGATCACGCACAAGATCGCACGCCTGATCCAGGCCGGGCTGGCGGCCAAGCGCATTGCGGCCATCACCTTCACCAACAAGGCCGCCGCCGAAATGCGCGAGCGCGCCAAGGGGCTGGTCGGGCGCGACGCCAAGGACGTGGTGATCTGCACTTTCCACGCGCTGGGTGTGCGCATGCTGCGGCAGGATGGCGAAACGCTGGGACTGAAACCTCAGTTCTCCATCCTGGACAGCGACGATGTGACCTCGATCCTGAAGGACGCCGGCAGCACCACCGACGCCGCGACCGCGCGCCAGTGGCAGTGGACCATCAGCCTGTGGAAGAACATGGGCTTGAACGCTGCGCAGGCCGAAGCGCAGGCGAGCGACGACAACGAGCGCATCATCGCGCGCATCATGGCGCGCTACGAGGAGCGCCTCGCGGCCTACCAGAGCGTGGACTTCGACGACCTGATCGGCCTGCCCTTGAAGCTGCTGCGCGATTACGCCGAGGTTCGCGAGAAGTGGCAGACCTCGCTCGGCCACGTACTGGTCGACGAATACCAGGACACCAACGCGACGCAGTACGAACTGCTCAAGCTGCTGGTCGGCGAACGGGGGCGCTTCACCGCGGTGGGCGACGACGATCAGTCGATCTACGGCTGGCGCGGCGCCACGCTGGACAACCTGAAGAAACTGCCGCAGGACTTCACGGATCTCAAGGTCATCAAGCTGGAGCAGAACTACCGCTCCACCTCGGCGATCCTGCGCGCGGCCAACAACGTGATCGGCCCCAACCCCAAGCTGTTTCCCAAGACGCTGTTCTCGGAACTCGGCGAAGGCGAGCCGGTGCGCATCGTCGACGCCGACAACGAGGAGCACGAGGCCGAGCGCGTGGTGGCACGCATCCAGTCGATCCGCGCCAATGGCCAGGGCAAGGACTGGAAGGACTTCGCCGTGCTGTACCGCGCCAACCACCAGGCCCGGATATTCGAGCAGGCGCTACGCAAAGCCCAGATTCCGTACAAGGTCTCGGGCGGCCAGAGCTTTTTCGACCGCGCCGAAATCAAGGACCTGTGCGCCTGGCTGCGGCTGATCGTGAACAACGACGACGACCCGGCCTTCCTGCGCGCCGTCACGGCGCCCAAGCGCGGCATCGGCCACCAGACGCTGTCGAGCCTGGGCGTGTTCGCCGGCAAGTACAAACTCTCCCTGTTCGCGGCCTTGTTCTCCTCCTCGCTCAGCTCGACGATGTCGACGCGCGCCGTGGGCAGCCTGCACGAGTTCGGCCGCTACGTGAACGACCTGGAATACCGCGCCCGCCACACCACGGGCCACGAGGACGCGCGCGCCTTCCTCACCGACTGGCTGCGCGACATCGGCTACGAGAAGCACCTGTACGAATCGGAAGACAGCGAGAAGTTGGCGGCGTCGCGCTGGACCAACGTGCTGGATTTCTGCGACTGGATGGCGCAGCGCTGCGGCGGCCAGATCGACGACACCGCCGGCGTCACCACCGCCAACGAGAAGAAGACGCTGATGGAGGTGGCGCAGACGATCTCGCTGCTGTCCACCATCAGCGAGCGCGAGCAAGACCAGAACCTGGTCACGCTGTCCACCCTGCACGCCTCCAAGGGCCTGGAGTGGCCGCATGTGATGCTGGTAGGCGCCAACGAAGGCCTGCTGCCGTTCAAGCTCGATGACGACGACGGCGCCAAGGGCCAGGCCAACGAGAGCATCCTGCAGCGCCTGCAGGAAGAACGGCGCCTGATGTACGTGGGCATCACGCGCGCGCAGCGCTCGCTGGCGGTGAGCTGGACGCGCAAGCGCAAGAAGGGTCGCGAAGTGATCGCCGCGCAGCCGAGCCGCTTCATCGCCGAAATGGCGCTGGAAAAGGCCACGACCAAGGAAGACCCGCGCGAAAAGCTCAAGGCCCTGCGCGCGGAGTTCGCGAAGAAGGCGCAAGACAGCGCGGCGGCGGCGTCCAAGGAATGAAGCGCTGGCTGGCTACCGCCTTTTTTGCCGTTGCCGTCACAGGCCAGGCGCTGGCACAGGCGCCGGCCAATTGCCCCTCGGCCGGCGAGGTGGCGCAGCGCCATCTCATCGGCACCTGGAAGGCGCAAGTCGAAGGCGAGCGCGACGTGCTGACGCTGGTCCTGGTCAAGCATCCCGAATTCGCCGAGACAGTACGAGGCACGTTGACCCGGGCCGGGCAGGTCATCCAGCTCGCCGGCGACGTCGACGAGGGCGCACTCACGCTCGAAGAGTCGGCCAACGGCGTGAACATCAGCGCAACCTGGCTGGGCGACGTGGTCGAAGGCTCCTGCGGGCGCGAAGTGCGCGGGCAGTGGCAGGCGAAGGGCGATGCGCGCAGCGTGGCGTTCGTGCTGCGAAGGCAATGAAGCGGCGCTGCGCGATGCAGCCGCCCTACTGACTCGCGTTCAGCAAGCTCCCGGTGTCCAGAATGGGCACGGGCCGGCCGGCGTGGCTGAAGCAGGCCAGTGCCCGGCCCGTCCATTCAATGCCGTCGTCCTGCGACAGCGGACAGGCGGCGCTGTCGTCCACGCTCACGGTTTCCGGCAAGGCGTCGAGTGCCAGCGCGCCATGCGCAACGCGGGCACCGGGCGCGGGCTGCCAGGCGACGATCAGCGCGTAGGGCGGACGCGTCGATGCCGGCGCGCCGTTTTCCAGCAGGGCGCGCAGGTCGATCATCGGCAACCATTGCCGCTGCCACGCCAGCAGGCCCAGCGCGTGCCGCGGCGCGCCGGGAACGGCGACCGGTTGCGGCCGCTCGATCACCTCCAGCGTGGTGTGCGGCGGCAGTGCGACCCAACGCCCCGGTGCCCAGGCCAGCAGCCGGGCGATCGCCCGTGTTCCCGGCTGCGCCGACGCACCCGCGGACAGATCGACGTCAGGCCTCATCGTCCACTCCCCGGGTCAAGGCAGCGGCCAGCAGCGCGTCGGCGCCGCAGGCGAACACCGGTTCGTTGTCCAGCACCGTGAAACTCGACAGCGGCGAGCCGCTGCCGCACAGGATGGCGGGCAGGGGCTGCCACTGCAATGACGCATCGATCATTACGCGCAATTCGCTCCAGCACCACACCGTGGCGGGATCATTCGTGAAGGGCGCGCCGACGAAGCGATCGGGCGGGCACTGCCGCCCCAGGCCCATGCGCGGCGACAGCGCGAAGAAGGCGCGCGCGTCCTCGCCATCGGGCGACTGCAGCAGCCCGGGCGCGGTACCGGCCACCGGGCGCGGCTCCAGGTAGATCGCCGCGCCCACTTCCGCCTGTGGCAGCAGCAGGCGCAGCGAACCGGCGCGCAACAGGACGAAGTTGCCGCGCACTGAATCGGTTTCCCGCGAAGCCATGTGCCTCCTTCAGGCCGCGATGGCGCGGCGGATGGTCTGCAGCAGGTCACCGTCGTTGTACGGCTTGGTCAGGTAGGCGTCCACGCCCGCCTGCTGCGCCATGCGCCGGTGCTTGTCCTGCGACCGCGAGGTGATCATGATGATCGGCACGTCCTTCATGTCCTCGCGGTTGCGCAAGTGCGAGGTGAGTTCCACGCCGTTCATGTTGGGCATCTCCAGGTCGGTCAGGACCACGCGCGGCCGGAACTCGCGCAGCGCATCGATTGCCTCCAGGCCGTCACGCGCCGCCTCGGCGCGGAAGCCGGCGTCCTGCACCAGCTGGCGCAGCGAATTGCGCACCGACAAGGCGTCGTCCACGATCAACACGCCCGGCAGTTCGCGCTGTGCCGGCTCGGCGGCGGC
>Ga0207853_1000147_pt1 | contig 16421 bp, 15 predicted proteins | sample LuqExpMetagenom6_FD_187764 | JGI IMG/M metagenome (GOLD analysis project Ga0207853, IMG submission 187764) | Tropical forest soil microbial communities from Luquillo Experimental Forest, Puerto Rico - Sample 6 (SPAdes) | ecosystem: Environmental > Terrestrial > Soil > Tropical forest ...
CCGCCGATCTTCACGCCGGCCAGGGAGTTGGCGACCGCCATGCCCAGGTCGTTGTGGCAGTGCACCGACCAGATCGCCTTGTCGGAGTTGGGGATGCGCTCGCGCAGGGTCTTGATGAAGTTGCCGTACAGCTCGGGAACGGCGTAGCCCACCGTGTCAGGCACGTTGATGGTGGTCGCGCCTTCCTTGATCACGGTCTCCAGCACGCGGCAGAGGAAATCGACCTCGCTGCGGTAGCCGTCCTCGGGCGAGAACTCGATGTCGCCACACAGATTGCGCGCGAAACGCACCGACAGCTTGGCCTGCTCCAGCACCTGCTCCGGTGTCATCCGCAGCTTCTTTTCCATGTGAAGCGGCGAGGTGGCGATGAAGGTGTGGATGCGCGCCCGCGCCGCCGGTTTGAGCGCCTCGGCCGCGCGCGAAATGTCGCGGTCGTTGGCGCGCGACAGCGAACAGACCGTGGAGTCCTTGATCGCGGCGGCGATCGCCTGCACGGCCTCGAAGTCGCCGTTGGAGCTGGCGGCGAAGCCAGCCTCGATCACGTCCACACGCAGCCGCTCAAGCTGGCGCGCAATGCGCAGCTTCTCGTCACGGGTCATGGAAGCGCCGGGCGATTGTTCGCCGTCGCGCAAGGTGGTGTCGAAGATGATCAGCTGGTCTGACATTGCGATTCTTCCGTCTTTGCCATGGCGCGCTGCAGGCCGGAAACAATGGCCTTGAGCGACGCCGACACGATGTTCGCATCCATGCCAACGCCGAACAGCGTGCGGTCATCAATGCGAAGTTCCAAATAGGCCACGGCCCGCGCGTCGGCACCGGAGGCAATGGCGTGCTCATGGTAGTCCAGCACGCGGATACCCCGGCCGGTTGCCTGCGACAGGCCCTCGACGAAGGCGTCGATCGGGCCATTGCCTGCGCCCTTGAGCTGGAAGTCCCGGCCCGCAACTTTGACCTGGGCCTCCAGCGTCACCAGCGAGCCGGTCGAGCCGCGTTGCTCCTCCAGCACCTGGTGCTGGGGCGTGGCGACTGACGCCAACCCATACTCGCGCCCGAACAGGTCCCACAGATCCTGCGCGGTGAGCTCCTTGCCACTCGAATCCATGACACCCTGAACCACCTGGCTGAATTCGATCTGCAGGCGGCGCGGCAGCTCGAGTCCGTATTCGGACTCGAGCAGGTAGGAAATGCCGCCCTTGCCCGACTGGCTGTTGACCCGGATCACGGCCTCGTAGCTGCGGCCCAGGTCCTTGGGATCGAGTGGCAGGTAGGGCATGTCCCAGATGTCGCCTTCCTTGCGGGCGGCGAAGGCCTTCTTGATCGCGTCCTGATGCGAGCCGGAAAACGAGGTGTAGACCAGGTCGCCGACATACGGGTGCCGCGGATGCACGGGAATCTGGTTGCAGTGCTCCACGGTCCGGCGGATCTCGTCGATGTCTGAGAAATCCAGCCCCGGATCGACGCCCTGGCTGTAGAGGTTGAGCGCGACGTTCACCAGGTCGAGGTTGCCGGTGCGCTCGCCGTTGCCGAACAGGCAGCCTTCGAGCCGGTCGGCGCCCGCCATGACCGCGAACTCGCCGGCCGCCGTGCCCGTGCCGCGATCGTTATGCGGGTGCACCGAGAGCACGATCGAATCGCGGCGTGCCAGGTGGCGGTGCATCCATTCGATCATGTCGGCAAAGATGTTGGGCGTGGAATGCTCGACGGTGGACGGCAGGTTGATGATGCACTTGCGCTCGGGTGTCGGCTGCCACACCTCGGTTACGGCATCGACCACGCGCTTGGCAAACGACAACTCCGTCCCGGAAAACATCTCCGGCGAATACTGGAACACCCATTCGGTGCCGGGCTGCTGCGCCGCCAGCTCCTTGAACAGCCGGGCCTGGTTGGTGGCGAGTTGCACGATGCCGTCTTCATCCAGGCCCAGCACCACACGCCGCATCACCGGGGCGGTGGCGTTGTACAGATGGACGATCGCCCGGCGTGCGCCGCGCAGCGATTCGAAGGTCTTGCGAATCAGCTCCTCGCGCGCCTGCGTGAGCACCTGGATGGTCACGTCGCGCGGGATGAGGTCCTCCTCGATCAGCTTGCGCACGAAGTCCCATTCGACCTGCGATGCGGACGGAAAACCGACTTCGATTTCCTTGAATCCGATGTTCACCAGCGTCTCGAACATCCGCAGCTTGCGGGGGATGTCCATCGGCTCGATCAGCGCCTGGTTGCCGTCGCGCAAATCCACGCTGCACCAGGCCGGCGGCTTGGTGAGCACGGTGTCCGGCCAGGTGCGGTCCTTCAGACCGACCGTGGCGAACGATCGGTACTTGCTGGCGGGATTCTTCAACATTGGCATTTGACGCTCTCTGGTGGGTTTGGCGAAACCCGCAGCCCCAAAATGAAACGGCCCGCTGCGGGTGCATACGGGCCGTGATCCGGAAAAACTGCGCGTGCGCTACCGTCTCCGCCCGTAGGAGGATAGAAGCAGTAGCGCCAGCGAACCGAATTTCATGCGTGTGAATGTAGCACAAGAAGCCAGAGCTCGTGCTTCAGCGGTGCAGGCCCCGCTCCTCAGGCTCGTCGGTGGACATGCTGATGACGCTGGTGGGCTGGCCCTTGGCCTTGCGCCAGGCATAGAGCGCGTAGCCGCTCAATCCATAGACCACGAACAGGCCGAACAGCACGATGGGCGGATGGATGTTGATCACGGCAATACCCAGGGCGATCGCCACGATCACCGCGAAGGGCACGCTCTGCTTCATGCGCACGTCCTTGAAGCTGTAGAACGGCACGTTGGTCACCATGGTCAGGCCCGCATAGAGCGCGAGGCCGAACATCACCCACTGGAGTTCGTAGCCCTTGAAGCCCAGGTCGTTCATCAACCAGATGAAGCCGGCCATGAGCGCCGCCGCCGCGGGCGATGGCAATCCCTGGAAGTAACGCTTGTCCACCACGCCGGTGTTCACGTTGAAGCGCGCCAGACGCAGCGCCGCGCAGGCGCAATAGACGAAGGCGGCGAACCAGCCCCAGCGCCCCAGTCCCCGCAGCGCCCACTCGTAGGCCACCAGCGCCGGCGCGGCGCCGAAGGACACCATGTCCGACAGCGAATCCATCTGCTCGCCGAAGGCACTCTGCGTGTTGGTCATGCGGGCCACCCGGCCGTCCAGGCTGTCCAGCACCATCGCGCAGAAGATGCCGACACCGGCCAGATCGAAGCGGCCGTCCATGGCCATCACGATCGCATAGAAGCCGCCGAACAGCGCCGCGAGCGTGAACAGATTCGGAAGGATGTAGATGCCCTTTCGGCGCTTGCGCACCACCACGCCCGCATCGGCGGCGTGTTCGTCGTATTCGGTGCGATCCTGCATGGTGGCCGAGTGTAAAGGACGAGGGGCCAGGGACCCGGAGGGGAAACGAGTGTTCCCTCCGGGTCCCTGGCCCCTTCAGCCGACTCTCGTCGGCGCGTCTTGGCTTACGCGAGTCTTAGTTGCGCGATTGGTCGACCAGCTTGTTCTTGGCGATCCAGGGCATCATGGCGCGCAGTTGCGAGCCCACCTTCTCGATGCTGTGTTCCGCGGTGTTGCGGCGGCGAGCCGTCATCGAGGGATAGCCGGTGCGGCCTTCCAGGATGAACATCTTGGCGTAGTCGCCGTTCTGGATGCGCTTGAGCGCATTGCGCATGGCCGCGCGCGACTGCTCGTTGATCACCTCGGGGCCGGTCACGTACTCACCGAACTCCGCGTTGTTGGAGATCGAGTAGTTCATGTTGGCAATGCCGCCTTCGTAGATCAGGTCGACGATCAGCTTCAGCTCGTGCAGGCACTCGAAGTAGGCCATCTCGGGCGCGTAGCCGGCTTCCACCAGCGTCTCGTAGCCCATCTTGATCAGTTCGACCGCACCACCGCACAGGACGGCCTGCTCGCCGAACAGGTCGGTCTCGGTCTCTTCCTTGAAGTTGGTCTCGATGATGCCGGCCTTGCCGCCGCCATTGGCCATCGCATAGGACAGCGCGAGGTCGCGCGCCTTGCCGCTCTTGTCCTGATGCACCGCCACCAGGTGGGGCACGCCGCCACCTTGCGCGTACGTGCTGCGCACGGTGTGGCCGGGCGCCTTGGGCGCGACCATCCACACGTCGAGATCAGCGCGCGGCACGACCTGGTTGTAGTGCACGTTGAAGCCGTGCGCGAAAGCCAGCGAAGCGCCCTGCCTGATGTTGGGCTCGACGTTGTTCTTGTAGACCTCGGCAATCTGCTCGTCGGGCAACAGGATCATGACGACGTCGGCCGACTTCACGGCCTCGTTGACTTCCATCACGGTCAGGCCGGCCTTGCCGACCTTGTCCCAGGAAGCGCCGCCCTTGCGCAGGCCGACCACGACCTTCACGCCGCTGTCATTGAGGTTTTGCGCGTGCGCGTGGCCCTGCGAGCCGTAACCGATGATGGCGACGGTCTTGCCCTTGATCAGGCTCAGGTCGCAGTCCTTGTCGTAGTAAACCTTCATGGTCTTTTCTCCGTGTTGAATCACAAACCCCGTTCGCCCTGAGCCTGTCGCTTGGCTCTGGTGGGCTTCGACAGGCTCAGCCCGAACGGGTAAAGGGCCGAGCCTCGCATGGTTTAGACGCGCAGGATGCGCTCGCCGCGGCCGATACCGCTGGAGCCGGTGCGCACCGTCTCGAGGATGGCCGTGCGGTCGATCGCCTCGAGGAAGGCGTCGTTCTTCGACTGGTCGCCGGTGAGCTCGATGGTGTAGCTCTTTTCCGTGACGTCGATGATGCGGCCGCGGAAGATGTCGGCCATGCGCTTCATCTCCTCGCGCTCCTTGCCGACGGCACGCACCTTCACCATCATGAGCTCACGCTCGGTGTAGGCGCCTTCGGTAAGGTCCACCACCTTCACCACCTCGATGAGGCGGTTGAGGTGCTTGGTGATCTGCTCGATGACGTCGTCGGAGCCGGTCGTCTGGATCGTCATGCGCGACAGCGACGGATCTTCCGTCGGCGCCACGGTGAGCGATTCGATGTTGTAGCCGCGGGCCGAGAACAGGCCCACGACGCGGGAGAGTGCGCCCGGTTCGTTTTCGAGCAGCACGGCGATGATGTGTTTCATATCTCTCTCGATTCCTCTTTTCGGTGCCCTCCCCCGCAGCCGGTAAGCGGCGGGCTCGGCAAGCCAATAGATTCGTCGGTGAAGGACGCGGATGCGCAGCAGCCGCGTTTTCGCCTCGTTTACAGGTCTTCGGACCCCAGCAGCATCTCGGTGATGCCCTTGCCCGCCTTGACCATCGGGAACACGTTCTCGGTGGGATCGGTGCGGAAGTCCATGAAGACCGTGCGGTCCTTGAGCTTGCGCGCCTCGCGCAGCGCAGGTTCCACGTCGCGCGGATGCTCGATCAGCATGCCCACGTGGCCATAGGCTTCGGCCAGCTTCACGAAATTGGGCAGTGCGTCCATGTAGCTGTGGCTGTAGCGGCCTTCGTAGTCGAGTTCCTGCCACTGGCGCACCATGCCCAGGTAACGGTTGTTCAGCGACACGATCTTGATCGGCGTGTTGTACTGCAGGCAGGTCGACAGCTCCTGGATGCACATCTGCACCGAGCCTTCGCCGGTGATGCAGAACACTTCGCTGTCCGGCTTGGCCAGCTTGATGCCCATGGCGTAGGGAATGCCCACGCCCATGGTGCCCAGGCCACCCGAGTTGATCCAGCGGCGAGGTTCGCGGAACTTGTAGAACTGCGCGGCCCACATCTGGTGCTGGCCCACGTCGGACGTGATGTAGGTATCCGCGTCCTTGGTCATGTTCCACAGGGTCTCGACCACGTGCTGCGGCTTGATGACCTCGGTGTTCTTGCGGTCGTACTTCAGGCAATCGCGCTTGCGCCAACCGTCGATCGCGTCCCACCAGGCGCCTAACGCTGTGGCGTCGGGCTTCTGGCCCGACTCGCGGACCATGGCGATCAGCTCGCTCAGCACGTCCTTCACGTCGCCCACGATCGGCACATCGACTTTCACCCGCTTGGAGATGCTCGACGGGTCGATGTCGATGTGGATGATCTTGCGCTCGTTCTGGGCGAAGTGCTTGGGGTTGCCGATCACGCGATCGTCGAAGCGCGCGCCCACGGCCAGCAGCACGTCGCAGTTCTGCATGGCGTTATTGGCTTCCATCGTGCCGTGCATGCCCAGCATGCCGAGGAACTTCGGATCGGTTGCCGGATAGGCGCCCAGGCCCATCAGGGTGTTGGTGCAGGGATAGCCCAGCATGTCCACCAGCTGGCGCAGTTCCTGGGTGGCATTGCCGAGAATCACGCCGCCCCCGGTGTAGATGTAGGGCCGTTTGGCGGACATCAGGAGCTGCAGGGCTTTGCGGATCTGCCCGCTGTGGCCCTTGCGCACCGGGTTGTACGAGCGCATCTCGACCTTGTCGGGATAGCCGGCGTACGCGGTCTTGTTGAAGGAAACGTCCTTGGGAATGTCGACCACCACCGGCCCGGGGCGTCCGCTGCGGGCGATGTGGAACGCCTTCTTCATCACCTCGGCCATCTGGCGCACGTCCTTGACCAGGAAGTTGTGCTTGACGATGGGACGGGTGATGCCGACCGTATCGCACTCCTGGAAGGCATCCAGGCCGATCGCCGCCACCGGCACCTGGCCGCTGATGATCACCATCGGGATGCTGTCCATGTACGCCGTCGCGATACCGGTGACTGCATTGGTCAGGCCGGGGCCGGAGGTGACCAGCGCCACGCCGACGTCGCCGGTTCCGCGGGCATAGCCATCCGCAGCGTGAACGGCCGCCTGCTCATGGCGCACCAACACGTGCTGGATCGTGTCCTGCTTGTAGAACGCGTCGTAGATGTGCAGGACCGCGCCACCGGGATAGCCCCAGACGTACTTGACGCCCTCGGCCTGCAAGGCCTTGATGAGGATTTCGGCGCCGCGCAGCTCTTGGGAAGTGGATGCGTTCTGGCCGCTGGAGGCAGCCGCTGCGGAGCTCAACTCCGCCTTCGAGGTTTCCATGATGAACCTTTGCGAATTTCTCTGACGAAAAACCTTGGGTGCCCCTCACGCGCTCTTGTGAAACCGTTGCGGGACTTAGAGCCACAGACCATGGGCGGGCCGGATTGCGCCGCCGGATCAGGGCTCGTTTGCCTTTTGACTTGCGCGTCGATTATCGCACTGCAGCACATCCTCGCCAACCGGCCCAGTTCACGATGCGATAATTTGAGGCTGCCGCGCCGGGCGCGGCACGGATTGAAGGTCCGAAGCCGCAAAAATCACAGGGCCGTCACAGGCCCGGAACTCCTTGGCAACCGAACAAGAACTGTCCGATTTCCTCAAGAGCGTCGAAAAGCGGGCGTTCAAGCGCTCCATCTACCACGTGCGCGACGAGGAAGCAGCGCTGGACATCGTGCAGGACAGCATGATGAAGCTGGCCGAGCACTACGGCGACAAGCCGGCGTCGGAGTTGCCGATGCTGTTCCAGCGCATTCTCTCCAACTGCACCCTGGACTGGTTCAGGCGCCAGAAGACTCGCAACGCCCTGTTCTCGAACATGAGCGACTTCGAATCGGGCAACGACGACGGCGGCGACTTCGATCTGCTTGAAACTTTTGCGCTGGAGGATGGCTCTCAACAGGCGGAGAGTGCCGAGGACGCCACGCGGCGGGCGGAGATCTTCCGGGAAATCGAATCCGAAATCCAGGAGCTGCCGGCCCGTCAACGGGAAGCCTTCCTGATGCGTTATTGGGAGGACATGGACGTGGCCGAAACGGCAGCGGCCATGGGCTGCTCGGAAGGCAGTGTCAAGACTCACTGCTCTCGCGCAGTCCAGGCTCTCAGTAAAGCGCTGAAGGCAAAGGGAATACAACTATGAACAGCACCCAGCTCGAACAGCAGGACCGATTCGCCCGGCAAGTGACCGCCCGGCTGGCCGCCGGCACTGCCGAGCTGCCCTACGAAGTGAGCGAGCGTCTGCGCGCCGCCCGCAGCCAGGCGCTCGGCCGCCGCAAGCGTGTGGCCGCGCTGCACACCGCGACTGCAGTGTCGGGTTCTGGCGCTGCCACGCTGACCATGGGCAACGAACGCCAGTCGCTGTGGAACCGCATCGCCTCCGCACTGCCCATCCTCGCGCTGGCCGCAGGCCTGATCGTCGTCTACAGCCTGGAGAATGACCGCCGCGCGAGCGAAGTGGCCGAGGTGGATGCCGCCCTTCTCACCGACGACCTTCCGCCCTCTGCCTACGCCGACCCCGGCTTTATCCAGTTCCTCAAGCAATCCAGCGAGGAATGAGGCCAGGCGCGCGATGATGACGCCGGGTTTCGCACGAGCCAGCCGTCGGGTGGTCACCGGGCTGACGGGCCTGATGGTGTTGCTCGCCGGTTCGCTCGCCTTGTCACAGACCCCTGCCCCGGCCGAGCCCAGCAAAACGGTCGCGCCGCCGGGCACGATGGCGTCGACGCCTGCACACGTCGCCTCGACGCCCCGCGCTGGCACGTCGACGCCCAAGGCACCCGGCAAAGCCGGACCGATGTGGCGTGAGCTGAGTCCGAACCAACACCAGGCACTCGCGCCGCTGGCCTCCACCTGGAACTCCCTCAGCGAAGCGCAGAAGCGCAAGTGGCTGGCGCTTTCCGCCAACTACCCCAAGATGGCCGCGCCCGAGCAGGAGAAGCTGCACAGCCGCATGGCCGAGTGGGTGGCGCTCAGCCCGCAGCAGCGCGCCCTGGCTCGCCTGAATTTCGGCGAAACGCAAAAGATCTCCCCGGACGACAAGAAGGCCAAGTGGGAGGCGTACCAGGCCCTGCCGGCGGAAGAAAAACGCAAGCTCGCCGCCGGCGCGGCCAAGCCGCCAACCACCGCCGCCGCAGTCCGGCCCGTGCCGTCCGAAAAGATGGCCAGCATTCCGAAGCCGCCTAAATCGGACAACAAGACCCCACGCATCGCGGTCGCGCCGCACCAGGTGGACCACAACACGCTGCTGCCCCAGCAGCCGCCCGCAAACGGCGGCCCGAACTGATCCTGTATCCGTGACGCCCAGCCTGCCGCGCCGTCTGGCCTGCATGCTCTACGAGAGCATGCTTCTTTTCGGCATCGCATTTGGCGCTGGGCTGGTCTTCAGCATCGCCGGACAAATGCGAAGCGGCATGGACCCGCTGCGCCCCTACCTCTTCGCCCTGGTGGCGGTGATCTTCGGCCTGTACTTCGGCTGGTGCTGGAGCAAGGGGCAGACACTGGCCATGCGCAGCTGGAAGATTCGCGTGGTGGACCGATCGGGTCGCGCGCCAGATCTGTGGCGCGCGCTGCTTCGGTATGTCTGCAGCTGGATCTGGGTGCTGCCCCCGCTGGCCTTCGTGGCGCCGCTCAAGCTGTCGACGACCGGTATCGCCACGGCCCTGCTCGGCTGGATTGCGGTCTGGGCCCTGCTGAGCTACGCGCATCCTCAACGGCAGTTCTGGCACGACGCCGTGGCAGGCACCCGGCTGATCAACAGCGAGAGCTGATCGCCGGCTGGGCGACAATGCGCTCCATGCCCTCTTCTTCGCCAGAAGCCATCCCTCCGGTCAACCCGCAAAAACTACGCTCCGGGCTCAGCCGGATGTGGCATGCCGCCATCTTCTCGCTGTCGGGACTGCGCGCGGGCTGGGGTGAAACCGCCTTCCGCCAGGAAGCCACGGCGGCCATCGTGCTCGTGCCGGCTTCGTTCTGGCTGGGCCGCAACTGGGTCGAGATCGCGCTCCTGGCCGGCTCCGTGCTGCTGGTGTTGATCGTCGAGCTGCTCAACACCGCGGTCGAAGCGGCGATCGACCGCATCGGGCCCGAATGGCACCAGCTTTCCAAGCGTGCCAAGGACATGGGCAGCGCCGCCGTGCTGCTCGCTCTACTTCTTTGCAGCGGCATCTGGGCCGCTGCGGTCTACCACAGGGTGATTGCATGACGCCGACACCGCCTTTCTCGATTTGCGTCTACTGTGGCTCGCGTACCGGCCGGGTGGCTGCGTTCCGGGAGCTCGCCGTCGAAGTCGGCCGCTGGATCGGCGAGCGCGGTGGGCAGCTCGTCTACGGCGGTGGCAACGCGGGCCTGATGGGCTTGGTCGCCGACGCCACGCTGGCGGCGGGCGGCAGGGTCATCGGCGTGATTCCGCATGCGCTGGTCGAGCGCGAGTTCGCCAAGCGTGACTGCACCGAGCTGCACATCGTCGACAACATGCACGAGCGCAAGCGCGTGATGGCCGAGCACGCCGGCGCCTTCCTGGCCCTGCCGGGTGGCATCGGAACGATGGAGGAGCTGTTCGAGGTATGGACGTGGCGGCAGCTGGGCTACCACGACAAGCCGATCGGCCTGCTCAATGCGGGCGGCTACTACGACCCGCTGCTGGGCTTCCTGAACTCGAGTGTGAACAACGAGTTCATGAGCGACTGGCAGATGGACCTGATCCGGGTCGGCGACCGCGTTGATACCCTGCTGCCGCAACTGCTGCAGGCGGGCGAACTCGCGGCCGGCGTGACGGACCTGTCGGAAATCTAGGTCCGGCTCAGACGGCTGATTCGTCGATCTCGCCGGTGCGGATGCGCACGACGCGCTCCACCGTGGTCACGAAAATCTTGCCGTCGCCGATCTTGCCCGTGCGCGCGGCCTTGACGATGGCATCGACGCAGCGGTCCACGTCGTCGTCCTTGACCACGACTTCCACTTTCACCTTGGGCAGGAAGTCCACCACGTACTCGGCGCCGCGGTACAGCTCGGTGTGCCCTTTCTGGCGCCCGAAACCCTTGACTTCCGTCACCGTCAGGCCGGTGATGCCGCATTCGGCCAAGCCTTCGCGCACTTCTTCGAGTTTGAAGGGTTTAACGATGGCGGTAATTTGCTTCATGGCCTCTCCTCAACGATCTATGCAATGAATCTACCGGTAATAGGATAGCGCCAATCCTTGCCGAAGCTCCGGTGCGTGACGCGGATGCCCACCGGTGCCTGGCGGCGCTTGTATTCGTTGATGCGGATCAGGCGGGCCACTCGCTCCACCAGGGCGCGATCGAAGCCGGCCGCGATGATCTCCTCGATGCCCTGGTCGTTCTCCATGTAGCGCTCCAGGATCGCGTCCAGCACCTCATACGGTGGCAGGCTGTCCTGGTCGACCTGACCTGGCCGCAACTCGGCACTGGGCGGCCGCGTGATGATCCGCTCGGGAATCGGGCGGGGGCCGGTGCCGTAGGGGTCGTGTTCGTTGCGCCAGCGCGCGAGGCGGAACACCGTGGTCTTGAGCACGTCCTTGATCACCGCAAAGCCGCCGGCCATGTCGCCGTACAAGGTGCAGTAGCCCGTGGCCATCTCGCTCTTGTTGCCGGTGGTCAAGACGATGCTGCCGAATTTGTTCGACAGCGCCATCAGGAACACGCCGCGGATGCGGGCCTGGATGTTCTCTTCGGTCGTGTCCTCCGGCCGCCCCTGGAATTGCTCGGCGAGCGAGGCCTTGAAGGACTCGAACTCGGGCGCGATCGAGATCTCGTCGTAGCGCACGCCCAATCGGGCCGCCATGTCGCGTGCATCGATCCAGGAGATGTCCGCGGTGTAGGGCGACGGCATCATCACCGCCCGCACCTTGTCGCGGCCCAGGGCATCGACGGCAATCGCCAGGACCAGTGCCGAGTCGATGCCGCCGGACAGCCCGAGCAGTGCACCAGGGAAGCCGTTCTTGCCGATGTAGTCGCGCACGCCCAGCACCAGCGCGTCCCACAGTTCCGCCTCCGGGCTACGTTCCTGGGCCGTGGCCGCCATCAGCGCCAGCCGGCCTGAAGCGCGCTCAGCCTGCACCATGAACAGGTCCTCGCGGAACGCCAGCGCGCGCCCCGCGAGTGCGCCATCGGCACCGACCACGAACGAAGCGCCATCGAACACCACCTCGTCCTGGCCACCGACCAAGTGCGCGTACACCACGGGCATGTCCAGCGTCCTGGCACGCTCCGCCATGCGCGCCACGCGTTCGCCACTCTTGCCCATGTGATAGGGCGAAGCGTTGATGACAGCCAGCAGTTCGGCGCCCGCCTGCCTGGCCAGCAGCGCCGGCTCCTCGAACCAGGCATCCTCGCAGATCAGCAGGCCCACGTTGATGCCTTCGACCTGGAACACGCAGGTGCCCTGCCCTGGCGTGAAGTAGCGGCGCTCGTCGAACACCTGGTAGTTCGGCAGCTCGCGCTTCGCGTAGGTCTCGAGCACGCGGCCCTCGCTGAGTACGCTGGCCGCGTTGAAGCGGCGCGGCACAGCCACCGACTTGCTGCGGATATCCCCGCCCGTGGGATGCCCCACCACCACGTGCAGGCCCTTTAACCCGGCCAACTCGCGGGCAACCGTTTTCACGGCATCATCGCAAGCGGCGATGAAGGCGGGCCGCAGCAACAAATCCTCGGCCGGATAGCCGCAGATGGATAACTCCGGCGTGAGCACCAGGCGCGCGCCCTGGGCGTAAGCTGCCTTCGAGGCAGCGATGATCTTCTGCGCGTTGCCCGCCGTGTCGCCCACGACGAAATTAAGCTGGGCAATGCAGAGTTTGAGCGTCATGGGAAGAGTAAGAGACAACTCAATCGATTATGTCATCCGGGTCCTGGCCACACCGCGTGAAGCCGACGCGTCTCAATGGAACGCGTTACTCGCCGATCAATTCGCGCCGAGTCCGTTCATGCGCCACGAATACCTGGCGGCCCTGCATGACAGCAAGAGTGCCGTACCTGAAACTGGCTGGACCCCCCGTTTCATCACGCTGTGGCGCGGCGACGAGTTGGCAGCAGCCTGTGCGCTCTATCTGAAGGACCATTCCTACGGCGAGTATGTCTTTGACTGGGCCTGGGCCGATGCCTACCAACGCCACCGGCTGCCCTACTACCCCAAGGCGCTGGTGGCCAGCCCCTTCACGCCCGTGCCGGGCACACGCCTGCTTGCCCGGGATGACGCGGCGCGACGCGCGCTGATCGAGACGCTGGTCGCCTGGTGCAAGTCTGAGAAGCTGTCGTCGCTGCACCTGCTATTTGCGTCGGACGAGGACGCGCAGGCCTGCGAAGCTGCCGGGTTGATGCTGCGGCACACGGTGCAGTTCCACTGGACCCGGCAATCCGGCTGGAACACCTTCGATGATTTTCTCGCCAGCCTGACGCAGGACAAGCGCAAGAAGATCCGCCAAGAGCGGCGGCGAGTCCAGGATGCCGGCGTGCGCTTCCGCTGGTCCCGCGGCGCAGACATCACACCGCAGGACTGGGACTTCTTCTATCGCTGCTACGAGCGCACCTACTACGAACACGGCAATGCGCCCTACCTGACACGGGACTTCTTCCGGCGGATGGCGCGCGACATGCCCGAGTGCTGGCTACTGTTCATCGCCGAGCAAGCCGGCAAGCCGACTGCTTCCAGCCTGATTGCGCTTGGTGATGGCGCCCACGAGAAGGTCGCCTACGGCCGCTACTGGGGTGCGCTGGAACGCGTCGACTGCCTGCATTTCGAGGCCTGCTACTACCAACCGCTGGCCTGGTGCATCGAGCACGGCTTCGACCGGTTCGAAGGCGGCGCGCAAGGCGAGCACAAGATGGCACGCGCGCTGATGCCGGTGAAAACCAGCAGTGCGCACTGGCTGGCACATCCGGCCTTCGCCGACGCAGTCGAAGAGTTCCTGAAACGCGAAGGACGAGGGATCGCGAACTACATGGAACACCTCGATCAGCGCTCACCATTTCGCCATCACAGTCCGGCCGATTGAGGTCCTTCGTCGTACCATGCGCACCGTTCAGGTGCATTTGATGCGCCGCTCATCTCGCCGTTGCTCCATGAAGCGTGGAATTCGGTACATTTTGCGACTCATAGAACACATTGACGAACATGAAGAAGATCGTTTTCTGTGGCGTATCTGCGGCACTGATGGCCGCCCATCTGCATGCGCAACCCACGGCGGCCCCGGGCGCGATGAAAGTGCTCATCAACCCGGGAGACAGTGGTGAACAATCGCGCGTGGTGGTCTTCGGCGCCTGGAAGTCCGCAATCGAACAGGCGCTGCGCAAGGAAGGCAATGTCAACGTGTCGCTCTCCAGCGATGCGACCGCCGACCTGGGTGCCACGCGCTCCAAGACACACGACATCTTCGTTGCCCCGTCGCATGTGATCGGCAGCGCGCTGCGCCACGGATACAAGCCGGTGCTCAGCGTCGAAAAGCCCGTGCAGGCCGTCTTGATCGCTCCCAAGGACAGCGGCATCGACAGCCTCGCCAAGGCCGCCGGAAAGCGCCTCGGGCTGCCCTTGCAGGACAGCGTCGTCACCTACCTGATGCGTGGCGAACTGAACGCCGCCAACACCACGTTCAAGAGACATTTCGGCGCCGTGTACGACTCGCGCTACCAGGAAGCGCTGCTGCCCTGCCTGCAACTGCGGCGCTGCGACGTCGTCGCGGTGGAACGTGGGGTGTACGACCGCTGGGTCGCTGCCGGCGAGCAGCTGAAGATCGTGCTTGAATCCAAGCCGGTCCCGGGCTTGAGCGTGGCCATTCGCGACGGCGCCAAGACCACGCCGGAAGCCTTGCGCGCCTCTCTCTCGAAGGAGCTTGCGGGCACCGATGCACTCAAGGACGCGACCAGGCTGGCGACGCCGAACGGCTCCGATTTCGACTACGTCGCCACCCTCGGCTACTTCACACCGCGGGCGCTGGCGGGAGCCAACCTGGTGGATGCCAACACGGTGGCGCAGCTGCTGCAAAAAGGCGCGACTTACATCGACACACGCAACGATGCCGAGTACAAGGCGGGTCACGTGCCCGGCGCCAAGCTCGTCCCGTACGTCGAGAAGAGCCACAAGGAAGCGGACTATGACCCCAGCCAGGACAAGTTTGAGCTCGACAAGGTCGGCGACAAGAACGCCGAACTCATCTTCGGGTGCAACGGTCCTGAATGCTGGAAGAGCTTCAAGGCCAGCAGCGAAGCCGTCAAGGCCGGCTACAAGAAAGTCTACTGGTTCCGCGGCGGCTTCCCGGAATGGCGCAACGCCGGGCAGAAGGTCGCAGCCGCACAGCCGTAATGCGCTGGGGGTAAGCCGCGCCGGCTGCAGTGCGGCCGCGGCTCACGCTCAGGCTTAGACTCTCTCGGCCACCCAGCCCTGCACCGACTGCAGGGCCACCGGCAGCTTGGCCGCATCGGTGCCGCCCGCCATCGCCATGTCGGGCTTGCCACCGCCCTTGCCGCCCACTTGCTGGGCAACGAAGTTCACCAGCTCGCCAGCCTTGACCTTGCCCATGCTGTCGGCCGTGACGCCGGCTGCCAGTTGCACCTTGCCACCATCGACCGAGGCCAGCACGATGGCCGCGGTCTTGAGCTTGTCCTTGAGCTTGTCCATGGTGTCGCGCAGGGCCTTGGCGTCCGCGCCGTCCAGGCGCGCGGCCAGCACCTTGATGCCCTTCACGTCGACGGCCTGCGTCACCAGGTCATCACCCTGCGAAGAAGCCAGTTTGCCCTTGAGCTGGGCGACTTCCTTTTCCAGCGTCCGGACCTGATCGAGCACTTGCGCGATGCGGCCCTGCAACTCGGTGGGCGCGGCCTTGAGCGTGCCGGCGGCGCCGTTCACCGTCGCCTCCAGCTGCTGCAGATACGCCAGCGCATTCGCGCCCGTCACGGCCTCGATACGGCGGATGCCGGCAGCCACACCGCCTTCGCTCACGACCTTGAACAGGCCGATGTCGCCGGTGCGCTGCACGTGCGTGCCGCCACACAGCTCGCGACTGGAGCCGATGTCCAGCACGCGCACGCTGTCGCCGTACTTCTCGCCGAACAGCATCATGGCGCCGGTGGCCTTGGCGGACTCGATGTCCATCACGCGCGCCTGCGTCTGCTGGTTTTCCAGGATCTCGGCGTTGACGCGAATCTCGATCTCGCGGATCTGCTCTTCGGTGACCGGCTGGTTGTGCATGAAGTCGAACCGGGTCTTGTCGGCGTCGACCAGCGAGCCCTTCTGCTGCACGTGCACGCCCAGCACTTCGCGCAGTGCCTTGTGCATCAGGTGGGTGACCGAGTGGTTGCGCATGGTTGCCGCGCGTCGCGCCATGTCGACCTTGGCGACCACGCTGTCGCCCACGCGCAGCACGCCCTGCGGCAGGTGCCCGTGGTGGCCGTACACGTCGGCCTTGATCTTCTGCGTGTCCTCGACGTCGAAGCGGAACTGGCCGAACTCGATCGCACCGGCATCGCCAACCTGGCCACCGCTCTCCGCGTAGAAGGGCGTGGTGTCCAGCACCACGATGCCGTCCTGGCCCGCCTTGAGTTCGTTCACAGTCGTGCCGTCCAGGTACAGCGCCACGACCTTGGCCACCTGTTCCAGCTTTTCGTAGCCGACAAACTGGTTGGCGGCGCCCACGTACTCCAGCACGCGGTCCATCTTGAACTTGCCTGCGGCGCGGCCGGCGGCCTTCTGCTTGTCC
>Ga0207853_1000151_pt1 | contig 16217 bp, 15 predicted proteins | sample LuqExpMetagenom6_FD_187764 | JGI IMG/M metagenome (GOLD analysis project Ga0207853, IMG submission 187764) | Tropical forest soil microbial communities from Luquillo Experimental Forest, Puerto Rico - Sample 6 (SPAdes) | ecosystem: Environmental > Terrestrial > Soil > Tropical forest ...
GCGCGCGACCTCCTTGGGGGGCACCAGCTGGATGTGGGCCTGACCGGTGAGAACCCGACGCACGAAGTTGGCCTGCAAACCAGCCAGCAGCGCAGACATGAAGATGATCACGCCGACGCCGACTGCAACACCGACGAGGATAAAGCCGGTCTGCATGCGACCCTCGCGCAGGAAACGCACGCCCACGATCCATTCGAAGGGCTTCCACGCCGGCAGCGGTCGAATCGGTGCCAGGTCCCGCACGGCGACCGCTTTTGGCATCTCAGCCACCCGTCCGCACAGGACGCACCCGCGCGCCCGCCGCGACTGCCGGGGTGTTGGCGCCACCGGCGCGCATGACCTGGTCGCCAGGTCGCAGGCCCTGAATCACCTCGCACCATCCCTCGCTGCGCAGCCCGAGCTCGACCGGCTGGCGGCGGACCGTGTTGCTCGCCACCTGCAAAACCCAGGGGGCGGCGCCCTCCGGGTCATGCACCGCGTCGGCGGGCACAAGCACGGCGCCGTTGCGCCGCGCCACTTCGATGTCCACCGACACGGTCATGTCCTGCCGCAGGTACGCCGGCGCTTTGGGCACGTCCAGTTTCACTTCCACAGCCCCGCGCTGCGCGTCCACGCCGGGATTGATGTAGGCCACCCGCGCGGCAAAGCGCTGGTCCGGGTAGGCATCGGCCGACGCGAGGGCCGACTGCCCCACCCGCAGCAAACGCATGTTCTTCTCATCGACCTGCACCACCACCTGCGTATCGCCAGCCGGCGACAGCACCATCAGCGCCTTGCCCGGCTGCACCACGTATCCCGGTTCGACATCGCGTGCGATGAGAGTGCCACCCACAGGAGCGCGAAGCTCGGCGTATGACAGGCGAATTCGGGCCGCCTGCGCCGCAGCTTGGGCGGACTGCAGCGCCGCCACGGCACTCATTTCGCCGCTGCCGCCGGCGCGCACGCCGGCCAGCTGCTGCTCGGCCGTGCGCAGCAGCGCTCTGGCCACCATCTCGGCACGAGCGGTTTCGTCCAGCGCAGCCTGCCCGATAAACGACTGTGCGTACAGATCACGATTTCTTTCCAGGGTGCGCACGGCATTGGCATGGTTGGCTTGGGCCTGGCGCACAGCCTGCTCCGCGGCCGGAGCATCCACTTCGCGCAATTGGCGCAGGCGCGACTCCGCCTGAGTCACCGCCAAGTCGGCTTGGCTGACCGCGGCGCGCAGTTCGCGGTCGTCCAGGACGACCAGCAGGTTGCCTGCCGCCACATCCTGGCCCTCTTCGACCGGCACCCGCGCGACTGTGCCGGTGATTTGCGTGCCGATGTCCACGCGATGCGGCGACTCCACATGCCCGCTGGCCACAACAGTTTGCATGAAGTCTCGCTGCACGACGGACTCGACTGGCACTTGAGGTCCTAGCCAGAAGCGGGCTCCGCCCAGCGCGGCGGCGACCAGCACAGCCAGGCCCGCCAGGATGCGCCAGCGGTACCGCGCCAACCGATGCCGCACCGGCTCCAGCGTCACCAAAAAGGGTTGAGGCAAGGTCTCGGCCTGCGGCACGAGCATGTATGCGTCGCTTCCCGCCGGCTCAGACGTGACCACGGCGTCAGGAAGGGTCGGTGATGGCGGCGGCTCCAGCATGGGACGATCTCAATTTCAGCCAGCGTCCAGTCTTGTCGCTTGCGGGCGGACCGTCGTTGACGTGGGTCAAGGCCGTTCGTGGGCGACGTGGCGGGTCGCGCGGCCATCACCCATGACAACCGTTGGTGCGCTACGCGTGGTCGCGGCAACCACGCACGCCTCTTTGTCGGCGAGGCCGGGGCGCCAGGAAAGCCGCTGGCGCTGTTTCGCCAAGATCGCGATCTTCGGGGCTGACTATCGCCGGCAACTCACGAGTTGGCCGCAGGTGAAGATGAGCCAGGAGTTCGTATGACGAGCACTGGAACCGTTGCGAGACGCAGGATCTCTTCGGCGCCGCTGCCAAGCAGCAGCCGGCTCAATCCGCGCCGACCATGGCTTCCCAGCACCACCAGGTCGGCGGACCAGTTCTGCGCTTCTTCCGCGATCAGCTCCCCGAGTCGCCGGGAATCGAGCTCGAAGAGCGCGGACTCGGCTTCCACACCGGCCGCCCGAGCTTTGGCAGTCGCGTGGTCAATGATGTCTTGGCCCTGGTCATGCAAGAGCTCGACGACTTCAACGGAAGTTTCGAACCCTGACACGACAGCAAGCGATTCGATACTGTGCACAACCAGCAGCCGTCCGCCGGCATCCGACGCCAGCTCTACTGCAGCCTCAAGTGCCTTTTCGGACGTCTCGCTTCCGTCGACCGACACGAGAATGCGCCTGAATCTTGACATGTGAATACTCCTGTCTCGTGACAGCCTGCCCCGGCAGGCCACAGTAGGCAGTTGACTCCATCCAGTCAAGCGTATCCTCTCTGACTCTCGAGCCGTACTTGGTCCATCTCACTGCGAGGCGCACACACGAACACGGCACGCCCCTCTCAATGCGCAGCAACAAGGATCGTGACCAACGCCAGAACCTTTGAGAAGGTCCCTCTATGAACCTCATCCTTGCAATTTCAACGGCTTTCCTGTTCACGGCCGCGAGCGGCCTCGCAGCGGCGCAACAGAGCCCCGTTGCCGCACCCGCCAATGGCGCTCCGGGCCGGGGGCAATTGCTTTATGACACGCATTGCATCCAGTGCCACACCAGCCAGATTCACTGGCGCGTCAAGAATTCGGCGCATGACTGGGCGACCCTGCGCGCGCAAGTGGAACGCTGGCAGGGACAGGTCGGGAACAACTGGTCCGATGGGGACATCGATGCTGTCGCGCACTACCTCAACGACACGATCTACCACTATCCCGTGCCGCAGAAGCGCGGATAGGGGTGACCTCGGTTGGCGTGCTCAGCGCGACGAGCAGGGCCAGCAAAGCCATCTTGAATCTGGCGGGAAATGACAGGGCGACTCCTGGGGCCACCGTATGCCAAACCTACGGTAGCGCTGCAAGAAAGTCGTCACCACTCCAGTACAAAACTCCTTGGCGAGGAACGGGCCGACATGGTCCGTGCGGCGTTGACGTGTGCAGAACTGTGGCGGATAGTTGCGGCGATGGGAACGCTGCGTGTGCTGTTCGACCTGCTTGTCGTCCCGCCAACTTTGAGGGGTGAGCTCCATCGCCGGATGGAGCCCGATCGACAGTTCGCGGCAATCCTCGCTGGATCACAAGCTGCTGTACCGATCCCAGCGACCGCACGGACCTGCCCGGCGGGAATGCCCGCGCAGCAACCGGGCGCCTGGCGGAAGACGCTCCTGTTGCGCAGCGAAGCCGAGCCGCGGTCTGCGGCTTAGCGCTCCGGGCGGATCGACATGGCGCTTTCCATCGAGGAGGATTGGCGCAACTGGGTATTGGCCCTGGCCGTGTTCTGTGCTGCCACGGCGTTCAATTACGCGCTGGAGTACGCCATCGGCGGAAGCATTCCGTGGCTCATCTATTTCCCGGCCCTGGCCCTCACTGCCGTCTTCGCCGGTCTAGGACCGGCGCTGCTCGTGCTGGTGGGCGCGCTGCTTGCCGTGGTGACGTTCTGGATCGAGCCCTACGGTGTACCGTTCCAGATCGCGCACCTCTCCGACAGCGTCTCAACCGCAGTCTTCGGCGTAGCCGGCGCCGTGGTCTGCGTCGTGTCCGCCATGGCACGGCGGCTGTTGCGCCGCTCGAGCCTCGAGCGGCTCCACATGGACATCGCGCTCACCACCGGCAACATGGCCGCGTGGACCTGGGACGTTCGCTCCGGCAAGTTGTCGTGTTCGTCCAATGCCGCGCGCGTGTTCGGCATGCTTCCGGCTCGCGCAGACGACGTGCTGGAATTGCTGCATCCCGATGACCTGGAGCACGCCAAAGGCATCATCGGCAGGGCGCTGCTCGATGGCGACGAATACAGCTTTCTGAGTCGTCTGCGGCCGGCCGGCGATCACCCCCTGCGCTGGATCCAGACGCGCGGCCATGTGCTGCGCGATACGCGTGGTCGGGCGACCATTGTCCGCGGCGTCACTGCCGACGTGACGGACCTCGCATCCACGCAGGAACAGTTGCGGCTCGAGGTGCAGCGCAAGGACAACTTCCTCGCGACGCTTGCGCACGAGCTCCGCAACCCCATGGCGTCGATCCGGCATGCCACGGCGATGCTGGGCTACGACATCCCGCCCGAGAAACGCCAATGGGCGCGTGGGGTGATTGCGCGGCAGTCCACGCACATGGCGCGGTTGCTCGATGACCTGCTCGACATGAGCCGCATCACGCGTGACGTGATCGAACTGCATCCGGAGGTGTTCGACCTGCGCACGGCAATCGGGCACGCCGTTGACAGTGCGCACGCCGGGATCGCGGCGCGTCGCCACATTCTGGATGTCGAGCTCCCACCTACACCCGTATGCGTGAAGGGGGACGTGACCCGCATCCAGCAGGTCCTGGGCAATCTGCTGGACAACGCGGCGAAGTACACACCCAACGGCGGACACCTGCGTGTGCGGCTGGAATGCCACGAGGGGCAGGCCATCGTGCACGTCGCGGACAACGGCATCGGCATCGACCCTGCACAGCAATCGCACGTGTTCGACCTGTTCACGCAGTTGCATGAGCCTGGCCGCAACGCGGGGCTCGGTATTGGCCTTGCCCTCGTCAAGCGCCTGGTGGAACTGCACGGCGGCGTTGTGGGCGTGCACAGCGACGGGCCGGGACGCGGTAGCGAATTCACCATCCGCCTGCCGCAATACGCCGAGGCGGCGCACGACAGGTTGGACTGGGCGAATAGCGCGACGAACAGCGCGAGCGGATGAGCCGTGTTGTTCTGTCGACGGAAGCGCCTGCGGAGGAGATCCTGTCGTGAAGCGCTCCAAACGAGGGCGCCATGCCCGGCTTGATACCGGTGGAGTTCACCCGCGCTGCTTCAGTCTTTCGATGCGCTTGCGGGCAGCTCTTGTGGCCAGACCCTGGGCCAAGGGGCCAGCCTCTTCAAGCAGGCGTGCACCTTCGGCGTCGCAGGCCACTTGGCGATCGACCAGATCCGTCGGGGCTTGACTCTGCTGGGCCTGAGCCTCGGCCAGCAGTTCATTGCCCTCCCCTTTGCTGACCCCCTGGAGGTACGCGGAACCGATGAATGCGAACCCGTGCTCGAGCACAGCCTGCAGTTGCGGCTCGGCGTCCTGTTGCCCTGCGCGCAATTGGTCCTCCAGCGCAGTCGCGCGCACCTTCAGGGCCGCAACACAATCCGCGGAGTGTCTTGGGTCGGGCCCCGCTGCCGTGCCGCAGTAGGCGTTCGCGACCAGCAGTAACCACCCGAACAGGACCAACGAGCTCTTCATGACGTTACCAAACCACCATCTGGTGCCCAAGATTACCGCCGGCAATTGGCGTGCCAGCGCAGCCGCAGCCGAGCGGGAGGTGCCATAGACCGTTTGACCAGCCGAGGACGAGTCAATTCAACCCGTTGTCTGCTCAGTAGCCGCCGCGCGACATGCCGGTCGAGGAGCCGGAGCCCGAACTGCCTGAACCAGGCTTACCGATGGTATCGCAGCCGGCCGTGAGCGCCGCTGCAAGCAGGAGACTGAGGGTGACGATCCAGCGAACGAATGGAGAGCGGGCCATGAAAATCTCCTTCTCAAAAGGGCAAGCCGCAAAGCCGTAAGTGCGCACAAGCAGCCACCCGGTTCACTTCGCGAGCCCGCACTTGTCAGTGATGGTGAGTCTCAGCGGCCTGAACGTCCCGGCGCGGCGCGTCCGGAACTTCATTCGTCGAATGGCTGTTTTTTGCCCAGGGCGCCAATCACGTGATCCACAAAGCAGGCAGATCGCAGCGCTGGAGCGCAACGGCCGTGAGGTCAATCCTGAGGGCCTCGCCCCCGTCTGGGACTAAGCCAAAAGGTACCTATGGGTGCACCGATGACCTAGCGGCCGGCGCCGCACTCCTCGGTTCCGACTTGTATGCGCACCGCGACCAAGCTGGGGCCGACTTCACAGCCAGCACTGACGAAACGCTCATCAAAGCGCCGCACACGAGCGCACCCACCGAGGCGGTCCACAACGTGGTCCTTGAGGCGGGGCAAATGTGGATGATCGCACAGCTCAGTTCCGAACGATCCGCCACAATGCTCGTTCTGCCCATGAACGCCATGCAAACCAAGAGTCTTTCCATCCTCCCCGTCGTCTTCGCCATCGCAACGGCCGCCGTTGTTCCCAGCTCAATCGCCTTCGCCGCCCCGCACCACGCCACCAAGGCCGCCGCCCACAAGAAGCCCGTGGTCAACACCCCAGCATCGGCGCCAGTCGCAGGACAGACTGCTGTGGCCGGCGGGCCGCCGGCGCTACCTGCGAAGGCCTGGCTGCTGATGGACTTCGACTCCGGCGAGGTGCTCGCCTCGGCCAACCCCGACGAACCGCTGCCGCCAGCGTCACTGACCAAGATGATGACCAGCTTCCTGGTCGAGCAGGCACTTCGCTCAGGTAAGCTCAAGAAGGACGACCTGGTGACGGTCAGTCAAAACGCGTGGTGCCGTGGCTCGAGCACCGAGTCGTGCATGTACCTGCCGCTGAACAGCCAGGCCACGGTGATCGACATCCTGCGCGGCATCATCATCCAGTCGGGCAATGACGCTTCCAAGGCCATCGCCGAGCATATGGCCGGCTCCGAAGACGGCTTCGCCAAGCTCATGAACGCCGAAGCCCAGCGCCTCGGGATGACGCACACGCACTTCGTGAACGCCACGGGCCTGCCCGATCCGGCGCACAAGGCGTCTGCGCGCGACCTCGCCATCCTGGCGCGCGCGATCATCCGCGACAGCGCCGACTACTACCCGATCTACGCGGAACGCGAGTTCAAGTACAACAACATCAAGCAGGGGAACCGCAACGCCCTGCTCTACACCGATTCAACGGTGGACGGCCTCAAGACAGGCCACACCGACGAGGCGGGCTTCTGCCTCGTCACTTCGTCCAAGCGCAACGGGATGCGTCTGATCACGGTCATCCTCAACACCAGCAGCGCGCAGGCGCGGGCCGACGAGACGCGCGCGTTGCTTGGGTGGGGCTTCAGCAACTTCGAGAAGGCCACGCCCATCCAGCCGAACACGGTGGCAGCCACAGCCAAGGTCAACTTCGGCAAGGTCGACACTGTCGCCGCAGGTCTGGGCTCGCCATGGACAGTGACGGTTCCGCGCGGCCAGCAAGTGCAGACCTCGATGCAGCTCAAGTCGGATCTGGAGGCGCCGGTGGCCAAGGGCGCAGTCATCGGCAAGGTGGTCGCGAGCTCTAACGGCAAGCCGGTGGGGGAAGCGCCGCTCGTCGCACAGGCCGATGTGGAACGCGCGGGCCTGCTGCTGCGCACATGGCAACGCGTAACCAAGTTGTTCGGGAAGTAAACGACAGGAACGACGCGGCGGCACGAGGCGATCTGCGCGCCGCGGCGCATCGCTTACGGGCCGGTGCGCGCCGTCTTGAACGCCAAGGGCGGCATGACGACTGCCTCGCAAGCAACTGGCCAGGTTGCTTGAAACAGTCCTTTAGAACTCGAGATTGTCGATGAGGCGTGTCGCGCCCAACCTGGCAGCGCCCAGTGCGACGACAGAGTCACCCGCCTCGGGCAATTGCAGGTCCTGGCGCCGGCGGATGGTCAGATAGTCGGCCTGCCACCCTCGTGCGGCAAGTGACGCCACTGCGGCACGCTCGACGGACACCATTTCGGCGCCCCCACGAACTTGTTCGGCCATGTGCGCGAGCGTGCGAGAGAGCTGCACGGCTTCTTCGCGTTCGGCAGCAGAGAGATAGCCGTTGCGCGATGAGAGTGCCAGTCCATCAGCGGCGCGGCAGGTCTCGCCGGCCACGATCTCCACCGGCAACGCGAACTGCTGTGCCATGCGCCGGATCACCATCCACTGCTGGTAGTCCTTCTTGCCGAACACGGCCACGCGAGGCTGGACGCACTGGAACAGCTTCATCACCACCGTGCACACACCGGTGAAGAAGCCAGGACGGAACTGGCCTTCGAGGATATCGCCCAGGGTGGGATCCGGCACAACCTTGAAGGTCTGCAGTTGCGGGTACAACTCTTTCTCGCTGGGCGCGAACAACAAGTCGCAGCCGGCCTCGGCGAGCTTGCGAGCGTCGGCCTCCAGCGTGCGCGGGTAGGTGTCGAAGTCCTCGTGCGGCAGGAACTGCAGGCGGTTGACGAACACGCTCGCCACCGTCACGTCGCCCAGCAGCTTGGCCTGCCGCACCAGCGCGAGGTGCCCGTCGTGCAGGTTGCCCATGGTGGGAACGAAAGCCGGCCGGCGGAAGGCCGCAAGAAGGTCTCGCAATTCAGCGATGGTGTGAACGATGCGCATGGCAGGGCCTCAGTGGCAGTGCAATTCGGGATCGGGAAAGGAGCCGTCCTTGACGGCCTGGACATAGCAGCGCACAGCATCAGCGATGCCGCTGGCGCCCGCGAGGAAATTGCGCACGAAGCGCGGCGGCCGGGCCGCGAGCCCCAGCATGTCGTGCAGCACGAGCACCTGCCCGCTGCACCCCGAGCCGGCGCCGATGCCGATCACCGGAATGGGCAGTTCCTGAGCTACCGTCGCGCCCAGCGCGGCGGGCACGAGCTCCACCACCAGCATGGCGGCACCCGCCTGGGCCAGTTCGCGCGCCTGCTCGCGCAAGGTGGCGCCGGTGCGCTCGTCCCGGCCTTGGACGCGCCAGCCGCCCAGCGCATGGACAGTCTGCGGCGTGAGCCCGAGGTGCCCGCATACCGGGATGCCGCGTTCGGTGAGAAAGCGCACCGTGTCGGCCGTCCAGCCGCCGCCTTCCAGCTTGACCATCTGCGCGCCGGCCTGCATCAAGGCCGTGGCGCTGCGCAGCGCCTGCTCGTGCGATTCCTGGTAGCTGCCGAAGGGCAAGTCGCCGATGATCCAGGCCGTGCGGTTTCCGCGGGCCACGCATTGCGTGTGATAGACCATCTGCTCCAGCGTGACCGGCACGGTGCTGGGCCGGCCCTGCAAGACCATGCCCAGTGAGTCGCCCACCAGCAGGCAGTCAACGCCGGCGTCGTCGAGGATGCGCGCGAAGCTGCTGTCGTAGCAGGTCAACATCGCGATCTTCTCGCCGGCCGAGTGCATCTCGCGCAGGCGATGCAGAGTCAGCGCCCTGCGCTCGTTCGTCGCGCTCATGCCAACTGCACAGGCACGAAGTCGCGTGCGCTCACCTGGCGATTGGCCTCGTCGACGAAGACCAGGCGCGGCTTGTGCGCGGCCACCTGATCTTCGTGGACCTGGGCGAAGGCGGCGATGATGATCAGGTCGCCGGCCGTTGCGCGCCGCGCCGCCGAGCCGTTGACCGAGATCATGCCGCTGCCGCGCTGGCCCTTGATCGCATACGTGACGAAGCGCTCGCCGTTGTCGATGTTCCAGATGTGGATCTGCTCGTTTTCGACGATGCCTGCAGCTTCCAGCAGATCCTCGTCAATCGCACAGGATCCTTCGTAATGCAGTTCGCACTGCGTGACGGCAACCCGGTGGATCTTGGACTTCAATAAGATACGAAACACCCAACGTCTCCTTGTTCTGTGCCGTCATTGCTGCGGCGCGGCAAATTCTACTGTCGCACTGGCGACAATCGGGGACGGACGAGTACCAAAGGGCATTGATCCCTGGGGTCAGCCCGATCACCGATGCGACCAGTTCGGGGACGTCGGCCACCGTGAAGGTCTTCGCTCATGCGCAGATCCTTGGACCAAGGTCCAATTGAGGGCCCGCGGGGTGCTACCCAATCATCCGGATCTGGTACTCCAATGGCGAAGGAGGACACCCATGCTCACCCGCAACGTTCTTGGCGCGCTAGTCGCTTTCACCTTCTGTCTTGCAGCAGGTCCCGTCATCGCGCAAGACCATGCGCCGCATTGGAGCTACCAGGGCGCCAGCGGCCCCGCCCGTTGGGCGGCCCTGGAGCCTGAGTTCGGGGCCTGTGGCACCGGTCATGCGCAGTCGCCTATCGAGATCCGACGCGACTTGGCGCAGAAGGCCGAGCTGCCAGCCATCCGCTTCGACTACAGGCCGGTGCCCCTCAAGGTGATCGATAACGGCCACACGATCCAGGTGATCTACGCGCCTGGGAGTTTCATCGAGGTTGGCGGACACCGTTACGAACTGGTTCAATTTCACTTTCACAAGCCCAGCGAGGAAAGCATCGATGGCAGGCGGCAGGCGATGGTTGCGCACCTCGTGCACAACGATGCCGAGGGGCGGATAGCCGTCGTGGCGGTATTGCTGAATCCGGGCGCCATCAACCCCATGGTGGCCTCTCTGTGGAACAACCTGCCAACCCGCAAGGGAGTGGAATTGGCGCCCGCGAATGTCGAGATCGATGCCTCCGACCTGTTACCCACAGACCACGCCTACTACACCTTTGCCGGGTCGCTGACCACGCCGCCGTGCAGCGAAGGCGTGACGTGGCTTGTCCTCAAGACACCCTCCACCCTCTCGGAAGGTCAGATCAGCCGCTTCAGCCGTGTGTACCCCATGAACGCACGGCCCCTGCAGCCCCTCAATGGTCGAGTCGTGCGCGTATCCAACTGAGCAGACGACCGCGCCGACTTTAGTTCGAATCGAGGTCCCAGAGCGACCATGCCTCGCCCATGACCAGTGGGTCTCGGCCAGATGTTGCACCCTGCCAGAAAGCGCACACCTTGGGTTCCCTAAAATGCGGCTGCACAGGCGACCCCCTTGGAAAGCGGGCGCTCGTGTTGCATCTTGCAACACGGCCCGAGAGGTCGCCCACCGCCCTTCTCCCAGTCAACCGCGTGATGGCACCCCGACCGGTGCCGAGGATTCATTCGCTTGCGCAGCAGTTTCGGCGCTTCAAAACTCGTTCGCCAGCTCCGTGAGGGCATTCCGGAAGCCATGGGCTCGCCCGGAATGGACTTCGCCGAGCGTCTGAGCCTTTGGCTGAGCGCATTCGACGCGATCGGCCTGCATTCTGCGCACCAGGCGATTCGCTCCCTGGAGCCGCCAGGCGCAGGCCGGGCCGCGGTCGCCCGTGCCGTCGATCCGGCCGACCTTGCGGAACCGGTGCAGCGCGTGCGCTCGGTGCTGGCCACGGCCATCGCCCAAGACCCGCTGGCACAGGCCGTGACCGCGCCCATAAATGAATCGACATACCTGCCGTACCAGCAGCGCCACCTGGAGCTCCACCGGCAGATGGAACAGATGGTCGGCGCCCTGCGCGACCAGGTGCGCCAGACACTCTGCCGCGTCTCGACGCCGCTGCGGCGGCTGGCCGTGCTCGATGCCGCACTGGAACAGGTGATCGCCCTGCGCGAGCAGGCGACGCTGCCCACAGCGGTCACGCTGCTCAAGCGCCGTTTCGAGCAACTGCGCGCCGCCGAGGCCGATCCGGACGTTTTTGCCAGGGAATGGCGCGCGGCGCTGCTCGCGGAAATGGAACTGCGCCTGGAGCCTGTGATGGGACTGATCGAGGCCCTGAACAACGAATCGAAGAATCGATGATGAACAAGTTTTCTTTTGCCCTGCCCTTTGCCATCGGGCTGGTGATCGTCGCCTGGATCGGCATGGGCTTCGCATCCGGCAGCTGGCTGCCTTTGGCGGTGACGGCGGTGATCCTCGCGGTGTACGTGCTGGGCGCCGTCGAGCTGAGCCGGTTCCGTGTCGCCACCACCGGACTGCGCACGGCGCTGCAGGACCTCTCCCAGGCGCCCGCGTCGCTGGCCGACTGGCTGGTGCGCGTGCCGCCCGGCCTGCGCACCGCGGTGCGCCAACGGATCGAAGCCGACCGCGGCGCGTTGCCCGGGCCCGCGCTCACGCCCTACCTGGTGGGCTTGCTGGTGATGCTGGGCATGCTGGGCACCTTCCTGGGCATGGTGGTCACCTTCAAGGGTGCGGTCTTTGCGCTTGAGGGCTCGACGGACCTGCAGGCCATCCGCGCCGCTCTTGCCGAACCGGTGCGCGGGCTGGGACTCTCGTTCGGCACCTCGGTGGCGGGCGTGGCGGCCTCGGCGATGCTCGGACTGCTATCGGTCCTGAGCCGGCGCGAGCGGGCCGATGTCGTGCGCCTGCTGGACACGCACGTCGCCGGCGTGCTGCAGCCCTTCTCGCTGGTGCACCAGCGCCAGGAAAGCTTTCGTGCGCAACAGCGGCAGGCGCAGGCCCTGCCCGAGCTGGTCGACGCGCTGCAGGCGCTGATGCAGCGCATCGAGGCGCGCGGCGAACAGCTGGACCAGCAGCTGCTGCAACGGCACGCGCAGTTCCAGCGCGACGCCACGCAGGCATACACCGAGTTCGCCCGCAACATCGGCACCTCCCTGCAGGAGAACTTGGCCGCCGGCGCGCGCCAGACCGGCGAGACGATCCGTCCCGTGGTCGAGGGCGCGATGGCGCAGGTGGTGCAGGAATCGCAGCGCACGCATGAACGCTTCGCCGCGGCAGCGCAGGCGCAAGTGGACGCGCTCTCCCAGCAGTTCGGCGCCACCGCGCGCACCGTGTCCGACGCCTGGACGACGGCGCTGCAGACGCATGCGCGCACCAGCGAGACGCTGGCCACGCAACTGCAAGGCAGCCTGGGCGAGTTCAACGATACCTTCGAGCAGCGCAGCGCGGCACTGCTCGCCACCGTGAACGAACGCGCCGATGCGCATGCGGCAGGCACGTTGGCGCAAACCACGCGCCTGCTGGAGCAGTCCAGCGAATTGGTGCGATCGCGTGAAGAAGCCGAGCGCCGCTGGATCGCGCAGCAAGGCGAGCGCATGGAGCAGCTCGCAGCCCTTTGGTGCACGGAGATGGCCGCCCTGCGCGAGCAGGAAAGCCGACACAGCCAGGCGGCGATCGAGCGCCTGAGCGAACTGCAGGCGGGGGTCGCGCAGCACCTCGCCAGCTTGGGCGCGGCGTTGGAAGCGCCCGTCACCAACTTGCTGGAGCAGTCCCGTGCGCTGGTGCTATCGCGCGAGGAAACCGAAAGCCGCTGGGTGGCGCAGCAAGGCGAACGCATGGAGCAGCTTGCGACCTTGTGGCGCACCGAACTGGCCGCGTTGCGCGAGCAGGAAAGCCGGCACGGCCACGCTGCGGTCGAGCGTCTCGGCGAACTGCAGGCTGCGGTCGCGCAGCACCTCGCCACCCTGGGCGCGGCGCTGGAAGCGCCGATCACCCGCCTGCTGCACACCGCCGCCGAAGTGCCCGAGGCCGCGGCCGGCGTCATCGCACAGTTGCGCGACGAGATGAGCCGGGTCGCCGAGCGCGACAACCTCGCCCTGCAGGAACGAAGCGCGCTGCTGGAGCGCCTGTCCGTCCTGCTGCAATCCGTGAATCAGGCCGCCGGCGGGCAGCGCGCCGCGACCGAGGCCCTCCTCACCTCCGCCGCGTCCGTGCTGGAACAAGCCGGTGTGCGCTTCGCCGAAGAGCTGGAATCGCAGTCCGGCCACGCGACCGCCACGGCCGCCCACATCGCCGCCGGCGCGGTGGAGCTGTCCAGCCTGGCGGAAGCCTTCGGGCAAAGCGTTCAGCTATTCCAGGACGGCAACCAGAAGATGGTCGACACGCTGCAGCGCGTGGAGAGCTCGCTGGAGCGGTCGACCGCGCGCAGCGACGAGCAACTGGCCTACTACGTGGCGCAGGCGCGTGAGGTGATCGAGCTCAGCATCAGCTCGCAGCATGACCTGCTGGAGAACCTGCGCACGCTGCAGGTCGCGCCGGCCCAACCGGCACCAGTGGCCGACGGGATGGCGGGATGACGGCGTTGGACGAGAGCGACGACAGCACCCAGGAGGTCGCGCCGGTCTGGGCCGTGTTCGCCGACCTGATGTCAGGGCTGCTGGGCGCCTTTGTGCTGATCCTGCTGGGCGTGCTGGTAGTGCAGATGGACCTGGTGGCGAACCTGCAGTCGGAGATGGAAAAGCGCCGCATCGAGGAGCAGCGCCGCATGGCGCTGGAGAAGGCGCTGGCGGTCCCGTTGGCGGCTGGCCGCATCACCGTCAGCGACGGGCGCATCGGCATCAGCGGCAGCGTGCTGTTCGACGTCAACTCCGACCAGCTGCGCCCCGACGGACGGCAACTGCTGCGCAGCCTGGTGCACCCGCTACGGGTGTATCTGGGCGAGCGCAAGGAGATGCTGATGGTCAGTGGATTCACCGACGACAAGCCCGTCACCAGCGGCAACCGCCGCTTCGAGGACAACCTGGAGCTGTCCGCGCAGCGCGCCCTGACCGTGACCCGGGCGCTGATCGAAGACGGCATGCCCTCAGGCCAGGTGTTTGCCGCGGCCTTCGGTGCCGAGCAGCCGGTGGCGTCGAACGCCAGCGAAAAGGGGCGCGCCCTGAACCGGCGGGTGGAAATGGCCCCGGTGCCGCGCGCCTCGAACGCAACCAGGGATGCCGGGGGATGACCGTCTTGGATGCGGCCACGCTGCAGGAGCGCATTGACGCGCTTCGCGCGCGCGGCGCCGCGCGGCTGGAGCCGGTGCGCTTCCACTTCCTCGAGTCGCTCGCGCGCCGCCTGCCCACGCAGACGGCGGGCGTGCACGCCGTCCTGCATGAGAAGCTGCAGGCGGCCCTGGCCGATTGCGAGCAGCGCGTTTCGCGCGTGCCTTTGCAGCCGGTTCAGCCGGCTAGGCCGCCCGCGCGCCGCGCAGCACCGGCCGGGCCGCTTGCAGAACTGACTCAGCAACTGCGCGCGGCCGCTGGTGCGCGTGCGACAGGCGCCTTCGGTGGTGCAGAGCCTGACGCGAATGAACTGGCCAGCGCTCAGCGATTCGGCCTGAGCTGGAGCCACGCCCGAACGCTGGACCGTGTGGCGCAGGCGCTCGATCGGAAGCCCGCACAGTCGGGGCCGCTGAACTCGCATGCCTTGGTGCTGCAGTCGCTCGCGATCATGCGCGACCTGTCTCCCGACTATCTGCGGCGCTTCGTGATCTACGTCGAATCGCTGCAGTGGCTGGAGCAGGCAGCCACGCCGGATACGCGCGAACCGGGCAAGATGGCCGTCAGGACGGCGCGAGGCAAGCGCCCGAAGAAATAGACGTTCTGACTGATACGGGCCAGGCGGCGACTTCTCGGAACAGTCGTCCGGCGGCGATTCGCCCGCCCAGATCAAGGCGCCGGGGTCCATCGCACGGCAACTTCGTGCAATAGCTGTCTCCGGTGCTGCACGCAGAGCACAGCTACACGAATCGACCGTCGCACAAAAAAACAGGGCCGGCGGTCTGCCATTCATAGTCACCGTCAAAGCTGGAGAGATGATGAACACCGCTACCCAACAATTCCTCGACGCCCGGAACTTCTTGCTCGATCACCGCGCCGACTACCGCGCCGCCTGCGCTGGCTTCCGGTGGCCGCAACTGACGAACTTCAATTGGGCGCTGGACTACTTCGACGTCATGGCGCGCGGCAACGACCGCCCCGCCCTCGCGATCGTGGAGGAGGACGGCTCACATGAGCACTACAGCTTCGACCAGTTGTCAGCGCGCTCCAATCAGGTTGCGAACTGGTTCAAGAGTCTGGGCGTGCAGCGCGGCGAACGGGTCCTTCTCATGCTCGGCAACCAGCGGGCCCTGTGGGAATCCATGCTCGGCCTGATGAAGGTCGGTGCGGTCATGATTCCGACGACGACGCTACTCGACCAGGCCGACCTGCAGGACCGCGTGCAGCGTGGCAATGTGCGGCACGTCATCTGCGGGCCGGATGCCGTGCCCAAGTTCGAAAAGGTGTCGGGCTCCTACACCCGCATCGTCGTAGGCAAAGCCGAGAACTGGCATTCATTCGACGACTCGCAGGCGGCCTCGACAACGTTCGCGCCCGATGCGCCGACGATGGCGACCGATCCGCTGCTGCTGTACTTCACGTCGGGCACTACGTCAAAGCCCAAGCTCGTGCTGCACACGCACCAGAGCTACCCGGTGGGCCATCTGTCCACCATGTACTGGATGGGCCTGCGCGCGGACGACATCCACCTGAACATCTCGTCGCCGGGCTGGGGCAAGCATGCGTGGAGCAGCTTCTTCGCACCGTGGAATGCGGGCGCATGCATATTCATCTACAACTACGCGCGATTCAAGCCGGTGAATCTCATGAAGGCCTTGGTCGATCACCAGGTCACCACCATGTGCGCGCCACCCACCGTGTGGCGCATGCTAATCCAGGAGGACATGGCGGCCTGGCCCGTGAAGCTGCGCGAAGTGCTCGGGGCGGGCGAGCCGCTGAA
>Ga0207853_1000153_pt1 | contig 16131 bp, 12 predicted proteins | sample LuqExpMetagenom6_FD_187764 | JGI IMG/M metagenome (GOLD analysis project Ga0207853, IMG submission 187764) | Tropical forest soil microbial communities from Luquillo Experimental Forest, Puerto Rico - Sample 6 (SPAdes) | ecosystem: Environmental > Terrestrial > Soil > Tropical forest ...
CCCGCCGATGCCGGCCGCTGCGCGCCGGGCCTGGCGGGAGGTCATGCAGCGCGAATACGAGGCCTTCCGCGAGAAGGCCATCATTGCCGAGCGCTTCGGCGGCGAGCCGACCTGGCTCGACCCCTACGGCGCACAATCCATCGACGAGTTCTTCGCGGTGGCCTGCGAGGCCTACTTCGTGGCACCCCAGCGGTTCGCCGAAGAGCATGCCGCGCTGGCCGCGCTCTTCGACAAGTTCTTCGGCGCGCATCGGCGCGCCTGAAACTTCAACGCCGCAAGAGCACCTTCAGCGCCGCCTGCAGCCGGCGCGACTTGGCGACATCGTGGCCCGACGCGAGTACGTGCGCCGCGTCCTCGGCCCAGGTCTGCGCCGGCGCCGGGTCGTTGCGCCGCGTCAGCAACTTCAGCTGCAGCGCCCGGCGCGCATCCAGTTGCTCGGCCGGCGTCGGCGTTTCGGCCGCAATCTCGAGGCGCAGCAGGGATTCCGATGCGTCGCCCGCAGGGGCCTGGCCCAGCGACTTCAGCCAGTTGCCGCGCGCGGCCGGCGCGACCGACTTGCCCAACTCGTGCAGGCTCGGCACCTGCTCGGGATTGCGCTGCTCCCAGGCTGTCATCAGCTGCGTCAGCGCTTCGCCGTGGGCCTGCGCCGCGAGCTTCTTGAGCGCCGCCTGCGCATGATCCAGCGCATCGCGTTGCGCGCGGAAGGCGACGTCGCCCAGGCGCGGGCCGCGATCTTCCATGGCCCGATCACCGAAGCGGCCACGCTCGTCGCCGAAGCGGCCGCGCTCGTCGCGCCGCTCGCCGAACTTCCCGCCGCCCGGTCCGCTCTTGCGGTCGCCAAACCTGCCGCGCGCGGGCGCGGGTTCGGTCTTCTTCATGCCGGGACGGTCGTCGCCGCGCATGGCGATGACCGGCTTGGGTGTCGGCTTGGGCGCAGGTGCCGGTTCGGCGGCCGGCTCTGCCTCGGCAGCAGCTGGCTCCGCTTCCGTGGCGGGCGCCGCATCACTGGCTTCCACCGGCGCCTCAGACGGCGCGGTGGATTGCACCGCGGCCGCAGCCTCGGCCGCTTGGGCCTGGCCTCGCAGCGCCGATTCAAGCGCCGTCATGGCCGCCTTGATCTTCTGCGCATCACCCGTCGCATTCGCGGCCTCGAGCGCCTTCGAGGCGTCGAGCACGGCGCGGTCGCGCTCACTCAAGGCGGAAGCCGCCTTTTCGCGCTCCTCGCTCTTGCGGTTGAAGGCTTCGTCGATCGGCTTGCGGAACGCATCCCAGAGCTTCTGTTCGTGCTTTCGGTCCAGCGGAATGGTCTGTGCCTCAGCCTGCCAGCGCTGCTGCAGTGCCTTCACTGCATCGATGCGAAGCTGGGGCGCAGCGCCGAGCAGCTTGGCTTCATCGATCATGGCATGGCGCCGCTCCAGGCTTCCCTTCTGGACGGCTTCAAGCGGCGCCCACGCGGCCCCGATCGCCTCTTTCCAGCGCGGCTGCAATTCAGCGAAGGTCTTTTCGCTCAGGTGACCGGCATCGCGCCAGCGGCCTTCGAACTGGTGCAGCACGCGGGCAAAGCCCTTCCAGTCATCGTCCTTGGCGCTCGTGTTGCCGTCCGCCCAGCTCTTGACTTCGTCGATCAGCGCCACGCGCTGCGCCTTGTGCTCGGCGGCCTCGGCCTTGACCTTGTCCAGCCAGGCCTCCACCACCTTGTAGGCTTCGTTGCAAGCCTCGTCGAAGCGCTTCCACAGGGCGTGGTTCGGCGGCCCGCCCTGGTCGGTCTGCTTCCACTGTTCGCGCAGGGCGCGCAGCTGCTCCTGCATCTTGCGTCCGCCGAAGCGCGGCTTGGGCGGTTGCGGCTCCTGGCCTTCGACCGGCGCCGGTTGCTCGAACAGCCCCTCGGCCTTGGTCACCAGCTCCTGGCGCAACTGGTCGGCCCGCCAGCGCTGCCAGCCTTCCAGCTCGCCGGCCGCGGCGAGCGCCGCATGCGCCTGGTTCTCCAGCTTGTCGTCGACCAGCTTGCCGTGTTCCTTGAGTGCGTTGCGCAGCGCGTTGGCGGCGCCTGCACTGGCCTTGCCGTGCCCCTGCGCGACTTCCTGTTCGAGCCTGCCGAGCGCCTCGCGCACCGCCTGGCTGGCGCGCTCACGCACTTCCGGATCGACCTTGGGCTTGGGTGCCTTGACCGGCACTTCCACAGGGACACCTCGCGCGACGCGCAATTCGTCAGCCCACACCGGCACGGGCGGCAGTGCCGCCGCCGGATCTTCGGCGGCGACTTTGGCTTGCGCCAACGCACTGCGGAACGCCTCCCACACCACCTGCAGTTGCGCGCGCGACGACTCCAGCAGCGGCGGGAATTTGCCGTCGACGCTCGGCCAGTTCGGGTCGGCGAGCAGCGCCTCGGCCTGCGCCTGCCAATCGGGAACGTCCTTGGCCAGCGAATCGGACGCTGCCTGTGCATCCTGCCAAGACTTGGTGGAGAGCACCTCGATGCGCTGCGCCAGCAGCACCGCGGCCTCGCGCTGCACCTGCACGCGATGCTGCAGGTCTTCAATGCCCTTGACGCGCTCGGCCAGCTGCGTCTTCAGCGAAGCCAGCGGCTCGCGGCTCAGCGGTGCGCCGGCCTTCGCGGCGTCACGCTGCCAGGCCATGGCGTCGGCGATGTTCAATTTGGGGAGCGCGAGCAAGGCGCCGCCCTTTTCGGCCCATTCAGCCGCGATCACCTCCTGGCCCCGGTTGCGCTTGATCTCATCGAGCTTCTCGCGCAGCAGGCGCGCCGCGCCCTTGTCGCGCGCGCTGAGCTCGCGGAAGACCTCCTGCATCTGCTCCACGCTGGGATTGCCGGCGAGCCACTCGCGCACGCGCGCCGTGCGTTCTCCGGAAGTGGGCGCGGAAAAAGCCCCACCCGTGAGTGCGTCGAGAGCCCGGGTGTCGTTGGATTTCAGGGTAGCTTGAGTCACGGACAGATATTTGTGTATTCGGACAAGACTGCCTTCGCGGAAGGCAAACCGCTATTCTCGCCTCGATTGGGGCTCAGCCGCGACCCCGACATTTCGAATGCATCAATGAGAAAGCCCGGCAGGCGCTCTGCAAGCTCCTGCCGGGCTCGGCGGCCTGACGATCGTCCTTGCCGCCTAGGTTCGCGAACGGGGAGATTGACGTCCCGATCCGCGCCGGAAGCAATAGATTGCTTCCATGATTGGCCGGGGCTACCACCGAAATGGCCCTACCGGCCGGCGCCCGAATCCCTCGGGCACTCACAAGTTAGCCCAGTTGCGCGTGCTTTTCAAGGCCGGCTTTTCAATGGACGGGCACCGCGCGATTGCGCATGCTTTGGGTGACATGCCGCCTTCCCGGGAATAAAAAGCTGAGTTTATATTCTTGACCTGTTATTTGACGACCTCCTAGAATCCGCCCGTCCCCGCAAGAGTTTGAGGGACGACCCAACACCGCTGCCGACCCCGGCTAAGTCGATACGCCGTGCCGAGCCCACGAAGGGCTCCCGCGTTTCGATGGCGTACCAATCCAAAACGAGGAGCCTGATGGAGTGATGCTGCTTTTTGCAGTGTCGCGACGCAGGTCCGCGCCAAGAGAGGAAGTGCTATGACAGCGTTAGGAAAGATGGCCCAGGGCCTGCGATGCTTCGCCTCCGACATCGCCCAGGGCTTCTTCGAAATCACGCACAACGGCTTCGCCCTGGTGGGCTTGGCCACGGTCTGCTGCGCCCTGACGGTCGCAGCCCGCCCTGACCTGCGCGAGGCCGGCGAGGTCAAGCTCAGAAGCTGGCTGCAGGCCCGGCAGGAAGCCGCCGTGGGGATGCCGATCGAACTCGATGCGATCGACCGCGCCACCGCCGCCGATCCGCACGAGCTGCCCAAGCAGCAGGCGGCCCTGGCCTACTGGTTAAGCAAGAAGTATCGGGTGGCGCCGGAGCCGGTGAGCGCTTTGGTGGCCGAGGCCTTCGACATCGGCGAGCGCAACAAGCTCGACCCCACGCTGATCCTCGCCGTGATGGCGATCGAATCGGGCTTCAACCCCTTCGCCCAGAGCTCGGTGGGCGCGCAAGGCCTCATGCAGGTCATGACCGGCGTGCACCAGCAGAAATACGAGCACTTCGGCGGCAAGCTGGCCGCGTTCGATCCACTGACCAATCTGCGCGTGGGGGTCAAGGTCCTGCAGGAATGCATCCAGCGCGCCGGCTCGCTCGAAGCGGGATTGCGCTTTTATGTCGGCGCCGCCAACACCGGCGACGATGGTGGTTACGCCGTCAAGGTGATGGCGGAACACGCGCGCCTGAAGCTCGTGGCTGCAGGCCGGACTGTGCCCCCGGCTGCCGCGCCGGTCATCCGTACGGGCATGGCTGCCCAGCCTGAAGCGGCGCCGCAGCGCGAAGAAGTCGCGTCGCTCGCCTACTGAATCGCGGCGTCCGCTACACTTATAGGTGTACGCGACTGGCGATAGGCGCGGCGTCCCTAAGCGGGCGACCGTCGCTGACGTGGAGACCAACCACTGGGGAGCGTACCGCCGGTCACACCGGCGTTCAGCCGTTCGCCTGGGCAGCCCTTGTTCCATGAACAGAGGGACCACCATCTGGAGGACTGCCACATGTACCAGCGAAATATCCTTGTCGAACAATCCGATCCCGAACTCTGGGCCGCGATCGTCGCGGAAAACCGCCGCCAGGAAGAACACATTGAGCTGATTGCGAGCGAGAACTACGCCTCGCCCGCGGTCATGGCTGCGCAAGGCACGCAACTCACTAATAAATACGCCGAGGGCTATCCCGGCAAGCGCTACTACGGCGGCTGCGAATACGTGGACATTGCCGAGCAGCTGGCGCTGGCGCGCATCAAGCAGCTGTTCGGCGCGGAAGCCGCCAACGTGCAGCCGCACTCCGGCGCGCAGGCCAATGAAGCCGTGTTCCTGGCCTTCCTCAAGCCCGGCGACACGATCATGGGCATGAGCCTGGCCGAAGGCGGCCACCTCACCCACGGCATGCCGCTGAACATGAGCGGCAAGTGGTTCAACGTGGTGAGCTACGGCCTGGACAAGAACGAGGCCATCGATTACGACGCCATGGAGCGCAAGGCCCACGAGCACAAGCCCAAGCTGATCGTGGCCGGCGCCTCCGCCTATGCCCTGCGCATCGATTTCGAGCGCTTCGCCAAGGTGGCCAAGGACGTTGGCGCCATCTTCATGGTGGACATGGCGCACTACGCCGGCCTGATCGCCGCGGGCGTGTACCCCAACCCCGTTCCGCACGCCGACGTGGTGACCTCCACCACCCACAAGAGCCTGCGCGGTCCGCGCGGCGGCTTCATCCTGATGAAGGCCGAGCACGAGAAGGCGATCAACAGCGCCGTGTTCCCCGGCCTGCAGGGTGGCCCGCTGATGCACGTCATCGCCGCCAAGGCGGTGGCCTTCAAGGAAGCGCTCGCTCCCGAGTTCAAGACCTATCAGCAGCAAGTGGTGAAGAACGCGCAGGTGGTGGCGCAGACGCTGGTCGAGCGTGGCCTGCGCATCGTCAGCGGCCGCACCGAAAGCCACGTGATGCTGGTCGACCTGCGTGCCAAGGGCATCACCGGCAAGGAAGCCGAAGCGGTGCTGGGCGACGCGCACATGACCATCAACAAGAACGCGATCCCGAACGATCCGGAAAAGCCGATGGTCACCAGCGGCGTGCGCATCGGCACGCCTGCCATGACCACGCGCGGCTTCAAGGAAAACGAAGCCCGGATGACAGCCAACCTGGTCGCCGACGTGCTGGACAACCCGCGCGACCCGGCGAACATCGCCAAGGTCCGCGCGAAGGTCAATGCGCTGACGCGCGAGTTCCCGGTTTATCGCTAAGAAGCCGCGAAATGAAATGCCCCTTCTGCGGCCATAACGACACCCAGGTGGTGGAAACGCGTGTGGCCGAAGACGGGGATCGCGTGCGACGTCGCCGGCAATGCGTCGCCTGCGAGAAGCGCTTCACCACGTACGAGCGCCCCGACGTCTCCTTCCCCGCGGTGGTCAAGAAGGACGGCAGGCGCATCGACTACGAACGCGAGAAACTGCGCGCGTCCATGAACCTGGCGCTGCGCAAGCGCCCGGTCAGCACGGAGCAGATCGACGCCGCCGTCGAGCGGATCGAAGAAAAGCTGCTGAACCTGGCCGTGCGCGAGATCCCCTCCAATCGAATTGGCGAACTCGTGATGCGCGAGCTCAGGAAGCTGGACAAGGTGGCCTATGTGCGCTTTGCCAGCGTGTACCGCAGCTTCGAGGACATCGACGAATTCAAGACGTTGGTGGACGAGGTCCGCCGCTAGCGCCGGCTAGACGCAGCCGTTCGCCGGATCGACCTGGGCGTGTAGCAGGCGGCCTCTTTGCAGCGTGAGCTGCCGGGCTTGCGTCGGCTGACCCGCATTGCTGCAGATCGTGAGCGTGGCCGCGCCGGTGATGGCGCCCGCCAGTTGCACGCCCCCCGTGCCGAAGTAGAAGGCGCGCACCGAGTCCATGCTGCCCGCCAGTCGCAGGCTCCGCGACAGCGCCGGCACGCGCAGGATCAGTTGTTCCTGCGTGCCGCGCATGCCATCGCCATTCGCGTCTTCAAAAACGATCCAGCCCTGTGACCAGCTGCCGGCGTTCGCGCACGAAGCACCATCGTGCGATTGGCACATCACCACCCGGGCATTGCGCCGGAGGGCTTCGCCGCCGGCGAGCTCGATATCGGATGCGAAGCTATCGGCGGCGGCCGCGACCTTCATGGCTTCGAGCATCGCCGTGGCCGGTGCCGGCGTGGCCGAAGCGAAGGCCGTGAAGGCAGCAGCCAGCGCAAGGAGCACATGGGAGGTCTTCATCTTCATGGCGTCTTGCTTCGGACTCAAGCGCAGCTGGCCACTGGCGTCTTCTGCACGCGCGGACGGCCGCTGGAATTCATGATGATCTGGCGCGCATCGGTGGCACGCGTCGAGACATTGCACAGCGTGATCGTGCCGGCCTGGAATGCGCCGCTCGACAGCTTGGCCGAGCCGCTGGCCGCATACGACACGTAGCGGCTCACATTGAGGTTGCCGCTCAGGCGCAGATCGCTCGACAGCGCCTGGGTGTGCTGTACCAGATGCTCACCGGTTTCCCGTGTGCCGTTGTTGTTGCTGTCGTGAAACACGATCCAGCCCTGCTCCCATCCACCCGCCGTCGCGCAGCTCGCGCCGTTGTTCGACTTGCACACGACAACCCGGCTGTTGCGCTTGACCGCTTCACTGCGAGCCAGCGTGAAGCTGGCGAAGAGATCATTGGTGGCGGACGTGAGCGCGGCTGAGCGGATCAGGTTCGTCATCGCCGGCACGCTGGCGCCGCACAAGATGGCGATGATCGCGACCACCATCAGGAGTTCGACGAGAGTAAAACCACGGGCGAGTTCACGAATGCCACTGCGCTGGATTGCCGGGATGGATTTCATGGTGTCTACGAGGTTGGGTTGGGGATGTCGGTACCTTATTTCGGATGAGCTGAGCTCAACAGCGAAGTGGACTCGCCGATTTCTGCAGGGAAGTTCGCAGGAACTTCGGCGCGCGCGACCCATCACGATCCCGAGGTGACTAAGATCACCGCGACGACCATGCGCCTCGCCCGCCGCACGCTTCTCGCCTCGGCCGCTGCAGCTCTGGCTGTTCCCTACCCGTTCGTCCAAGCCCAGCCGAAGACGCAATCCTGGCCGCTGAAAACCCCGCGTCGCACCGGCATTCACGACGTGGCGCCGGCGCCTGACGGCGGCGTCTGGTTCACGGCACAGGCCAGCGGCCATCTCGGCTGGTTCGATCCGAAGGCCGGGCGAGCCGACTTGATCCCGTTGGGTTCCGGTTCGTCGCCGCACGGCGTGGTGCAAGGCCCCGACAAGGCCGCCTGGATCACCGACGGGGGCCAGAACGCGATCGTGCGGGTGAGTTGGCCCGATCGCAAGGTGCAGAGCTTCCCGCTGCCGGCGGGCACGCCTTACGCCAACCTCAACACCTGCGCATTCGACGGCGACGGTGACCTGTGGTTCACGGGCCAGAGCGGCTACGTCGGCAAAGTGGCCGTGAAGACAGGCCAGATGAGTGTCAAGCCGGCACCGCGCGGCCGCGGGCCGTACGGCATCTGCGCCACACCCTCGGGCGACATCTGGTGGTGCTCGCTCGCAGGTTCATTCATCGCGCAGATCGACCGCAAGAGCGGTGGATCGACGATCGTGGAACCGCCCACCCGCGATCAGGGCGCGCGCCGGATCTGGAGCGACAGCCAAGGGCGGCTTTGGGTCAGCGAGTGGAACAGCGGTCAGCTGTCCATGCACGATCCCAAGTCCCGAAGCTGGCGGCAATGGAAGCTGCCCGGCGACAGGCCCATGCCTTACGCGATGTATGTGGACGAACGGGATACCGCGTGGGTCAGCGATTTCGGCGGCAACGCGATCTTCTCTTTCGATCCGCGCAGCGAGAGGTTCGAGCGCTTCACCTTCCCGCGCGAAGGCATCGCTGTGCGGCAGCTCCTTGGCAGGCCTGGCGAGATCTGGCTGCCTGAGAGCGGGACAGAACACATCTCACTCATCCGTCTGTAATACCTTCAGCCAGGCACGGCCATGGCGGGCAACGTGTGCGTCGTCAGTTGTTGTGATGCGGCGCCGGGGTCACTTCCCAGTGCTGCAGCACGCGCTCGTGGCTGTCCACGCTCTCGAGGCGGACGCGGAACCCCCACAGCCGCGCCACATGCTTGACGACCTCCTCGGCAGTGTTGTCCAGCGGACGGTCGTTGTGGCGCGTGTGGCGCAATGTCAATGAACGGTCGCCGCGCAGATTCACGTTCCACACCTGAATGTTGGGCTCGCGCCAGTTCAGGTCGTGCTGGCGCGACAGCGACTCGCGCACCCGGCGGTAGCCGGAATCGTCGTGAATGGCCGAGACCTCCAGTTCCTTTTGCGTGGCATCGTCCAGCACGGCGAACATGCGGAACTCACGCATCAGCCGTGGCGAGAGGTACTGGCCGATGAAACTCTCGTCCTTGAAGTGACGCATGGCGTAATCCAGCGTCTTGCGCCAGTCCGAGCCGGCAATCTCCGGAAACCACTGCCGGTCTTCTTCCGTGGGGTTTTCGCAGATGCGGCGGATGTCGGTGAACATGCCGAATCCCAGCGCATAGGGATTGATGCCGCTGTACGCGGGATGGCCGACCGGCGGCTGAAACACCACGTTGGTGTGCGAGCTCAGGATCTCCATCATGTAGCCCTCGGTCAGCAGGCCCTGGTCGTACATGTCGTTGAGCAGCGTGTAATGCCAGAAGGTGGCCCAGCCCTCGTTCATCACCTGCGTCTGGCGCTGCGGATAGAAATACTGGGCGATCTTGCGCACGATGCGCACGATCTCGCGCTGCCAGGGTTCAAGCAGCGGCGCGTTCTTCTCGATGAAATACAGGATGTTCTCCTGCGGCTCCTCGGGGAAACGCCGGTGCTCCTTCTTGGACTGCTTGCCCGCGGCGCGCGGAAGGGTGCGCCACAGATCGTTCACTTGCTGCTGCAGGTAGGCTTCGCGTTCCTTGCGGCGCGTTTCCTCCTCCGCCATCGAAATCTTCTGGGGACGCCGATAGCGGTCCACGCCGTAGTGCATCAAGGCGTGGCAGGCGTCCAGCACTTCCTCGACTGCATCCACGCCATGACGCTCCTCGCATTCGGCGATGTAGGCCTTGGCATACACCAGGTAGTCGATGATCGAACTGGCATCCGTCCACATGCGGAACAGGTAGTTCCCCTTGAAGAACGAGTTGTGGCCGAAGCAGGCATGCGCCATCACCAGCGCCTGCATCGGCATGGTGTTCTCTTCCATCAGGTAGGCGATGCAGGGATCCGAATTGATCACGATCTCGTACGCCAAGCCCATGTGGCCGCGCCGGTAGCTCTTTTCGCTGGCGATGAACTGCTTGCCGAAGGACCAATGGCGGTAGTTCACCGGCATGCCAACGGATGCGTAGGCGTCCAGCATCTGCTCCGCGGAGATCAACTCGAGCTGCGCTGGATAGGTGTCCAGCCCGTACTTCTGCGCAGTGCTCTTGATGGCAGCGAAGTATTCCTCGATCAGTTCGAAGGTCCAGTCGGACGGACTGGGTAGCCGCTTCGGCCCGGCTGGAGGCTTGTCGCCGTTCACGATACCGTCCCCGCCGGGTTCTTCTTGAACAGGTCACGGAACACCGGGAAGATCTGCGCCGGCGTGACGATCTTCTGCATCGCGAAGTTGGTATTGGCATCACGCACCCGTGCGTACTCCTCCCACAGGTTCTGGTCCTCGTCGGCAACCTGGACGTAGGCGAAATAGCGGCACAGCGGCAACAGCTTGCCGTCCAGCAAGTCCCGGCACTTGGACGAATCCTGCTGCCAGTTGTCGCCGTCCGACGCTTGCGCACCGTAGATGTTCCACTCGCTGCCCATGTAGCGCTCGCGGATGATCTCGTTCATCAACACCAGCGCGCTGGAAACTACCGTGCCGCCGCTTTCGGTCGCATGGAAGAACTCGTCTTCCGTCACCTCGGCGGCCTGGGTGTGGTGGCGAATGAAGATCACGTCGGTGCGCTCGTAATGGCGCGTGAGGAACAGGTACAGCAGGATGAAGAAACGCTTGGCCAGGTCTTTGCGCGCTTCGTCCATGGAACCCGACACATCCATCAGGCAGAACATCACTGCCTTGCTGGTGGGTAGCGGTTCGCGCACACGGTGGCGATAACGCAGATCGAAGGGATCGAGGAACGGCACCCGTGCCAGGCGAGCGCGCAGCATCTCGATCTCGGCCTTCACCGCCGCGATTTCAGCGGCCGGGGTGTCGGCACGGCTTTCCAGCAGTTCCAGGTGCTCTTCCGCCTTGCGCAGTTCGGCACGCGCATCGCTGCCCATCGCGATGCGTCGGCCCAGGGCCACACGCATCGATCGCACCACGTGCAGGCTGGTGGGGTTACCCTCCGAAACGAAGCCGGCGCGGCGCGTCTTCCACTCCGGCGCATCCGCCAGCAGTTGCGTACGAATCAAGCGAGGCAGCGCGAGGTCGTCGAAGAAGTAATTCATGAACTCTTCGCGCGTGATGCGAAAGACGAAATCGTCTTCACTCTGCCCATCGGGCGAAGCGCCGCGGCCGCCGCCACCGCCGCCACCCTGTGGTCGCGGGATTCGGTCGCCTTTGATGTATTCGCGATTGCCGGGATGCACCGACTCGCGCACGCCACCCGACCCGTGGTTGAAGACCGGTTCCGACACATCCCGCTTGGGCAGCGTGATGTCCGTGCCCTGCTCGATGTCCCGGATGCTGCGGTCGCCGACCGCCTTGCGCACCGCGTCGCGAATCTGTTCGCGATAGCGACGCAGGAATCGCTCGCGGTTGCCGATGGACTTGTTCTTGCCCGACAACCGCCGGTCGATCACCTGATGGAGCATCGAGCGCTCCGGCTTGGTAGGAGAGGCCACCGTGACTCCGTGCTGCCCTTTCGCTCTCAAGAACTCTTGCGCACGCGCAGGTACCACTCGCACAGCAGGCGGACCTGCCGGTGCGTGTAGCCCTTTTCGACCATGCGGTTGACGAAGTCCTCATGCTTCTTCTGCTCATCGGCACTGGCCTTGGCGTTGAAGCTGATCACCGGCAGCAGGTCCTCGGTGTTGGAGAACATCTTCTTCTCGATCACCGTGCGCAGCTTTTCGTAGCTGGTCCACGCCGGATTCTTGCCCGCGTTGTTGGCGCGCGCGCGTAGAACGAAATTCACGATTTCGTTGCGGAAATCCTTCGGGTTGGACAGGCCTGCGGGCTTCTCGATCTTCTCCAGTTCCGCGTTGAGCGCCGCGCGGTCGAAGATCTCGCCGGTGTCGGTGTCGCGGTACTCCTGGTCCTGGATCCAGAAGTCCGCATAGGTCACGTAGCGGTCGAAGATGTTCTGGCCGTACTCCGAGTAGGACTCGAGGTAAGCCGTCTGGATCTCCTTGCCGATGAATTCGGCATACCGGGCCGACAGGTGTTCCTTGATGAAAGCCAGGTACTTCTGCTCCAGCTCAGCCGGAAATTGCTCGCGCTCGATCTGCTGTTCCAGCACGTACATCAGGTGCACCGGGTTGGCCGCGACCTCATTGGAGTCGAAGTTGAAGACCTTGGACAGGATCTTGAACGCGAAGCGTGTCGAGATGCCCGTCATGCCTTCGTCCACGCCAGCGTAGTCGCGGTACTCCTGGTAGCTCTTGGCCTTGGGGTCGGTGTCCTTCAGGTTCTCGCCGTCGTAGATCTGCATCTTCGAGAAGATGCTGGAGTTTTCCGGCTCCTTCAGGCGCGTCAGCACCGAGAACTGCGCCATCATCTTGAGTGTGCCGGGCGCGCACACGGCTTCTCGCAGCGACGAGTTGCGGATGAGCTTCTCGTAGATCTTGACTTCCTCGCTCACGCGCAGGCAGTAGGGCACCTTGACGATGTAGATCCGGTCCAGGAAGGCTTCGTTGTTCTTGTTGTTCTTGAAGGCCTTCCATTCACTTTCGTTGCTGTGGGCCATCACGATGCCGTCGAACGGGATCGCGCCAAAGCCTTCCGTGCCCTTGAAGTTGCCTTCCTGCGTGGCTGTCAGCAGCGGATGCAGCACCTTGATCGGCGCCTTGAACATCTCGACAAATTCGAGCAGCCCCTGGTTCGCCAAGCACAGGCCACCGGAGTAGCTGTAGGCGTCCGGGTCGTCCTGCGCGAAGGTCTCCAGCTTGCGGATGTCGATCTTGCCGACCAATGAGGAGATGTCCTGGTTGTTCTCGTCACCCGGCTCGGTCTTGGAGATCGCGATCTGCCGCAGGATGCTCGGATAGCGCTTGACCACCCGGAATTTGCGAATGTCGCCGCCGAACTCCTCCAGCCGCTTGACCGCCCAGGGCGACATGATGCGCTGCGTGTAGCGCCGCGCGATGCCGAACTGTTGTTCGAGGATGGGTGCGTCTTCTTCGTTGTTGAACAGACCCAGCGGCGACTCGTTGACCGGCGAGCCCTTGATGGCGTAGAAGGGAATCTGCTCCATCAACTGTTTCAGCCGCTCAGCGATGGATGACTTGCCGCCACCCACCGGTCCGAGCAGATAGAGGATCTGCTTCTTTTCTTCGAGGCCTTGCGCAGCGTGACGGAAGCACGCCACCACTTGCTCGATTGGTTCTTCCAGCCCGTAGAAATCTCTGAACGCGGGGTAGATGCGCACCATCTTGTTGCCGAAGATGCGCGAGAGACGTGGGTCGTGGCGCGTGTCGACCAACTCGGGTTCTCCGATGGCGGCGAGCATGCGTTCCGCCGCGGTCGCATAGGCCATCTTGTCGCGCCTGCAGAGCTCGAGGTATTCCTCCAGCGACAACTCTTCCTCGCGCGTCTGCTCGTAACGCGCCAGGAAATTCCGGACTACATCCATGAAACCTCCTTGGGGTCAGGCCCCTGCAGATCGCAGTGATCAACCCCCGGCTGCACCACTGTACTCCACGTGCGTACTCTGCGTACGCGTGTGTCAAAGAACATTCGGCTGTAAGAGGAATTCTGAGTTCACTGTAGGTGAACGATAGAGAAAAACAAGGAAGTCAGGGGGCGCTCTGCCCTAGGGAAAGTGCGCATCACCGATGCGCCCCCTCTTTGCGTTGAAGTGGTTTAGGCTTTGCTTTTGCCCTTGCGCCTCGCACGCACCAATTGCGGGCGTGCGACCTGCGGTGGTGTTCATGCACCCATCGGACAGGGACGAATCTTCGCAAGCCTTGTGCAGTCAGCGGCGAGACCCAGCGCCTGCGATGAGGCGCGATCGGATGTCGGATTGCACGACTTGCGCAGTTGGTCGTGCGCGAAAAGCGCCCATCGAGCTTTGCGATTGGAGCTGATGCACAGCAGCCACCGACGCGTTCTTGCATCCGTCGAGGCGACGGCGTCGTCCGATTCGACAAATCGGCGCCCCAAGCTGGCAGCGGAACATCCCTGATCGCGGCAGGGAGTCCAGCTGCCTTCGGAAGTTCAGGCCGTGCACCGAGGAACGTGCCTCGACACACGGCCCACCGTGGTGCTACTGAACTTTCACGCGTGCCCAGCTGAACGGACCGAATGCACTTGTCCCGTTGGCCGCATTGGCGGCAACGTCCACCTTCAGCTTGAGGTATTCCAGCGGCGAAGTGCTGCCGTGCCAGACGACGCGATGGAAGTTGGGCACGTTGTAGCCGTTAGGCTGGTTGTCGTAGCTGTCGAACGTGCAGGCGACCGCGGCGGCGCCGGACGAGGGCTCGTACACGCAGGGCGAGCCCTTCACGAGCGGGTTGTCCGATCGGAAGATGTGCGAATCGCCGTTGAGCAGCAACACCGGCTTGCCGAATGATGTCGTCTGGGTCGCGATCGCGTCGATGAAAGGCTTGTATTGCGCGATGTGCGCGTTCGTCGCCTTGCCGTCCAGGTCCCACATATCGGCCTGCTCCACGATCACCACGGCAGAGTCGTTGGCTGCCTTGGCGCGCTCGAAAGCAACCTTGATCCAACGCAGGTTGGCAGCGCTGCGCTCGGCCACTTCCGTCGCCTGCTGCGCGCTCATCGTCGGCGCGCCGTACCAGATATCGGTGTCATTGTTGGAGCCGCCCGGCATGTTCACCGTCATGAACAGCACGCCGTTCTTTTCGAACCAGACGTTCTCGACAAACTGCGCGTCCGCCGGGAAGGCCGGATCGAACTCCTTGCCCTGCGAATGAACGGCCATCGCCCCGCCGAGGGTGGTGCCCGGTTGCGGGAAGAACATCGAACGGACCAGCGCCAGGTTGTCCACGGGATTGCCATTCGCATAGTCGACCGGGTTGCCGCTGGCGTCCTTCACGTAGTCGATGGCGCCGGTGGTGCTGTTGTAGGTGCCGCCGCCCTCTCCCGCCTTATGGCAGTCGGTCCACTCGTTGTCGCCCGGCACGTACACGAATGGCATCGTCAACTTGCTGTACTGCTGGAACATGGCCTGGTCGTAGGCCTTCGTGCAGTACTCCTTGCCCGAATGCAGGTCGCCGCCATGGAAGGCCAAGGACACATCCTTATCGGCGTTGACCGCAGCGACGAATGCCGGCAGCAAAGCCTGCTGCGACGTATCGGTCGGGCTGGTCCCGTAGGGGACATCGCCAAAGATGGCGGCCGAGAAGGGCGTTGGAGGCACGATGTCGCCGCCACCGCCGCACGAGGCGAGCACGATGGAGCCCAGAAGCAAGGGGAGCAGGAGTTTTCGCACGCGAGTCCTTTTATTGTCGAGTCAGGCCGAAGGAAGTGGACCCGCTCAAGATGACAAGCGTGTGGCAGCGTTATGCTCGTTCGATGGACCTTCAGGCACCCTCATTGCAATTCTTCGCCGACGCCGACGTGCAGGTGGACCGGCCCCAGCAAGTCGGCCGCGTTCCACACGGCGTACGTCGACTCATCCCGATCACCGGCGGCCGCGTCACCGGCAAGGGTTGGACGGCCCGCGTGCTGCCGGGCGGTGCGGACTTCCAGATGCTGGTGACCGACACCCTGGCCGAACTCGACGCACGCTACGTGCTCGAGACCGACGGCGGCGACCTAATCTACGTGCAAAACCGCGCGGTGCGCAGTGGTCCGCCCGAGCTGATGGCAAAGCTCGCCCGCGGCGAGCCGGTGGATGCTTCGCAGATCTATTTTCGCTGCAGCCCGAGCTTCGAGACGGCGTCTCGATCACTCGGGTGGATCAACGAGCGGATGTTCGTAGGCACCGGCATGCGCCATCCGGACCGCGTGGTCCTGCGCTTCTTCGAACTCGCCTGAGGCGGAATCAGGACCCGAGGCCGAGCAGGCGCATCGCGTTGCCCTTGAGGATGCCGGGCATCACGTCAGGTTTGAAGCCGGCTTCCTCGAAATCCTTCATCCAGCGATCGGGTGTGATCAGCGGGTAGTCGCTGCCGAACAGCACCCGGTCCTTCAGCAGCGTGTTGGCGTACTGGACAAGCTGCTTCGGGAAGTACTTCGGACTCCAGCCGGACAGGTCGATCCAGACATTGGGCTTGTGCGTGGCCACCGAAAGCGCCTCGTCCTGCCATGGGAAGCTCGGGTGCGCCATGACGATCTGCATGTCCGGGAAGTCGATCGCCACGTCGTCCAGGTGCATGGGGTTGCTGTACTCGAGACGCAATCCGCC
>Ga0207853_1000155_pt1 | contig 15962 bp, 17 predicted proteins | sample LuqExpMetagenom6_FD_187764 | JGI IMG/M metagenome (GOLD analysis project Ga0207853, IMG submission 187764) | Tropical forest soil microbial communities from Luquillo Experimental Forest, Puerto Rico - Sample 6 (SPAdes) | ecosystem: Environmental > Terrestrial > Soil > Tropical forest ...
AGGCGAGCCGCACCAGGTAGGGTGTGAGCACCGCCGCTTCGCGCGAGCCCGGACGGGTATGGACCCAGCCCAGGTACGTGAAGCCGCGGGCCATCATGAACACGGGCAGTCTCGCAAGCAGATCATCCGGCAGCGCGCGGAACTCGCGATAGCCGGCCACCAGCGCCTCGCGCGCGGCCTCGTAATGTTCGTCATCCTGGATGAACCAGAGCGCGGTGGCCAGGTCGAAAAGATGCCACCCGAAGCCGGCGTCGTCGAAGTCCAGCAGGCGCACCTTGCCTTGGGCCAGCAGCAGATTCTCCGGCACGAAATCGGCATGGATCAGGCTGTAGCAGGTCCCCGGGTCCACCGACGCGGCGAACGCCGACAGCTCGCGGCGCACGCAGTCGCGCGCGGCGACGACCAGCGTGCGCTCGTCCGGGGTCAACGCAGCGAGCTCCCAGAACCGGCCCCAGAACGGCTGCTCGCCGACCAGGCCCTCCGCGTCCCAGTGATGCCGGGTGAACCCCGGCGGCAAGGGCCACTCGGTCGCCTGGTTGTGCAGGCGGGCGGACATGCCGCCGAGCGTGCGGTAGAGGTCCTCGACCTGCGCGGCATCGCCCCCGACGCCCTCCTCCGAAGTGCCGAGCGGCCGGCCGTCGATCCATTCGAACAGGTCCACCTGCAGCGGCCCGCCGAAGCCCTCCGCGCAAATGGAAATGAACAGGCGGCCATCCATCGCCGGCACCACGCGCGGCACGTCGATGCCGGCCTCCTGAAGTGCGCTCATCCAGCGCAGCTCCGAACGCAGAGCCGCGTCACTGTGGTAGCCGCAGCGATGGAAGCGCAGGGCGAAGCGCGTCCCATCCTGCGCCTCCACCCGATAGACGGCGTTCTCGCGGAACTTGACCAGTTGCAGGCTGCGCGGCGCGATGCCCCAGTGCGCCAGCGCCGCCGGCGCTGTTTGCGAGAGGCTGGCGAGCGCGTCCTCGTACGCCTGCACGCCCGCCTCAGACATGCAGGTCCGCCAGGCAGCGGTCGAGGGTTTCCAGCAGGCGGTCGGCGTGCCCGCGCGAGAATGGCAGCGGTGGTCGCATCTTGAGCACGTTGTCGAACGGGCCCAGCCGACTGATCAGCACGCCGCGGTCCTTCATCGCGTTGAGAACCGCCTTCGCTGCCGCGGGCGCGGGTTCCCTCGTGTTGCGGTCAGCGACCAGTTCGACCGACCAGAACATGCCGCGTGCGCGCACGTCGCCGATCACGGCATGGGTGGCCCTCAGTTCGCGCAGGCCCCGGGCCACGTACGCACCCACCTCCTGCGCGTTGGCCAGCAGCTGTTCCTCTTGCAGCACCTGCAGGACAGCCAGCCCGGCGGCGCAGGAGACCGGATTGCCCCCGAAGGTGTTGAAGTACATGACGTGCTCGCGGAAGGCATCGACGATGTCCGCGCGGGCCACCACGCCACCGATGGGATGGCCATTGCCCATGGGCTTGCCCAGGGTCACGATGTCGGGGACCACGCCAGCGCACTGGTGACCCCACATCCTGCCGGTGCGGCCGAAGCCGGCCTGCACTTCGTCGAAGATCAGGTAGCCGCCGGCCTGCCGCACCAGGCGGGCGACGCGCTCCAGGTAACCCGCGGGCACCTCGGGCAAGCCTTCATTGGCGAAGATGGGGCAGACCAGCATTCCGGCCAGGCCGAGGCCTTGCGCTTCGAAGGACCGGATCGCCTCTTCGACCTCGGCCACGTAGGCGTCGAGCAGGGCGGGGCCGCCGAGTCCGCGCAACGGCCGGTAGCTCTCCGGAAAGGGCACCGCGCGCACCCGGGCGCTGGTGGTGCGGCCGCCGCTGAATATGGTGGAGAGCTCGTCAACTGCGGCCGTGTTGCCGTGATAGGTACTGCTCGAGCAGATGATCCCCTCGCGCCCGCTGAGCGTCCGGGCCATTCGCAGGGCCACGTCGTTCGCCTCGCTGCCTGTGCAAGTGAAGACGGCCATGGCCAGGGACGCATCGAAGGTGGCCGTGAGGCGCTCGGCGTAGTCGACGACGTTCTCGTGGAGGTAACGGGTGTGGACGTTCAGCTGCGCCGCCTGCGCGGCCAGCGCCTGCACGACCGTCGGGTGGCAGTGGCCGACCACCGGCACGTTGTTGTAGGCATCCAGGTACTCGCGGCCGTCCGCGTCATACAGGAACACGCCCTGGCCCCGCACGATGTGCAGGGGCTGGTCATAGAAGAGCGGTGCCGCTTTGCCGAGGAGGCGATGCCGGCGTTCGAGCAACGAGGTATTCATGAAAGACGCTTGCGGGAAAGGAGAAAGAAGACGGCGAGCACGCTGTAGGCCAGCAGCACATAGGCCAGCGCCATCGGCTGCAGCTGGACGCACGCGGCGAGCACCGCCACCGCGAGCACCAGCGTGACCCAGGCCGCCGGCTCGCCGCCGATGGCCCGGTAAGGGCGCGAGAGCCCCGCCAGCCGCCGCCGGGCCAGCAGGAACGAGATCAGGACCAGCACGTTGCACACGCCCAATCCGAAGATGAAGCAGACCAGCACCGTGTTGGCATCCACCAAGGTACCGGCCCAGGCGAGCGCGGCGACGGCGACCAGCGCATGCGAGGGGGCGCCTCTCGTGTTGACGCGCCCGAGGATGGGCGGCAGCAGCCCGCCTTCGGCCAGGGAACGGAACTGGGCGGATGACGCATAGGCCAGGGAGAAGACCGTGGAGAGCAGGGCCAGCACCGAGCCCGCCCCGACGGCCGTCTCAAGCCACCGTTGCGTGCCGGCGCCCTTGGCACCGGTGATCGCCACATAGAGCGGGTCGCCATCGGCGGCGGCGACGCGGTCCACCCCGCCTGCTGCAGAAGCGACAAGCACCGCGACGCCCACGAGCAGGATCGTCGCGACGGCGGCGAAGATCGCTTTCGGCAGGCTGCGCGCTGGCTGGTGCATGTCACCGGCGGCATTCGCGGCCTGCTCGACGCCGAGAAACATGAACAGCGCGTAGGGAATGCACTGCAGCGCGCCGGCGATCCCGTTGGGTAACAGGCTGGGCGTGCCCGATTTCATCGAGTGCAGCGCCTGCCAGGAGAGATCGGGTGCCAGGCTGGCGCAGAAGACGGCCAGCACGGCGACCGACACGAAGCCGCCCGCCATCGTCAGCGACACGGCTTCGCGCGCGCCGCGCAGTTGGATGCCGATCACACCCGCGATCAGTGCGAGCTTCAACCACGTGCCGCCGAGGCCGAACACCGACTGGCTGTAGGCCTCGATGAAGGTTGCACCGGCGCCGACCGCCCCACCCACCGCGATGGCGATGGAGATGCCCGCAAAGAAGCGGCCGGCATCACCCAGGCCCATGCCGGCCAGCGAGTCCATGCCCTGGACCCCACCGGGGCACGCGGCCGCAAGTTCCGCGATGCATTGGGTGAGGCCGAGATAGAAGCAGGCCATCACGACCGCGGCGATCAGCATGCCGCCCCAGCCGCCCAACCCGAGGCCGACATTCCAGCCCGAGAAACTGCCCGAGACCGCGAACGCGATGCCGAGCCCCGCCACGTTGATCCAGCGCAGCTGCGATGGGCGCGCGTCGGCTCGCCCGTGGGGTTCGGGTGACGCACTGACCTGGGCCAGGGGATTTGCCATTCGCGTGTGCTCCGATGCGTGGGACGACCTAGGCATCGGAGCTTAGGAACTCCAGCGAGGTGGCGTTAGCCGATTTCGGCAATCTTCAACCGGCGTCCGCGTCATGGCGGTTGCCTATCGGGACCCGCGCTGACCTCGTTGATGCGGGTCAGCACGACGGGCCTGAAAGCGCCCTATTCGATCACCACCCGCGGAAAGTAGTACGACACCACCCAGTTGGGCACATCGACGATGGAGCTGATGCGCAGGTCCGCGCAGACGCTGCACAGCATGTAGGCGTCGATCGGCGCGTAGCCATAGCGCTTGCTGAGCAGCTCGATCATCTCGGACACGGCCACTCGGGCACCCTGCATCAGGTTCGGGCCGATGCCGGTCGTCACCTCGTAGCCCTTGCGGTCGAAGTGGTTCGTCACCGGGCCGGGCACCACGTAGCGCGGCATGCGCAGCCGTGCGCCCTTCACCAGCTCGAACTTCAGCACGACGTCGATCGGGCTTTCGATCGCGGTCCCGCAGACCTCGCCGTCGCCTTGCGCCGCATGCGTGTCGCCCACCGAGAACAGCGCGCCGGCCACCTCGATCGGCAGGTACAGCTCGGCGCCCTTGGCGATGTCGCGTGCATCCATGTTGCCGCCCACGTTGCGCGGCGGAATGATGCTGTGCAGCCCCGGCGCGCCGGGCGCGACGCCGATCGTTCCGGTGAACGGCCGCAGCGGCACGCGGCCGCCCGGCCCGTACATCGCCGGCGCGAGGCCCGGGTCGTAGTGCCAGTGGTGCAAGTGCGCCTTCGGAAACTGGTCGCTCAACAGCCCGAAGCCGGGGATGTTGCCCGTCCAGCCCCAGCCCGAGGGCTGCAGCGACAGCACGGTGACCTTCAGCGCATCGCCCGCCTCGGCGCCGTCGATGTAGACCGGACCGGTGACCGGGTTGACGCGCGCAAGGTCAAGCCGCTCGAGATCGGCAGCCGTCGACTCGCGCGTCAACTGTCCCGATGACGCATCGACCGTCTGGAACTCGATGGTCTCGCCCGGCGCGATACGCAGGCAGGGCACGAAGGCGTTGTTCCAGCCGTGATGGATGTGGTCCTTGTGGATCGTGTGACCCGCCAGTGCTGCCATGGCAACTTCTCCTTCACACGGCCACCGTGAGTGCGCCGTCGATCACCAGGTTGGCACCGGAGATGCGGCTGGCGGCAGGGCTGGCGATGAACACCACGCCGTTGGCCACCTCCTGCGGGGTGCCGAACTTGTGCGTGGGATTGACGTTGAGGGTCGACGCGAACAAGTCGGGAATGTTCTTCTCGATGTTCTGCCAGATGCCGCCGTCGAAGTAGGTGTTGCCCGGCGACACGCAGTTGACGCGGATGCCCTGGCCGACGAGCTTGCGGCTCAGGCCCTTGGCGTAGTGGATCAAGGCGGCCTTGGTGGCGCCATAGGAGCCCGCGGCGAAGTCGACCTCGAAGCCCGAAACACTGGAGATGAGCACGATCGATCCGCTGTCCGACTTTTCGAGGAAGGGCACCGCGGCGGCCACCGCATTGACCGTGTGCATCATGTCGGTGGCGAACGACTTCGCCCAGCTGTCGGGCGAGTCGCCGACGGCCAGCGCGCTGACGTTGCACACCAGCACGTCGATGCCGCCCAGCGCCTCGGCGCTGGCCGTGATCCAGCCGCTCAAGGCATCGGCGTCGGCGACGTCGAGCGCGCGACCGAAGGCGGGCACGCCCTTGTTCTTCAGCGCGGCGACCGCGGCTTCGACATCGCCGGTGTTGCGCGCGCAGACCGAGACGCCGGCCCCCTCATCGGCGAAGGTATCGGCGATGGCCCGACCGATGCCCTTGGTGCCGCCCGTGACGAGTGCCCGCTTGCCCTTGAGTCCGAGGTCCATCGCGTGTTTCCTTCAGGTTGCTTGAAGTATTCGCCATATCCCCTGCGAGAGGCGAAACAGCCTGCAGCGGACGAGCGGCCCGCCCGGTAATCCGGATGAGCCGGGCCGCGACCCAGCGGCCGATCAGACGTGAACCCGCGTCGAATGCCGCTCGGCGATCTCGAGCAGGCGGGCCATGTCGGGCGCCTCGGGTGAAATGCTGCGGTCGATGTCCCTGAACAGGCGCGACGCCGCCAGACGTGAGGTCACCGACAGCATTTCGCCGCCCTCCTGACCGAAGCGGAACCAATGAATGGTGCCCGCGGGAATATGGACCAGCGTGCCGGCCTGCCCGGCGTACGTTTCATCGCCGACGCCGACCTGCACCCGGCCGCGCGTGATGTAGAACGATTCGTCCCAGGGGTGGGAATGCGGCGGCGGCCCGCTGCCTTCCGGCCCGGATTGCAGGAACAACTCATAGCTGCCCGTCATGTCGCCACCGGCGAGCACGGTGATGCGTTCTCCGACGACGTTGAGTGCTTGCAGCTGATCGGACGGGTTCACGACGAAGGGCTTGGGTTGCATGGTCATCTCCAAGTGGCGGTGGTTTCTGCTGCGACCTTTCGCGGCAGACGGCACGCAGTATTGGTGTTGCGCCCCCGTAGATAAACGGGAAGAATTCAGATGGACCGTTTACTTTTGTCGATCAATCATTCATGAGCATCGACATCACCGCTGGCTTGCGCGTCTTCGCGACCGTGGTGGAATGCGACGGCTTCGCCGCGGCGGCTGATCGGTTGAACCTCTCGCGCGGGATGACTTCGCGCTATGTGGCGCAGCTCGAATCGCACTTCGGCGTGAGGCTGCTCAACCGCACGACGCGCCGGCTGTCGCTCACCGAAGCGGGCGCAGATCAATACCAGCGGGCGGTGCAGATCCTGGCCATGATCGAGGACGCGCGGGCTGCGGCGGCCCACCTGGGGCAGGCACCGCGGGGCCTGCTGCGCATCACGAGTCCGTCCATCTTCGCGCTGAGCCATCTCGACCGTGCGGTCACGCTGTACCAGCAGCGCTACCCGGGCGTGGAAATCGAGCTCTCGGTCAACGACCGCATCGTCGACGTCGTCGAGGAAGGTTTCGACCTCGCGCTGCGCATCACCCGCGACGTGGCGCCCGGCTTGGTCGCGCGTCCCCTGGCCCCTGTGCGGCTCTGGGCGTGTGCGTCCCCCGCGTACTTGAAGCGCCATGGCACGCCGTGTGTGCCGCAGGACCTGAGCCAGCACAACTGCCTGTGCTTTGCTGGCGTGGTTCACCGCAATGGCTGGCCATTGCGCCGCGGCACAGCCATGGAGACAGTTCAGGTGCGCAGCGACCTGCGCAGCAATTTCGGCTATGCGCTGCTGAACGCGGCCATCGAGGGCCGCGGAATCATCTACGAGCCCTCCTTCCTGGTTCACCAGGCGCTGCGCGATGGCCGGCTGGTGCGCGTGCTGCCCGACTGGACGTCCGCGGAGTACTCGCTGTTCGCGATCTACCCGAACCGCAGGTTCCTCGCGCCCAAGGTCCGCAGCTTCATCGATTTCCTGGTCGAGCACATCGGGCGCGAACCCTACTGGGAGGCCGAGCTATAGGCCCTGGCCCGGGCAATCCCGGTGGTGACCCAGGCATGGGCATATCGATCCGCTCATGCGCACATGCTGGCAAACGCTATTGCCCGGTGGCAGCGGAGCGCCCAAGAATGATGAGGCGGGGTCGCCTGCCGGCCGCCCGTATCGAAAAGAGGATGCAGGAATGACCTGGTCGATTCTGGCCCGCGATGCTTCGGGGTGCCTGGGCGCCGCCATCGCGAGCCGCTTCTTCGCCGTCGGCGCCCTGTGCGTGCACGCGCGCCGCGGCGTCGGGATCCTCTCCACGCAGGCGCTGATGAACCCGCTGTACGGCCCGCGCGGCCTGGCCCTGCTGGCGCAAGGGCACTCGCCGCGGCAGGTGGTCGCCACGCTGACCGGCGATGACGACGGACGCGCGCATCGACAACTGCACGTGCTGCCCGCACAGGGCGCTCCCGCCGCCTGGACCGGGAACTCGTGCGTCGACTGGTGCGGTCATCGCGCGGGCGACGATTTCAGCGTGGCCGGCAACATGCTGGCCGGCGCGCAGGTGCTGGAGGCGACGGCACGCGCTTTCCAGGCGACCCGCGGTCAGTCCCTGGCGGAACGCCTGCTGGCGGCGCTGGAGGCCGGCGAAGCCGCAGGTGGTGACAAGCGCGGCAAGCAGGCCGCCGCCCTGCTCATCCAGGCCGACGAGGACTACCCGCAGCTGGACATCCGCGTCGACGACCATGCCGAGCCGGTGCAGGAACTGAAACGCCTCTACGGCGTGAGCCTGGAACGCTACCAGCCCTTCATCGCCTGCCTCGCCGGTCGGCACGACACCGTGGGCCTCACCGACCGCGCGCTGATCGAGCAGCGTATCGCACAGTTCCGGCGCGAGCGCGGAGGCGTGGCCTGATGGCATTGCTGGAAGTGCGCGGCCTGCGCACCGAGTTCACCGTCGACGAAGGCCGGTTCCCCGCGGTGGACGGCGTGGACCTCACTGTGGAAGCGGGCCGGACACTCGCCCTGGTCGGCGAATCGGGCTGCGGCAAGAGCGTGACGGCGCTGTCCATCATGGGCCTGGTGAAGCCGGCCGCCGGCTCGGTGCGCTTCGCCGGCCGCGAGCTGGTGGGTATGGGCCAGCGCGAGCTGCTGGACCTGCGCGGCAACGGGATGGCGATGATCTTCCAGGAGCCCATGAGCTCGCTGAACCCGGCCTTCACCGTGGGCGACCAGATCGTCGAAGGCCTGCTGCGGCATCGCGCCCTGTCGCGCCCCCAGGCGCAGGCGCGCGCCATCGAGGTGCTGAGGCAGGTGCGTATCCCGGCGCCCGAGCAGCGTTTCCACGAGTACCCGCACAAGCTCTCGGGCGGCATGCGCCAGCGCGTGATGATCGCCATGGCGCTGGCCTGCCGCCCGCAACTGCTGATCGCCGACGAACCGACGACTGCCCTGGACGTCACCATCCAGGCGCAGATCCTGGAGCTCATGCGCACCTTGCAGGCCGAGACCGGCACCGCTGTCATCCTGATCACGCACGACCTCGGCGTTGTGGCCGAAGTGGCGGATGACGTGGCGGTGATGTATTCCGGCCGCATCGTCGAGCAGGCGCCGGTGCGCGCCATCTTCGAGGAGCCGCAGCACCCGTACACGGTGGGCCTGCTCGGCTCCATCCCGCGGCTGGACGTGGCGCGCTCGCGCCTGGCTTCCATCGAAGGCCAGGTGCCCAACCCGCTGCGGCGGCCGAATGGTTGCCATTTCGCCGACCGTTGCCCCTTCGTGCTGGAGCACTGCCGCGCCGAGGCGCCGCCCTTGCGCGACATGGCCCCGCAGCATCGGTCCGCCTGCTGGCGCGCGCCGCTGGACCCGCAGGCGCTGCTGCCGCGCGCAGAAGGTGTGAGCGCATGAGCGCCGCGCGGCCGCCCGAAGACGCTCGCACCGGCGTGCGACGCAGGGAGATTCCCCAATGACGGCGTTGGTCGAAGCCAGAGGACTGGTCAAGCATTTCCCGGTGCGGCGCGGGCTGTTCGGTCGCGCCAGCGGGCTGGTGCGGGCTGTCGACGGCGTGGACCTGCACATCGTGCGCGGCGAAACGTTGGGCGTTGTGGGCGAATCCGGCTGCGGCAAGTCGACGCTGGGCCGGCTGCTGCTGCGCCTGCTGGAGCCGACGGCGGGCAGCGTGGTCTTCGCCGGCCGCGCGCTGCAAGCGCTCTCGCCGGCGGAACTGCGGGCGCAGCGGCGCGCGCTGCAGATCATCTTCCAGGACCCGTACTCCTCGCTCAACCCGCGCATGACGGTGGGCCAGACGCTGTCGGAGCCGCTGCGCCTGCACGGCCTGCATGCCGGCCGCGAGGTGCAACGGGTGGCCGAACTGCTGGCAACCGTCGGCCTGGCGCCCGAGCATGCGCAGCGCTACCCGCACGAGTTCTCCGGCGGCCAGCGCCAGCGCGTGGGCATCGCGCGGGCGCTGGCGGTCGAGCCGCAGCTGGTCGTGTGCGACGAGGCGGTGTCGGCGCTGGACGTGTCGGTGCAGGCGCAGGTGGTCAACCTGTTGCAGGACCTGCAGACGCGCCTGGGCCTCTCGTACGTGTTCATCGCCCACGACCTGGCAGTGGTCAAGCACATCGCCACACGCATCGCTGTCATGTACCTGGGCCGCATCGTGGAGACGGCGGACAAGGACGCCCTGTTCGCGACGCCGCGCCATCCCTACACGCAGGCGCTGCTGAGCGCCATCCCGCGACCGGAGCCTGACGCCGCGCGCGAGCGCCGGGTGATTGGTGGCGACGTGCCGAGCCCGCTGGCACCGCCGTCGGGCTGCCACTTCCACACGCGCTGTCCCCATGCGCAACCACTGTGCGCGCAGCAGGCCCCGCGGCTGGAAGCCACGCCCGACGGCCATGCCGCTGCCTGCCATTTCTGGCGCGACATCGCCGCGCAGGCGCCGCCGCCGCAACCCATCGCCGTCACGCCCGCACGGCAGCGGATGGAACGCCTGCAGGCCGCCTTTGTCGCGCCCATCCCCTGACACCACAAAAGGAGAATCTGCATGCCCCTTCGTCCGTCTCTGCGTTTCCTGCGGCCGCTGCTCGCGCTTGCGCTGGGCGTCGCGGCCCTCGCCAGCCAGGCGCAGACCCTGCGCATCGGCCTGGCGGAAGACCCCGACGTGCTCGACCCCACGCTGGCGCGCAGCTTCGTCGGGCGGGTGGTGTTCGCCGGGCTGTGCGACAAGCTGTTCGACATCGACGAGAAGCTAGCCATCGTGCCGCAGCTCGCCACCGGCTACCAATGGTCAGCCGACAACAAGTCGCTGACGCTGAAGCTGCGGCCCGGCGTCACCTTCCACGACGGCGAGAAGTTCGACGCGGCCGCGGTGAAGTTCAACATCGAGCGGCACAAGACCCTGGCCGGCTCCAACCGTCGCGGCGAACTGGCGCCGGTGACCGGCGTCGATGTGATCGATCCGATGACCGTTCGGCTCAACCTCGCCGCGCCGTTCTCGCCGCTGCTGGCGCAGCTGACCGACCGCGCCGGCATGATGGTCTCGCCCAAGGCCGCGCAGGCCGCCGGCGACAAGTTCGGCGCGCACCCGGTGTGCTCGGGCCCCTTCAAGTTCACCGAGCGGGTGGCGCAGGACCGCATCGTTCTGGAGCGCAACCCGAACTACTGGAACAAGGACGCGGTCCACTTCGACAAGGTGATCTACACCCCCATCCCGGATGCGACGGTGCGCCTGGCCAACCTGCGCGCCGGGCAGCTCGATTTCATCGAGCGCTTCGCGCCCAGCGACATGGAGAAGATCCAGGCGGAGAAGAAGCTCAAGACGTCTTCCATCACCGAGATCGGCTACCAGGGACTCACCATCAACGTCGGCAAGAGCGACAAGGCCAAGGCCACGCCGCTGGGCCGCGACCCGCGCGTACGCGAAGCCCTCGAGCTGTCGCTGGACCGCGCCGGGCTGGTGCAGGTGGTGATGGACAACGAGGCCATCGCCGGCAACCAGTGGGTGCCGCCGACCAACAGCTGGTATGCCAAGAACGTGCCGGTGCCCAAGCGCGACATCGTGCGGGCCAAGCAGCTGCTGAAGGAAGCGGGCGTGCCCAATCCCAGCTTCACGCTGCTAACGCCCACCACCTCCGACGCGCAGCGCATCGCACTGGTGGTGCAGGCGATGGCGCGCGAGGCCGGTTTCGACGTGAAGATCCAGGCCGCCGAATTCGCGACCTCGCTCAACATGGCGGACAAGGGCGACTTCGAGGCCTACGTGCTGGCCTGGAGCGGCCGGCCCGACCCGGACGGCAATCTGTACTCCTTCCACGTCTGCAACCAGCCGCTCAACTACGCCGGCTATTGCGTGCCCGAGGTCGACAACCTGGTCAAGCAGTCGCGCGAGGTGCTGGACCCCGCGCAGCGCAAGAAGGTGTTCGAGCAGGTGGCGGCCAAGGTGCTGAAGGACCGGCCCATCATCTACCTCTACCACCGCAAGTGGCTGTGGGCGTACACGCCCAAGCTGCAGGGCGTGCGCGAGATTCCGGACGGCCTGCTGCGCGTGAGCGGCTTGAAGTTCTCCACCGCGCCTTGAGGACAAGGCGATGGGGGAGTTCCTCGTCAGGCGCATCGCCCAGCTGCTGCCCACGCTGGTGCTGGTGTCCATGCTGATCTTCGGGCTGCAGCAGTTGCTGCCCGGGGACCCGGCCAAGATCCTGGCGGGCGAGGAACAGGACCCGCAGGTGATCGCCTACCTGCACCAGAAGCTGCACCTGGACGACCCGCTGCCAGTGCGCTATGCGTACTGGGTGGGCGGGGTGCTGCGCGGCGACCTGGGCGAATCGGTGCGCAACCAGCAGCCGGTGCTGCACCTCATCGCGCAGAAGCTGCCGGTGACGCTGGAGCTCGCGCTGCTGGCGATGGCGATTGCGCTCGTGATCGGCATCCCCGCCGGCATCGTCTCCGCGGTGGGGCGCGGCACCGCCTGGGACTGGGGCGCCAACGTGTTCGCGCTGTGGGGCATCTCCACGCCCAACTTCTGGCTGGGCATCCTGCTGATCCTGCTGTTCTCGGTGAACCTGGGCTGGCTGCCGGCGTCCGGCTATGTCAGCCCCTTGGAGGACCTGGGCGCCAACCTGAAGGCGATGATCATGCCGGCCTTCGTGCTGGGCAACGCCATCGCGGCGGTGCTGATGCGGCACACGCGCAGCGCCATGCTGCAGGTGCTGTCGTCCGACTACGTGCGCACCGCGCGCGCCAAAGGCCTGGACGAGAAGACGGTGGTGCTCAAGCACGCGCTGCGCAACGCGCTCACACCCATCATCACCCTGGGCGCGCTGGAGCTGGGCACGCTGCTGTCGGGCGCGGTGCTCACCGAGCAGGTCTTCACGATCCCCGGCTTCGGCAAGCTGATCGTCGATGCGGTGTTCAACCGCGACTACGCCGTGGTGCAGGGCGTGGTGCTGGTCACCGCCACGGCCTACATGGTGCTGAACCTGCTGGCCGACGTGGCCTACATCGCGGTGAATCCGCGCCTGCGGCACTGAACACGGAAGACCCATGTCGTCTGTCCTGCCCATTCTCTCGACTTCGCCGATGGAGGCCGCGCCAGCCGGCCCGTGGCGGCGTGCCTATCGGCGTCTGAGGAAGCGGCGCGCGGCCTTGCTGGGCCTGGCCGTGGTGCTGGGCTTCGTGGCTTTGGCCCTGTTCGCGCCCTGGATCGCGCCGCAGGACCCGATCGCCACGAGCTGGGGCGCCCTGCGCAAGGCACCGTCGGCGCAACACTGGTTCGGCACCGACGAGATCGGCCGCGACGTGCTGTCGCGCGTGATCTGGGGCACGCGCGCTTCGCTGCTGGCCGGCGTGGTCTCGGTGAGCCTGTCGCTGCTGATCGGCGTGCCGCTGGGGCTGGCAGCGGGCTTCATCGGCGGCTGGGTGGACGCCGTGATCTCGCGCATCACCGACGCCTTCCTCGCCTGCCCGTTCCTGATCCTGGCGATCGCCTTGGCGGCTTTCCTGGGCCCCAGCCTCACGAATGCGATGGTGGCCATTGGCGTGTCCGCGGCGCCGATCTTCGTGCGCCTCACCCGCGGCCAGGTGCTGGGGGTGAAGACGGAGGACTACGTCGAAGCGGCACGTGCGGTGGGCAACCCGCCGCTGCGCATCGCGCTGCGGCACATCCTGCCCAACATCACCGCGCCGCTGATGGTGCAGGCCACGCTGGCCGTCGCGGCAGCGGTGATCGCGGAGGCGAGCCTGTCCTTCCTGGGCCTGGGCCAGCAGCCGCCGGCGCCGAGCTGGGGCAGCATGCTCAACACGGCAAAGAACTTCATCGACAACGCGCCCTGGATGGCCGTGTGGCCGGGGCTGGCGATCTTCCTGCTCGTGTTGTCGTTCAACCTGCTGGGCGACGGCTTGCGCGACGCACTGGATCCGCGGCAGCGTTGATGCGGCCCCCTGGGCTGTCAAAGTCAGCTCAGGTCGGCTCGGGACCTTCCCATCCCAGGAGTTCGGCCATTCGAGTGACGACCCAGGTGGCTTCGTCCGCTTGAAGTACGGATTCGGCGCCGAGTAAAGCAAGCTTCATCTTCGCCAGGACTTCCTGCGGAGTTCCTCCTGACTTGAACAGGGCGGTGCTGGCCTGGTCCGTCAGCATTTGCGCCATATCTTCGCAAAGCTCGTATCGTTCGCGAATCGTCCCCATCGGCTGGATCAGCCGATGCCCCGAGGGGGAGGTGAACAGTGCCACAAAAGAAGGCGGCACCTCGATCTGGTTGAAATCATCCATCGCTGGTTCGTGTCTGGAACGCCGCCGCTCACCACTTGTTGCGCAGCTCGCGCAGCTTGGTGAACACCGTCTTGGCGTCCGGCTGTGCCGGCAGGTCCGGGAAATCTTCGCGCAGGCGCGCCGCGACGCTGGGGCTGTCCAGGCGCATGAAGGTGTTGACGCGCTTCTCGTCGGCCAGGGTCGTGACGATGGACTGCGCCGGATCATGGCCGGTCACCTGCGGCAGCAAGGACCGCGCCGCCGCGTTGTCCGGCTCGCGTGCCAGGGTGAAGCGCAGGTTGTTCTCGATGTAGTCGTGGCCCGGATAGATTTTGGTGCTCTCGGGCAGCTTGCCGAGCTGGTTGACGAAGGTCGCGAACAGCTCGTTCACGTCGCCGCCGTTGTGCACGTTGCCCGCCCCGGCGTTGAACAGCGTATCGCCCGAAAAAAGCACCGGCTCGTCGGTGTGCGAACGCAGGCAGATGTGGCACATCGTGTGGCCAGGGGTGTCCATGCACTCCAGCTCGATGTGCTTGCCGACCTTGATGACGTCACCCGCCTGCACGCCCCGGTCGACACCGGGGATGAGCCTGGCGGCGCGATGATGCGCGACCACCTTCGCCCCGGTGGCGGCGACCACGGCCGCGTTGCCGCCGATGTGGTCATGGTGCTCGTGCGTATTGAGGATCTGCGTGATCTGCCAGCCCTTCACCTTGGCGGTCGCAAGGGTCTTTTCATGGTCGAGCGGATCGATCGCGAGCGCCTCACCCGTGTCGGGACAGGCCACCAGGTAGTTGAAGTTACGCAGCGAGTTGCCGGTCCAGATTCGCTCGACGATCATGTGGGTCCACCTTTGACTTCAGGCGGAGCACTTTACCGCACACCGAGCGGAGGTCGGGGCAGTCGAACTCGGACTGGTGCTCACCCGGACAGCGGCGTAACAGATCAAGAAATGGACTGGACGTCCGTCCTTCGTCTTCCTAGTTTAGACGGCAGGCACGGAGGCGCCGAATGTCCAACGCACGCAAGCTCAAGGTCGTCATCGGGGAATCCATCCGCCTCGTCCGGGAGATTGCCGCCAGCGAGGCCGTTCGCGTGCTGCGCGGGGAGGTGCCCCGCTATCCCGTGAACCAGGTCGTCGAGAAAGGCAAAGGGCAGGCCGCATGAAATCATTGCCGTATTCCCCAAGGATAGAAAGCTCGCCTGGGTCGAACGACCCGAACCCGGGCCGCCCGGCCCCTTCGAAGCGAAGCTCAAGGTCCTCGAGGTGGGCATCTGCGGCACGGAACGCGAGATCGCCTCGTTCGAGTACGGGGCGCCGCCCGCCAACGCCGATCATCTGGTGCTGGGCCACGAGGCACTGGCGGAAGTCGTTGAGGTCGGCGGGGAAGTCGAGCGCCTGAAACCCGCGGATCTCGTGGTGCCGACGATCCGGCACCCCTGTTCCGATCGCCGCTGCTGGGCCTGCCGCAGCGGCCGGCAGGATTTCTGTATCACCGGAAAGTTCGCTGAAAGAGGCATCAAGGAGATCGACGGCTTCCTCGCGCCGTCGCGATCGAGGACGAGTCGTATCTGGTAAAGGTGCCGCATGCGCTGCGCGAAGTCGCCGTGCTGGTGGAGCCCCTGAGCATCGCCGTCAAGGCGGAGATGCAGGCGCTGGTCATCCAGGAGCGCACGCCTTTTCCACAAAGGATGCGGCATGCGCTGGTCATCGGCGCGGGACCGGTCGGAATCCTCGCGGCGATGGCATACAAGTCGGATGGCTTCGATACCTATGTCTACTCGGCCGAACCCGCCTCGAGCGATCGCGCCGACCTGGCCCGCGCCCCATGGGAGAGAGGAAGCAATGAAAACTTCAACGGGCTGCTGCGGCAGCACCTTCCCAAGGGGAGCTGCATGCGACACGTCACTCAGGCCCAGTGCGATCACATCGCCGACGATTTAAACAACCGACCAAGGAAAAGACTCAAATTCAAAACGCCTGCCGATCTGTATCATCGGCATTGATCAGTGTTGCACTTGCTCGTTGAATCTAAGAGCGGCTAACACAACCATGTCATCGTCAATTGCATGATCTGCGTTTGACGGTGCATGGGTCGAAACAAGAACAAAGAGATCAGCGCGGCGCTGTTCA
>Ga0207853_1000156_pt1 | contig 15831 bp, 12 predicted proteins | sample LuqExpMetagenom6_FD_187764 | JGI IMG/M metagenome (GOLD analysis project Ga0207853, IMG submission 187764) | Tropical forest soil microbial communities from Luquillo Experimental Forest, Puerto Rico - Sample 6 (SPAdes) | ecosystem: Environmental > Terrestrial > Soil > Tropical forest ...
CTGCTGCGCTTCGACACCGAAGTCGATCAGGCAGGCGATCTCGTCCACGCCGGCTTCGCGCAGCCTTTCCACCATGGCCAGGCAGCGTTCGCGTGTGCCGAACAGGGCACTGGTGCCGTAGTAGCGGTGGAAGGCATGCTCCAGCAGCGCGTCCATGTCTTCGTCCGACAAGGGCGCCGATTCCATGATCTCCACCGGGGTGCGGCCGTCCTGCATGCTCCGCTGCACGAAGGTGGGGAAGGACCACGCCGCCTGCCGCACCAGATCGACAGCGCTGCGCAGGTAGTTCTTCATCGGCTGGCGCACGGTCTCGCGCACAGAGTCCTCATCGTCGCCGACGAAGGTGTGCAGCATCAGCGTGACCTGCGGCTTGCCGGCATGGCCCGCCTGGTGCCAGGCCATGCGATAGAGCTGCAGCTTTTCCGACACCTCCTCGACCGTCTGGCCGAGCAGGTGCGTCAGCACATGGCAGCCGAGCTCGCCCGCCTGGCGGAAGGTTTCGGGATTGCCCGCGACGGTCATCCACACCGGCAGTTCGGCCTGCACTGGCCGCGGCAGCGTGAGCACGTCCACGTTCTTGCCGGTCGGGCCGGGGAAGGGCACCCGTTCGCCGCGCCACAGCCGGCGCACCACATCAATGTTGGCCAGCATCTCGCTTTTGCGGTTGGCGAAGGCCTGCGGTGCGATGACGAAGTCGTTGGGCTGCCAGCCCGCCGCGAAGGCGATCCCGACACGACCCTGCGAGATGTTGTCCACGAAGGCCCATTCCTCGGCCACGCGGATCGGGTGGTGCAGGGGCAGCACGCAACTGCCCGCGCGGATCTGGATCTGGGTGGTGGCGGCGGCCAGCGCGGCGCTGGTCACAGCCGGGTTCGGATAGAGGCCGCCGAAGGCGTGGAAGTGGCGCTCGGGCGTCCATACCGCGGCAAAGCCGTTGCGGTCGGCGAACTTCGTGCCTTCCATCAGCAGGCGGTAGCGCTCCTGGGCGACCGAGGCATGGTCGCTGGCGAAATAGAACAGGCTGAATCCGGGGCTGCCGGCCGCGCTGCGCACCGTGCTGGCGTGCAGCACCACGGTGAAGCCACGCGCCAGCGTCCAGCACAGCTCCAGCACCGAGATGTCGAAGGACAGGCTGGTCACCGCCAGCCAGCGCCCGGGTGGCTCGTGGGCGATGCGCGGGTCCATGCCGGCGAAGAAATTCATGACGTTGCGATGCGTCAGCACCACGCCCTTGGGCTTGCCGGTGGAGCCCGAGGTATAGATCACATAGGCAGCGCAGTCGGCATCGAAAGCGGGCAGGGCCGTTGCGCCATCGGCGTCGGCCGGCGCGTCCAGCAGGAAGGCCTTGTCTGCGGCGATCGGCACGCTGCGCGCCAGCTCGGCGCTCGTGATCACCAGACGGGTGCCCGAGTCCTCGATCATGAAGGCGATGCGCTCGGGCGGGTACTCCGGGTCGAGCGGCAGGTAGGCACCGCCCGCCTGCATGATCGCCAGCAGGCTGATCACCAGTTCGGGCCGGCGGTCCAGGCACAGGCCCACGATGTCGCCGCGGCGCACACCGCGCTGCACCAGGCGGCGCGCCAAAGCGGCGACGCGTTCTTCGAGGCGGCGGTAGGAAATTTCCTCACCCAGGGCCCGCAGGGCGATGGCATCGGGCGTGCGCGCGGCCTGGGCGGTGATCGCCTGATGGATGCCCAGTCCCGCCTCCACCGGTGCATCGGTGGCGTTGAGGGCCGCCAGCGCCCTGGCATCGCCTTCGGTGATCAGCGGAATTTCGTGCAGTGCGGCCGCCCCGGATTCGAACGCGTCCAGCCAGTGGCCGAGTTGCGCGGCCATGGTCCGCAAGGTGCCTTCATCGAACGTGCCATCGGACGCCACCAGTTCCAGCCCACCTTCGTGGCTGGGCTGGAGCGCGAGTTCCAGACTCGGCGGCAACGCCATGCCCGCCAGGCCCGCGACACCGACGCGCACCCGGTCCAGCGGCGCAGGTTTGTCTCCCAGGCGCAGCGGCAGGTCGCGTGAATACGGGCCAGCGCTACGCGCGGCATCGATCTGCGCTTGCGCCGCCGCCACGAGCTGCGCCGTACCGGACGCAGCGGCCGAGCCTAGATTCAACACGACCCAGGGCTGCAGCCACTTCTCAAGGCCGACGGCCAGCTGCGCCAGGGTGCCATCGCAGTACAGCAGCGACACGGACTCCTGGCCGGTGATCGCCGACAGCCAGGCCGCGAAACCGGCGACGGTCGTGACGGAGAAGCTGCCCGCGACGGCCGCGCGAATGACCGGGCCCTTCCCCTCGGCGTGTGTGCGGCTGCGCGGCTGTGGCAATTCCAACGGCGCCAGCGCCGACAGCGCGCGACGCCAGTGCCGCTCGCCCTTGGCCAGCTGAGGCGCGCAGGCGTCGAGCTTGTCGCGCAGGCGCCGGTCCAGGGTCGGCAGGCGCTCGCCCACGGACGGTGTTGTCTGCACGGGTCGGCCATCGATCTCCGATAGACCGGCCAGCACGATATCCCCGTCACCCGTCGCGATCCGCAGCGATTCGGCGCCGGCGGCCACCACCTTGCCCGCCTCGCCGCTGGAAGCCGGCGCGACGCTCGCGCCGCGCGCCAGCAGCAGGCGATCGCCCCACAGCAGCTTGGCGCAGCCGAGCGGATTCGCGTAGCTGCCGAAGTCCAGGGCGCGCACCATGGCCGCGAGTTCGCGGGCCGGTCGCTGGAAGTCCAGCGTGCCGAGCGCGGCCGGCCGCCGGTCGCGTCCGAAATAGCTGCGGCCCGCCGCTTGTGGCTGCAGCGCCAGCTGGTCGTGCGCGATGTCGCGGGCCATGTCGATGAAGCTGGCCAACCCCGCCTCGTAGCAGCGAGCGTTCAAGCCCAGCGCCGTCTCGTCGGCCTGGACAGCAAAGAGCACCTGCCGGGCGATGCGGCCCGCGTCGGCCACTTCGGTCATTTCGTGCCAGGTGACGCCGTGCGTGGTCTCGCCGGCCATCAGCGCCCAGGACGTCGCGTTCAAGCCCGCGTAGCGCGGCAGCGGGCCGTCGTGGAAATTCAGGGCGAGCCGCCGTGCACGGGCGACGGTTGGCGCGTCGATCAGCCTGAGGTTGGCGACACTGAAGAGGTAGTCGAACCCGCCCGTGGGCAGCCGGATGTCTTGCTCCGGTTCGATGCGCAAGGCGTGCAGGCCGCTGGCGCGCGCATGCGCGAGAACCTCTTCGTTGGCGCTGGCCACCAGCTCAATGGTGTGGCCCGCTTCCATCCAGGCCTGCGCACAGCGCACCAGCAAACTTCCATCACCTATGAAGACAGCACTCGCTCCGATCATTTTCAAAAGTGCCCTTTACGGTAAAAACGATGTTAGATGCGATAAGGATGTCATCCAAACTGAATTGCGTTGCTCAGTTGGTTAATGTCCCCGGCCGATGTGCAACGAATCTGGTGTAGTTGCAGTGGCTCATCCAACGGGCCGCGCAGCACCAGTGCCGTCGCGCAATCCTCGGAAGCGTCCAGAATCCAGCCGGTCCCGACGCAATCGCTGCCACCACCGGGGGCGCAGATACGGAAATTCCCGGCGTCCGTGGGTGCTACAACGATGCGCGGGTTGTCATGTGACAGGCCCGTGCCCCATGCCTTCCAGAACGCTTCCAGCAGCGCCCAGCGTTCGAAGAACTCGCGTGAATCCGGTGCCGGGTCGCCGGCGATGTAGGGCGTCAGCAACTCGGCATCGGCGCGTGGATCGATCGCTTCCACATCGATCCCGACCGGGGCGGCCAGCGTCACCGCGCAGGCGACTGCCTTCCGGGTCCTGGCGTTGCTGATGTTCCAGCGTGGTTCGCCGTCCACGACAGGCCGGCCCCGCGCGTCGTGCAGCAGCCGCACCGACGCCGCGGCTTGGTGCGCCGCACCGGCCACCAGCGCACGCAGCAGGGCATGGGCCAGCACATAGGCATGGCGGTCGGCCTCGAAGTGGAACCGCTGCGCGCGTTCGTGCTCAAGGGCGTCGAGTTGATCGTCGAGTTCAGACCAGTCCTGCGAGCTGAAGTCAGCGGTACGGGCCCAGGCTACGTGCACTTCATGCACTGGCATGGGGCCGTTCCGGCGGCGACGTGGCGAGGGACTTCCGGCTGGCTCCCGCGCTGCTGTCGCGCAGGCTGCGCCATGCACGGTTGGTGCACACGATCGCCTCGGACCATGTCTGCCAGGCCCGCGCCCGCTCAAGGCTGCCTGGCGGCAGCGACTCCATGACCTGCCGCGCCACGCGCTCACGCTCGATGGAACTGGTGTACAGCGCCGCAGCGTCCTCGCGGCTCAGATCGATGTGGGGTTGCATTGCCTATTTCGCCTCCGTGCACAAGCTGGTGAATACTGCGCCAGCGAGCTACTCATCCGGGGCGGTGAAGAGCAACAGGCGGCTCAGTCCTACAAGAGGGCATGCCGTCTTCGTCAGTCGAGCAAAGCCCGGCGAATCGGTTCGATCCATGCACCTTCCTTGGGCGAATACACCCCGAAGGACGATGCGAATTCCCAGTAGGCCCAGCCAATGCCGCGGCGTTCGGCCTCGTCGCGCACCAGGCGCGTGTAGGTTTCACGCGACGTCATGTCGGCCTTCTCGTAGGTTCCGAACTCGCCCAGGTGCACCGGATAGCCGCTCGCCTCATTCCAGCGGCGCGCGCTGTCGAGCGCGTCCACGATCGCCTTGCGCTGCGCGGCGTCGCAGCAGGTCGGCCCCGGCGGAAACTGCGGCATGAAGTCCACGCCCTGGTGGGTGAAACTAAAGGGATCGTAGTTATGGATCGCCACGATGAGGTTGCGATCGCGCGGCAGCCGCAGCTTGGGCAATTCGTAGATCGAATTCCACTCGCCGGGGCCGATGATCACGGCGCGCGTCGCGTTGGTCTTGCGCACCTCGGCCAGCACCTTCGCGGCGAGCGTGTTCCAGGGCTCGCCGTTGAGGCGCCCGTGTGGCTCGTTGAGCAGCTCGAAAATCAGTTTGGGCGAGCGGTCCTTGTAGCGCGGGGCGATCTGCTTCCACAGGTTCACCAGGCGGATGTCGACCACGGCGGGATCGACCGTGAACTCGTTCAGGTGCTGAGGGTCGCCGGAGATCTGCGTGTAGTGGTGCACGTCGATGATGACGTACAGGCCGCGCGCGAGCAGCGCGTCCACGATGCGGTCGACATGGCGGGCGAACGCCTCGTCGAGGGTCGCGTCCGCTGTCGGCGCGGCGTGGTTGCTCCAGCGCACCGGCAGGCGCACGGTCGCGAAGGAGCCGGCCACCTTGTCGATGAAGGCCGGATCGAACTTCACGCCCCAATCGCCTTCGCGCGGCGCATCGAGCATGTTGCCCAGGTTGATGCCGCGGCCCAGGTCACGTGCAATGCGACAGGTGGGCACCGTCACGGCCGCGCACGATTGCACGGCGCCGCCGCGGGTGCGCTCGGTGCTTCCCGGCTGCGCCGACACCACCCCGTATCCGCAAAGCGCCACCGAGGCGGCGAGAAGCCGAAGCCCATTTCGATGCGATGTCATCGGCAAATTCTGTTCGTGCGATTGGATAAGCGGGGACTCGAGCGCCAGCTTGCGGTCTTTTCCTACAGGTGAATCGCCTGGGAGAAGAGGTCGTCCGAACTCAAACGCGGCTTTTTGGCGGGCGTCCTACAAACAATGCGCAGCGCTTCCGACACAGGCAAAAACAGGCACGTTCTTACAGTGAAACCCGATGAGCCACTGATCCTTTTGTCCCCCTGAAGCCGATGAGCGCCGCGAGCCAACAACCATCACCAGACGCTGTCCGATTCCTGAAGGTCGCCGCGTCCGGTGCGTGCCTGGCCAGCCATGAACAGCTTTGGCGATGGCTCGTCGGCGAAGTGCAGCCCTGGCTTGGGCATGAAGCCATGCTGGTCGGCTGGGGCGACTTCCGCGCAGGACCGCTTCACTTCGACCTGGTCTCCAGCCTGCCCGGCATGCGCTCGCGGGACTGGACGGATGCGGCGCTGACGCTGCTCATTGGCTATTTCCACGATTGTTGGGTAGCGGCGCAACAACAACCCTGCGTGGTGGACGCGAGCGTATGCGGCGATCTCCTGCAAGGCTGCGGGCAGGTCGACGTGCCTGCAGCGTTGTTGGGCATGAAGGCCGCGCTGGTGCACGGCATCTCGTGCGGACAGGGGGGACAGCGTGTGTTCGTTGTCTTCAGCCGTGATGCCAGCTTGCCGGCCGACGCAGGCATGGCGCTGAAACTCCTGCTTCCATACATCGACACGGCGTTACGACAGATGCCGCCGGCGCCCATCCGGCAAGCCGCATGCGCGCGCGATGATGTGCGCAGGGATGCGATCCGCGTGCCTGCCCTCAGCGAGCGTGAGCGGCAGATCATGGTGTGGGTCGCGATGGGCAAGACGAACCCGGAGATCGGAATGATCCTGGAGATCAGCGAATTCACCGTCAAGAATCACATGAAGAGCATCTTCAGCAAACTGGACGTCACCAACCGGGCCCAGGCCGTGGCCAAGCTGGAGAGGATGGGCGCGCATGCCTGATGCCAAGCCTGCGCTCGGCGTCCGGGTGCCGCCACCACCGTCGGCCGCCGAAACCACGGCGCTCGCGCAAAGCCGCCTGCTCGCGGCGCTGGAAGTGTTCCTGGAGCCCGGCATCACGGTCTTGTCGCTGTGGCTGCTGGTCTGGATGTTCGACGGCGAGCTGGATGCGGCGTGGCTGGTGGCGTCCATCGTCGCCTTCGCGCTGGCGTTTCCAGGGCGATCGCTGCTGCGCGCGCCACCGGACCGCGTGGTGCTGAGCATCCTGCTGTCGTGGGGTTGGACGGCGGGCTTGTTGCTGGCGCTGGGCTTTGCCACCGGCCACATCTACGAGTTCCCCTCGGTCGTGGTGGTGAACTGGTTGTGGCTGTCGCCCGCCATGCAGTTGCTGGGCCACCTGGGCTTGCGCGTGTCCGCGCCGCACCTGGTGCGGCTGCAGGGGCCGCCGCTGCGTGCGGTGGTGGTGGGTATGAACGAACAGGGCTGCTCGCTGGCCGATCGCATCACCGCCGCGCCGTATGCGGGCATCGACATGGTGGGCTTCTTCGATGACCGCATGCCCGACCGGCAGCATGGCGCGGACCGCCACCGGATGCTGGGGCGCATCGGGGAGATTGCGGCGTTCGTGAAGGCCCACCGCGTCCAGCTCATCTACCTGTCGCTGCCGATGGCGTCGCAGCCGCGCATCAAGGAACTGCTGGATGCGCTGAAGGACACCACGGCCTCGGTGTATTTCGTCCCTGACATGTTCGTGACCGACCTCATCCAGGGCAAGCCCGACACGGTCTGCGGGCTGCCCGTGATCTCGGTGTGCGAGACACCGTTCCGCGGTCCCGCGGGCCTGCTCAAGCGAGCCGAAGACATCGTGCTGACGTGCCTGATACTGGTGCTGATCTCGCCGCTGCTGCTGGCGATTGCGCTGGCGGTGAAAATCAGTTCGCCGGGTCCCGTGATCTTTCGCCAGCGGCGCTACGGCCTCGACGGCGAAGAAATCGTGGTCTACAAGTTCCGCTCGATGCGCGTGGTCGAGGATGGCGACACCATCGAACAGGCGCGAAAAAACGACAGTCGGGTCACGCCGCTGGGCGCGCTCTTGCGCAAGACATCCATGGATGAGTTGCCGCAATTCATCAACGTCCTGCAGGGGCGGATGAGCATCGTCGGACCCCGTCCGCACGCCGTGGCGCACAACGAGCGTTACCGGGGGCTCATCAAGAGCTACATGGTGCGGCACAAGGTGCGGCCGGGCATCACCGGATGGGCTCAGGTCAACGGATTCCGGGGCGAGACGGACTCGCTGGAGAAGATGGAAGGGCGCATCCGCTGCGACCTGGACTACCTGCGCAACTGGTCCTTGCGACTTGATCTATACATCATCGCCAAGACCGTGAGGCTGGTTTTCAAGGATGCTTCCGCGTATTGAAGGGAATATAGTGCGACCGAGCCATTGCTGCGGGCGCACGCGGTGCGCCAATATCCCTCCCAGGACACGGGGGCTCACGGGGTTCTGGGCGCTTGCCCCGGCGCACGGGTCGTTGAAAAGAAAGCCCGGAGAATTCAAATTGAAGAAACTTCCGATTCGCCCCGCGTTGGCCCTCGTGGCTTTAGCGGTCGCTGCTCCGGCGGTGATCGCGCAGCAGCAGCCACAGCCGGAGCAGCCGCCACCGCCCCCGCCGCCGCAGACGGGACTGCCCGAAGGCCTGCATCTTCGCGCGCAGGCGGGCGTGGAACATGACAGCAACGTGCTGCGCACCTCCACCAACGAACTGTCCGACACCGCGTTCACCGGGGGCCTGGGCCTGAGCTTCAATCGGCGCTATGGCCTGCAGAACATCCGCGCCGAGGTGCAGTACAACGGCTGGTGGTACCAGGACCACTCGGACCTGAATTTCAACACCCTGAACTACGGATTGGCCTGGGACTGGCAGGTGACACCGCGCTTCCACGGCGTGGCCAGCGCCGATCAGAAGGAATACCGCGAAGTCACGACCACCGCCATCGGCGGCAACCAGGTCGGACGCCGCACGGAGCAGGTGCAACTGCTCGAAGGCGTGTGGGATGCGACCGCGACCTGGCGCGCGCTGGCCGGTGTGTCGCACACCAAGAACGACAGTACGCAAGCAGGCAGCTGGGACGGCCAGCCGGAGATCACCTGGGGCCAGCTCGGCGTGGGGTACGACCTGCCGTCGGGCTCCTCTGTGCGTTTCCGCTACCGCGAGGGCGACGGCAAATACCACGATCCGACCTTCACGACGTTTGCCAATCTCGACACCGACTTCCGCGAGCACCAGTACGAGCTGACGGGACGATGGCCGGTGACGGGCAAGACCACGCTCGACGGCCGCCTGGCCTACCTTGATCGCAAGCACGGGGCCCGGCCGCAACTGGACTTCAGCGGGTGGGTCGGCGGCGCCAACGTCAGTTGGGAAATCACCGGCAAGACCAGCCTGCAGGGCGGATGGCTGCACGACCTGACCGCCACCGGCACGCCCTTGGGTGGACACGTGGTCAGCGACCGGGTGTTCCTGGCGCCGGTGTGGGCCGCTACCGGCAAGACCTCGTTCAGCCTGCGTTACGACTACACGAAACGCCACTATGAGGACGTGCCGCCACCCTCGTTCGACCAGGGCCGTCGCGACACCGTGCAGGCGCTGGCGCTCGGCGTCGACTGGGCCGTGCTGCGCACCTTGACGATCTCGGGCTACTTGCGCGAGGAAAAACAGGATTCGTCGATCCCCAATACCAACTACAACGCGACGGTGTTCGGCATCCTGGCGAAGGCGATTTTCTAATGTAAGGAGAGATTGGCATGAGCCCCACGCTGCTTCGTTCGATCGGGATGTTCTTGATCGCAGCGGTCGCCGCCGTTGCGACGGCGCAGGAGGCGAGCAAAGACTACCGGATCGGGCCGGGCGATTCGATCAAGGTCCAGGTCTACCAGAACCCGGACCTGTCGATCGAAGCGCGCGTGTCCGAAAGCGGCGTGGTCAACTATCCGCTCGTGGGGCCCGTGCAGATCGGCGGTGCAACGCTGACCGAGGCCGAGCAGCGCATCGCACAGGCGCTGCAGAAGGGCAACATCCTCAAGCAGCCGCAGGTCACCATCAACCTGGTGCAGATCCGCGGCAACAACATCGCGGTACTCGGCCAGGTGCAAAAGCCCGGCCGCTTCACCCTCGATACCACCGGCATGCGTGCCAGCGAGATGATCGCGGCCGCCGGCGGCATCACCCCCCAGGGCGACGATGTCGCCGTGGTCACGGGCACGCGCAATGGCCAGCCTTTCCGCAAGTCGGTGGACATTCCGGCGCTGATGTCGGGCCGCGCCGCCGAGGACGTGGTGCTCGCGCCCGGCGACACCATCTTTGTCGACAAGGCACCCACGTTCTACATCTATGGCGAGGCCCAGCGGCCCGGAAACTACAAAGTCGAGCGCGGCATGACGGTGATGCAGGCCATCGCCGCGGGCGGCGGCGTCACCGCGCGCGGCAGCCAGGACCGCGTGCGAATCACGCGCACCGGGCCCGACGGCAAGTCCGTGCAGATCTCGCCGCGCCTGACGGACGTGGTGCAGCCGGGCGATGTGCTGTTCGTACGCGAGAGCATTTTCTGAGGTCCACGCCATCCATCGGACCGTCTGGCGGGACAGCAGTAAGGCAGTAAGGGCAGTAAGGGCAGTTAGCAGTAAAGCGCAGGAAGGTATCGAACGATGAGCCTCTACCAGTTGTTTTCGATCCTGCGCGCGCGGCGCCTCGTGGCGGGACTCATCCTGTTGACCACCGTCCTGCTGGCCCTCGCCTGGGTTCTGTTCCGGCCGGGCAGCTACATGGCGCGCGCCCCTGTGCTGGTGGACATCATGCGCACCGACCCGGTGAATGCGACGCCACAGTACGGACCGGTCCCCACCAGTTTCCTGGCCACGCAGATCGACATCGTCAAGAGCGACCGCGTCGCGGAACGCGTGGTGCAGTTGCTGCCGCCCGACCAGCCGCCGCTGAAGGCCTTGCGCGAGAAGGCGCAAAAGAAGCCCGGCCCGAATGTGGAGCGCGTCATCGCATCCGTGCTGCAGCAGCGGCTGGAGGTCAAGCCCGCGCGCGAAAGCAACGTCATCAACATCACCTGGACCGGCCGCACGCCCGCGGAAGCGGCGCGCGTGGCCAACGCATTCGCGCAGGCCTACATCGAGACCAACCTCGACCTCAAGACCGATCCTGCGCGCAAGTACACCGTGTGGTTCGACGACCAAGTCAAGGAGGCGCGCGACAAGCTCGAGAAGTCGCAGCAGCGCCTGGCGGACTTCCAGCAGAAGGCCGGCATCGTCACGAGCGACGAGAAGGCGGACTATGAAACCACGCGGCTGAATGACCTGTCACAGCAGCTCATCGCCGTGCAAAACCGGGGACGCACCGGCGCCACGACGGCATCCGATGCGAGCCCGCTGGTCAACAACCTGCGCCAGGATGCGGCGCACCTGGAGGCCAAGATCGCCCAGGGCTCGGCCACCATGGGTTCGCGCCATCCCGAAATGATGCGCATGCAGGCCGAGTTGGCCACGGTGCGCAGCCGCATGGCCCAGGAGGCTTCGCGCGTGGGCCAGACGGCGGCCAGCGCGGCGGAAGCGGCCAAGGCCCGCGAGCGTGAACTGCAGGGCATGATCGCGGAACAGAAGCAGCGGGTGCTGGCGCTGTCCAAGCAGCGCGGCGACCTGGCGCTGCTCAAGAGCGATGTCGACAGCGCGCAAAAGGCCTTCGAAACCGTCAGCGCCAGCGCGGCGCAGGCGCGCTTGCAGAGCATGAGCAACCAGACCAACGTCATGCGGCTGGCCTCGGCGGTGGAGCCGCTGGATCCGACCGGACCCAGCGGTGTCCAGGCACTGCTCATCGCGCTGGTAGCCGGCACGATTCTCGCTGTCGCGAGTGCCATGCTGATGGAACTGGCGAACCGCCGGGTACGCACGGCGCAGGACCTGGCGCTGGTCACGCACCTGCCGATCCTTGCCAGCGTGCCGGCGGCCGTTCCTTCCCGCTATGTGCACCCGCGCCTGAGCGCACCCGCCTCACGCAGGCTGACCTTGGCCCGGAGCAGCGCATGAGTAGCAACAACACGCAAATATTTCCGCTGCCCAATCGGGCCGAGCTCGCCGAGCTCGACATCCCGATGCCCAGCCGCGAGGCCGCGCAGCCGATTGGCGCGCTGCTGGTCGACGCCGGAGCGATCGACGCGCAGGATGTGCCGCGCATCCTGGAGTACCAGAAGAAGTCCGATCTGATGTTCGGCGAAGCCGGCATGGCCATGGGCCTGCTGGATGAAGAGGACGTCAAGCGCGCGCTGGCGCTGCAATTCGGCCACGCTTACCTGGCGCCGGATTCGGGACTGGCCAGCGAGCTGATCGCAGCCACCGATCCCGACAGCGAGGCGGTGGAACACCTGCGCGTGCTGCGCAGCCAGCTGATGCTGCGCTGGTTCGAGAACGACGCGCGCCAGGCGGCGCTGGCCGTGGTGAGTCCCGGCCCGGGCGAGGGCCGCAGCTACATCGCGGCCAACCTTGCCGTGTTGTTTTCGCAGCTCGGCAAGCGCACGCTGCTGATCGACGCCGATCTGCGCCGGCCGCGCCAGCACGACATCTTCGGCATCGCGGGGCGCATGGGGCTGTCGACAGTGCTTTCGGGACGCGCCGGCTGGGAGGCGGTGCACGAGGTCAAGTCACTGCCGGGCCTGTGGGTGCTGCCTTCTGGCGCTGTACCGCCGAACCCGCAGGAACTGCTGGCGCGTCCCGGTTTCGCACGCCTGGTCCAGGCGCTGCGGGCGAGCTACGAGGTGATCCTGATTGACACACCCGCCGGCGGTGTCTGGGCCGATGCCGGCACCATCGCCGCGCGCGCCGGCGCCGCCTTGATGCTGGCCTGCCGCGACGCCACCTCGGTGCCGCGCGTGGCCACGCTGGCTGACGATCTGCGCCAGTTCGGCGTGACCATCGTCGGCGCGGTACTCAACGGCGCTTCGCCGCCCAAGCCACAGCGTGTGGCCACCAACGCGGCGGTGCGGATCAGGGCATGAAACCGCACCCGCACACCGCGGGAGACTGGCAGTCACGATGGCGTGAGCTGGTTCAAAGCGTGGTGCGCGTGCGCACCGGGCGCGGTGAGCAGCAGTTGCTCGAGTCACTGGCGCATCCAGCGGAGCCCACCGTGGTGGCTTTCGTCAATGCGCATGCGATGAATTCGGCGGCCGTGTCCAGGAACTTCTTCGAAGCCCTGCTGTCGGCCGACATCCTGCTGCGAGATGGCATCGGCATGGCGATCCTGTTGCGCCTGCTCCACCAGGTGCCGGGGCGCAATCTCAACGGCACCGACCTGATCCCGCAGATCCTGAAGCTCTATGCCGGCCGTCCCATCGCCTTGTTCGGCACACAGGAACCTTACCTGCGGCGTGCGCGCCACCGCGTGATGAACAAGCTCGCACCCGGCAGCTGCTGCATGACCACGCATGGCTTTTGCGAGGTCGAGGACTACATCCGGCTCGCGGCCACGCACAAGCCCAGCCTGATCGTGCTGGGCATGGGCATGCCGCGCCAGGAGGAAGTCGCGCGGGTATTGCGAGCGGCCGTCGGCTACCCGTGCCTGATCGTCTGCGGCGGCGCCATCATCGACTTCATCGGCGGCAGGACCTCGCGCGCGCCGGCCTGGATACGGACCGCGCGCCTGGAATGGCTGTATCGCCTGGCGCTGGAGCCCAAACGCCTCTTTCGCCGCTATGTGATCGGCAACCCGCTCTTCCTGGTCCGCGCCGTGAGCTTCGCCGCCACGTCGATCCGGCAGGGCGAGGGCGCGGCCACGTAGCCCTGGTCCTCGACTCGCTAGACTGCGCGCATGAATATCCTTCTGACTGGCGGTGCCGGCTACATCGGCAGCCACACCTATGTGTCGCTCCTGAACGCTGGCTACACGCCCGTGATCCTCGACAACTTCGCGAACAGCCATGTGCGCGTCATCGAGCGGCTGCAGGCGATCACAGGCCGGCCGGTGCTGTGGGAGCGGGGCGATGTGCTGGATGCGCCGCTGGTCGAAGCCCTGTTGCGCCGCCACGCCATCGCGGGCGTGATCCACTTTGCCGGCGACAAGGCCGTGGGCGAAAGCGTTGCCAAGCCGCTGAAGTACTACCGTAACAACATCGGCGGCGCGGTGAGCCTGATGGAAGCAATGCTGGCCGCGGGCTGCGAGATCATGGTGTTCTCCAGCAGCGCCACGGTTTATGGCGATCCGGCCAGCGTGCCGATCCGCGAGGACTTCCCGCGCAGCCATACCAATCCCTACGGCCATACCAAGCTCGTGATCGAGGACATGCTAAGCGCTCAATGCGCGGCCCAGCCGTCGTGGAAGGTGGCGGTGTTGCGCTATTTCAACCCTGTGGGCGCGCACCCGAGCGGCCTGATCGGCGAAGACCCTGCCGACATTCCCAACAACCTGATGCCCTTCATCGCGCAGACCGCGATGGGTAGGCGCGCGCAACTGCAGGTGTTTGGCCGCGACTACCCCACGCCCGACGGTACCGGCGTGCGAGATTACATCCATGTGTGCGACCTGGCCGAGGGCCATGTCGCGGCATTGAAATACCTGCTGGAAAAGGGCAGGAGCGTGACCGTGAACCTGGGTACCGGTAAGGGCAATAGCGTGCTGGAAGTCGTGCGTGCCTTCGAAAGGGCAAGCGGCCGCGAAGTTCCCCACAAGATCGCCCCTCGTCGTCCCGGCGACGTCGCCCAGTGCTACGCCGATCCCAGCCTCGCGCGAGAGCTCCTGGGCTGGCAAGCGGCGCGCAGCCTGGACGACATGTGCGCAGACAGCTGGCGCTGGCAAAGCCGCAATCCGAAGGGCTACCGGGACTGAAGTCGGACGCTTCGCTCAAGTCGCCCTATCATTCAGCCGTCCGAGTCGCGGCGGAAGTCATTGGCCGGTTGTCGCCTGGCCACCCGCTGGAGCGCGGAACCTGGAGCCCTATTGGACGCCACCCGCGGCAGGCCGCGGCGACCCACTGATCCGCAGCGCGCTAAGATTAGATCGTAAGATCACTTACTAACTACGAGGAGCAAACTCCATGAATTTGAAGAAGGTTCTGGTCGGGACGGTGGTCGCCGCGACGGCGGTGCTGACGTCCATGACGGCCTTGGCGGCCGATCCGATCAAGGTCGGCCTGATCGTCCCGATGACCGGCCCGTTCTCCTACATGGGGCGCCAGATCACCGCGGGTGTGTCGCTGTACATGGCGGAGCACGGCGACACCGTGGCCGGGCGCAAGGTCGAGATCGTGATCAAGGATGACGTCGGCGTGCCCGACACCAGCCGCCGGCTGGCCCAGGAACTCGTTGTCAACGAGAAAGTCGCCGTTCTGGCCGGCTTCGGCCTGACCCCGCAAGCGTTCGCCACCGCGCCGATCGCGACGCAGAGCAAGACGCCGATGGTGGTCATGCAGGCCGCCACGTCGGCGGTGACCGAGAAGTCCCCCTACATCGTGCGCACCAGCATGACGCTGCCGCAGGTGACCGTCGGCGTAGCCGAATGGGCCTACCGCAACAAGATCAAGAAGGTGGTCACGCTGGTGTCGGACTACGGTCCCGGCATCGATGCCGAGAACGCCTTCCGCGACCGCTTTGCCGGTGCCAACGGCGGCCAGATCATGGCGGCGCTGCGCATGCCGATGATCACGAACGATTTCGCGCCCTATCTCCAGCGCGTGATGGACGCCAAGCCTGAAGCCGTGTTCGTCTTCCTGCCCGCGGGCAGTTCCGCTGCCGTGTTCATGAAGCAGTTCGCCGAGCGCGGGCTGGACAAGGCCGGCATCAAGCTGCTGGGCACCGGCGACATCGTCGACGACGATGTCCTGGGTGACATGGGCGATGTCGCCCTCGGGACCATCTCCTCGCACCACTACTCTGCGGCCCACCCGTCGGCGATGAACAAGAAGTTCGTCGAAGCCATCGGAAAGGCGAACAAGGGCATGCGGCCCAGCTTCATGGCGGTCGGCGGCTATGACGGCATGCGCGTCATCATGGAAGCGCTGAAGGCGACCAAGGGCGCCGGCGGCGAACCCCTGCTCAACGCGATGAAGGGCCAGGTGTTCGAAAGCCCGCGCGGCCAGGTCCTGATCGATGCGCAGACCCGCGACATCGTCCAGGACGTCTACATCCGCAAGACAGAACGCGTCAACGGCAAGCTCTACAACGTCGAATTCGACGTCGAGAAGTCGGTGAAGGACCCGGGCAAGACGAAGCAGTAGTCGACGCCGCCGGACGGCGGCCGCGCTTGGAT
>Ga0207853_1000158_pt1 | contig 15761 bp, 19 predicted proteins | sample LuqExpMetagenom6_FD_187764 | JGI IMG/M metagenome (GOLD analysis project Ga0207853, IMG submission 187764) | Tropical forest soil microbial communities from Luquillo Experimental Forest, Puerto Rico - Sample 6 (SPAdes) | ecosystem: Environmental > Terrestrial > Soil > Tropical forest ...
CCCCCAGCCGATCGAGTTCGGCGCACACGTCGGCCATGCGGCCGGAGATCACCATCCGGCCCGCCGCACCGTGGACGATGCGAAGCGGCTTGCAAATGCGTCTTGCAGAAGGAAACTCGTGGGGCAAGCCGTTCGGCTGTGCGCTGGCGGACAAGCGTCTGCCAGCGCCAGCCTGAGGGCCCGCCCCACGACAACTGCGAAGACCTAGGAGCGCCTTGAAAGGCGCGAGCAATCCGCCCGACATCAGCATCGTGATTCCCATGCAAATCTCCTTGAACTCCAGAGCTTGGACACAGGCAGGATTGCAAAGGGAAGGCCTTGCCGCAGGGTCATGGCGCCTTGCGCGCCATACGCCCGCCACCTGCGGCTGAGCCGAATTGCTACATCAGCATCGTGTTGCGGATCAGGCCGACGGCCAGGCCCTCGATTTCGAAGGGCTCGCCCGGCTCGACGACGATGGTGGGATAGTCGGGATTCTCGGCGTGCAGTTCGATCAGGTGCTTGTTGCGGCGAAAGCGCTTGACGGTGACTTCCTCGCCCAGGCGCGCGACGATGATCTGGCCGTTCTTCGCGTCCTTGGTGGCCTGCACGGCGAGCAGGTCGCCATCCATGATGCCGGCGTCGCGCATGGACATGCCGCGCACCTTGAGCAGGTAGTCGGGACGGCGCTGGAACAGGCTGCTTTCCACGTAATAGGTCTGGTCGACGTGTTCCTGCGCGAGAATCGGCGAGCCTGCGGCAACGCGCCCGATCAGCGGCAAGGCCAGCTGGGCCAGGTTGGGCAAGGGCAGGGAGAACTGCTTGATGCGCGATTCGTTGATGGAGCGAAGGGCCTCGCTGCGCAGGCGAATGCCGCGCGAAGTGCCGGCGACCAGTTCGATGACGCCCTTGCGTGCCAGCGCCTGGAGATGCTCTTCGGCCGCGTTGGCGGACTTGAAGCCAAGTTCCGCGGCGATCTCGGCACGGGTGGGCGGTGCGCCTGTGCGGGCAATCGCGCTCTGGATCAAGTCCAGAATCTGCTGCTGGCGGGCGGTGAGCTTGGGCGAGTCGAGCATGGCGGCTCCTGTTTTCATATCCAGTAACTGTATTTTTAACCAGTTTTGTAAGAAACGCAAGTGAGCGGCACAAAGATCGTGGTTCTCGGTACCGGCGGCACGCTCGCCGGCACATCCGCCATCGCAGGCGACAACGTTGGCTACGCGGCGGCACAAATTGGCGTGGCCCAGTTGCTGGCGGCCATCCCGGCAATGCGCGGCCTGCCGCTGGAGGCCGAACAGGTCGCCCAGATCGACAGCAAGGACATGAGTTTCGCCATCTGGCGCGACCTGGCGCTGCGCTGCGCGCACTGGCTTGCGCAGGAGGATGTCGGGGGCATTGTGGTGACCCACGGCACCGACACCCTGGAGGAAACGGCGTACTTCCTGCAGGAAGTGCTGGGACCGACGAAGCCGGTGGTGATCACCTGCGCCATGCGGCCGGCCACGGCACTCACGCCGGATGGGCCACAGAATATCGTCGATGCCATCGCGGTGGCATCGACCGAGGGGGCGCGCGGCGTGCTGGGGGTGTGCGCCGGTGTCGTCCACGGTCCACGCGAGGTGATGAAGGTGCATCACTACCGGTTGAACCCGTTCAGCTCGGGTGATGCGGGCCCTGTCGGCTACGTCGAGGAGGGCCGCCTCCGGCAATTGCGCCCCTGGCCGGAAGGCGAACGGCAACGGGCGCGGCACCGGCTGGAAAAAGCGACCTCAACGACGGCCTGGCCGCGCGTCGATATCGTGATGAGCCACGCCGGCGCGGACGGCACGATCGTTCGCGCCTTGTTGGTGCAAGGTGTTGCGGGCCTGGTCGTCGCGGCCACAGGCAACGGCACCATTCACGCGGACCTGTTGGTCGCGTTGCTCGAAGCGCAGAAGCATGGCGTGCGGATCGTGCGGGCGAGCCGATGCGCCGAAGGTGGCGTGATCGCGAGTCACGAAGACCCGATCCCGGCAACCGATCTCTCGCCGGTCAAGGCGAGGATCGAATTGCTGCTGGGGTTGCTGGAGGCTTAGCTCTCGAGCGCCTGCAAGGCGCGGGCGGTGATGTCTTCGACGCTGCCCATGCCGCTGATGGCGCGGTATTTCGGCGCGCCCGCCGGATCGGTCTTGGCCCAGCTGGCGTAGTAGTCCACCAGCGGGCGCGTCTGCGCCGCGTACACCTCGAGGCGCTTCTTGACGGTCTCTTCCTTGTCGTCGTCCCGCTGGATCAGCGGCTCTCCCGTCACGTCGTCCACGCCAGGCACTTTGGGCGGATTGAACTTGACGTGGTACGTACGACCGGATGTGGTGTGCGAGCGGCGGCCGCCCATGCGCTCGATGATGGCCTCGAAGGGCACGTCGATCTCGAGCACGAAGTCGAGCTTCACGCCGGCCGCCTTCATGGCGTCGGCTTGCGGAATGGTGCGGGGGAAACCGTCGAAGAGAAAGCCCTTGGCGCAATCCGGTTGCTCGATGCGCTCCTTCACCAGCCCGATGATGATGTCATCGCTGACCAGGGCGCCGGAATCCATGACCTTCTTGGCCGCCAGACCCAGTGGCGTGCCCGCTTTGACGGCGGCGCGCAGCATGTCGCCGGTGGAGATTTGCGGGATGCCGTACTTCTGGCAGATGAACGCGGCTTGCGTTCCCTTGCCTGCGCCGGGCGCGCCCAACAAGATCAGTCTCATGGATGTCCTCGGATGTTTGCGATTCTTCGCGCGCTGCGGGCCGGGTGAGCCCAGCCTTCGCGCATCATTGTTTCAAAGGATAGCATGCGCTTCTTCGCGCCTGCTTACGTACTTACGCGTCTTGGGGGCGAAATAGCGCTCGCACTCGCTCCAGGTCTCCTGGCGTGTCGACGCCAGTGCCAGGGGCGCTGTCGGTCACATGCACCGCGATCCGGTGCCCGTGCCACAGCGCCCGCAGCTGCTCGAGTGCCTCAGCCGTCTCGATAGGTGCCTGGGGCAGGCGCGGAAATGCACGCAGGAAGCCGGCGCGATAGCCGTAGATGCCCACATGCCGCAACAGCGGCACGGCCGGCAGTGCGGTGATTCCGCCGGCAAAACCGTCGCGCCACCAGGGAATGGTGGCGCGACTGAAGTACAGCGCCATGCCCGTGGCGTCCAGCACGACCTTGACCACATTGGGATTCGCGAGGTCTGCAAGCTCGCTAATCGGATGCGCGGCGGTGCTCATGTTGGCCTGCGGACGCGCATCGAGCAACGCAGCCACCGCATCGATCAGCGCCGGGTCGATCTGCGGCTCGTCGCCTTGGACATTGATGACGGCGTCCTGTCCGTCCAGTCCCAGTTGCTCGCAGGCTTCGGCGAGCCGGTCGCTGCCCGAGGGATGGTCGGTGCGCGTGAGCAGGGCCTCGACGCCGTGTGCAGTGCAGGCGGCCACGATGCTGTCATGGTCCGCGGCCACCACCACTTGCTTGGCCGAGGATTTTTGCGCCTGCCTGGCGACGCGCACGATCATGGGCAGGCCGGCGATGTCGGCCAACGGCTTGTTCGGCAGGCGCGTGGAAGCGAGGCGCGCAGGAATGAGGACGGTGAACGTCATCGACCGGACCCGCGCCGTCAGACCAGCGGCGTGCGCGCGGGCAGCTGCTCGAGCTCGTCGTCCGTGAGGGTGCGAGCCTGCTCCTCGAGCATGATGGGAATGCCATCGCGGATGGGGTAGGCCAGTCGCGCGCTGCGCGAAACAAGCTCCTGCCGTTCACGGTCGTAGTCGAGGTGGCCCTTCGTCACGGGGCAGACCAGGAGTGCGAGCAGTTTATGGTCCATCAGCCGATCATAGCCGTGCGTCCACCAGACGATCCAGGGCGCGCCAGAACGCGTCGTCGATCTCCACTTCCAGCGGCACGGCCCATGCGTCAGGACGTCTGCGCCAGAGCTTTACTGCATCCTTTTCCGTGCACACGAGCTCGCCTTCCGCATCCACGGGTTGCTCGAAATCGTGGTGATCGGGCAGGGCGATCGTGCGCGACAGCGACAGCCCGGCGGACCGTAGCATGCCGAAAAAAGCGTCGGGGTTCGCGATGGCGGCCACCGCACAAAGCGGTCGCTTCTGCAAGGAGCTCAGCGCCATGCGCGTGCCGTCGCCCTGGATGGCATGCGTGGCCAGCCGCCGGCGTATCTCGAACCCGTCAATCGCGCTGGCACCCGGCGTTCGAAGCGTGAGGTCCACGTGGCGCGGCCAGGGCTCGCGCAGCGGGCCCGCCGGGAGCAGCCAACCGTTGCCCAGGCCTCGATCGTCAAAGACGCAGATCTCCAGGTCGCGCTGCAAGGCATAGTGCTGCAAGCCGTCGTCGCTGACGATGAGTTGCGTGCGCGGGTGCGCCTGCAGCAGGGCGCCGGCAGCTTCGGCACGGGCGGGCGCAACGAACACGGGCACGCCGCAGGAGCGCGCGATCAGCAGCGGCTCGTCGCCCACGTCGCGCGCGAGGCTGTCCGGCCGAACTTCGCGGCAGTCGCCGGTGGCTCGACCGTAGCCGCGTGAAACGACACCGACGCGAATGCCGCGTGCCAGCAAATGCTCGACCACCGCGCGCACGATCGGGGTTTTTCCGGCACCGCCGGCGATGACATTGCCGACGATGACGACCGGCACACGCACCCGCGTGCTGCTGGCAAGTCCTGTGCGGTAAGCGGTGCGCCGAAGCGCCACGACCAGCGAAAAGACCAGCGAAAGTGGCAACAGCAGCCAGGCCAGTGCGCCGCGGCGCATCCAGGCGCGCTGCAGCGCCTCGCTCATGGCCTCCTGCCGGGCCGCCCCACAGGAGGCCGGGCCCCCACGGTGGGCAGCGAATACACGCAGTGATGAGCGTGGGGGCGCTTCACTTCAGCGGTTCCCCGCTTGGGCCGAATTCTGTGTCGCGAATGTGATCTGGCTCAGGCCCTTGCGCCTGGCCGCTTCCATCACGGTGATGACCGACTGGTGGGGCGCGGTGGCGTCCGCGGTGATGATCACCACGCTGTCCTTGGCGGCCTGGATGTCTTCAAAGGCTTGCGCCACTGCATCCACGTTGCGGCCGGACACGGGCGTGCCCTTGATGGTGTAGCGGCCGTCGCTGGTCACGGCCACGATGATTTCCTTGGGGTAGTCACGCTGCGCATCGGTGTCGGCGACCGGCAGCTTAAGCTGAAGTTCGGTGAACTTGCTATAGGTCGTCGTCAGCATCAGGAAGATCAGGATGACGAGCAGCACGTCGATGAACGGGATCAGGTTGATCTCCGGTTCTTCCTTGGGGCGCGGACGGAAATTCATTGGCCGCGAATGGACAGCAGGTGGCGGGCGAAGCGGTCGGCCGAGAGCTCCAGGCCCAGCAGGTACTCATCCACGCGTCCGCGGAAGTAGCGCCAGAAGATCAGCGAAGGAATCGCGACGATCAGGCCGAAGGCGGTGTTGTACAGCGCCACCGAGATGCCGTGCGCCAACTGGGCCGGGTTGCCGCCGGTGGCTCCGGTCGGCGATTGCGAGCCGAAGATCTCGATCATGCCGATCACGGTGCCCAGCAGTCCCAGCAGGGGGGCCGCCGAGGCAATCGTGGCCAAGGCGCTGAGGTAGCGTTCGAGCCGGTGCGCGACGGCGCGGCCCGTGCTTTCCATGTTCGCGCGAAGATCGCCTTCCGTGCACGTCGGGTCGGAGTTCAGCACCCGAAGGCCGCTAGCGAGCACTTCGCCCAGCGCGGAGTTTTGTTCCAGCTGCGCCACGACGTCGGGCGCGGGCACGGAATGACGGGACGCCGCCAGCGCCTCCTCAAGCAATTTCGGCGGCGCGACCTTGGCGGTCTTGAGGCTGATGAATCGCTCGATGACGAGGGCGAGCGCCAGGATGGAGCAGGCAATCAGAGGCCAGATTGGCCAGCCTGCGGCTTGTATGATCGAAAACAAGGGATGGTCTCCGCGGATGCGTGTACTGCCGGTGCTGCGCATTATCCCGTACTCATCAGTGCGTAGGATCGAGCCCACGGCAGTAGGAACGTACCCACAGATGCTGTGGACAACTTTGTGCAGAAGACTGCACCCCGGTGACGCAAACCCGCGCCACAGCGTGGAAATGACATAACGATGACAATTTGAGCAGGAAAAAATCCATTGAAATCAATGACTTGCTCGACAAAATCAGGCTTTCCTGGCTACATGTGTATCGATTCTCTGCGTCGGATGCGTCTGTGGACTAAATCGACCGCCCAACGGCCCGCCCAGCCGCTATTTTCCTGATGGTCGAGTTCACGCAGCCAGCATTGGCGCCGCGGATCTGGCAAGTTGGCGCGCTATGCCGCGCCATTGCTGACTCTCTTGAGGCCAGGTTCAATCCTGTCGCGGTTCGCGGGGAGGTTTCGGGCCTGTCGCGCCCGTCCAGCGGGCATCTGTATTTCTCGCTGAAGGACGCACAAGGCCAGATTCGCTGTGCCATGTTCCGCCGCGCCGCCAGCCTTCTCGATTTCGCTCCGCGCGAAGGTGAAATGGTGGAGATCTGGGGCCGGCTGGGTGTGTACGAGGCTCGGGGCGACCTCCAGCTGATCGTCGAGACGATGACCCGCGCGGGTCAGGGTGCGTTGTTCGAGCAGTTCCTGCGGCGCAAGGCCCGGCTCGAGGCCGAGGGCCTGTTCGAGCCCAGCCGCAAGCGCGAGGTCACGGCCATGCCCCACGGCATCGGTCTGGTCACCTCGCCTGGCGCCGCCGCCTTGCATGACGTGGTCACCGCGCTGCGGCGCCGCGCCTGCCATGTCCCGGTGGTGTTTGCGCCTGCCGCCGTGCAGGGGGCAGGCGCGCCTGCCGAACTGACTGCGGCGCTGGAGTCGCTGTACCGTCTGGCGCAACGCGGCGTGATCGACACCATCCTCCTGGTCCGAGGCGGCGGATCGATGGAGGACCTCTGGGCTTTCAATGACGAGCAACTGGCCCGCACCATTGTTCGCAGTCCGGTGCCCTTGATCTGCGGCGTGGGACACGAAACCGATTTCACGATTGCCGACTTCTGCGCCGATGTCCGCGCACCCACGCCGACGGCCGCGGCGGAACTCGCGGCACGCTCCCGTGATGACTGGATGGGCGACCTCCAGGCCATGCACGAGCGCCTGCATCGCATCGTCCAGCGGCGTGTCGATCATGCGCAGCAGCGGCTCGACCAGGCTTCGTCGCGCCTGGGCCGGCCGCTGGCCCGGCTGTCCGCGCAGCAAATGGGGCTGGATCGGGCCGGACACCGGCTGCACCATGCGATGCACATCCGGCTGCACCGTGAGGAGGCGGGCCTGCCTGCGCTGCAGCAACGCTTGAAGTCGGCGCTGCGCTTGCGCCTGGACCTGGGCGGGCAAACGCTCGAGCGGCAGCGTCTTCGCATGGAACTGCTCGACCCGCGCTTGGTGCTGCGCCGAGGTTATGCGCTGTTGTCGGACGAAAGCGGGCGGCCCATCACCAGCGTGCAGCAGACCCATCCAGGTCAGCCGCTGAGCGCCGCCCTTGCGGATGGTGAGGTTGCTCTGACCGTCAGACCGCCGAGGCAGCTTTAGTTCATAGAATGGTTGGTTCGCAAGCTACAACAAAGCAACCAACAACCGAAGAGGACGCTCATGGAACATACCCTGCCCCCGCTGCCTTACCCGATCGATGCGCTGGCGCCGCATTACTCCAAGGAAACCCTGGAATACCACCATGGCAAGCACCACAACGCCTATGTGGTGAACCTCAACAACCTCCAGAAGGGCACCGAATTCGAGAGCATGACGCTCGAGGAGATCATCAAGAAATCCTCCGGCGGCATCTACAACAACTCGGCCCAGGTCTGGAACCACACCTTCTTCTGGAACTGCATGAAGCCGCAAGGCGGCGGTGAGCCCACCGGCGCACTGGCCCAGGCCATCACCAGCAAGTGGGGCAACTACGCGGCGTTTCGCGAGGCCTTCGTGAAGTCGGCTGTCGGCAATTTCGGCTCGGGCTGGACCTGGCTGGTCAAGAAGCCTGATGGCAGCGTCGACATCGTGAATACCGGCGCAGCGGGCACGCCGCTGACCACGGCAGACAAGGCCATTCTCACGGTGGACGTCTGGGAGCACGCCTACTACATCGACTACCGCAACCTCCGCCAGAAGTTCGTCGAGACCTTCCTCGACAAGCTGGCAAACTGGGAGTTCGCGGCGAAGAATTTCGGATAAGGCGCGAATCCGCTTCGATCGAACAAAAGACAAGGGCCGCGATGCGGCCCTTGTCTTTGAGTGACTGGGTTATCCCTTGAAAGGTGGCCCCGCCAGTTTCATGCCGGGTTTCACGCCCTTCTTGGCAAACCAGCCCTGGTTCATTTCCAGGACGAAGCGCACCGGTTTGGCCGAGCAGTGGGAATCGGTCGTCTGCGGCTTCATGTCGGCGAGGTTCACCACCGTGCCGTCGTCGCCGATAAATGCGGCGGTGAGCGGCAGCAGCGTGTTCTTCATCCAGAAACACTGCACCGTCGGCTGCTCGAAGACGAACAGCATGCCTTCGTGCTGCGGCATCTCCTTGCGGAACATCAGGCCGATCATGCGCTGCTCGTAAGTCTGCGCGACCTGGGCGTCAATCTGGTGCATGCCGGCAGACAGCGTCACCCGCGGCAATTCCGTCTGCGGCTGGTCCTGGGCAGCAGCCGGAAGGGCCACAAGCAGAAACGAGGCAAGGGCAGTGGCGAGGATTTTCATGCCGCTATTGTGAGGCGGAAACAAAAATGCCCGCGCGAGGCGGGCATGCTTGAAAAGCGCGAAGTCGAATCAGGACTTCTTGGCTTCGGAAGCGGCGCTCTTCTTGGACTTGGCCTTCTTGGAAGACTTCTTCTTTTCGGTCTTTGCAGCTGCAGGCTTGTCTTCCTTGGCAGATGCGGCGGGAGCAGCGGCCGGAGCAGCGGGAGCGGCCGGGGCGGCAGCTTGGGCGAACACGGCGCCGGCGAACAGGGTGGCGACGAGGGTGGCGAGCAGCTTGTTCATGTCTGAGTCCTTTCAGGTATCGAGCTGGATGTTTCGAAAACCCTCCCAGCATTCGGAAGGTGTTCACTCAACGGTGGCGTCGGCATGATGGTTGACAGCTTCGTTCGACCGCGTGAAAACAAAATGCCCGCGAGTGCGGCGGGCAAAAACAAAAACGCCCGCGGCAGCGGGCGTTCTGCGTCGGTTGAAACCGAATTACTTCTTGGCGCCGGAAGCGGCGTCGGCCTTGGCTTCAGCCTTGGCTTCCTTCTTTTCAGCCTTGGGGGCATCGGCCTTCTTTTCAGTCTTGGCTTCGGCCTTCTTGTCAGCCTTGGCTTCCTTCTTCTCGGCCTTCTTCTCGGTCTTGGCATCGGCCTTCTTCTCGGCGGAAGCGGCGGCGGCCGGGGCGGCGGCGGGAGCAGCGGCTTGGGCGAACACGGCGCCGGCGAACAGGGAGGCAACCAGGGTGGCGAGGAGCTTGTTCATTTTGAGTCCTATTCGATGATCGGTTTTCGAGAATTGCCGCCCGAAACATGGGCTGCCCTCCGCCAACGCGGCAGATCAGCCGACGGTTGACACAAGAGATGCCTGGGCGCGTTTCGGGACTAAAATCCGCTGGTTTACCCGCATTGGCGCGGGATCGACATCCGAAGCAACTCCCCGGAGACGTTTTTTCCATGTACCAGCACATCAAAGTACCTTCTGAAGGCCAGAAGATCACCGTCAACGCCGACATGTCCTTGAACGTGCCGGACCAGCCGATCATTCCGTACATCGAGGGTGACGGTACCGGCATGGACATCACGCCGGTGATGCTCAAGGTGGTCGACGCCGCAGTGGCCAAGGCCTATGGCGGCAAGAAGAAGATCCACTGGATGGAGGTGTACGCCGGCGAAAAGTCGACCAAGGTCTACGGTCCGGACGTGTGGCTGCCCGAAGAGACCCTGCAGGCCGTGAAGGAGTACGTGGTGTCCATCAAGGGCCCGCTGACGACCCCGGTTGGCGGCGGCATCCGCTCGCTGAACGTCGCGTTGCGCCAGGAGCTGGACCTCTACGTCTGCCTGCGCCCCATCCAGTACTTCGACGGCGTGCCTTCGCCGCTGAAGGAGCCGCACAAGACCAACATGGTCATCTTCCGTGAGAACTCGGAAGACATCTACGCCGGCATCGAGTGGGAAGCCCAGAGCGAGAAGGCCCAGAAGATCATCAAGTTCCTGATCCAGGAAATGGGCGTCAAGAAGATCCGCTTCCCGGAAACCTCTGGCATCGGCATCAAGCCTGTGTCGATCGAGGGTACCGAACGCCTGGTGCGCAAGGCGATCCAGTACGCCATCGACAATGACAAGCCCAGCGTGACCATCGTGCACAAGGGCAACATCATGAAGTACACGGAAGGTGGCTTCCGTGACTGGAGCTACGCGCTGGCCAAGAAGGAATTCGGCGCTGTCGAGATCGACGGTGGCCCGTGGTGCAAGTTCAAGAACCCGAAGACCGGCAAGGATATCGTCGTCAAGGACTCGATCGCCGACGCCTTCCTGCAGCAGATCCTGCTGCGCCCGGCCGAGTACAGCGTGGTGGCCACGCTGAACCTGAACGGCGACTACGTTTCTGACGCGCTGGCCGCCCAGGTCGGCGGCATCGGCATCGCCCCCGGCGCCAACCTGTCCGACTCGGTCGCGATGTTCGAAGCCACACACGGCACCGCGCCCAAGTACGCCGGCAAGGACTACGTGAACCCGGGTTCCGAAATCCTCTCGGCCGAGATGATGCTGCGCCACATGGGCTGGAAGGAAGCTGCCGATCTGATCATCAGCTCGCTGGAGAAGTCCATCCTGTCCAAGAAGGTCACGTACGACTTCGCGCGCCTGATGGACGGCGCAACGCAAGTGAGCTGCTCGGGCTTCGGGCAGGTGATGATCGAGAACATGTAATTTGAAGCGCGCTCGCGCGCGTGCAAAGCAAAAGCCCCGCGGTGCAAACCGGCGGGGCTTTTCATTTGCTGGGCGAATGCGGCTTGAGCCGCTGACTCACCTAGTCTCCGTGACCGGTCGCATGGAACTGCGGCGCGCGCACCTTGGAGTGTCGCTGGTGGCGTTCGGCGGCCACCTGGGCGCCGAGCGGCGCGGTGCTCGCGTGACCGGCATCTGCCGTCTGGATGTTTTGTGCCAGTTGCCCCTTGGGGCCCTGCGTGATTTCGAAGCTGACGCGCGATCCCTGCTTGAGGGTCTTGAATCCTTCCATCGCGATGGCGGAGAAGTGCGCAAAAACATCCCCTCCGCCCCCATCAGGTTCGATGAAGCCGAAGCCCTTTGCGTCGTTAAACCATTTGACCGTCCCAGTCGCCATTTTTCTTCCTTTTTTGCGAACCTCTTGACTCTGCGGAGTGTCACGCTTGCCAGCTCAGCTGTCAATAATTTCACATACTAAAGTGTTCCCGGGATTGGGCGCAAAAATGGCCCGCCTGGACCGCCCCCGACGACCCGCGATGGTGCACCGGGCAAGCAATGCGGGTACCCGTCGCTTGCGACTGCTTGAATGTCGTCGGTGCGCCACCAATTCACATGCATGCTGCGGCGCGTGGTGCCGCTGGCTAGAATGAAATTCATGGCAACGAAACCCCCCGTCCCGGCGCCGGTGGCGCCGGCCACACGGCCGAAAGATGACGACGGCGGCTCGGTTGTGGTCGAGCGGCAGACTCAGAAGACCAAGCCCCCCCAGATGTACCAGGTCGTCATGCTCAACGACGACTACACCCCCATGGAGTTCGTGGTGGTGGTGATCCAGGAATTTTTCAACAAGGACAGGGAGACGGCGACCCAGATCATGCTCAAGATCCATCTGGACGGAAAGGGCGTTTGCGGCGTGTATTCCAGGGACGTGGCGACCACGAAGGTGGAACAGGTGCAGGAGGCGGCCCGACAGGCGGGGCATCCGCTGCAATGCATGTGTGAACCGGTTGAGTAATCGGCAGTCGAACCGATCTACAGTATCAGTGAAGCTAGCAAGGCAGAAGGAAATCTCATGATTGCCCAGGAATTGGAAGTCAGCCTCCACATGGCGTTCGTGGAGGCACGGCAGCAGCGCCACGAGTTCATCACCGTGGAACACCTGCTGCTCGCCCTGCTGGACAATCCCAGCGCGGCGGAAGTATTGCGCGCATGCTCGGCCAATATCGACGACTTGCGCAAGTCGTTGTCCAACTTCATCAAGGACAACACGCCCCAGGTGGCCGGCACCGACGACGTGGACACTCAGCCCACGCTGGGCTTCCAGCGCGTGATCCAGCGCGCCATCATGCATGTGCAGTCCACCGGGAACGGCAAGAAGGAAGTCACCGGCGCCAACGTGCTGGTCGCCATCTTCGGCGAGAAGGATTCGCACGCGGTGTACTACCTGCACCAGCAGGGCGTGACGCGCCTGGACGTGGTGAACTTCATCGCTCACGGCATCAAGAAGAGCGATCCGCCCGAGCCGGCCAAGAGCGGCGAATCGTCCTCGGGCGAGGGCGAGGAAGGCGGCGAGAAGAACGAAAAGGCCTCGCCGCTGGAGCAGTTCACGCAGAACCTGAACCAGGCGGCCAAGGACGGCAAGATCGATCCGCTGATCGGCCGCGACTACGAGCTCGAACGCGTGATCCAGATCCTGTGTCGTCGGCGCAAGAACAATCCGCTGTTGGTGGGCGAGGCCGGCGTCGGCAAGACGGCGATCGCCGAGGGCCTGGCCTGGCGCATCGTGCAGAAGGAAGTGCCCGAGATCCTGGCCGAGTCCAATGTGTACTCGCTAGACATGGGCGCGCTGCTGGCGGGTACCAAGTATCGTGGCGATTTCGAACAGCGCCTGAAGGGCGTTCTCAAGTCGCTGAAGGACAAGCCGAACGCGATCCTGTTCATCGACGAAATCCACACCTTGATCGGCGCGGGCGCCGCTTCGGGTGGGACGCTGGACGCATCGAACCTGCTCAAGCCGGCGCTCTCGAGCGGCGCGCTCAAGTGCATCGGCGCGACCACCTTCACCGAGTACCGCGGGATCTTCGAGAAGGACGCGGCGCTGTCCCGCCGCTTCCAGAAGGTCGATGTCGTCGAGCCGAGCGTGCAGGAGACGATCGAGATTCTGAAGGGTCTGAAGTCGCGCTTCGAAGAGCACCACAGCGTGAAGTACGCGGCCAATGCGCTGCAGGCCGCCGCCGAGCTGTCGGCCAAGTACATCAACGACCGCCACCTGCCGGACAAGGCGATCGATGTGATCGACGAGGCCGGTGCTGCACAGCGCATCCTGCCGGTGAGCAAGCGCAAGAAGACGATTTCCAAGACCGAGGTCGAGGAGATCGTGGCCAAGATCGCGCGCATTCCGCCGGCCAATGTGTCCAACGATGACCGCGGCAAGTTGCAGAACCTCGAGCGTGACCTCAAGTCCGTGGTGTTCGGCCAGGACAAGGCGCTGGAGGTGCTGGCCAGCTCGGTGAAGATGGCGCGCTCGGGTCTGGGCAAGGGCGACAAGCCGATCGGCTCCTTCCTGTTCTCCGGCCCGACCGGCGTGGGCAAGACCGAAGCGGCCAAGCAGCTGGCCTACATCATGGGCATCGAGCTGATCCGCTTCGACATGTCCGAGTACATGGAGCGGCACGCGGTGTCGCGCCTGATCGGTGCGCCTCCCGGCTATGTCGGGTTCGACCAGGGCGGGCTGCTGACCGAGGCGATCACGAAGAAGCCGCACGCGGTGCTGCTGCTCGACGAAATCGAGAAGGCGCATCCGGACATCTTCAACGTGTTGCTGCAGGTGATGGACCACGGCACGCTGACCGACAACAACGGCCGCAAGGCGGACTTCCGCAACGTCATCATCATCATGACGACCAACGCGGGCGCCGAGTCCCTGAACAAGGCGGTGATCGGCTTCACGAACACGCGCGAAGCGGGCGACGAGATGGCCGACATCAAGCGTTTGTTCACGCCCGAGTTCCGCAACCGGCTGGATGCGACCGTCAGCTTCAAGGCGCTGGACGAGCAGGTCATCCTGCGCGTGGTCGACAAGTTCCTGCTCGTGCTGGAGCAACAGCTGGTCGAGAAGAAGGTGGAGGTCACCTTCACCGACAAGCTGCGCAAGCATCTGGCCAAGAAGGGCTTCGATCCGCTGATGGGTGCACGGCCGATGCAGCGCCTGATCCAGGACACGATCCGTCGCGCCCTGGCCGATGAGTTGCTGTTCGGACGCCTGACCGACGGTGGTCGCCTGACGGTGGATCTGGATGAAAAGGAAGAGGTCATCCTCGACATCCAGCCGTTGCCGAAGAAGGAAGGCAAGTCCAAGCCCGAGCCGGAAGAAATCTCCACCGACGGGCAGTAAGCCGTCGATCAACAAGAAGCCGCCCTGGAGCGGCTTTTTGTTGCGCTTGACGGCTGTCTACTGGCCGACCAGCGCTTCCCAGTGCACCTTGTCCACTGGCGTGATCGAGAGCCGATTGCCCCGGCGCAGCACGCGCATCTCGGCCAGTTCCGGACGCTGGCGCATTTCGGCGAGCGTGATGTTGGGGATCTTCTTGAGCACCTGCACGTCCACCAGCATCCATCGCGGGTGATCCCTTTTTGATAGCGGATCGTAGTACCGCGACTCCGGATCGAACTGCGTCGGGTCGGGATAGGACTGCGACACGACGCGCGCGATGCCCACGATGCCGGGTTCGGCACAGCTGGAGTGGTAGAACAGCACGCCGTCGCCGATCTTCATCTCGTTTCGCATGAAGTTGCGCGCCTGGAAATTACGAACGCCCGTCCAGGCCACGGTCGCGTTGGGAGCGGCGAGCGCGTCGTCCACCGACACATCATCCGGCTCGGATTTCATCAGCCAGTAGTTCATAGGCAGTCCATCATCCCACAGGCGCGAGTGCTCGTGGCCCAGTGCAATGCCAGACTTGCCGGGTACTGTCGGCGCTCGTGAAGCTGATCGAATCGAGGGGTGCTGCGCCACGTTGAGTCTGTTCTTTCGGACGGAGTGATGCGGTGCGCGCTGTCTGGCGGCAAGCGCAGCGCTGACGCTTGGCTGCGTGCGCGACGGACACCATCGGGACCTCTGCACATTGCTTGCGAGAGGTGTCCCCATGAAAGCACTCCGCCAGACACTGGGTCTCACGGCACTGGTGACCGTTCTCACCGTCGCGTTCGGTACCGTCACATGGCCCGCTGACTGCTTCGCCAAGGGTGGAGGCGGTGGCGGAGGCGGTGGCGGTGGCGGTGGCGGCGGTGGCGGCGGTGGCGGCGGAGGCGGCGCAGGTGGTGGCGGTGCGGGTGGTGGCGGTGCGGGTGGCGCCGGTGCGGGTGGTGCCGGTGCAGGTGGCGCCGGTGCGGGTGGCGCCGGTGCAGGCGGTGCCGGTGCGGGTGGCGCCGGTGCGGGTGGCGCCGGTGCGGGTGGCGCCGGTGCGGGTGGCGCCGGTGCAGGTGGCGCCGGTGCAGGTGGCGCCGGTGCGGGTGGTGCCGGTGCAGGCGGTGCCGGTGCAGGCGGTGCCAGTGCAGGTGGAGCCAGTGCAGGTGGAGCCAGTGCAGGCGGTGCCGGTGCAGGTGGAGCCAGTGCAGGCGGAGCCAGTGCAGGTGGAGCCAGCGCAGGTGCAGGTAGCTCGAGTGCAGGAACTGCGGGCACCGCAGCTGCGAGCGCCGGCTCTGCGGGGGCGAGTACCGGCGTGGGCGGTGTGTCGGCCGGATCAGTGGGCTCAGCCGGCGTAGCTGGAGGTACAAGTGCCGCGGCGGCTTCGCCATCGGGCGACGGTGGCGGCATGGCCGGTGTCGGCGGCATGAGCGGCAGCGGCAGTGTTG
>Ga0207853_1000159_pt1 | contig 15724 bp, 14 predicted proteins | sample LuqExpMetagenom6_FD_187764 | JGI IMG/M metagenome (GOLD analysis project Ga0207853, IMG submission 187764) | Tropical forest soil microbial communities from Luquillo Experimental Forest, Puerto Rico - Sample 6 (SPAdes) | ecosystem: Environmental > Terrestrial > Soil > Tropical forest ...
AAAGCCGGTCCCGGGGCAAGACTTTGTAACTCGCTTTGACAAAGCCCTGGCATTGCAGAGATCGTTCAACATGCGATACGACGCGCGTCTTGCTTCGCGGGTTCCGGGGATGCTGGCGGCACTGGTGGCCCAGCAACCCACACGCACGGCGCTGGTCCTGGCGCTGAGCGTGGCCGCCTGGACCCTCGTTGCCTGGTCCGCGCTGGACATGGGCCATCCGCTGGCGCAGCTCATGATGCCGGCGACTTCCCACTGGCATCTGGCCAATGCGCTGGCGATCTTCATCATGTGGTCGGCCATGATGGCCGCGATGATGCTGCCCTCGTCGCTGCCCATGATCCTGACTTTCGTGCACCTGAGCACGCACCGCCGCGAACACGCCCGCGCCCGCGTCTTCGTCGGCGCCTACCTGCTGGTGTGGACGGCTTTCAGCGCGGTGGTGACGGTGTTGCAGTGGGCCTTGCAGGCCACGCGCCTGGTTGATCCGATGGCCGCGAGCACCTCACCCTGGCTCTCGGGCCTGCTGCTGCTGATCGCGGGCCTGTATCAGTTTTCGCCACTCAAGCGGGTCTGCCTGGCCCGTTGCCGATCGCCGTTGGGCTTCCTGCTGGGTGAATGGCGAAGCGGCACCGGCGGCGCCTTTCGCATGGGCCTGCGGCACGGCTTGCTTTGCGCCGCCTGCTGCTGGGCGCTGATGACGTTGTTGTTCATCGGCGGTGCCATGAACCTGGCCTGGGTGGCCGCGCTGGCGATAGTGGTCGCCATCGAGAAGATGGCCCCGCGCGGCGCGTGGATCGCCTCCGCGCTCGGTCTGGCGCTGATCGCCGCCGGTGCGTGGAAGCTGGTGGCGCTTGCGGCCGCGTGAGGCGGCGCGGTCAGTGCATGACTTCGAGCAGTTCGACTTCGAACTGCAGCGTGGCATTGGGCGGAATCACGCCGCCGGCGCCGCGCTCGCCGTAGGCAATGGCGGGCGGGCAGGTCAGGCGTGCCTTGCCGCCGGGCTTCATCAGCTGAACGCCTTCGGTCCAGCACTTGATCACGCGGTTGAGCGGAAACTCCGCCGGCTGGCCGCGCTTGTAGGAACTGTCGAATTCCTTGCCGTCGGTCAAGGTGCCGCGGTAGTGCACACGAACGACGTCGGTGGCCGTTGGCGAGGTGCCCGAGCCTTCCTTGAGTGATTCATAGACCAGCCCGCTGGCGGTGGTGACGGGCTTGGCGGCGGCACAGGCGCCGGCGAAAAGGATCGCGGCGGCGAAGAGGATGGGTTTGCGCATCCGGCTATCGTAGCGCGCGCCGGTGAAGTCCTATCGAACCTGCACTGTCACCCGCAGGAAGGTCGCCGGGATTTCGGTGCTCGCCGCATCGGTGCTGCGGTTCTGGGCGGCAAACAATTCCTCGAGTTCGCCGCGCAGTTCGTTCTCGCGGCCATTCTTGGCGGCCGCGTCGAAAGCGTTCATCGTGGGACCGTAGAACTGGCGGAACGTGTCCACGAATTCGCCCGACGTGCCCTCGAAGCGGAAGGTGTAGGTGTCGCGCACGAAGGCGATGTCCTCCTGTTCGATGCCGGCCACGCCGAAGCGATCGAGCACATGGCTTTCCACGCCCCACGTCATCGGGCTGATGAAGCCCTCTGGCGGCGGCGAGTAGGACGCGCTGATGCGCAGGATCTGGGCAACCAGGGTGGGGTCGTTGGGAATCCAGTTGCCCATCACGATGCGACCGCCCGGCCGGGTCACACGCACCATCTCCCGGGCCACGTCCGCCGGCTTGGGCGCGAACATGGCGCCGAAGATGGTGACGACGCGATCGAAGCTGTCGTCCTGCAGGCCTTCCAGGTTGCTGGCATCGCCCTCCTGGAACCGGAGATTGGATAGGCCGGCCGCGGCAGCCCGCCGGTTGCCTGCAGCCACCAGGTTGCTGGCGATGTCGACGCCGAGTACCTCGGCCCCAAGCTGCGCGGCGGGCAGGGCGGTGGTGCCGTCCCCGCACCCGAGGTCCAGCACGTTCATGCCCGGGTGGATGCCCAGTTCCGTCACGAGTGCCTCGCCACTATCGCGCATGGCCGCCGCGATGCGCGTGAAGTCGCCTTTTTCCCAAAGGGCCTTGTTGGGGTTCATGACCAGCTCCCGTCTCCCGTGTTTGGAAGGAACGGCGGGAATCTACGCTTTTCAGCCAGCGCGAGCTGTAGCAATTTGCGGAAGAGCTACGCTGGGAGAACGCCTGATTCAGGCTTGCAAAGAGGGATTCCTGTCCATGGGCGCACACCGCGAATCCACCCAATAGGCCCAAGCCACCAGCAGCCATTGCGCCTGGCCCGCCCAGGCGATGGCCGTGACGCTGGGTGGCGGCGGACCGAAAAGATTGCCCGCGTGGATGACCCCCAGGAATGCCACGAGGGCGGCCAGGCCCCAGCGGCCCACCTTGTCCATGGTCGGTGTGGCCCGGACATAGAGCCAGACGCCGATGGCGAAGATCGGCACTTCCACGGCCAGCGTGGCCGCCTTGGACTGCCACAGCCCAAGGCCCACCAGGATGCTGGCACCCGGTGCCAGCGGCAGGTCCGGGCTGTGGACGATCGCATCGAGAAACCAATGGCTCAACACCAGGACCGCCACCATGATCGCGCCTCGCACGTAGTTGCTCGCGAACAGGTAGACCGCGCCTAAAAAACCGGCCCACAGCAGTCCGGCCGCGAGGCTGTGCGATATGGGGTAGTGCTCGAATACCAGGGGTGTGACCGCCGTGGCGCCGGGTGCGATGCGCACGGTCTCGAGCCCAAGCAGCAACAGGGTCGGCCAAAGCAGGTCGACGAATTGCGCGGCGAAAAAAGCGGCCCCCAGCGACAAGCGCGGCGCGACGCGTTTGGCGGCGAAGCCCACGCCGAAATGGCCAATGAACAAGCGAACCTCCCTGATCTCAAGTACGAAACTCAACCCGTTGCTGGAATGCTGCTTCCGGCATTTCGCCCAGCAAGGTACCGCGTCGCCACACCTTCAGGCGCCCGGCGCGCACGCGAATCGCTTCTACCACATCATGCGCCTGCAGCAACACGAAACTGGCATCGCATCCCGGGCCGAGACCGTAGCCTGGCAAATGCATGATTCGCGCGGCGTTGCCAGTGACAGCTTCGAAGCAGGCGCGCATGCCCGCCTGGCTGGTCATCTGCGCGACATGCAGGCCCATGTGGGCCACGTCCAGCATGTCGCCGCTGCCCAGGGCGTACCACGGGTCCATCACGCAGTCGTGGCCGAAGGCGACGGTGACGCCAGCCTGCATCAATTCGGGCACCCGCGTCATGCCGCGTCGCCTGGGATAGCTGTCGTGGCGACCTTGCAAGGTGATGTTGATCAGCGGATTGGCGATGATCGACACGCCGCTTTCGGCGATCAGCGCCAGCAGCTTGCTCGCGTAGGCGTTGTCCATGCTGTGCATGGAGGTGCAGTGGCTACCCGTCACGCGCCCTTCGAGGCCGAGGCGCTGCGTCTCGAAGGCCAGCGTCTCGATGTGGCGCGACATCGGGTCGTCGGTCTCGTCGCAGTGCATGTCCACCGGCTTGCCGTGCCGGGCCGCGATTTCGCACAGCAGCTTGATGCTGGCCGCACCCTCGGCCGAGGTGCGCTCGAAGTGCGGGATGCCGCCGACCAGGTCCAGCCCCAGGTCCAGCGCGCGCTCCAGGTTGGCTGCGCCGCCGGGTGATCGCAGCACACCGTCTTGTGGAAAGGCGACGAGTTGCAGGTCGATGCTGCCGGCCACGCGGCGCTTGACTTCGAGCAACGCTTCCACCGCGAGCAGGCGGGAATCGCTGGTGTCCACATGACTGCGGATGGCGAGCAGACCCTGGGCCACCGCCCATCGGCAATAGGTGAGGGCGCGCTCGACGATGTCTTCCTGCGAGAGCGTCGGCTTGAGCTCGCCCCACAGCGCGATGCCTTCCAGCAAGGTGCCGCTCTCGTTCACGCGCGGCCGGCCGTAGGTGAGGGTCGAGTCCATGTGGAAGTGCGCATCGCAAAAGGGTGGCGACAACAGCCAGCCCTTGGCGTCCACCGTCTCCCGCGCGGGCGCGGCGAGGCCTTCGGTGACTTCGATGATCTTTCCCTGCTGCACAGCCACCGACATGTTGGTGCGGCCGTCGGGCAGGCTGGCATGGGTGATGAGGAGATCGAGCATGGCTTGAAAAGGGCTGTGTCCCGGCTCACAAACGAACAGAGCTATTACATCGCAGCCCGGCGCCGGGCAGGGGTTGTGTTTTCACAATGGCATCCCAGTCCATCGGGAGCAGGTGCCATGAAGTTCGCACAGGCATGGATTCACGTGGCCCTTGTGGCATTCGCGCTGGTCGGTTGCGGCGGTGGCGGTGGCTCTGCGGGCACTGGCAACGCCACGATCTCGGCGAGTGCCGTGGCGGCAGTCTCAACGGGAGATGGGCCATCCGGTTCAGGCAACGCCACGGCGATCGCAGGGATCGGCACAGGCTTGCAGGACAACACCTTGACAGGCAGCTTCGCCGGCTTCTATGTGGCGGTGGTGCTGGACAGCAATTCGCCCTCGGTCGGCCGATCCAGTCTCAACGCGAAGGGCCACGTGGCCTTCACCAGCCTGGGGCAAGGCTGGTTCTACGACGGCCTGTCGGTGCGTGCCCTGGGGACGCTGGGTGGGGCTGAATCCGCGGCCACGGCATTGAACGACCAGGATCAAGTGACGGGTTTCAGCACCACGACTTTGGGCGGCGTCCAGCACGCCTTTTTGTGGAGTGACGGCATCATGCGCGATCTGGGCGGCCCGCCTGGGCGCGCTTTCGCCGGCCAGGCCATCAACTCCCTCGGCCACGTGGCGGGCACGTCCAGTGACATTGTCGGTTCGTCGGTCGCCTTCCTGTGGACGCCCCAAGCCGGCTTGGCCGACATCGGGACCACCAGCAATCTGCCTGGGCTGGCCAACACGACGAGCGGTCTAATCAATACGTCGGATGCGGTGGTCGGGCAGGCCAGCGCCCCCGCCGTCAACGACGAATCCCTGGCGTTCATCTGGACTCCCCTCAGCGGCATGCGCAGCCTGGGCACCCTGGGTGGCTTGTCCGCCGTTGCGCAGGCCATGAGCGAAGCCTCGCAGGTGGTCGGCAAGGCCGCCATGCCGGACGGGCGGCTGCACGCCTTCTCGTGGACATTGCAAGATGGCATGCTCGATCTGGGCACGCTGGGCGGCGGCACATCGAACGCGTTGGCAATCAACCAGGCGGGACAGATCGTCGGCGAATCAGAGATGGCGGACATGTCCTCGCACGCCTTCCTGTGGGGCCCGGCCGGCACCGCGTTCATGACGATGATCGATCTGGGCAGCCTGGGCGGCGGAACGTCCCGGGCGGCGGACATCAATGACTTCGGCCAGGTCGTGGGCACGGCGCAGATGCCGGATGGCACTCAGCGCGCATTCATCTGGACAGCAGCCAACGGCATGGTCGACCTCAACACGCGGCTGGCGGTCGCACCGGTGGGATTGGAGCTTCACGAAGCGGTCGCCATCTCGAACAACGGCTCCGTACTGGCCCAATCCAATCAGGGCCTGGTGTTGCTCAAGCCGTCCGGTTCGGGGCCGGTCACCGGCAGCATCCAGTTCGACCAGCAGCCCAGTGCGCTGCCAACGACGCCAGGCGTGGGCGTTCGGGGTGTGATTGACACCAATGGCGCGCAGCCTTCCGTGCCGCTTCCCACGGTACCCGTTCCTGCCGTATCCGTGCCGTCCGTGACCATGCCCTCGGTGTCACCCCTGGGTAGTTTGCCGATGGGGATGGCTTCCGTTCCGTGATCAGGTCGCGTCAGTGCCAGGCGTCCAGAAAGGCGAGCAGCACGCGGGCGGAGTTGTCGGCGGCAATCTTGAAAAAGGTCGCGATCTCGTTCTCGCCTTCGCCACCTCCGGCCAGGTCGCTGAGCGATCGGAAGGCAATGAAAGGTACCCCGTTGGCGTAGGCCACGTGCGCGGTTGCGGCGGTTTCCATGTCGAGCACGTTGGCTGAGAAAGTGCGGAAGGTGTAGTCACGCAACGCTGTGTTGTCCACGAAGGCCTGGCCCGAGACACCATTGCCGCCGATCACCACGTGGGGTTCGTGATGGAGGCAGCGGCGTTCGTTGTCGCAGCGCTCCAGTTTCACGTCGGCGGCGCGGCGGGCGATTTCCAGCAGCGCCGGGTCAGCCTCGAACCACAGCTTCTTCTCACCGGCGGGCTGGGCGGCCGATCGAACGCCCACCGGCCGTGGATGCCACATCCCGAAGTTCGGCAGCTTCACGTCGTCCATCCAGGGCGGCACGTGGTACTGGCCGGGAGAGGTTTCGCGCGCGGCGAGCACTTCGAGGTACTGCGCCCAGCGCTGCGCGACCACGACGTCGCCCACCTTCAGCTGCGGGTTCACGCCGCCGGCAATGCCGCTGAAGACCACATGGCTCACCTTGAAGCGGTCCAGTGCGAGCTGGGTGTTCATCGCGGCATTGGTCATGCTGATGCCGCTTTCGAAGAGCACGACCGGCTTGCCTTTGAGCGTGCCCGTCGTGAATTCCACCCCGTTGATCGATGCCTTTTGTGGCTGATCGACCTTGCTTTGCAGCAGCGCGAGTTCAGCCGGGAAGGCGGAAATGATGGCGACCCGGGAGGGTTCGGTCGCACCGCTGGTGGCGCAGCCGCCCAGGACCAGGTTCAGGGATATCGCCAGGCCAACGAGCCATTTGCGCATGTGATCTCCTCTTTTGTCGTTGTGGGCGGCACACGGAAGCCCAGGTCCAGTTGGTGCGCTTCAACCACGTCCCCCCGCCACGGGTCTGAACTCAGGCTACTTTGTTCCGAAGATACGGTCGCCGGCGTCGCCCAGGCCGGGCAGGATGTAGCCGTGGTCGTTCAGCTGGCGATCGATGGCCGCGGTGTAGATCGGCACGTCGGGGTGGGCCTTTTGCATCGCCCCGACACCCTCGGGGCAGGTGAGCAGGCACACGAACTTGATCGACTTGGGTGCCAGCTCCTTGATCCGTTCCACCGCCGCGATGGCCGAATTGCCGGTGGCAAGCATCGGGTCGACCACGATCACGTCGCGGTCATGCATGTTCTGCGGCATCTTGAAGTAGTACTCGACCGCCGTCAGCGTCTTGGGGTCGCGGTACAGGCCGATGTGGCCCACGCGCGCTCCGGGGACCACGCTCAGCATGCCGTCGAGGATGCCGGTGCCAGCGCGCAGGATCGACACGAACACCAGCTTCTTGCCGTCGATCACCTTTGCCGTCATGCTTTCGAGCGGCGTCTCGATCTCCACTTCCTGCATCGGCACGTCGCGCGTGACTTCGTAGGCCATCAGCGTGGAGATTTCGTTGAGCAGGCGCCGGAAGCTGTTGGTGGAAGCCTCCTTTTTGCGCATGAGCGTCAGCTTGTGCTGGACGAGCGGGTGATCGATGAGGTGGACGTTGTTGCTCATGCGGGCATTTTGTCATTGAGCACGCGATCTCAAAAGACCGTGCCGTCGCTGACCACGCGCAGCGGCGGCAAGCCGCCGCGACGCCTCTGCGCGATCTCGCGACCGGCGGCCCAGGAGCCCCCTTCGAGCACGCGGGCCAGCGGCATCCGTGCTTCGTCCATCTTGAGCTGGCGGCGCACGGCGGCGGCGACCTCGTCCATCAGCGCCACCGTCAGTGCGCGCCACTCCACAATGATCTCGTCGCCCGGCTGCCACAGCTCCTGCGCCGCGTTTTCGTCGCGCAGGCGCAGCAGGTCGGTGTCGATCAGCAGCCCGCCATTGCGGTACTCGGGCAGCGCGGTGAGCTGGTCGACCTCGCGCACCTTGACGCCGCCCCATTCGAAAGGCTCCAGCAGCGAATAGGTCATCCACTGCGACAGCTTGTGCAAGGGCACCCAGCCGTCGGTCAGGCCCTCGCCGTGCACTCCCGGATGGCGCCAGCAGTCGCCCAGCGGCACGGTGCCGATCGAATTGGCCGCCGGCCAGATGCCCGAGAGCGACGCGAGCAACTGCGACAGGATGTCATGCGCGGCGACGTCGGCGGTATGCGGTACGTCCGGGCCCAGCGGGGAGATGAGCATGTCGAACATGCCAGCTGGGCGGGCCTCTTCGCCAAAGACTTCGGGCTGCTCGGCGATGACTTCGCCAAGCCGGTGCAGCAACAGGGCGCGCTCCTGGAGGCCGACCAGGGGATTGGTCGGCGTGACCTGGAATGCGGCGGCGAGATGGTCGGTGATGAGTGCACGCAGGCCAACGGAATCGGCCTGCAGCGGGTGTTTCCTGTCGCCGGAGAACAGGCCGCCCACGAACGCGTGGTAGGTGGCCACGGCCAGGCCTTCGGATCGCGTGAAGGTACGACCGGTGGCGGCCTCGGTGTATTTCCAATCCGGGCCGGCACCGGCGTCGAGCAGCACGCTGATCATCGTGAGGTCGATCAGGGCGCGGGCCTTCACCGCGAGGGGCACGTCGCCGAGCAGGCGCTCGAATTCGGTGCGGCGGTTGATGCCGCCCGCCTCGAAGTGGCGCCAGCGGCTGTGAATGGGAATGCGCAGCCCGGGGTAGCGCTGCATGCTGGCGGTCACGACCTCGGCCGCGGTCGCGTCCATGAAGCCGTCATCGATCATGAACCAGCGCGATTCGCCCTTGCGCGCGCGTTGCAGCAGCTGCCCCGCGCGTTCTCGGATCGCGACGGTGGTGCGCAGCTCAGAGGCGGCGGCTTCGGCCGCGCCGTGTTCGAACTCCGGTTCTTCCATCGGATGTCACTTCTTGCTGGTCTTACAGCCCCCGGCCTCTTGTCTTCTTGAGATCCTCCGCAGCGGGCACCTGGCCGGGCGTGAAATAGCCTGCCGCGATCTTGGCGTCGATCTCCACCTGCGCATCGGCGGGAATCAGTTCATCCGGGATATTGATGCGCTGGCCGATCTCGATGCCGGACTTCACGATGGCGTCGTACTTCATGTTGCTCATGGACACCAGCCGGTGGATCTTGCGGATACCCAGCCAATGCAGCACGTCGGGCATCAGTTCCTGGAAGCGCACGTCCTGCACGCCGGCCACGCACTCGGTGCGGGCGAAGTACTGGTCGGCGGTGTCGCCGCCCGCGTGGCGCTTGCGTGCGTTGTAGACCAGGAACTTCGTGACCTCGCCCAGCGCGCGTCCTTCCTTGCGCGAGTACGCCACCAGGCCGACGCCGCCGCGCTGCGCGCCCTGAATGCACTCCTCGATGGCATGCGTGAGGTACGGACGGCAGGTGCAGATGTCCGAGCCGAACACGTCCGAGCCGTTGCATTCGTCGTGCACCCGGGCCGTGAGCTCGACATTCGGATCAGCCAGGTCGCGCGCGCGGCCGAAGACGTAGATCGTCTGCCCGCCGATGGGCGGCAGGAACACTTCGAGGTCGCTGCGCGTCACCAGTTCCGGGTACATGCCGCCGGTTTCCTCGAACAGCACGCGGCGCAGGTCGGCCTCACTGCAGCCGAAGCGCTGGGCCACGCCAGGCAGCCACCACACAGGCTCGATCGCCGCCTTGGTCACCAGTGCCGCGCCCTGCGACGTCAGGATCTTGTGATCCGCCTGGAGGCGGCCCTTGTGCAATGCGTCGATGACTTCCGGCAGTATCACATGCGCCTTGGTCACGGCGATGGTCGGGCGGATGTCGTAGCCGGCGGCCAGTTGCTCGGCGAACACTTCCGAGACCATCGCGCCCCAGGGATCCATGCTGACGATGCGTCCCGGTTCGCTCCACTGCGGATACGGTCCGATGACGTCGGTAGGGGCGGTGTTGGTGAGGTCGGCCTTGTGGCTGCGCGAGAGGGCGCCCGAGGCGACGGCGAGCGCGCGATACACGCTGTAGGAGCCGCTGTGCGTGCCGATCACGTTCCGATGGGCGCGGGTCGTGGTCGTGCCCACGATGGGGCCGCGCTCACGAGGCTGCGACGCCGCCCAACGGATGGGCAGGGCACCGTAGCCGCCGAAGTGCGACGTCAGTCGGATGTGGCGCGGGCCGGGCGCTTCAACAGACATCTCATGCCTTCAAAAAAGGCACTTTACAGCAGGCCGGCGCACAGCGGGGCGCTTGTCGCCGCCGCAGCGATCAACGCTTCTTGTTGCCCAGGATTCCACCCAGCACGCCGCGGATGATTTCGCGGCCGACGGTGCTGCCGATGGTGCGCATGGCGGACCGGGCCATGCTTTCGGCCAGGCCTTCGTGGTGGCCGCCGCGCGGGCCGGTACGGCCGAAGACCAGTTCGCCGAGGCCGTCGAGCATGCCGCCTGAGGACGATGTCGGGGTCGGCGCTGCGGGCGAGGGGGCGGGCACACTCGCGGCGCCGCTGCGTGCTGCGGTTGATTCGGGCGCCGATGCGGGCGCGGCCGCGGGGGGCGTCGAGGGCTTTGCACTGACCGCGCGGCCCTTGAGCTTCTCGTATGCCGACTCGCGGTCCACGCTCTGGTCGTAGACGCCCGCCACGGCCGAGCCGGCGATGAGCGCCTTGCGTTGCTCCGGGGTGATCGGGCCGATGTGGCTGCCGGGCGGAATCACGAAAACGCGTTCGGTCACGCTCGGACGGCCCTTGGCATCGAGCAGGCTGACCAGCGCCTCGCCCACCGCCAGCTCGGTGATGGCGGTCTCGATATCGAGGCCCGGCTTTTGCCGCATGGTCTGCGCCGTAGCCTTGACGGCCTTCTGGTCGCGCGGTGTGTAGGCGCGCAGGGCGTGCTGCACGCGGTTGCCCAGTTGGGCCAGCACGCTGTCGGGGATATCCAGCGGGTTCTGGGTCACGAAATACACGCCCACGCCCTTGGAGCGCACCAGCCGCACCACCAGTTCGATGCGATCGACCAGGATCTTGGGCGCCTCGTCGAACAGCAGGTGCGCCTCGTCGAAGAAGAAGACGAGCTTGGGTTTGTCGGGGTCGCCGATTTCCGGCAACTGCTCGAACAGCTCCGACAGCATCCACAGCAGGAAGGTGGCGTACAGGCGCGGCGCATTGAGCAGCTTGTCGGCGGCCAGCACGTTGACCATCCCGCGGCCGCGCTCGTCGGTCTGCAGGAAATCCTCGATGTTGAGCATAGGCTCGCCGAAGAATTTCTCGCCGCCTTGTGTCTCGATCTGCAACAGCCCGCGCTGGATGATGCCGATGCTGGCGGCGCTGATGTTGCCGTAGCTGGTGCGGAATTCGCCCGCGTTCTCGCCCACATGCTGCAGCATGGCGCGCAGGTCCTTCAGGTCAAGCAGCAGCAGGCCGTTGTCGTCGGCGATCTTGAAGACCAGGTTGAGCACGCCGGCCTGGGTTTCGTTGAGTCCCAGCATGCGGCCCAGCAGCAACGGGCCCATGTCCGAAATCGTCGCACGTACCGGATGGCCTTGCTCGCCGAACACGTCCCACAAGGTCGTCGGCGCGGCGAAGGGCGCCGGCGCGGGCAAGTCCCGCTCCTTGAGCACTTCGGCCAGCTTGGCGCTGATCGTGCCAGGCTGGCTGATCCCGGTCAGGTCGCCCTTGATATCGGCCAGGAACACCGGCACGCCGATCTTCGAAAAATTCTCCGCCAGGGTCTGCAGCGTCACGGTCTTGCCGGTGCCGGTGGCGCCGGTGATCAGGCCGTGCCGATTGGCCAGGCCCGGCAGCAACTCGCACTGGATGGAATCGTTCTTTGCAACAAGGATGGGTTCGACCATGGCTGAAAAGTAAAATGCGGGGTTCAATATATCAACGCAAGACAGTCGGAAGGGTCGATCGTGGCTGGACACAGCAAATGGGCCAACATCCAGCACCGCAAGGGCAGGCAGGATGAAAAGCGCGGCAAGATCTGGACGCGCTGCATTCGCGAAATCATGGTCGCGGCGCGCCAGGGCGGTGGGGATCTGTCCGCCAATCCGCGGCTGCGGCTTGCGGTGGACAAGGCCAAGGCCGCCAACATGCCGGCCGACACCATCAAGCGCAACATCGACAAAGCCACCGGCAACCTCGAGGGCGTGAGCTACGAGGAAATCCGCTACGAGGGCTACGGCATCGGTGGCGCGGCGATCATCGTGGACACCATGACCGACAACAAGGTCCGCACGGTGGCCGAGGTGCGGCATGCGTTTTCGAAGTACGGCGGCAACATGGGCACAGAAGGTTCTGTGGCTTTCCAGTTCAAGCACTGCGGCCAGCTGATCCTGGCACCCGGCACCAGCGAAGACAAGGTGATGGATGTGGCGCTGGAAGCCGGTGCCGAAGACGTCGTCACGGATGACGACGGTGCAATCGAAGTGATTACCGCCCCCGCCGAATTTGAGAAGGTCAGGAACGCCCTGGAGGCCGCGGGCCTGAAGCCCGAAGTGGCCGAGGTCACCATGCGTCCCGAAAACACCATTGAACTGAGTGGGGACGATGCGGCGCGCATGCAGAAACTGCTGGACGTGCTGGAAGACCTGGACGACGTGCAGGACGTGTTCCACAACGCCGAGATCAACGAATGAAGGTACTCGTCATCGGCGGCGGTGGCCGCGAACACGCGCTGGCCTGGAAGCTCGCGCAATCTCCCAAGGTGCAAGCGGTGTACGTCGCGCCCGGCAACGGCGGCACGGCGCTCGACCCGGCACTGCAAAACATCGCCATCACCGACATCCCGGCGCTGCGCGAATGGGCGCTGGCCAACAAGATCGCGCTGACCGTGGTCGGCCCGGAAGGCCCGCTCGCGGCGGGCGTGGTGGACGATTTCCAGGCGCACGGCCTGCGTGTCTTCGGCCCGACCAAGGCCGCCGCGCAGCTGGAAAGCTCCAAGGCCTTCTCCAAGGCCTTCATGCGCCGGCACAACATTCCCACGGCCGAGTACGAAACCTTCTCCGACCCTGCGCAGGCGCATGCCTACGTCGATCGCAAGGGTGCGCCCATCGTGGTCAAGGCCGATGGCCTGGCAGCGGGCAAGGGCGTGGTCGTCGCGATGACCAAGGAAGAGGCGCATGAAGCCATCGATTTCATGCTCCTGGACAACAAGCTGGGCGTGACGCACAACGAGGGCGGCGCCCGCGTGGTGATCGAGGAATTCCTGCAGGGCGAGGAAGCCAGTTTCATCGTGCTGTGCGACGGCACGAACGTCACTGCGCTTGCCACCTCGCAGGATCACAAGCGCTTGCTGGACAATGACCTGGGGCCCAACACCGGCGGCATGGGGGCGTATTCGCCCGCCCCGGTGGTCACGCCCGAGATCCACGCCCGCGTGATGCGAGAGATCATCCTGCCCACCATCAAGGGCATGCGCGACGACGGCATTCCGTTCAGCGGCTTCCTCTACGCCGGGCTGATGATCGACGCATCCGGCGGGGCCAAGACCCTGGAATTCAACTGCCGCATGGGCGACCCGGAGACCCAGCCCATCATGATGCGGCTGAAGTCCGACTTCTTCGACGTGATGATGGCCGCAACGTCCGGGTCCCTGGACCAGATCGAGCTGCAATGGGACCGCCGCACCGCGCTGGGCGTGGTGATGGCCGCGGCCGGCTACCCGCTCAATCCGCGCAAGGGCGACCGCGTCAGCGGCCTGCCGCCCAGCGCCGAGGATGCAATGGTGTTCCATGCTGGCACCGCGAAAACCGGCGAAGACATCGTGACCAGCGGCGGCCGCGTGCTGTGCGTGACGGTGCTGGCCGATTCGGTCAAGGCGGCGCAGCGGCGTGCCTACGAGATCACGCAAGCCATCCGTTTCGACGGTGCCCAGTACCGCCGCGATATCGGTTTCCGCGCCGCATGAGCCACGATTCCGACGGCGTGCGCGCCTACCTGGTCGATCTGCAGCGCCGCATCACGTCCCGCTGCGGCGAGATCGACGGCAAGCCCTTCCTGGAGGACGCCTGGAAGAAGGGCCCCGGTGAATCGCTGCAAGGCGAGGGCATCACCATGATCACCGAGGGCGGACCGGTATTCGAGCGGGCCGGCTGCGGTTTTTCGCACGTGCGCGGGCCCAAGCTGCCGCCGTCGGCGACGCAGCACCGTCCCGAATTGGCCGGCTCTGCGTTCGAGGCCATGGGCGTTTCGCTGGTGTTCCACCCGCGCAATCCGTATGCGCCGACGGTGCACATGAACGTGCGCTGCCTGCGCGCGCTGCCGCCGCAGGGCGAGCCCGTGCATTGGTTCGGCGGTGGCATGGACCTCACGCCGTACTACGGCTTCGAAGAAGACGCGGTGCACTTCCACACCGTCTGCAAGCGGTCTGTCGAGCCGTTCGGCGCCGACAAGTACCCCCGGTTCAAGACCTGGTGCGACGAATACTTCTGCCTGCGGCACCGCGGCGAACAGCGCGGCGTGGGCGGCATCTTCTTCGACGATTTCGCGGAAGGTGGCTTCGACAATGCCTTCGCCATGACCCGCTCGGTCGGCGACGCCTTCCTCGATGCCTACCTGCCCATCCTGATGCGGCGCAAGGACATGGCCTTCGCCGAGCGCGAGCGTGGCTTCCAGCTCTATCGGCGTGGACGCTACGTGGAGTTCAACCTGGTGTGGGACCGCGGCACGCATTTCGGACTGCAGTCTGGCGGCCGGGCGGAATCCATCCTGTTGTCGATGCCACCGCTGGTCAGCTGGTCCTACGGTGCGCAGCCCGAAGCGGGTTCGCCCGAGGAGGCGCTTCACACCAAATTCCTGGTGCGAAGGGACTGGGTGTGACCGCTGCGCCGCGGCTGGGCCTGTTCGGCGGGGCCTTCGATCCGCCACACAACGCCCACGTTGCCCTGGCCCGCGCGGCCATCGAACAGCTACAGCTGGACGAGCTGCGCATCTTTCCCACCGGGAAGGCATGGCACCGAAGCCAGGCGCTCGCCGATCCCGAACACCGCTTGGCCATGGTCCGGATCGCCTTTGGCGAGCTTTCCCGCACCGTGATCGACGAGCGTGAACTGCGGCGTGCCGGCCCCACGTACACCGTCGACACCTTGCGTGAACTCCAGGCCGAGCGGCCCGGTGCCCAGTGGCATCTGGTGCTGGGCGAAGACCAGGCGCTGGCGTTCACACGCTGGCACGAATGGGAAGCCATCGCGCGCATGGCCGTCCTGTGCGTTGCGGCGCGGCCGGATGCGCGGTCGCATGCCAATCTGGCCCCGGAAGGGCTGCCGGCACAAGCGCAGGTCCGACCTCTTCAGCTGCCGAGCATGCCCGAGAGCGCCACCGAGGTGCGCGCTCGGCTGGCCCAGCATCGGCCCATCTCGCATTTGGTCCCCTCCGGCGTGGCAAGTTATATTGAGCGCCATCACCTTTACCAGAACCAAGAACACTGATGACCCAGGAAAGCGCCGTTAGGAAAGACACGCAGCGATTGCAGCGAGCCATCGTCGATGGCCTCGAGGATGTGAAGGCGCAGGACATCGCGGTCTTCAACACGGAACACCTCTCGCCCTTGTTCGAGCGGGTCATCGTCGCCTCCGGGACGTCCAACCGCCAGACCAAGGCGCTGGCCTCGAGCGTGCGCGATGCGGTGCGCGATGCCGGCTTTCCGAAGCCCCGTATCGAAGGCGAGGAAAACGGCGAGTGGATCATCGTGGACTGCGGCGCGGCCGTGGCCCACATCATGCAACCGGCGATCCGCCAGTACTATCACCTCGAAGAGATCTGGGGTGAGAAGCCCGTACGCGTGAAGGTCGGCGGCGCATCCAAGCCTGCGCTGTCCGAAAGCGAGCGTGCGGCGGCGAAGAAGCCGGCCGCCAAGAAGACAGCGGCGAAGGCGCCCGCGAAGAAGACACCGGCAGCGAAGAAGGCGACA
>Ga0207853_1000160_pt1 | contig 15655 bp, 12 predicted proteins | sample LuqExpMetagenom6_FD_187764 | JGI IMG/M metagenome (GOLD analysis project Ga0207853, IMG submission 187764) | Tropical forest soil microbial communities from Luquillo Experimental Forest, Puerto Rico - Sample 6 (SPAdes) | ecosystem: Environmental > Terrestrial > Soil > Tropical forest ...
GGGGGGGGGGAGCCGCTTCACTGCGGAACTGCGGACCACGAGCCAGAGTCCGGCTTCCGACACCAACTTGCGACGCAACGACCTCACGGTCGGCGGCGAATGGCAAGCCACGCCGACGTTCGCCTTTGGCGGCCTGCTCACGGCGAGCAACGGCAGCCTGGGCGGCAACTTCGGCAGCGGCAAGGCCAACGGCCAGGCACTGCGCCTGTATGGAAAGAGCTACCTGACGCCGCAACTGACGATGCTGGCGGGTGTCGGCTACGGCAGCTACAGCTACGACCTGACGCGCGATGCGGTGTCGGCGCAGGCCACGGGCAGCACCCGCGGCAGCGGCGCCGACCTCAACCTCGGCGTGGCCTATGACGCCTACCGCCAGGGCGGTCTCGCGGTGGCGCCGTACCTGAGCCTCAACCGTGGCAACTTCGATGTCAACGGCTTTACCGAGCAGGGCGGCAGCGACCAGCGCCTGGTGCTGGGGGACTACGGCACCACGCGAACCACCGCCTCGCTGGGCGCGGCCTTCACCTGGCAGAAGGAGTTCGGCGGCCGCTCGGTGCAGTTGTCGGTGGACGGCTCGCTGCAAAGCGTTCTGCAGGAAGGCAACCGCGCGGTCAACGCCCGCCTGGGCATCGACAACAGCGTGCAGTTCCCGCTGACGTTCGAGAGCCGCAAGCGCACCGTGCCGGTCCTTGGCTTCGTCGGCACCGTGAACCTGGGCAACGGCTTGACCGCCAGCGCCTCGGCCGACGCCGCGTTGTCCGACCGCCGCGACAACAATGTGCGCTTCAACCTGACGAAGCAGTTCTGATCACCAGGCGCTGAACAGGAAACAGGCCACGGCTTGCGCTGTGGCCTGTTCTGCAACAGGACTCGTTCCTGCCGATCGGATAGCGCGAGGCCGCGGCCAGAAAACAGGTGCTCGTGCCATTCGTTGCGGTACTCGAGGCCCTTGACGACGAGCAAGGCGAGCTCGAGCACAACGGTCGCAACCAACAGCCGTTCAGGGAATGATCTCGCTGGCCACGCCCATCGCGGGCCGCACCATGATGTACACGGCCAGGCGCTTGAGTAGACCAGAACAGGTGCTGGGACAACAGCGGATCGCCACCGTAGACCGGATCGACACGCCGATCTGGCGCGCTGGGTACACACCCGTCGTGCCTTTGCCCGCAGCGGCCTTGCGAGAGGCCTCGGCCGGTCGACGATTCTCTGCGTTGGCGTTTCTTCGCTCGTGGCTCGGCCGCGAGGCACGCCCGAACCTGACTAAGAAGTCAGCTTTGTTCCTCGACGGCGGCAGATCTCGCAGCTCCTTACTTCCGCAGCGACTTCAGTCGTAACCGTCATGCCTACGATTTACCTACCCAGGCAAATCGGGAGACATCCATGAGGAATTCTCTTGCATCGTTTGCGACGGCCGCCATGCTCCTGTCCGCGTGTGGCGGGGGCGGCGGCGACATCGTCGAAACGCCGCTGCCGCGCATGGCCGCTGCGACGCCGATCGAAGGCGTCGGGACCGGCAGCAATTTCGCTTTTGACATCGGCGCGGTGATGGGCAACCGGTATTACGTGACCGACCGGAACAACAAGTCGGTCGACGTATTCGATACCGGCACCAGCAGGCAGTTGGCGCAGATCAAGGGAACGGGCGCGAACGCCTTTGCCGGGCAGGCCGTCACGAGTACCGGTGCGGCGGACAACTCACGTTCGGGGCCGAATGGCATTGCCATCGCGGACGGGCTGCTCTACGTGGGCGACGTCGATTCGGTCAAGATCGTCGACCCGACCGCGCAGCAAGTGGTCAAAACCATCTCGGTGCCGGCTGGCGGTCATCGCAACGACGAAGACTGTTTCGACAGCACGCACAAACTCGTCATGATCGCTGCGCCCGAGGCGGATACGCCCTTCGTGACGCTCATTAACAGCACCACGCAATCTGTGGTGGCGACGGTCACATTCACCGACGCCAGCAACGCGCCATCAGCCGGCCTGGAGGCGTGCCGTTACGACACGGGCACGGATGCCTTCTACATCAACAACGACGGCACGACCGCGAATCCACACGGCGAGCTGGACGTGCTGCCTGGCGCGGCCGTGCGGGCCATACCCGCGGGCGCGACGGTGAACTACACGGATCTCTCCGGCGTGAAGATGTTCAACGAAGGCAACTGCGATCCTACCGGCCTGGCGCTGGGACCGGGCAACGATATTGCCGTAGGGTGCCGCGAGGCGACCACGGGCGCGCCGCTTCTCGTGCAGATCATGGACCGTGTCTCCGGCGCGATCCTGGCTTCGGTGAACGCGGGCGGCGGAGATCAGCTCGAATACGACAGCGTCACCAACCGTTACCTCAACTCGTCGAGTCGCTGGACAGCGAATGGCACTGCCGCCACCGGTGGAAATTGCAGCGCTGCCTCGCCCTGCACGCCGGTGCTGAACGTGATCAACGCGGGCTCACGCACGCAGGTGGCCAGTGTGCCCTCGGGCAACAACGCGCACTCGGTCGCCATCGACTCCATCGACGGCAAGGCCTTCATGCCGGCGTCATCGGGTTCGTCCCCGGCCGGGTGCAGCAGTTGCACGGCGACAGACCCGGCCCAGCTGCTCACTTTCACGATCCGATGATGGCCACCCAGCGGCTGCCGGTGAGCGATTCATCCAGGCCCCGGCAACAGCTAGGACTGCATGCTGATGACGATCGTCCGCACGTTCCTGGTGGCATGCGCGCTCACGCTGGCGGGCTGCGCGCCGATGTCGACGGCCCCGGCCCCGGCCCCGGCCCCGTCGCCCGCAGCCGTCGAGCGCCTGTACGCGATTGACTGCGGCGAGAACCGCACAACGGACCTGTCGCGCTGGACCACGCCGGCCGACAAGGACAAGCCGTACAACTTCGCCAACAACTGCTACCTGATCAAGCACGCGAAGGGCTGGATGCTGTGGGACAGCGGCCATCAGGACAGCCTCGTGAACATCCCGGAAGGGGTGCCGAACCAGAGCCGCACCTCGACGGCATTCCTCAAGAAGCCCTTGTCGCAATCGCTGCGCGAGATCGGCGTGAGTCCCGCGGACATCACGCATTTCGCGATGTCGCACTCGCACCCTGATCACACAGGCAACGCGAACCTCTTCGCGGGTGCGACCATCTACATGCAGCAGGCCGAATACGACGCCGCCTTCGGCCCCGATCCGCGGCGCTTCGGGTACAACCCCGCGACCTACGACCGGCTGCGCACGTCGCACATCGTCAAGCTCCAGGGCGATCACGACGTCTTCGGTGATGGATCGGTCGTGATCAAGGCGACCCCGGGCCACACACCGGGTCACCAATCGCTGTTCGTGCGCTTGCCCAAGAGCGCGCCCGTGCTGCTCTCGGGCGACTTCGTGCATCTGACAGCGAACTGGGAGGCCAAGCGGGTGCCTTCCATCAACTTCGATAAGGAGTTGTCACTGCGATCGATGCAGGAGATGGACGCCTTCCTGAAGCAGACGGGGGCGCGCTTGTGGATCAACCACGACTTCGAACAGGCGCAGACGATCAAGAGGGCGCCGCTGTACTTCGAGTAGCTGAGCGGTTCCCCGAAGGTCATCGGCACACGATGGCCGCCATTGGTCCTTCGATTGAATCGTGAGTGACTAATGGTTATGCAGACCTTGCCCGTTGACGACCATTGAACTAGCTTGGAACGCGCGACGTCGGCCAAATGGCAAACGCGCCGGGGCCAGGGTCCCGCATCTCCCTGAAGGCTGAGAGTCGGCTAACCCTTGGAAGGAGCGCCATGTATATCGTCATTGGACCGAGAGGAAGCGATGCCGGTGTTGTGTACATCGGGAGGGACGGCAAGATCCATGTTCAGCCTGGCTGGGGCCCCGAGGCCTTTCTTGAGCTCGCACGCGCCCTCAGCGTGATTCGGGATGCCGCCCAACTGAAGACGCCGCAGTTGTCGGACAAGGTGCTCGCAAGCGGCGTGCTGGAGTTTGCTTTCAAGGAAATCGAGACCCATACGAAGGACGGCGGTGTACTGATCCTGGGATGAGTGGCATGGGCGACGACGATGACACCGGGCGGCGCTACGCCGCCTGGTTTCATGATCTGGACGCCTGGACCGAGTATTGGGACATCTACCACCCAGAAAGCAGCGGACGCTATTACTTCGGTGACGGCATCGCGGAGCCCGGGCTGCTCAGCGTGTTCTTGCCGCGAAGCGGTGCGACCGCCGCATTCACCGCGTGGAAGCGCATGGCCATGCGCACGGGTACGGTCGCCGAGTTCCGCGAGACGGTCAACAGGCCGATGGTGGTGTCTGCCATCATGGAGGTCGACGGTCTGGTGTCGAGGCTGTTCGCTCAGCATTTTGGTCGCGCATCGGACGAGGCCGTGCAGCGCGACTATCTTCGAGCTGTACATCGCTTTGCCATTGACGACCTTCCTGCCGCAATTGAGCGTGATGCGCGAATCGCCGATGACGATCCGCGCAAGGCGACGGCCGGGCGACACACGCTGGACGGTGACATCATGTGGTTCGCCTGGGCGCTCCACACGGAAGCGGCGGTCGAAGTGAGCGGCGTGCGCGACGATGAGCATCCCAGGCGGGCATTGATGCTCGCTGGCGTTGCGAGCGGTTGTCCGGCCAACTTCGCGTGGCGTGGTCACCGGCGCACGCGCAGCGAGTACATCCCGGGAGATTCAACGGCCGCGCTCCTGCAGGAACGTGGGCAACGCTGGGCGAACGATTTCCAGGCCGCACGCAGCGAGATCCATGCGCTGTTTCGCATTCGTGAGCTGGGTCACGACGACGACGAGGGGCTGCGGAAATCTTGCGAGGGCGAGTAGCACGCCACAAACAGAACAGGCACTTGCCGCGTGACGCCAAGTGCCTGTGCAGAGAATCGAGTGGTGGGTCCTGTAGGATTCGAACCTACGACCTACGGATTAAGAGTCCGCTGCTCTACCAACTGAGCTAAGAACCCACTCTGGGCAAGAACGCGCTGTGTTCAGCTTGTTCTTCGATGTCGGGTAGCGACAACGACTCGAAGTGTATCACACAGCAGTGGCCACCTCCTTCGCGAGCTCGACAGTTTTCATTCCATTCGCCATCAAGCCAGCGGCGAGAACGGCGCGGGTACGCAGACGGTCGACTGCATTTTCGTGAGATTGGCCGGTCCGCCCTTGGGCGGCCACAGGCCTTGTTGCACGGCCGCGGCCCGCACGCGCGCGCGTTCGTCCAGGCTTTCATAGGCCCAGATGTTCAGGAAGCGCGGCTGCTCGCCGTCGAGCGCCGTGAAGGCGCCCACCAGCGGGGACAGCGCATGGCGAGCGGGCACGGCCTCGCGCCATGCGTCGATGGTTTCTGCCAGCGCGCCCTGGCGCAGGTGGTAGGTGCGGAATTCGTACCAGCGTCCCAGTTTGCCTGGCTGGGGTGCAGGCAAGAAGGGGAACAGGGCGAAGGCCTGCGACTGCAGGTTCAGCAGCCATTCGCCGCAACCGAGCGGGTTGCGTTGCTGCAGCAGGCGAAGGCGCGCTTCGGCGTGTTCGGCGGCACTGGAAAAGGATCGCAACACCAGCACCCGGCTCAAGTCGCCGATGTCGGATGCGAACGCGCCCAGGCATTCGCCGCCGGCCTCGGGCAGTTGTGCCTGCAAGGCCGCGTAGACGTTCGCGTTGCTGAAGACCTTGATTTCGAGGGTGGTGAGTTCGTAGATGGCTTGAGTCATGGAAGGAGGCTCCAGGCAGTGGTCAGTGTGTGGTGTCAGGGAAGGCTGGTCGCCAGGGTGGCGGCGATGCCGGCGGCAAGCGTCGTGGTGGGCAGGGGCCCCAGCACGGCGTCGAAATCGGGCGGCGCGATGTCGGGTGCGATCGTCAAGGGCGGTCCCTTGACGCCGATGCGGGCGCCCGGCACCTGCCGCGCGATCTCGGCGGCGACGTCCTCGATCGCGACCACCACGCCGGGCAGGTCGAACACGAATGCGCCTGCGCGCCGCGGCAGGAGGGCGGCAGCAAAGGCGTGCACGACGTCGTCCACGTGGACCAGTCCCGCGCGGCCGCTGAAAGGAATGTCGTAGGGTTGGTCGCGCGCAGCGGCGCGGCAGGCGAGGCTCGGTCCGCTGGAAAGGCCGCTTTCGCGACCGGCACCGTACACCACGAAGGGCCGCAGGCCCACGCTCGTGATGCCGTGATCAGCGAGATAGGCGCGGGCGATGCCTTCACCGGCCAGTTTCCAGGTGCCGTAGAGCGTGGCCGGTTCGGGATACGCTGCGCTGTGCGGACCGTACACGCCGGCGCTGCTGGCGTACACCACGTGCGGCACGCTGGCGCGTCGCGCAGCCTCGAACACGTTCAGCGTGCCGATCAGGTTGACCTGCGCGCCGCGCAAGGGCTCGGCCTGGCAGGCCGGCGTGAGCAGCGCGGCGAGGTGGACCACGTGGCTGCATCCGTCGAGCGCCGCCTGTACGTCCTCGCATCGGCCCACATCGCCCTGGCGCCAATCCGCCACGCCATCGCGGATCGCGTCCAGCAGCCCGGTTGCCGCGGTCGGCCCCTGGACGTCGAGGATGCGCACCGTGTGGCCGGCGGTGATCAGCTCGCGCGCGAGCGCGCAGCCGATGAAGCCGCCGCCGGTGATCAGGACTTTCATGCGGCCACGGCCTGCGCCTGCGGCGCGAGATAGAACGCCGCCATGCGCTCGCATACGGCGGCGAACATGCCGCCGCCGGTCAGCGTGCGACAGCCGAGGGCGCGCGCCCGCTCGATCAGGGGCGGTACGGCCGGTTGCGTCACCACGTCGCCGACGAAGATCGACGCCTGCAAGCCGGAGGCGTCCAGCGGCAAGGGGTCTTCGGCGCGCATGCCCATGGGGGTGGCGTTGATGACTAGGTCGAAACCGCGCGGATCGGTTGAGCCCACCGTGGGAATCACATCGCCGTAGGCCCGCAGTTTGGATGCCAGTGCCTCGCGCCGCGCGACGTCCGCCTCGTGCAGCGCCAGCGCGGCCACGCCGGCATCGACCAGCGCGTGGGCGATCGCTGATCCTGCGCCCCCGGCGCCCACCAGCAGCGCACGCTTGCCACCCGCGTCGAACCCTTGCGCCCGCAAGCCGGCAACGTAGCCCTCGCCGTCGCACATGTCGCCAAGCCAGCCGCCGCTCGCCTGGCGCCGCAGCACGTTGGCCGCGCCGATGGAGCGGGCGCGCGGCGTCAGTTCATCGGCCAGCTCGGCGGCAGCGAACTTGTGCGGTACCGTGGCGATGACCCCGTCGACATTGGGCAGGCGCGCGGCGACGGCCAGGAAGTCGCGCAGGTCGGCCGGCTTCACGTGGACCGGGACCACGATCGCGTCGTAGCCCCGTTCGCGCAGCGCGCGGGTCAGGCCGGCGGGGGCTTTCACCTGGGCAATGGGATCGCCCACGATGAAAAGGACGCGCGTGGCGCCGCTGTAGGTGTCGAGCATGCAGGAATCTCCAGAGGGACAAGCTGCGGGCGCCGCCCGCGGAATGGCACCAGTCTATTCAAAAGTGGAACGCTTTTCAACTTTCGAAATTGGTTCCATAATTCGCGAAAATTGAGGAGTCGTCCTTGACCGACCGCTTTCCCATCGCCGTGCTCGGCGCCGGTGCCATCGGCCGCATGCATGCCGAGCGGCTGCTGCGCCATCCCAGCACCGCCCTGGCCGCCATTGCCGATCCGACCCCGGCCGGTCGCGAGTTCGCCCAGGCCTGCGGCGTGCCCTGGTTCGCCGAACATGGCGAGTTGCTGGCCACGGTGCGTCCGGCCGCGGCCATCGTCGCCACGCCCAACGCCACGCACGCGGAGGTGGGCATCGCCTGCCTGCGCGCGGGCGTCGCGACGCTGGTGGAAAAGCCCATCGCCGACGACCCTGGCGCCGCCGCGCGCTTGTGCGCTGAAGCCGAAAACTGCGGCACGCCACTGCTGGTGGGGCATCAGCGCCGCCACAACATCGCCCTGCAGCGTGCCCGCGAACTCGTGCAGGGTGGCGCGATCGGCCGGCCAGTCACCGCCACGGTGATGGCCAACTGGCTCAAGCCCAATGCCTATTTCGACTTGGCCTGGCGGCGCAGCGCCGGCGGCGGGCCGGTGCTGATCAACCTGATCCACGACATCGACATGGTTCGCTTCCTGTTCGGCGAAGTGCAGGCGGTGCAGGCCATGCGCTCCAACGCCGTGCGCGGCTTCGAGGTGGAGGACTCGGCGGTGGCGCTGCTGAGAATGGACAGCGGCATGCTCGTCACGCTGGCGGTCAGCGACACCACCGTCTCGCCCTGGAACTGGGACCTGCAGGCCGGCGAGGCGGCGCACTATCCGCAGCAGCCCGAGGACGCCCATTTCATCAGCGGCACCGAAGGCGCGCTGACGCTGCCGCACCTGCGCCTGTGGCGCTACCGCGGCGCGCATGGCTGGCACGAGTCGCTGTCGCGCGAGGAGACGCCGCTGCACCGCTGCGACCCTTACGAACGACAGTTGCAACACCTGCGCGACGTCGCCGAGGGCAAGGTGCAACCGATCTGCAGCGGCGCCGATGGCCTGCGCACCCTGCAGGCTACGCTGGCGGTCCTGCAAGCCGCAACCAGCGGCCGCATCACCAATCCTGAGGAGATCGCATGTCCGGCGTGATGGAACGTACCCTGGCGCTGCTCGAGCGCCTGGCCACCGATGTGAGCGGCGTGCCGCTCGTGACGCTGGCCGATGAACTGAACATGCCGCGCAGCGCGGCGCACCGCCTGCTCACCGAGCTGGCCGAGTTCGGCTATGTGCGGCAGACCCGCGAACGCGGCGACTACGTGCTCACCACCAAGCTGGTGTCGCTGGGGCTCAACTACCTCAAGTACTCGGGTGTGGTGGACCTCACGCAGCCCATCCTCGATCGACTGGCCGAAGCCAGTGGCGAGCTGATCCGGCTGGGCATCGTCGACGTCGACCACATCACCTGGGTGTCGCTGTCGCAGGGCGCGCGCGCCGGCCTGCGCTACGACCCGGACCAGGGCACCGACGTGAAGCTGTCCTGCACCTCCTCGGGCCATGCCTGGCTGTCCACCTTGCCGGAGGACGACGCGGTGAGGCTGCTCACGCAGCAGGGCATCGGCAAGCCCGCTGACTTCGGTCCCAACGCGCCAACCTCGGTGGCCGCGGTGATGAAGGCGGTGAAGCAGGCGCGCAAGCAGGGCTATGCGATCACGCTGGAGACTTATGCCCACGGCCTGAACGCCATGTCCACGCCCATCATGCCGGCGGGCAAGGGGGCGGTGGGCGTGCTCGCGATGTCGGGCCCGGCCGTGCGGTTGACCGAGGACAAGCTGCGCCAGTGGGCGCCGGAACTGATGGCGGCCGCGGCCGCCATCGCGCGGGCGAGCGCGGCGTCGCCGCTGTTCGACCGCTACTACGCGCCCGCGGAAAGTGCGAATGAACGACGCCGAGCCTGATTGCGACCTGCTGGTCGTGGGCTCCGGCGGTGCCGGACTGTGCGCGGCGGTGACGGCGGCGCATCTCGGCCTGCGGGTGATCGTGATCGAGAAGGAATCGGTGCTGGGCGGCACCACCGCCTGGTCGGGTGGCTGGATGTGGATTCCGCGCAATCCGCTGGCGCAGGCCGCCGGCATCCGCGAACCGCTGGACGAACCGCGGCGCTACCTGCGCCACATCCTGGGCGCTCAGTACAACGCCGAGCGCATCGAGATGTTCCTTGCCCATGGACCGGAGATGGTGCGCTTTCATCAGGAGCACACTGCGCTGAGTTTCATCGACGGCAACGCCATTCCCGACATGCACGGCCAGGCGCCCGGCGCGCGCACCGGCGGACGCTCGGTCTGCGCCGCCCCCTTCGATGCGGCGGTGCTCGGGCCCGAACTGAAGCGTCTGCGGCCGCAGCGCGACATCTTGTCCTTCCTCGGCATGAGCATCGGAGGCGATCTGCGGCATTTCTTGCGGGCGGGGCGGGCGGTCGATTCGGCCTGGTACGTGGCGCGGCGCATCGCGCGGCACGGCTGGGAGTGCTTGCGGCATGGGCAGGGCACGACGCGGATGGCGGGCAATGCGCTGGTCGCGGCGCTGTTGAAGTCGGCGCTGGACCGCGGCGTGCGTGTGTTGACCTCACATGCGGCCATCGGACTGATGGTGGAGCAGGGGCGCATCGTCGGCGTGCGCGTGCGTACGCCCACAGGTGAGCGCGAACTGCGTGCCGCGCGTGGCGTGGTGCTGGCCGCTGGCGGCTTCCCGCACGATGCTGCGCGGCGTGAGGCTTTCTTTGCGCAGCCGCCGGGTGGCCTCGCGCATTGGTCGGCGGCGCCCGCTGCCAATACGGGGGATGGCTTGCGGCTGGCGGAGGACGCCGGTGCGCGGATCGACGGCGGGCTCGCCGATCCGGCGGCGTGGGCGCCGGTGTCGCTAGTGCCACGGGCCGATGGTTCGGTCGCTGCGTTTCCTCACCTCGCCGAGCGCGGCAAGCCGGGGCTGATCGCGGTCGATCGCGACGGTGCGCGCTTCGCCGATGAGGCCGGCGATTATCACAGCTTCATGCGCGGGCTGTTCGCGCGTTGCGCCGAGCGCCATGCCGGACAGCCGGTCGAAGCCTGGCTCGTGTGCGATCACCGCTTCCAGCGGCGATTCGGACTCGGCCATTCGAAACCTTGGCCCTTGCCACTGGGTTGGCATCTGCGCAGCGGCTACCTGCGACGCGGCCGCACGCTGCAGGAACTGGCCGCGGCCTGCGGCATCGACGCCCCGGGACTCATCGAGACCGTGCGCGCGTACAACCTGCACGCGCGCGAGGGCCTCGATCCGCCATACGGCCGCGGCGGCACGCCCTACGACCGCATGCAGGGCGATGCCGAGCACAGCGGTCCCAATCCCTGTGTCGCGCCGATGGAGCGGGGGCTGTTCTACGCCGTGCGCATCGTGCCCGGCAGCCTCGGCACGTTCGCCGGCCTCGCCACCGACGTGCATGGGTGCGTGCTCGACGCTCACAACCAAGCCATGCCGGGCCTCTATGCCGCCGGCAACGACATGGCCAGCATCATGGGCGGGCACTACCCGAGCGGCGGCATCACGCTGGGACCGGGCCTGACCTTCGGCTACATCCTCGCGCACCACGCGGCTGGGCAGGCGCTGTCGGTGCCGCAGGTGCATTCCTCCACGCCTGAGCTTCTCGCTGCATGAAACACCTCTACTCGCTCGCGCAACTGACCGCGCTGTCTTACGCCCCGCCTCGCCTGGTGCAACTGGCCGCCGACACCGGCTACGACGCGGCCGGCATCCGCCTGCTGCCCGCGGCGCCCGGCGGCGTCTGCTATCCGCTGATGGAGGATGCGGCGCTGCTGCGCGAGACCCGCGCGCGCATCGAAGGCACCGGCGTGCCGGTGCTGGACCTGGAGTTGATCCGCATCGGCGCCGGCTTCGACCCCGCGGCGTACCACGCCTTCATGGACGTAGGCGCACGCCTGGGGGCCAAGCACATCCTGGTCGCCGGCGATGAGGCGGACGAGGGCCGGATGACCGAGGGCTTCGCTCGTCTCTGCGATGCGGCGGCCGGCTTCGGCCTGACCTGCGATCTCGAATTCATGCCGTGGACCGCGGTGGCCAACCTGTCGCATGCCGTGCGCATCGTCGAAGGTGCGGGCCGCCGCAACGGTGGTGTGCTGGTCGATGCGATCCACTTCGGACGTTCCGCCAGCACGCTGGCCGAGGTCGAACGTTTGCCGCGCGAGTGGCTGCACTACGGACAGATCTGCGATGCGCTGGTGCCGGCGCCGACCACGAACGAGGGGCTGATCCACGACGCGCGCTGCGCCCGCCTGCTGCCCGGTGAAGGCGCTTTGCCCTTGCCCGACTTGTTCGCGCGCTTGCCCGCCGATTTGCCGGTGAGCGTGGAGATCCCGCACGATGTGCGCGCCCCGGCCATGGGCTACGAAGCCTGGGCTCGCGCCGCGCTGGCGCATGCCAGGCGCGTGTTGGAGCAGGCCTGATGAATTCCGTGCTGATCACGGGCGCCACCGGCGGCATCGGCCGCGGTATCGCGCTGGCCTTCGCACGTCACGCGCGGGAGAGCGGCACACACTTGAAGCTGGCCTTGGCGGCGTCGCGTGCTGGTGATGCGCTCGACAAGCTGGTGCATGAAGTTGAAGAGGCCGGTGCCGAGGCCCAAGGCTTCAGCGCCGACCTGACCGATCCGAACGCGTGTCGAGCACTGGTGGAAGAGTCGCAAGCCTTCTGTGGCGACCTGACCACGCTGGTATCGAACGCCGGTGCGTCCGGTCCGGGCCGCCTCGCCGACCTGAGCTCGGAACGCTGGGACCAGACCTTCGCCCTCAACTGCCGCGCGACTTTTCTGCTCGCGCAGGCGGCGCGTGCGGGGCTGGCGCGCACACGCGGCAGCATCGTCGCCATCGCCTCCATGTCCGGCCTTCATCCGCATCCAGGCTACGGCGCGTACTCGCCGGCCAAGGCTGCCCTGGTGATGCTTTGCCGCCAGCTCTCGCAGGAGTGGGCCGCCGAGGGCATTCGCGTGAACGCGGTTTGTCCGGGCATGGTGCGCACACCGCTCACCGAAGCGGTCTACCAGCATGCCGAGACCAAGGCGCGTCGCGAAGAACTGGTGCCGCTGGGGCGTATCGCCACCGAGGAGGACGTCGCCGGCGCCGTGCTGTACCTGGCCTCGGCGCAGGCCAGTTATGTCACGGGGCAGAGCCTCGTGGTGGACGGCGGGGTGTCCGACCACATGTTGTCGATGATTCCGGGTCGGCCGGGGAAGTAAGACCCAGCCGGTGCAGTGTTGCTGGCAAGGTTTGTCGTCCAGACGCTCCGTATGCTTACGAAGGGTAGTATTGGCCCCCGGCTTTTGCCTACGTGCTCTGGGACATGCGTCCACGCTATAGGGAGAGATTGGGATCTGACTTCCGTCGGAATTTGTTACAACCTCCTTCGCGCGCGCCACAATAGGGCCGACGAGGAGAACGTGCATGACAAGGGAGTCAAGTCAATCGACAGAGTCCGGTACGCCTGATAATCGTGCCGCTTTAGAGCCGCGACCCGCAGTTCGATTGCAGATAAGCACCGCGAAAAAACTGAACCTCGCGGCCTTTCAGAACGCGGTACCCGCGTTGCATGAACTGGTCATTGTCAATCAGACCTCATCGCCGATCAGTGAGTTGACCGTTCATTTGGCTTCCGAGCCGCCGTTTGTGAAGCCTCGCGTCTGGAGCGTGGAGTCGGTGGGCGCAGGCGAGAGCTATCACCTGCGTGATCTCGACGTGCACTTGGATGGAGCCCTCCTTTCGCGATTGACGGAAGCGGAATCGGCTTCGCTGTGCTTCGAGCTACGCAGTCGATCGCGATCGGACGACGTTCTCGCAAGACACGAGTCCACTGTGGAACTGCTAGCCCGCAATCAATGGGGCGGCATTGGACATCTGCCGGAAATGGTGGCGGCGTTTGTCCAGCCGAACGACCAGGCGATCGACCGTCTGCTCAAGAGCGCTGCGTTGGCATTGCAGACGACAGGAAAGTCTGGTTCGATCGACGGCTATTCCCATGGCCCGAAACGGGCATGGGAACTGGCATCGGGCATCTGGACAGCTGTGCTCCAGCGCAAACTCAACTACGCCCTCCCGCCTGCAAGTTTCGAACACACTGGCCAGAAGGTCCGCAGTCCTTCACAGGTGGTCGAAGGCGGCTTGGCCACATGCCTTGATCTTGCGCTGCTGTTTGCCGCGTGCATGGAGCAGGCGCACCTCAACCCCTTGCTAATCTTTACCCGTGGCCACGCGTTTGTCGGCGTTTGGCTGCGGGACGAAGAGTTTTCCACAGCTGTGGTGGATGACATCACAGCTGTGAGAAAGCGGTTGAAGTTGCAGGAGATGCTTGTCTTTGAAGCAACCCTCGCCGCCCAAGGCCAGGCCGTTGGGTTCAGCCAGGCCATTGCCAACGCAAACCGTCAGCTGTCAGAGGAGGAAGAAGACAAGTTCGAATTGGTCGTCGACGTGAAGCGCGCGCGCATGTCGCGCATCAAACCACTTGCCCAGGCGCACTCTGTCGCAGAGTCGATGCCAGTCGCAGAGGAGCCGGAACCAACGATCGGCATTGAAGACGCACCTGATCTACCGGACGAGGTCATCACTGACACGGCGACATCCGAGCTGGATCCCAAAGACAGGCTGGCTCGCTGGCAACGCAAACTACTCGATCTCTCTCTCAGAAACACGCTGTTGAATTTCAAACAGGGGAAGAAGGCTTTGCTGCTGGACGTGGCGGCGCCAGCGCTGGAAGACTCCCTGGCAGAAGGGCAAACGATCAAGCTCCTGCCCAGCCCCGTGCTGATGCAAGGCCAGGATCCTCGAAGCCTGCAGCTGCACGAAGCCAGAAGCCTCGAAGATTTTCGCAAGGCGCATGCGATAGATGGTCTAAAGCGCCGCGAAGTATTCATTCGGTTGGAAGAGCAAGAACTGGAAAGTCGCCTGGTCGAGCTGTATCGGGGTGCCCGAAACGCGATGCAAGAAGGTGGTTCCAACACGCTCTTCATCGCGCTCGGCTTTCTGGTCTGGACCCGTCCCGACAAGCCGGATTCCCGCGTCAAAGCGCCTTTGATCCTGCTGCCCATTACGCTGAACCGCAAGAGCGTTCGTTCGGGATTCACGCTGCAAGAGCATGAAGATGAGGCACTGTTCAATCCGACGCTGGTCGAGATGCTGCGGCAGGACTTCAAGTTGGAGTTGGGCATCCATGCTGGCGACCTTCCGCGTGATGAGTCCGGCCTGGACATCGCAGGCATCTGGAAACGTGTTCGCAGCGCCATCAAAGACATACGAGGCTGGGAAGTTAGCGAAGACGTCGTGTTATCGATGTTCTCCTTCGCCAAGTACCTGATGTGGAAGGACTTGGCCGATCGTGCCGACGACCTACGCAAGTCGCCAGTGGTGGCGCACCTGATCGACACGCCGCGAGAGCCCTATCCCTCCACTACGGCCTTCCCCGATGCGCGCAGATTGGACTCTGATTACGCGCCGCAGCAGGTATTCAGCCCGCTTCCCGCTGACTCATCCCAGCTGTCTGCCGTCATGGCTGCGGCCAAAGGCAAGGACTTCGTTTTGATTGGTCCGCCCGGTACGGGCAAGAGCCAGACCATCGCCAACCTGATTGCCCAGTGTCTGGCCGAGAACAAACGCGTGCTCTTCGTGGCCGAAAAGATCGCTGCATTGGATGTGGTCTTCCGTCGCCTGCGAGAAGTGGGACTCGGAGAGTTCTGCCTTGAACTGCATTCGAACAAGAGTAGAAAGCTCGACGTGTTGAGCCAGCTCCAGAAGTGTTGGGAATCCAAGGGCGAAGTGGACGCAGCGGCCTGGGAGGCCAAAGCTCACCAACTGGGTCAGGTGCGCGAACAACTGTCGACCTATGTCGAGCGTCTTCACAATCGCCACGGCAACGGCTGGACGATCTACAAGGCCATCGGTTGCGTAGTGGGGGGCGATGCGCTGCCAGCCCTGGGATTCAATTGGGGCTCTTCCCGTACACACGATGAAGCGGCCTTTGCCGCGCTGAGGGATTTTGCAAGCCGATTGCAGGCAAATGCTGCTGCCGTCGGTCCACGTCAGCTGGTGACGGGTCCGCTGGTGCCGGTGCACGTCACAGACTGGTCCGCCAAGTGGCAGCAGGGAATGCT
>Ga0207853_1000161_pt1 | contig 15643 bp, 13 predicted proteins | sample LuqExpMetagenom6_FD_187764 | JGI IMG/M metagenome (GOLD analysis project Ga0207853, IMG submission 187764) | Tropical forest soil microbial communities from Luquillo Experimental Forest, Puerto Rico - Sample 6 (SPAdes) | ecosystem: Environmental > Terrestrial > Soil > Tropical forest ...
ATCGTTAATAAAAATTTAGCATATCTTTTTTTATGTTAAATTTTACCTGTAACAGGTGCTGCATGGCTGTCGTCAGTTCGTGTTGTGAAATGTTTGGTTAATTCCAGGAACGAACGCAACCCCTTTTTATTTAGTTGTGGTTTTCTAAAAAAATTTTGAAAGGGGATGATGTCAAGTCTTCATGGCCTTTATGAACTGGGCTACATTCACGTGCTACAATGGTTGTTACAATAAGAAACGAAAACGTGAGTTGGAGTAAATCTTTTAAAGACATCCTTAGTTCAGATTGTTCTTTGAAACTAAGAGCATGAAGTAGGAATCGCTAGTAATCGCGAATCAGCATGTCGCGGTGAATATGTTAACGGACCTAGTACACACCGCCCGTCACGCCCTGGAAATTGGTTTTAATGAAAACTTGGTTAAGGTTATTTAGTGAGTTTTTATGGTTACATTTAATATGCAATTTGAAAAGTTGTTGGTAGTCTTGATTTTTTTTAAATTAAAATTAAGGACTGAGGTGAAGTCGTAACAAGGTAACCGTAGGGGAACCTGTGGTTGGATAAATTTTATATATTTTTTTTAACATTGAGAGAAGAAGTCCCTTTCGTCTAGTGGTTAAGGACAATGCTTTTTCAAGGCATAGACACGGGTTCAACCCCCGTAAGGGATAAATTAGATTTGTGTAATTTAATTTAACGCAGGTATGGTGGAACTGGTAGACACGATAGGCTAAGAACCTATTGAGATTTTTCTTGTAAAGGTTCGAGTCCTTTTATCTGCAGGATATTTTATATATATATATATATGTTTCGTTTAGAAACGCGCGCCCTATAATTTTTATTTTAATTTAATGTCAACATTTATTAATCGTTGGTTGTTTTCGACAAACCATAAAGATATTGGTATTTTATATTTAATTTTTGGTGCATTAGCTGGAGTTTTTGGAACAACATTATCAGTTTTGATGCGTTTGGAGTTGGCGATTCCTGGAAATCAATATTTTGCAGGAAATGGTCAGTTGTATAACGTTGTTATTACTGCTCATGCTTTTGTTATGATTTTCTTTATGCTTATGCCAGCATTGATCGGTGGTTTTGGTAATATCTTTGTACCTTTAATGATTGGTGCACCTGATATGGCTTTTCCTCGTTTAAACAATATTAGCTTTTGGTTGTTACCACCATCATTGTTATTATTGTTGAGTTCTAGTTTAGTTGAAGTTGGGGTTGGTACTGGTTGGACTGTGTATCCTCCTTTAGCTAGTCTTCAAAGTCACTCTGGAGCTTCAGTAGATCTTGCTATTTTTAGTTTGCATTTAGCTGGTGTTTCTTCTTTGTTGGGTGCTATTAATTTTATCACCACTGTTTTTAATATGCGCGCAAGTACAATGTCTTTCACAAGATTGCCATTGTTTGCTTGGGCTGTTTTAATTACAGCAGTTCTTTTGCTTTTGTCTTTACCTGTATTAGCAGCAGCTATTACCATGCTTTTGACAGATCGTAACTTGAATACAACTTTCTTTGATCCAGCAGGTGGAGGTGATCCTATTTTGTATCAGCATTTGTTTTGGTTCTTTGGTCATCCAGAGGTGTATATTTTGATTATTCCAGCTTTTGGTATTATTAGTCATATTACTTCTATGTTTGCTAAAAAGCCAGTATTTGGTTATTTGGGTATGGTTTATGCTATGCTTTCAATTGGTATTTTAGGATTTATTGTTTGGGCCCATCATATGTATACAGTAGGTATGGACGTTGATACACGTGCTTATTTCACTGCTGCAACAATGATTATCGCTGTTCCTACAGGAATTAAAATCTTTAGTTGGCTTGCAACTTTGTGGGGTGGTACTTTGATTATGAGAACACCTTTATTGTTTGCTGTTGGTTTCCTTTTCTTGTTTACAGTAGGAGGATTTACAGGTGTAGTTATTGCAAATTGTGGTTTGGATATTGCTTTACATGATACTTATTATGTTGTAGGTCATTTCCATTATGTGTTGTCTATGGGAGCTGTTTTTGGTATGTTTGCTGCTTTTTATTATTGGTTTAATATTTTTATGGGTACACCTTATATTGAAGAATTGGGTGTGTTACACTTTATTGTTACATTCTTAGGTGTTAATATTACTTTCTTCCCAATGCACTTTTTGGGTTTAGCAGGTATGCCTCGTCGTATTCCTGATTTCCCAGATGCTTTTACATTGTGGAATTATATTGCTTCTATTGGTTCAGTGCTTAGCTTCATTGGAATTTTTATTTTCTTCTATATGATTGTTGCAAGCGTTAATAGTAAAACATCAACATATAAATAAGTTGTTTTGTTTACTTAGATATAATTGAGTGTGTTTTATTTTTTAGTTTTATATGCTATTTAATTTTGAAAATTTATAATATGGTAAAGTTATTAGAGTTGTTGAATAATTATAATACAACTTTGTTCCAAGCAGGAAAATTCATTGGAGCTGGTTTAGCTACAATTGGATTGGTAGGAGCAGGTGTTGGAGTTGGAGTTGTTTTTGGTTCGTTTGTTAATGCTGTTTCTCATAATAATGCAATTAAAGATGATCTTTTTAAATATGCAATTTTGGGTTTTGCTTTAACAGAAGCTGTTGGATTGTTAGCTTTGATGATGGCTTTTTTGATTTATTTTGGTTAATTTTTAAGTTTTGAGTATTTATTTTTAGTAATTTTATAGTTTTTGGTTATTGAAACATATTAAAGATATTCGATGGATGCCTTGGCGTTAGTTTTTGGACGTATCAAAATACGAAAGATTATAGGGAGTTAATACTGTGATCTATAAGTTTCCATAAGTTTAGAGCAGAAATGCATTAACTTTAGTTGACCTAGGGAAGTGAAACATCTAAGTACCTGGAGGAAAGGAAATCAAAAGAGATTCTGTGAGTAGTGGTGAGCGAAAATGGAGAAGGTTTTATGTATATGTTTAAAATTTAAAATGATGTTGAGTGTCTTGACGTAGAGGGTGTTATTCCCGTATTTATTTTTACATATACATATTTAGAGTAGAACGAAACACGTGAAATTTTGTTTGAAGAATGGAGGACCACCTTCAAAACCTAAATATAGACTAACGACCGATAGTGAACAAGTACTGCGAAGGAAAGGTGAAAAGAACCCTAAGAAGGGAGTGAAATAGATCCTGAAATCGAATATTTATAAGCCGTTGGAGTATTTTGTATGACAACGTACCTTTTGCATAATGGGTCAGCGAGTTAATTTGTGTAGCAAGCTTAATTTATTAGAAGTAGGCGTAAATAGTTTGTAAATAGTTACATGGATTATACCCGAAACCAAGTGATCTACCCATGGTCAGGTTGAAGAAAAGTGATAAGCTTCTTTGGAGGACCGAACCCACGTCTGTTGCAAAAGACGGGGACGAACTGTGGGTAGGGGTGAAAGGCTAATCAAACTTGGAAATAGCTGGTTTTCTGCGAAATCTATTTAGGTAGAGTGTTGTTTTAAAGATTTATGGGGGTAAAGCACTGAGTAGTGTAGGGAGAGTATAATCTTACCGAATCTAAACAAACTCTGAATACCGTAAATTTCTGACGATAAACAAAAAGTGAGCGCAAAGGTTCATTTTTGAGAGGGAAACAGCCCAGAACACTAATTAAGGTCCCTAAAAATAGCTAAGTATATTCAAGAAAGATTGTAGTACAGATAATTAGGAGGTGGGCTTGGAAGCAGCCATCCTTTAAAGAAAGCGTAACAGCTCACTAATTGAATTGCAGTTTTTCATAAATGTCCGGGATTTAAGCTATTTACCGAAGTTGTGTCTTTACACCGTTTTGTGTGTAAGGGGTAGCAGAATGTTTTGTAAATTGTTGAAGTGGCTTTTTGAGAGGCCATTGAAGTATCAAAAGTAAGAATGCTGACATGAGTAGCGTAAAAAAATGTATTAAACATTTTCGCCGAAAGTTTAAGGGTTTCTACACAAGGTTATACCGTGTAGAGTAAGCCGGCCCCTAAGGTATAAAGTGATAACTTTAGCTGATGGGTATAATGATTAATATTTCTAGCTTATCTATTTTAACAGTGACAAATTCTTTTAAAGACATTGGTTTAATGACTTGCCTTTGTTCTTGTAAAGGGTTTCAAGAAATAACTAAAATAGAAAAACCGTACCCTAAACCGACACAGGTAAACTGGTTGAATATACTAAGGCGTTGAGCGAACTATGTTGAAGGAACTCGGCAAATTTGCTTCGTAACTTCGGGATAAGAAGTACCAAATATTTTGGTGTCACTAAAGAGGAGGTAGCGACTGTTTACTAAAAACACAGGACTCTGCAAAATCGTAAGATGATGTATAGGGTCTGACACCTGCCCAGCACCGGAAGGCGAATAGGAAAGGTTAACGCTTTGAATTGAACCCCCGGTAAACGGCAGTCGTAACCATAACGATTCTAAGGTAGCGAAATTCCTTGTCAGATAATTGCTGACCTGCACGAATGGTGTAACGACTCCCTCACTGTCTCCAGCATAGGCTCAGTGAAATTGGACTCTCCGTGAAGATACGGAGTACTAGCGGCTAGACGGAAAGACCCTATGCACCTTTACTACATCTTTACATTGTTTTTAATAGAGGGTTGTGAAGCATAGAAAGGAGTTTATTATGTTACGGGTGCTAGCTTGTAATTAGACAATAAGTGAGATACTTTCCAGTTTTTTATTAAAAACTTTATTAGATTGTTTATTCGATCAAGACAGTGTATGGTTGGTAGTTTGGCTGGGGCGGCCGCCTCCCAAAGAGTAACGGAGGCGTACAAAGGTAAAATCAGGGTTTTATAAAAAATTCCGTAGAATGCAATGGTATAATTTTGCTTGACTGTAAGACTTACAAGTCAAACAGGGACGCAAGTCGGTCATAGTGATCCGGTGGTACCGTGTGGAAGGGCCATCGCTAAACGGATAAAAGGTACGCTAGGGATAACAGGCTGATGACTCTCAAGAGCTCTTATCGACGGAGTCGTTTGGCACCTCGATGTCGGCTCATCATATCCTGGAGCAGTAATAGGTTCCAAGGGTTAGACTGTTCGTCTATTAAAATGGTACGTGAGCTGGGTTTAGAACGTCGTGAGACAGTTCGGTCCCTATCTACCGCTAGTGTTTTGAAAATTGAGAGGATCTGACCTTATTACGAAAGGACCAGGGAAGGTATGCCTCTAGTGTACCGGTTGTTATGTCAGTAGCAGCGCCGGGTAGCCACGCATATATAACATAACTGCTGAAAGCATATAAGCAGGAAGGTTGCCTTAAAAATAATTTTCTTCGATTCGTAATAGATTATTACGTTGATAGGTTAGGTGTGTAAGTTCAGTAATGAATTTAGCTAACTAATACTAATATTTTATTGTTTTAATATTTATAGAATTACTTTTATTTTTTGAATATGGTTTGTTTCTTAATGATTTTAAAAATTTATTAGATCCACCTGTTATTTTGTTAATCAAGCGTGAAATAATAAATTTTCTAATATAACTTTTTTAAAAAAGCGTTTTATTAGTCGTTATTAAGATACTTTATAATTATTGTTTTTTATTTTTATTCATAGGTTTATTATAATGATAACTTCTTTTTTGTTAATTTCTTTTTCAGTATTGGCTATTTTGGCTGCTATTATGGTTGTTTTATCTAAAAATACCGTACATTCAGTTTTCTTTTTGATTTTAGTTTTTTTTAGCGCTACGGCATTGTTAATCCTTTTACAAGTTGATTATTTAGCAATGGTATTATTAGTTGTATATGTAGGTGCTATTGCAGTTTTATTTTTGTTTGTTGTTATGCTTTTAAATTTGAAGATTTCTGAATTACAGGAAAATTTTTATAGATATTTACCTTTATCTGGGTTTTTATTTATTGTATTTTTATTAGAGGTTTTCGCTTTATTAAAAGCTGAATTTTCAGGATTCTCTTCAACAACACCCTCTTATTATTCATGGATTGATGTGCAGTTTGATTATACTTCAACGTTAAATAAGCTTTCAGTTCTAATTTATAATTATTATTTTTTTCTTTTCATTTTGTGTGGTTTGTTGTTGTTAGTAGCTATGGTAGGTGCGATTGTTCTTACTGTGTTTCAAAGTTTTTTTGTTAAGAAGCAGGATATTATTATACAATTACAACGTGATGTAAAGAAAACAGTAGTGGTTTTGTAGTTTTTTTTAATAATGTTTATTTTCTTAGATTTTGCTAAGCAAGCTCAAATAGGGTTCCAGGATCCAGCTACCCCTATTATGGAAGGAATTATTGATTTATATAATCATATTTTCTTTTTTTTAGCAGGTATTGCTTGTTTTGTTTTTTGGCTTTTAGGTCGTATTTTGTATGAGTTTTATTATGAGTTTAATTTTCCAAAAGATAAAGCTACTCTTGAAAACCGTAGAAATTTAATAGCTTTGCAAAAAGTTACACATGGTACTTTGTTGGAAATTGTGTGGACAATTGCACCAAGCGTTGTTTTGATGTTTGTTGCTGTACCTTCATTTGCTTTGTTGTATACAATGGATGAGGTTGTTGATCCTTCTGTAACTTTTAAAGTTATTGGGCATCAATGGTATTGGTCTTATGAATGTAATGATGAATTAACTTTGGGTGAAGATAAAGCAGTTCAATTCGATAGTTATATGGTTTCTGAAGATGATTTGACTAAAGGTCAATTACGTCTTTTAGAAGTTGATAATTCTTTGGTATTGCCAGTTAGAACACATGTTCGTTTATTGGTTACAGCTAGTGATGTATTACATGCTTGGGCTGTACCTTCTTTAGGTATTAAAATTGATGCTGTTCCAGGTCGTTTAAATCAAGTTTCATTGTTTTTAAAAAGACAAGGAGTTTTTTATGGTCAATGTAGTGAGATTTGTGGTGTAAATCATGGATTTATGCCTATTGTGGTAAAATCATATCCACTTAAAAAATATATTTCTTGGTTATATTCTTTTTAGTTTAATGGGTTTTGTGGGTGTATATTAAAGGTTAAATTATCTGTCTTCCAAACAGGAGATATGGGTTCAATTCCCATCACCCACTTTGTTTTATTTTAATGTGTTTCAATGAATTTTACAGTTTGTTTTTCCCGTCTTGGTCGGAAAGATAAGCCTTTTTACAGAGTTATTGTGAAGCCTTTAAGAAATCTTCCAACATTGTACACGTTGGATCGCTTAGGTTTTTATGATTTGTCAGTTGAGAGGAATGTGGGTTTTGTTTATCGACTTTTTGTGTTAAATGAAAAACGTTTTTTGTTTTGGTTATATCGAGGTGCAAGAACTTCCTCTAGTCTTAAAAAACTATTTTTAGACTTTAATGATGATATTGTAAATAATGAATAAGTTATCTTTTTTACAAAGTAATAAACAGTTATTGATAGCAAAGCCTGATCTTTTAGATGTCGCTTTTAATGTGCGCGTTGGGGATTTGGTTTCAATTTCTGTGATTAAATTGGAGGGCGAGCGTGAAAGTGTATCAACCTTCGTTGGTTTATGTATTGCCTTTAAACATAAAGGTTTGTTTTCTAGTTTAACTTTACAAAATAATTTAGGAGGTGTAGTAGTAGTTCAAAATTTTCAACTTTGTTCGCCATTAATTTTGGCAGTAAGTATTGTTAAAGTTAATAGTTTACTTTATTCATTTCGTAGATCTAAGATGTATTTGTTCAAAGATGATAAAAAATCATCATCAATTCGTTTCAAATTTGTATTCTCATTAAAGGCTTTTAATGTTAAAACAAATTATTATAAACAGTTTTTGAGTGAATTTTTGACAAGAGATCAAGGACGTTCATTTTATAGTTTATTCTAATTTTACCCATTCTTAGCTTAATCGGATAGAGCATTCGCCTTCTAAGCGAAAAGTTATAGGTTCGAGTCCTATAGAATGGATTTTATAATATTTTGTTATTATGGTAAATTTTTTAATAGTTTCGTTTTTATTATTTTTTATTGGTTTGTGGGGGGTTGTCGTAACTCGTAAAAATTTGATAGTAATTTTGTTATCTTTGGAAATGATTTTACTTTCTATAAATTTAAATTTTATTGTGTTTTCAGTATTTTTAGATGATTTAATGGGTCAATTGTTTTCGTTGTTCATTTTAACGGTAGCAGCAGCAGAATCTGCGGTTGGTTTGGCTATTTTGGTAGTTTATTATCGTTTGAAGGGGGTTATTTCAATAGATTTTATTAGTTTAATAAAAGGTTAGTTTTAGAAATGTATTTATTAGCTTTATTTTTGCCTTTATTAGGTTTTTTAGTTGTAGGAGGTTTTGGCTTTGCATTCGGTGTGTTTGGGGCCTCGTTTATTTCCTTAGGTTGTGTTTTTTTATCACTTGTTTTTTCTTTAGTTGCCTTTTATGAGGTTGGATTGAATCATAGTGTATGTTCAGTAAAATTAGGTTCTTGGTTTTCTTTAGGTTCTGGTAATATTGAATGGGGTTTTTTATTTGATACTTTAACTGTTACTATGATGGTAGTAGTTACATCGATTTCTTTTTTGGTTCACTTGTATTCTTTGAATTATATGTCATCAGATCCGCATTTAGTGCGTTTTTTATCTTATTTATCGTTGTTTACATTTTTTATGTTAATGTTAGTTACTGCTGATAATTATTTGCAATTGTTTTTTGGGTGGGAAGGTGTAGGGTTAGCTTCTTATTTATTGATTAATTTTTGGCATACAAGAATTCAAGCTAATAAGGCTGCTATAAAGGCTATGCTTGTTAATCGTGTAGGCGATTTTGGTTTATTGTTAGCTATAGTTTTAATTTATTATTATTTTAAAAGTCTTGATTTTGCTGTTGTATTTTCAGTAGCACCTTTTGTAAAGGATTTTAGTCTTGTGCTTTATGATTTCGAGTTTAATATAATTACATTTATTGGTATCTTTTTATTCATTGCTGCAGTTGGTAAGTCTGCACAATTAGGGTTGCATACTTGGTTACCAGATGCTATGGAAGGTCCTACACCGGTTTCTGCTTTAATTCATGCTGCTACTATGGTTACTGCAGGTATTTTTTTAATTTTACGTTCATCACCATTAATTGAGTACAGTTCTGCTGTGTTAATGTTGTTGACGATTATAGGTGGTTTAACTGCATTTTTTGCAGCTACTACAGCTTTGACTCAGTTTGATTTGAAGAAGGTTATTGCTTATTCAACTTGTAGTCAGTTGGGTTATATGATGTTTGCTTGTGGTTTGTCTAATTACTTTACTAGTTTATTTCATTTAGTTAATCATGCTTTTTTCAAAGCGTTGTTATTTTTGAGTGCTGGATCAATAATCCATGCTTTATCAGATGAACAAGATATGCGTCGTATGGGTGGTTTGGTAAAAATTTTGCCTTTTACTTATGCGGTTATGGTTATTGGTTCTTTAGCGTTGGCTGGGTTTCCATTTTTAGCTGGTTTTTATTCGAAGGATTTAGTATTGGAAGTTGCGTTTGCTACTTATTCATTAGATGGTTTATTTGTTTATTGGTTAGGTACTTTATCTGCATTCTTTACAGCTTTTTATTCTACACGTTTAATTTATTTGGCTTTTTATTCTAAAACTAATTCATCAAAAACAATTATGTCAGGCGCACATGATGCTCCTCTTGAGTTTTATATTCCTTTAACGTTGTTGTCAATTGCAAGTATTTTTATTGGATTCTTTTTGAAAGACATGATGGCTGGTTTTGGTACAGGGTTTTGGCAAGCATCTTTTTTTATTTTACCAGAACATTATGTATATGCTGAGGCTGAGTTTCTTTCAACTTTTTTGAAATTAGTTCCGGTTATTTTTAGTTTATCAGGTATGGTTTTTGCGTTTGTATTATATAAGACATTCTTATTTTCTCGTAAATTTTATTATATATTTTTAAAAAATAAGTTATTTCGAGATTTATATTTCTTTTCGTCAAAAAAGTGGTATTTTGATGTTGTTTATAATCAATATATTTTGAAGCCATATATGTTTTTTGGATATCATATTACGTTCAAGATTTTTGACCGTGGTATTTTTGAGATTTTAGGCCCAACTGGTATTGTGCGTATTTTTAAAGACTTAGCTGGAGGTGTTTCTAGATTTCAAACGGGGTTAATTTATCATTATATTTTTATAATGGTTGTTTCTTTTAGTTTATTTGTATTTGTTTTTATTTTTTTAAGAGGTTTTAATTTTGTTATCCCAGATGTAGTTTATGTTGCTTTGGGTGTTATTATTTTTTTCTCAGCACCTTTTTTAGCACGCGTAAGAAATTTCTTTCGCATTTCAGAATTTAATAAATAATGTCGTTTCGTATTGATGTTTTAAAGTTGCGTGTTACTAAAAAAACGAGGGGGTTTTTTAGTAGATTTTTTAAGAATAAACAGAATTTCAAGCATTTTTATGGCAATTTGAAAGAATCTTATTTGAAAAGATTATTTTTTAAGGCTGTTTTAATTGCAAAAAGAAGAGGTGTAGTAAACAGAAATATTTTAGGTGATATTTTTGTTTCATTTTTGGAACGCCGATTAGATGTTGTTTTATTTCGTTCTGGACTTGTTGATTCATTAAAATCTGCAAGACAGGTTATTTTGCATGGTCATGTTTGTGTAAATGGGTTGGTTGTATCGTCTTCTGGTTTTATTTTAAATAAGGGTGATGTTGTTAGTTTTAAGGATTTTGTTGGTTTAAATACATTAGTTTCTGAAAGCTTATCTCAACGCTTAGGTTTTTTCTCTGAATCAAAGAATAGGGAAAAAATGAAAAAGCTTGGTAATTTGTATCCAACTAATTTATTTGTTGATTTTGATTTGTTGACTATTGTTTTAGTTAAGAATTTTGTATCTGTTTCAAAGCTTGTTTTTCCGTTTCGTTTAAACATGTCTGATTTATTGATGTTTTACAAAATTTAGGTTATATGTAATATATTATGAGCCCACTTGGTGTAATTGGTAAACACGACAGACTTAAAATCTGTTTCTTTTTCTGAGAGTATAGGTTCAAGTCCTATAGTGGGCATTTTCTGGAGAGATGGCTGAGTGGTTAAAAGCGGTAGACTGTAAATCTATTGTACGTTGTGCTACGTAGGTTCGAATCCTATTCTCTCCATTTTAAATTTGGTAATATGCTTAATGATTCTTTTCCGGTTTTATTTGATTTAAAGAAGATTAATTTTTCTAAGTTAGTTTCTTTTGGCTTTTTCTTTGGGAAAAAAGGAAGCTCGGTAAATTCTTTGTTGCAAGGTTCGATTTTATTTTATAATGCGCGATCGAAAGTTCCTGTTTTTAATATAAATCTTGTTTTATTACATTTAAAACGTTCATTGTACTTTCTTTGTGGAGTTTCTCGTAATTTTGGATCTGTTTTGTTTGTAAGCTCGCACGTTTTGCGTTTTGAGCGTTTGTTACGTAAAGTAGCATTTTCATTGGGTCAGCATTTTGTGACGTTCCGTTGGATTGGTGGTTTTTTGACGAATTTTGTGCAGATAAGACGTTGGGTTAAACGTGTCTACAAGTTTGATAAAAAGACCATATTACGTTTTAAATATTTATTGACGTTAAAACGTTCTTTTGATGGTGTAAAATTAATGTCTCACTTTCCATCTGTACTTATTGCTTTTAATCCTTCTAAGAATTTTTGGGCTATTAAGGAAGCGGCATCGTTAACGATACCTACAGTAGGTTTGATTGCATCGAGTGATACTGTTTCTGGTATTACGTATCCGTTGTTAGTAAATAATTTTTTATTTAGTAATTTAAAGTTGTATTTGCTTTTGTTTAAGGAAAGTATTTTGTATGGTCGTTATTTATTTTACTTAGAGAATTTCAGTAAATAAGTAATTTATTTGTGCTTGTAGCTCAATTGGTTAGAGCGTTAGTTTGCGAAACTAAAGGTTAAAAGTTCGAATCTTTTCAAGCATATTTGAGTGTAGAGTGTCTTTTAAGTATAAGGTTTAGAAATGATTAATCTAACAATTAACAATGTTAAAGTTCAAGCCCCTGTAGGCTCGACTATTCTTCAAGCTTGTTCATTAATTGGGATCGAGGTACCACGTTTTTGTTATCATGAAAAATTATCGATAGCTGGAAATTGTCGTATGTGTCTTGTTGAAATTGGTAAGTCAGTAAAACCTGTAGCTGCTTGTGCGCTTCCGGTTGCTAATGATATGGTAGTTAATACGAATTCTTTAATGGTTAAAAAGGCCCGTGAAGGTGTATTAGAGTTTTTATTGGCAAATCACCCCTTGGATTGTCCTATTTGTGATCAAGGAGGAGAATGTGATTTACAGGATCAATCAATGGTGTTTGGTTGCGATCGTGGTCGCTTTTATGAGTATAAACGCGCTGTTGAAGATAAAAATTGTGGTCCTATAGTTAAAACTGTTATGACTCGTTGTATTCATTGTACACGTTGCGTACGTTTTTCAACAGAGGTTGGAGGAGTTTTTGATTTGGGAACAACTGGACGTGGTTCGCATACTGAAATTGGGGGTTATATTGAAAAGGTTTTAACTTCAGAATTGTCAGGTAATGTTATAGATTTATGTCCAGTAGGTGCTTTGACCTCTAAGCCATATGCTTTTACTTCGCGTTCTTGGGAGTTAAAGAGTGTAGAAACTTTAGATGTTTTTGATTTATTAGGTAGTAATTTGCGTGTCGATATTCGTGGAACTGAAATAATGCGCGTTTTACCAAAGTCTAATGAGTCTTTGAATGAGGAGTGGATTTCAGATAAGACGCGTTTTTTTTATGATGGTTTAAAAAGACAACGTTTGGTTTATCCTTCGATAAAATTCCCTTTAAGTGATACTAAGGACGTTTCTGCGCGTACTTTTTATATTAATTTAAGTTGGGATAGTGTATTGAAGATTTTTAGAGCAGTTTTGCCTTTATATTTTAATTCTAAGATTGTTAATGTTATTGGTAATCAATTGGATTATACAAATTCGTTTGCGTTAAAACATTTTGCAAATATTTTGGGTAAAAATGAGTTCATTACTTCACCTATGACTTTAGATGATAATTGTAATCTTGATTTTCGTTCAAATTTTACTCTTAATTTAGCAAATTTGTCACATTTTAAAAACTTTGGAGCGTTGGTTTTCGTTGGATTAAATTTACGATTAGAGTCTCCTGTTTTAAATTCTCGTATACGTTCTTTAGTGGTTCATCAAGGGCTTAAAGTGTATAGTATCGGTTCACCTTTTAATTTGACTTATAAAGCTTTGAACATTTCAAATAATATTAAAGTTTTAGTTGATATTTTGAATGGTAAACATGTTTTGTCGCAAGCATTTAAAGGTGAAAAGGTTATGTTTATCTTTGGTAATAGCTTTTTAGAAATATTTGGTTTCAAGTCTTATATTTTCTTTAAGACGTTAATTGAAAAGAAGTTTAAACTTTCTAATGTTGGTGTTTTCAACTCAAGTGTAGTTTTAAGTGATCTAGGTGTAGGTGTAAAACCATTAGTTGATTTAAGCGTTCAGAAAAAGTTGGTGTTGATAAGTAATGCTGATGATTACAAACTTAAATTAAACAAAGGTGAGGATTTCGTGATTTATACGGGTCATAATGGGGATAGAGGGGCTGCTATTGCTGATGTTATTTTACCTTCACCAGCTTTTACAGAGTTTGTCTCTTTTTATTCTAATGTTCAGGGTTTGATTCAAAGAACTAATAAAGTATTAACAACATTACCTTATATTAGATCTTCAGCTAACATTTTGCAGGCAGTAATTGCTTCAATGTTTAAAGACACAAATCATTTTATGAAAAGTCATTCGTTTTTTTATCAGCCTAAAAATCATTGGAATAGTGTATTATTAACAGTTGTTCCTTTCTTATATATGAAAGAATCTATGATTTCTACGATTTCAATTATAAATACGTTTGGACGTATTTCAATAAAAAATAGAATGATTAGTTCATTTATTAGTAATTTTTACAAGACAGATTCTATAAGTCGTTCTTCAACTATTTTATCCTTGTGTACTACTCAACTTTTATCGAAGAATTTGTGGAAGTCATTTTTGATAAAGTAAATTGGTGGGGTAGTACAGGATACTTTTTTCATGTAGAGATTTGGTAATAGGGGGAAGGTAAGGATGGGGGTAGTTTAGTGGAGAGAATAAAGTAAAGGTAGAGGTGTTACAGTACTCTATAACACTTTATAATAGGGAAAGTAATTTATTTATTAGTACCTTACTTAGATATAATCGAGTGTGTTTTATTTTTTAGTTTTATATGCTATTTAATTTCGTATTAGCAATGTTAAGTGTATTAAGAATATTCTTACAATTATCGGGTGTAGGCTCTGCCATATATATGGCATGTAATTTGGAGAAGTATAAAGTTGTAGGTTTATGGCATGTAACCAGCCTTGGCGATTATAGTTTATGGTTAATTTTTGTCCCTTTTGTTTTATTAGGGATTATGTTTTTATTTAAAGTTGTGAGTGAGTTGGTAAAAAGTTTAGTATTAAGCGTGTATACACTTTTAGCTGTTCGCGTGTTTTTTATCGAATTGACGGGTGGAGACAATGTATTAAGTCGATTCGGTTTAAATATTCAACGAGAATGGTCTTTATCTGAAAAGAGAGAATATGTAGTGCAGTATTTAGCGCAAAAAAAGCAAGAATATCCGCAAATATTTTCCAACAACTTAATAACTGACTTTGATGGCGAACTGTTGGCATTGAAATCTTCAACAATGTCGGGTTTAAAAACCGGGTGTAACGAGTTTTTTCAACTAAAATTAATTGAATACCAACAATTAGTTGAAAACACAAAATTGCTTGAAGCGGCACAATCTGCGAAGTCAAACTACGGTTCAAGTATGTTTTCATCAGCATTAAACGTTATATTGGATCATCCTTATATAATTGGGGGTGGTATAGCATTAATAGCTTTTGGTTTTATATTTTATTATTTAGGCAGCAGCCCGGATGTGGTTGGCAATTTAGGGATTGTCAAAACAAAAATGGGGGATGTTGATGAGCAAGCGCTTGCTCAAGTAAATTGGATTTCAACACTTCAATCAAAAGTTGCTACCGATTTAAACGCAGTAAAGCAAGCTGTGTTTCAAGACGTTGCAGTATTGGCTGAGCAAGTTAAGTTGCAACAGGAAGCTATTAAACATTTGACTAAAGACCAGGAAGATTTGCGCGGCTCAATAATTTTATTGAGCGATGCGTTCAATGGATTTGCTTTGTTTGCCAAGCAGTTTACAAAATTTGATGGCGTTAATTTGGGTTTATTTAAAAACTTAAGTAATTTAGACGAGGATATTTTGGTTCAAGGGCTTAGTGCTCTTACTGATATTGATATAAAGGTGTTGTCAAGTAATGTGGATTTATTATTAAAAAAAGTAGGGTTATTAGAGGTTATTGCGACTGGTCACAACGACGACATAGCGAAAACTGCAGGCTCGGTTAAAGCTTTGTACGGCTTCATGGGTTTTAAACAGAATTAAGGAAACAATGTACAATCGAGTATATACTTTACATGATGTAAAAAGAAAACTAAAGAACTTGGAATCTGATAATTTGTCTAGTAATGAACAACAAGCGTGTGAGAATCATTTTACCGATTTAAGTAAGGTAATTAAAAATGCAAACCAACGTCAGATAGATTTGCAGAAGTTGCAGTCAATTAATCAAGTGCAGAAT
>Ga0207853_1000162_pt1 | contig 15517 bp, 20 predicted proteins | sample LuqExpMetagenom6_FD_187764 | JGI IMG/M metagenome (GOLD analysis project Ga0207853, IMG submission 187764) | Tropical forest soil microbial communities from Luquillo Experimental Forest, Puerto Rico - Sample 6 (SPAdes) | ecosystem: Environmental > Terrestrial > Soil > Tropical forest ...
CCTGCACATCGCGCTGCTGCCGCACCCGGTTTTCCGGCCCGATGGTCACGACCTGTACTTCGATCTCGCCCTGACGCCGTGGGAAGCGGCACTGGGCGCGGAGGTCGAGGTCTCGACGCTGGATGGCGCGGTGCTGCTGACCGTGCCGCCCGGCACGCAATCAGGGCGCAAGATGCGATTGCGGGGGCGCGGCCTGGCCAACGGCCGAGGCGGGCACGGAGACGCCTACGCGGTCGTTCGTATCGACGTACCGGCCACGCTCAGCGCGCGCGAACGCGAGCTGTTCGAGCAACTGGCGAAGAGTTCGCACTTCAATCCGCGCACCCTTGCCAAGGAGAACTGAGGTGAAAGCACAAGCGCCCGAGTGGCATTGGCTGGATGCCCAGGAGACGATTCCAGCCCAAGATTTGTGCCGTGCGTGCCGGATTTCCAGCGCCGAATTGCTTGAACTGGTGGAGTACGGTGCGCTCCAGCCCGTGGCAGGCCATGCGGACCACGCGGACCATGCGTTCAGCGCCGAGTGGGTCGTACCCTTGCGGGAAGCGACGCGGCTGCGCCGGGCCTTCGATCTCGACCTGTTCACGGTGGGCCTGGTGCTGGACTATCTCAACCGTATCGAAGGTCTGGAGCGCGAACTGAGATCCTTGCGCGCGCACTTGCCCTCGCATCTGTCCTCGCCGGCACGCAGCACGCATGAAGGACCGGCGCCGTGGCGCGAGCCCCATGCGGGCGCAATGCCAGACGCGCCGACGACAGGAAGAAAGCCCCGCTAAGCCTCTTCGCGCGCAGTGCGGCCGCCGCGGCGCGCCTCCAGCGCCTCGTACACGGCCATGCCGACGAGCATGGCCAGGACGAACGCCAATGCTTTCTGGTTCCCGGTGCCCAGCGACACGAACGCCGGACCGGGACAGAACCCCGCCAGGCCCCAGCCCACGCCGAACACCAGGCTGCCGGCGATGAGGCGGGAATCGATGTCCCTGGACTGCGATAGATGCAGCGCACCGCCCAAAAACGCTGAGGTGCGCTTCTTCGCCGCTGCGAAAGCAAACAGGCCGACCAGGATCGCGCCGGCCATGACGAAGGCCAGTGAGGGATCCCATGTGCCAAAGACGTCCAGGAAGCCGATCACCTTGCCGGGGTCGGTCATGCCCGAGACGATCAAGCCCAGGCCGAACAGCAGCCCGACCAGGAATTCAGTGATTCGATGCTTGTTCATGATGCCTGTTTCAGCCCGGGAGATGCCGCACCGCGGCCACGGTGAGAACACCGGCGCCCATGAAGGTGAGGGTTGCGGCCAGCGATCGTGGGGATAGGCGCGAGAGCCCGCACACGCCGTGGCCGCTGGTGCAGCCGGCTGCATAGCGTGTGCCCAGTCCCACAAGGACGCCAGCAACGGCCAATGTGCCCCATCCCGCATCGATACGGGGCACGGTGGGCGACGCGACGAGCGCGTACACCAGTGGCGCGCAGACCAGGCCCAGCAGGAAGGTGATGCGCCATGGCGCGTCACGCTTTGGCCGCCGCAACAGCCCGCCCGCGATGCCGCTGATGCCCAGCACGCGGCCGTTGAGCAGGATGAAAGCCGCGACAGCAAGACCCAGCAGAACGCCGCCCGCCAGGGAAGCCCAGGGTGTGAAGTGAATCCAGTCGATGCTCATGACTTGCTTCGTGCGGTCTTGACTTTGGGCGGTGCGCAAAACTGCGCATGCAGCACCTCCATCACGGCCAGCGCCTGCGGGCTGTCGATGCTGTAGTAGATGTTCTTGCCTTCGCGCCGCGTCGCCACCAGGCCCTGTTCACGCAGCACCCCCAGCTGCTGCGACAAGGTCGGCTGCGAGATGCCGGAGGCCGCTTCGAGCTCGCCCACGCACTGCTCGCCTTCGGCCAGGTGGCACATGAGCAACAGCCGGTCCGGATTGGACAAAGCCTTGAGCAGGCGCGAAGCGCCGTCGGCGGCCATGCGCAACGCCGCAGGGTCAATTACGGTTGTGGTCATGGTGAAGTTTATTCAATAACAATCTATGACGACATAGACTGATCGCCGGCAGGGCCTTTCAGCCCGCGAGGGGGCTCAGGCCGCAGGCGAATAGCGCCCGGGCCGGTGATTGAAGGCCAGCACCAGGTTGAGCACGACCACCGCGACGATGGACGGCAACAGGCGCTCGAACTTGCCGAGGGCCAGCGCGCCACCGAGCAGGATGGTGGCATCGAGCGCCATCTGCACGCGCCCGGGGCTGGCGCCCCAGCGCCGCTGCACGTACAGCACCAGCACGTTCAACCCGCCGAGACTGGCCGTGTGGCGAAACAGCACGACGATGCCCACGCCCGCCAGCAGTCCGCCGAGCACGGCCGCGGCGAAGGGTGAGACGTGCGAGAACGTCATGGCGCGCGGCAGGATGTGCACGAACACCGCGGTCAAGGACACGCAGGTAATGGTCTTGATCGTGAATTCGCGCCCCATGCGCCAACAGGCAAGGGCGTAGAACGGCGCATTGGCCAGTACGAACGCGAGGGACAGTTCCAGGCCGGTGGAATAGTTCAGCAGCAAGGCCAGCCCGACGGTTCCGCCGGCGAGCAGGCCCCCTTCATTGAAGAGAACGATGCCGAAGGCGGCGAGCAGCGTGCCGGTGAGCAACGCCTGCAGATCGTCGTGAAGCTTGTGACGTCCCATGGCTCGCAAAGGGTACTGCGGCCATCGTCAGCGAACCATGATCCGGGTCAAGGCAACGCCAGGACTAGTGCCCCAGTTCACCCAGCCGTGCGAGCTTCTGTTTCCATTTTTGCGCGTCTTCAGCTTTCAGGTCGCCGACCATGCCAATCAGGGTTTCATTGACCGGTGCGATTCCGACGAAACCCAGAATGTTGCGTTCCAGCGATTTGACGCTGTGTGCGCGGAAGTACCAGCGGTAGACCAGCGCGGGCATGCCCATGGTGACCACCACGCGCGCCGAGCGGCCCTTGAGGCCCTTGGCATTGAAAGGCGAGCCGCCTTCCTTGTAGTGGAAGGCGAAGCCCGGGCGCGCCACCTGTTCGAGAAAAGCCTTGACCAGCGCCGGCATGTCCCCAAGCCACAGCGGAAAGAACAGGACCAGGTGCTCGGCCCAGCCGATGTCCTCCTGTGCCTGCCGCAGCGCGCTCGGCAATTCGCCCTTTTCCCATTCGACCTGGCTGCGAAGCAGTGGAAAGTCCAGTTTGGCGACGTGTGTGGTGCGCACCGCGTGCCCTGCCTGGCGCGCGGCATCGGTGTAGGCATCGGCCAGGGCATGCAGCAGGTGAGGTTGGTCACCGTCAGGGTGGCCTTGGATGACCAGGATGCGCTTGCTCATGCCGCCCTTTCTTCTTTTGTCAGCCGGTAGCGAGTCGCCGGACGGCATGCGCCAGCCCGGGGCCGATGGAGATCGCATTCGAGGCGTGCGCAACCGTCTCGCAGCTGAGCACGCGCGCAATGCCCGCCGCGTGCATCTGCTGTAGCGCGGGATCATCGAAAAGCGCGTGCACGCCGATGCACAGCGGAGCGGCCAGGCCGGCTTCGCGCAGTGCCAGCGTGGCGCCGATCAGCGTGTGGCCGGTGGAAATGATGTCATCGACCAGCACCGGCGTGCGCCCGGGCCAGGGGCCTTTGTCATTCAGCTCGACGCCGACGTCGCGATCGCCGCGGCGCGTTTTGGCCATCACCGTGTGCGGTGCTCCGGCCAGATGCGCAACATGCGCGGCCCATTGCTCGCTTTCGGCATCCGGCCCCACGATCAAAGGGGCGGGCACGTTGTCCCGTATCCATGCCGCAATCGCCGGGGCCGCCGGCACCACCTCGGTGGGGATGGTGTAGATATCGTTGAGGCTGCGCCAGCGGTGCAGGTGCGGATCGACCGTGACGAGAAAATCCACGCTGGACGACAGCACGAAGGCGTAGCTGCGCGAACTGATTGCCTCGCCCGGCTGAAAGCGCGCGTCCTGCCGCATGTAGGCGAGGTAGGGCGCGACCAGGCCGACCTTGACCGCGCCCAGTTCGCGCGCGGCATCGGCGGCGAAGATGAGGGGCAGGGTCTTGAGGTCGGGATGGTCCAGGCTGCCAGCGAGGATGACCGCTTCCCCGGCGACGTCGGTGTCGAGCCGGACGAGTGTTTCGCCATCGGGAAAGCTGCGCGTGAACAACGCGCTGCAGGGACAGTCCAGCTCGGCGGCAAGTGTGGCTGCGAAGCGGCTCGCGCCGGGCAAGGCGATGACTCGCATCAGGCGTCCTCCACGACGTGGATGGTGTCGGGCTGCGAGCGCGCGTACTCGGCTGCATAGGCCAGCGCGCCAGGCGACGCCGCGTGCAGCGTGAACAGCGGCTGGCCGCGCTCCACGAATTCGCCATGTTGCACGTGCAGGTCGATGCCGGCGCAAGGTGTCTTGGGCGCGCCGGCGAGCTTGGCCACGCGCGCCAGGCGCCGGTTGTCGATGGAAATCACCGAGCCGCTGCGCGGCGCCACGATGGGCAGCGTGTGCTCGGCCCGAGGCGGCTCGCGCATGCCGCCCTGCGCTTCGCAGATCTCCTGGAACTTGCGCCAGGCTCGGCCGTCATCCAGCGCGGCCGCGGCGAGCGCTGCCCCTTGTCCCTTGATCGCCGCCTCGCCGAACTCCAACAGATCGCCTGCGAGCTGGATGGCGCGGTGCGCCAGATCGGCCGGCGCTCCGGCTTCGTGCCGCAGCACGGCCAGCACGTCGCGCGCCTCCAGAGAGGGCCCGATGCCGCGTCCCACCGGGGCGCTGCCGTCGGTGTGCGCCACGCGCACGCGCAAGCCCAGCGCCTCGCCCACCTGGGTCAGCTGCTTCGACAAAAGACTCGCCGCCTGTGCGCTGCGCACCTTGGCCGTCGGGCCGATCGGCATGTCTATCAGCACATGGGTCGCGCCGGCGGCGGCCTTCTTGGACAGCACCGACGCCACCAGCTGGCCCTGGCTGTCCAGGTCGAGCGGGCGCTCGACGCGAATCAACACGTCGTCGGCCGGACTCAAGCGCACGGCTCCGCCCCACACGATGCAGCCCCCGGTGGCTTCCACGACCTTGCGGATCTGCGGCACGTCGAGCTCCACGGGCGCCAGCGTCTCCATGGTGTCGGCGGTGCCTGCAGGTGAGGTGATGGCACGCGAGGAGGTCTTGGGCATGCGCAGCCCGCAGGCGGCGATGATGGGCACGATGAGCATGGTCGTTCGATTGCCGGGCAGGCCACCGACGCTGTGCTTGTCCATCACGCGGCCTTCGCTCCAGCGCATGCGCTCGCCCGCATTCACCATCGCCCGGGTGAGCGCAATGGTCTCTTCCAGGTCCAGGCGATCACCCGCGCATGCGGTGACGAACGCGGCCAACTGCAAGTCGGAATAACGCCCGGCCGCCACGTCATGGATCACGGCGTCGAAGGCGGCGTCGGTAAGGCGCCGGCCATAGACCTTGGCGCGTACGTGCCCCAGCGACTCCAGCGGCGGCGGATGGCGCAACATCACGGCGTCGCCTTCCTTGGCCCGCAACAGCCGCCAGGCTGCTTCGGACACGCCCGCTTCGGATTCGTCCAGGAAGGCTTCGTCCACCACATTGAGCGTGGCGACGACGCGTGTCCCATTCAGGGCGAGCTCCACTCGCGACTGCGCCTCGAATCCTTCCGATTGGCACACGTGGCAGTCGCGCCGCATGTATAGCACCGGCTCCTGGTAACTGTCGATGCCCATGCGCTTGAGGCGCAGGGTGTTGGGGGCGAGCTGGGTTGCGGGTTCGGTCATCCGGTCAGCGCGCGATCAGCACCGGAATGCGCGCTTGGCTCACCAGCTTGGAGGCCACACTTCCGATCAGCAGTCCCTCCAGACCGCTGCGTCCGTGTGAGCCGGCGACGATCAGGTCGCAACCGTCGCGATCGGCGGTCTCCAGGATGGCCTTGACGACCGGGAGGTTCTCCACGAGTCGCAGCTCGACCGGCAGCGCCGGCTGCGGCTCACCGCACACCGCCAGGACTGCGGCGTGCGCTGCGGCCGCATGTTCGCGCGCGGCCGACAGGTAGGCGTGCAGGCCCATGGGATTGGTGTCGCCGATGCCCAGATAAGGGTAGGGGTCCACCGCGTACACCGCGGTGAGTTTGGCGCCTTGCAATCGCGCCAGCTTCACGGCGAGCTTGGCTGCAAGCTCGGAAGCGGAAGAGCCATCGGTGGCCAGAAGGATGTGCTTGAACATGGCTTGCTCGGTGGTTGTCACCAGATGATGCCATGGTGCCCCCATGCGCAGTGAAGGGCTTGACCCGAGTCAACAGTCCGCTGTCGAGCAGGTGCCGGGAGGGGTTAGAGCTCGAGGTCTTCGGCGATTTCCGTCAAACCGGCCTTGGCGCATCTGTCGTCCGCATCGCCGCCGGGCGCACCCGAGACGCCAATCGCGCCCACGATCGAGCCGGCGGCCTCGATGACGAGGCCGCCGCCCACCGCGACCACGCGCGGCAGATGACGGATCCCCGCCGAAGCTTCGCCGGCTTGCGTGCTGCGGTTCAGTGCCAGCGTGTCGATCTTGAAGGTCAGCGCCGAGTAGGCCTTGTTGGTCGCGGCCTCGGGTGTGTGCGGGCCGGCGTGGCGCTCGCGCAGCATCACCAGGGGGTGGCCCGCGCGATCGGTGACGGCCACGGCGACCTGAAAGCCGCCCTTGGAACAAGCGGCCAGAGCCGCTCGCGCCGCGCGCAGCGCCGCCTCAGGCGTGATCGTGCGTACCGCAAAGGTGGCCTGCTGGGCGTACGCCAACAGCGGAACGGCCAGCCAGAGCGCTGCGAACGTCTTCTTGAGTGTCATGCTGCGCCCTGATCGAACCCTGGATTGGGCAGGCCACCCGTAAGGCGCGGCATGTTGATGCGGCGGGCGGTCACTGTGCGCCTGGCGCGCAGCCAAGGTTCCACCAGCTCCCACACGGGCTTGAGGCCGGCGCTGCGCGCTTCCTCGGAGACCGGCGCCCAGCCGGCCACCTTGTAGGTCTTCGACGCCTCGATCGGTTTGCCGTTGAGCCGCATGTCCTCGATGCGCTTGCCCATGGGCGCCAGCGGATTGCAGGCGTATTCGAGCCCGCCCACGCGCACCATGTCACCGCCCTGCTGGTAGTAGGGGTCCGGATTGAACAGGTTGTCGCAGACGTCTTCCAGCACCGTCTTGATCGTCTCGCCCGTCATGTTCGTCACGGTGGCGTAGGAGTAGGTGGTGGCAGTCATGTCCATCAGCCATTCGCGCGTGATCGGCTGTCCAGACAGCAGCGAGGTGCCCCAGCGGAAGCCGGGCGAGAAGGCGATCTCCGCCCCTTGCACTTCCATCAGCGCGTCCAGCAGCAGCTGATCGCCGCTGCCGTTGAAGTTGCCGCGGCGGTATAGCGTGCCTTCGGTGACCGCCAGCGTTTCCGCCAGCTTGGCCTCGTAGGGCGCGCGGATCTTGCCGATGAGCGCATCCATCTCCTTGTCGGCCGGCAGCATGTTGGCAAACACCGGCAGCAAACGGTAGTGGAAATCGGCGACCTTGCCGTTCTTCACGTCGAAGTCCAGTACGCCGAGGAACTTGCTGTTGGAACCGGCGTTGGTGACGAGGGTCTTCCCGCCGCGGTTGGCAACGAGCGTGGGCACTGGCATGCCATCGTGGGTGTGCCCGCCCAGGATCGCGTCGATGCCGCTGACGCGGCTGGCCAGCTTGAGGTCCACGTCCATGCCGTTGTGGCTGAGGAGCACGACCACCTGCGCGCCCTTGCTGCGCACTTCGTCCACCAGTTTCTGGAGGTTGTCGTCCTGGATGCCGAAGGTCCAGTCGGCTACGAAATAGCGCGGGTTGGCGATCGGCGTGTACGGGAAGGACTGGCCGATGACCGCGCAAGGCACGCCGTTGATGGCGCGCATCACGTAAGGCTTGAACACCGGGTCGCCGAAGTCGGCGGTCTTGACGTTCTGCGCGACGAAGTCCACACGGCCGGCGAAGTCCTTGTCGACGATCTCCTTGACGCGCTCCATGCCCAGGGTGAATTCCCAGTGGCCGGTCATCGCGTCCACGCCCAGCAGCTTGGCCGCATCGACCATGTCCTGGCCGCGCGTCCACAAGGCCGTGGCCGAACCCTGCCAGGTGTCGCCGCCGTCGAGCAGCAGAGCGCCCGGGCGGCTAGCCTTCATGCGCTTGACCAGCGTCGAGAGATGGGCGAAGCCGCCGACCTTGCCATAGCGGCGGGCCGCCTGCTCGAAATCCAGGCTGGTGAGGGCATGGGCCTGTGCCGAGCCGGCGGGCACCTTGGCCGCCTTGAGCAACTGCTCGCCCACCAAGTGGGGCAGCTTGCCGTTCATCGCGCCGATGCCCAGGTTGACACTGGGCTCACGGAAATGAATCGGCTTCAGTTGCGCATGGCAATCGGTGATGTGCAGGAAGGACACATTGCCGAAGCGCGGTAGGTCATAGAGCGCCTCGCTGGCCGACTGCGCCTCGGCGTCGGACCAGCGTGCCAGTCCCATGCCGCCCACGCTGGCGGCGGCCAGCACCTGGAGAAATTCTCGCTTGCTCAGGTTCATTGATTGACGGGGGATTTCGGGTCGAGCAGCAGCGCCATCACGTGGCGGATCTGTTCTTCATTGATGATGCCCGCGTGACCAAAGCGCGGCATGTTGGAGCAGGCGTTGTAGGCACGCGAGTTCCAGAGCTTGCCCCAGGTGTATTCGACGATGGCGCGTGACTGCGGGCTGTCGGGATCGGTGACGCCGCGTAGCTTGCCGTATTGGTACAGGCTCGGCCCGATGGTGCCGAACGAGATTTCCTGGCGCGAGATCTGGTGGCAGTTGTAGCAGTTGCCGCCATTGGGCGTCTTGGCGTCGTCGGTCCAGGTGAGCCCGCGGCCGCTCTGTGCGATCTTCTCGCCTTCCTTCCAGTCCCCGAGGAAGCGGCCGGCCTGCGGCCACTTCACTGTTTTCAGGTTGGCTTCTTCGATCGCCTTGGCCTGTTCGGGTGCGAGCGGCGTGCCGCGAGCCTGGGCTTCGCTGCATTCGCGATTGGATTCGTCCTGGACCAGGCGGTCCACCTTGACCTCGCCTTGATCGCGGAAGGACGCCTGCGTGATGCTCTGGGTCAGGCGATCGAGTTCGGCCGTTTGCGGCAGGCTGCTGCAGCCCACGGCGGCCACGGCCACGACGACGGTCCCCAGGACATGACTTGCGCGAATTCTCATGAACGACTCCTCGTCAGCGCTTGATGGTGGGCACGGCAGAGACGGCGCCTTGGGCGTTCACGCCCAGGTAGGTGGACAAGGCCGTGAGTGCGTCGCTGCCAAAGATCGGGTAGGGGAAGCGCTGCTGGCGGTAGCAGTCGTTGAGCCGCTGCTGCATGCTCCACATCTGCCCGTTGGACACGCGGTAGGCCGGCCAGGCCGCGAAGCCCACGCCGTTGCCTGGATTTTTCGTGAGCACCGGCAGGTCCTGCAGCCGGATGCGCTTGCCCTCTTCGCCGTGGCAGGACGCGCACGAGAAGTCGTGCGGGCCGCCGCGCATGAAGAACAGGCGCTTGCCGACTTCATAGGCGACGCGCTCCTGCGTGTGGGATTGGGGCAGGTTGAACTTCATGCCCTTGGATTCGGCCGCGACCCAGGTGGCCAGCGCCGTCACGTTGTTCTGCTCGCCCTGGTTGAAGGGCGTCTGGGCGATGGCCTTGCCATCGAATCCCTGCAGCGTTTCCATGCAGGTCACCAGGCGCGATTCCAGGTCCTGCACCTTGCCGGTGTCCGCGAAGTAGCGTGGCAGCTCGACGAAGGCGCCCTTGACGACGCCTGGCCCCTTGCCGAGATCGCAACGTTCGACCGAGGCGTTTTTGGGTCCGCGTGCCTGTTTCCACAGCGCCTCGCCCTTGGCCTCGAACAGGTCGGCCGGATTGCCGTCGGCGAGCATGGCGCGGTATTCCTCGATGGACTCCGTGGCCGACTTCTGTGCCAGCGTAGCGCTGCCGGCACCCAAGCCCAGGGCAAGCAGCAGGATGGTTTTCCTCATGCGTTTGTCTCCACTTCTTAGACGGCGCGAACGAACCAGGCCGTGGGCCCGCTATACCGCATTCCGGGCTCAGGAAACCACAGCTTCGTCGGTGCGGCTGTCGCCCTTGTTGTCCTTCCAGCTGATGCCGATCTTGTCGCCGGCTTTGGCGCCTTTGATCGTGAACTGCAGGAAGGGGTTCTTCGAGACCGCGGGTCCCCATTCGGCGGTCATGACGGTCTTGCCGTTGTGGGTGGCGGTGACGTCGGTGATGTGCCATGCGGGAATGGTCTTGCCGGCGGCGTCCTTGCGCTGGCCGCTTTCCATTTCGTGGCTCATGAGAACGCGGACGACGGCGCTGCTGCCGGATGCTTGCGCGCGGATGCGCATCGGGTCTGCCATGGTGTGCTCCTGGTGATCTGTTTTTGATGCGCTGGGTTCAGCCGCCGCAGCCGCCGAGGGTTACCTTCACTTCCTTCTTCGCGAAGTAGGCCTTGCCGTCGGCGGTGATCGCCACGGCATACACGTCCGAGGACTGGCCCATCTTGGCGCGGGTCGAGAAATTCGCCTCGATGGCATCGGACACGTCGAATTTCGCGACCAGGATGCTGGGGTTTTTCTCGACCAGGATCAGCATGCTCTTGACGTTGGGCAGCGTGGTCGAGAGGGCGAAAGGAACGACCGCGCCGTTCTCGGCGATATCGGGTGCCGTGAGGCTGACATCCTTGCTCTCGGCGGGGGCGTTGGAGCCCAGGGCCTTCATCACTTCGGCGAGCGTGTGCGCTTCGAAGGCGGCCTTGGTGTAGGCGAAAGCGTGGCGCGGGAAGAGGCCGGTGGCCGCCAGCAAGCCGGCGACGGCGGCGCTGTGGCGGAGGATCTCGCGTCGGGTTTGCATGTGTTGCTCCTGTTCGATCGAAATGGTGTGTGTTGGTGTTGTCGGTCATCGCTGCGGCAACAGAGGGTTGCCGCTTTCGGATTTCAGTTCTTCGCCCCGGCCGCGAGCCAGTTCGCGATCTGGCTCGCGTCTGCATCGGCAAGGGGTTGTGGTGGCATCGGAATCGCGCCCCAGACGCCCGAACCGCCTGACTTGATCTTGGAGGCGATGTATTGCGCCTTGCCTGCGTGTTTACCCGCAATCTCCAGCCAGCTCGGGCCGATGACACGCCGGTCGATCGCATGGCAGGTGACGCAGTTGTTCTGCCGGGTGAGTGCCTGCGCGCTCGCGGCATCGACGCCGGAGGCGTTGGCGACTTGCGCGGCCGCGGCCGCGTCGGCCTGTTTGGCGGGCGTTGACGTGTCGGTGTTGATGCCGCGTTGCGGTCCCACCTTGCGGCTTTGGTCGGCGAGGTTGCCATGGGCGTTGCGAGCGAACGTCGGCAGCATCGATGTGACCTTGGCGTCCACCGGGCAATCCTTCATGCAGGCCGTGGCGAGCACGTCGGGCTTGGCCTGGCCCGCGATCCCCGGTCCGGGCCACAGCGCATGGTCGGTGGACACGCCGTTGCGGTTGGGCATGCGCTGCTGCACGTCGCGGATGTTCTTGTCCGACAGCGTGAAATCCGCCGGCACGATATCGGCCAGGCTGAGGAGGTACGCGGTCACCGCGTACACCTCTTCCACGCTGAGCGACTTGGGCTGGGTCCAGGGCATCGCGCGATTGATGTAGTCCCACAGGGTCGATACCGTGGAGACCTTCATCAAGGTGGTGCGCGCCGGGTAGTCCGTGCGCTTGAGCGTGGCCACCTGGCCGGTGGTGATGTCGTCCTTGGTCGTGCCGCCCACGAGCGGATTGAACACCTGGTTGGACTCGCCGAAGACGCCGTGGCAGCTCGCGCACTTGGCTTCCCACACGTCTTGGCCCTTGGCCGCGCTGCCCGAGCCAGCCGGCAGGCCCTTGAAATCGGGCCGGACATCGATGTCCCAGGCGGCGACTTCCTTGCTCGTCGCATTGCGCCCGATGCCGGGGAATCCCGCGGCCTTGTCCTGCGCCAGCGCGCTGGCGCTCACGAGCACCAGCACCGCCGCCGCAATCGCATCAACCCACCTGGACATTTTTCACCTCGCCACTTTCCTCGACAAGCCAGGACTGGATCGCGTTGTTGTGATAGATCGAGCGTGTGCCGCGGACCCCACGCAGTTGCCGGTAGTTCGGCTGCACATAACCGGTCTCGTCCATCGCGCGGCTCTGGATGATGGCGGGCTTGCCGTCCCAGACCCAGTCGATGGAAAAGCGCGTGAGGCTCTTACTCATGACGGGCGCTTCGAGTCGTGCGGTGCGCCAGTTGCGTCCGCCGTCGGCAGAGACGTCTACGCGCTGGATCTTGCCGCGGCCCGACCAGGCCAGCCCGCTGATGTTGTAGAAGCCCTTGTCCAGCAGGAGCTGGCCGCCCGAAGGCGTGGTTACCACGCTCTTGCATTCCTGGATGCTGCTGTACTGGCGGTGCTTTCCATCCGGCATCAAATCCACGTAGTGGACGGTCTCGTCCTTCGTGTTCCAGGGCTGGTCGCCCACCTCGACGCGGCGCAGGTATTTCACCCAGCTCACGCCCTGCACGCCGGGCACGACCAGACGCAGGGGATAGCCGTTCTCAGGACGCAGCATCTCGCCGTTCTGCCCGTAGGCCACCAGCACTTCGCCCGAGGTGACCAGGCTCATCGGGATGGTGCGCGTCATCGACGAGCCGTCGCCGCCCTCGGCCAGCACGAACTTGCCGTTTTTCAGATCCGCGCCGGCAAGCTCCAACAGCGTGATCAGCGGGACGCCGGTGAATTCGCTGCACGACAGCATGCCGTGCGTGTACTGCACGGTGGGCACCGCGACATTGCCCCATTCCATGCCGGAATTCGCGCCGCACTCGATGAAATGGAAGCGCGACACAGAGGGCAGTCGCATGATCTCGTCCATGGTGAACACCTTGGCGTTCTTCACCATGCCGTTGATCATGAAGCGATGCTTGGACGGGTCGATGTCCCACCAACCCTGGTGGTGGCGCTCGAAATGCAGGCCGCTGGGCGTGACGATGCCGAACAGGGACTGCAGGGGGGCGAAGGAGACCGAAGCTTGCGTGGTCTGCGTCAGGCCCGGGCTGCGCCGGCGCTGCACGTTGGATTCCCACTTCGACGGCTTGCCGTAGCCGTCGGTGGCCACCGGCTGGCCCAGGGCCGTCGCATGCTCGGGAAGATTCAAGATGTTGGGATCGCCATCGGCCGCCGGCGCCGCCGACTGGGCGCGTGCCATCGGCGCGGTCGCCAGGCCTGCGGCCGCGGCCGCGAATGCGCCGCGGATGAAGTCGCGACGGCCCTGCTTGGCCTCGGCGAAGACCGTCGCGATCCCTTGTCGGTCAACGAAATTCTCTGGCGCCTTGCGCAGTCGTCCGGGTTCCATGCTTGGGTCTTAGATTTGTATATTCGCAAGCAATAATATATGACATAAATCAAAATCGCGGGCTTGGGGTTTTCGCCAGTAGCCGATGTTCAGGTGAGTGAGAGTGATGCGCCGGGCCTGACGGGCGGCCGTAGGGCGACAGAAGCCCTGGTGGTCAGCCGGGCCGGATCATTCCATATAAGTCAAAGCTTAACGCGCTCGGCCGAGTCGCTGGCGGGCTCAGCGCCCACGCCGATGGCTGGCCATCTTCAGGGCCTGGGGCCGTCGCAGGTGAATCCGGACCGCGTCAGGGCTTGATGTAAGCGTGGTGGTCGCGGGACTGCAGCTGGCCGATACGCACGACACCCGATGGCACGAACTCCGCGTCCATGATGAACTGGTCCTTTTTCAGGTTGCGGTTGCGTAGGGTGATCTCGCAGACCTCGAACCGCACGCCGCGTGCCTTGAGGTCGCTGACCAGCGAGGCGTAGTCGATGTTGGGGTTCTTCTTGTCCTTGGCCCCCTCCATCAGGAAGTCGACGCCTTCCGCATGCGTGACGACAACAATCTTGGTTTCGGGCGCCACGTCCAGGTGGTTTCGAACGTTGCGCAGCGCCTTTGTGGCCTGGGCTTCGGCGTTGTCGACGTGGTAGACGACCTTCTCCTGTGCGCGGGCCGCGGTGGTCAGGAAGAATGCGACGCAGAGCACCGCCAGCATGCGCACCAAGGATGACATCGGCAATCCCTTCCCGGAATGGTTCTGTCGACAGAGGCCAATATATGCGCTGACGGGTTTCGGTCGACTTCGGACTGACCCGTAGACGGCGCCGGAGCCGAGCGCCGGACCACCCGATAACCCGCAAGGAGTATCGGTGATCACCCTTTGCGGTAGTAGACGCTCGGGGGGCTCTTCACCGCTAATACCGCCAGTGCGCGCCCGGCATTTTCGACCCGGCGTGTCACGCCTCATGAGCGGAGACGACATGCATTTCGACAAGGAATTCGACGCATCGGGGTTGAGCTGCCCGATGCCCATCGTCAAGACGAAGAAGGCGCTTTCCGCCATGGAAAGCGGCCAGGTGCTGCGCGTGGTCGCCACCGATCCCGGGTCGGTCTGCGACATGGCGGCGTTCGCGGAGGAGACCGGCAACCCGCTGCTCTCACAGTCCGAAGAAACCGGCAAGTTCGTGTTCTTCCTGCGCAAGGGTTGACGGCCTCCGGGCACGACTAATTCGGAGACACCGATGGCCACCAAGAAGATGGGAATCATCGCCAGCAAGGGCGCATTGGATATGGCATATCCGCCGCTGATCCTTGCGTCCACGGCCGCCTCGCTCGGCTGGGATGTGAAGGTGTTCTTCACCTTCTACGGACTGCAGCTGCTGCGCAAGGACCTCAGCGGCATTGCGATCAGCCCGCTGGCAAACCCGGCGATGCCGATGCCTGTACCGATGCCGGTGGTCGTTTCCGTGCTGCCCGGCATGGAAACGATGGCCACCGGCATGATGAAGTCGAAGATCAAGAAGAAGGGCGTCGCTTCCCTCGAGGAACTGCGCAGCACCTGCCTGGAGGCAGAGGTGGGACTTATCGCCTGCCAGATGACGGTCGACCTCTTCGACTTCGACAAGCAGGACTTCATCGACGGCATCGAGTACGGCGGCGCGGCCACCTTCCTGCGGTTTGCCGGCGAAGCCGACGTGTGCCTGTTCATCTGAGGCGCGCATCCAGATGGGCAACACGGCCAACCTGGGGCTGATCGTCACCATCGGGGGCTTTGCCTTGGCGTTCGTCTTCGGCCTGACGGCCGCGCGGACGAACTTCTGCACCATGGGAGCGATCTCCGACATCGTGAACATGGGCTCATGGGCTCGCATGCGCACCTGGATCCTGGCTGTGGCGGTGGCGCTCATCGGCACGGCCTGGCTGTCGTACAACGGGCAGGTCGACCTGGCCAGATCCCTGCCGCAACGCGCGGCCTTGCCGTGGCTCTCGCTGCTGGTCGGGGGCCTGCTGTTCGGGCTGGGCATGACGTTGGCCGGTGGCTGCGCCAACCGCAACCTGGTGCGCCTGGGCGGCGGCAGCATCCGTTCCCTGGTCGTGCTGACCTTCCTGGCAATCGCGTCCTACATGACGCTCAAGGGCCTGTTCGCGCAGTGGCGGGCGCAGTGGCTCGACCC
>Ga0207853_1000163_pt1 | contig 15490 bp, 17 predicted proteins | sample LuqExpMetagenom6_FD_187764 | JGI IMG/M metagenome (GOLD analysis project Ga0207853, IMG submission 187764) | Tropical forest soil microbial communities from Luquillo Experimental Forest, Puerto Rico - Sample 6 (SPAdes) | ecosystem: Environmental > Terrestrial > Soil > Tropical forest ...
GGGGGAGCCACTGCATGGCTCGCTGTGGCGCGCCGGCCTGCCCAGGACGATGCAGCCGCACTTGGAGGCCGCATGAGCGACGTCGCGACGCAGGCGCCGCGCCCGCTGCAAGGGCTGCGCGTCGTCGAGTTCACCCACATGGTGATGGGCCCCACCTGCGGCATGGTGCTGGCCGACCTGGGCGCCGAGGTGATCAAGGTCGAGCCGGTCGATGGCGATCGCACGCGCCACCTCCTGGGCGCCGGCGCGGGCTTCTTCCCCATGTTCAACCGGAACAAGAAGAGCATTGCGCTGGACCTGCGCAACCCGGAGGGCGCCGAGATCGCGCGCAAGCTGTGCGCCACCGCCGACGTGGTGGCCGAGAACTTCAAGCCGGGCACCATGGCCAAGTACGGGCTGGATTACGCGACGCTGTCGAAAGCCAACCCGAAAGTGATCTCGATCAGCCTCAAGGGGTTCCTGCCGGGACCCTACGAACACCGCACCGCGCTCGACGAGGTGGTGCAGATGATGGGGGGCTTGGCGTACATGACGGGCCGGCCCGGCGACCCGCTGCGGGCCGGCACCAGCGTCAACGACATCATGGGCGGCCTGTTCGGGGCCATCGGCGCCCTGGGCGCGCTGGTGCAGCGGGGCATCACCGGCCGCGGCATGGAGGTGCAAAGCGCGCTGTTCGAGAACAACGTCTTCCTGGTGGGTCAGCACATGCTGCAGTACGCCATCACCGGCCAGCCGGCGGCGCCCATGCCCGAGCGCATCTCGGCGTGGGGGGTCTACGACGTGTTCACGGTCGCCAACGGCGAGCAGATCTTCCTGGCTGCGGTGAGCGACGCGCAGTGGAACGCGTTCTGCAAGGCGCTGGGCTACGACGATCTGCTGGCTGACCCGCAGTACGCCACCAACAACGACCGCGTGCGCCTGCGCCCGCAGTTGTTGCCCGTGCTTCGCGAGCGCCTGACGCGCCGCACCGCCGCCGAGTTGGCGCAGGTCTTCGAGGCGAACGGGTTGCCGTTCGCGCCGATCCGCAAGCCGGAAGAACTGCTCGACGATCCCCACCTGCTGGCCACCGGCGGCCTGGTCGATGTGCGCCTCACCGATGGTCCCAGGGTCGGCGAGACCGCCAAGGCGACGCTGTTCCCGCTGACCATGGACGGCCAGCGCCTCGGCGTGCGCCTGCAGCCGCCGCGCATGGGAGAGCATGGCGCCGAGCTGCTGCGCGGCCTGGGCTATGCCGACGGCGACATCGCCGCATTGCAAGCCAGGCACGTGGTCGCCTGAGCGCCGCGACATCCATTCCAAGGAGACAAGCATGACCGAGCCTTCCAACCTCCTATCGCGCCGTGCCGTGCTGGCGACCGGCGCTGCCGCGGCCTGCGCGGGCGCGCTGCCGCTGGCCGCGTTCGCGCAGGCCGGCATTGTCAAGATCATCCTGCCCAATGCGACGGGCTCCGGCGTCGACGCGATCACGCGCGCGGCGCAGCCCGCGCTGGCGAAGGCGCTGAACGCCAGCGTCGTCATCGACAACCAGCCGGGCGCCGGGGGCCTCGTCGGTCTTCAGGCGCTTGCGCGCTCGGCCCCTGACGGCAACACGTTGTCGGTGGTGTCGAACAACGTCGTGATCTTCCCCAGCGTGCTGAAGTCCATGCCGGTCGACATGCCCGGTGACTTCACGGCGATCGCCGTCGTGGGCTCGACCCCGATGGTGCTGGTGGTCAATCCGTCCAAGGTGGCGGCCACCAACAGCCGCGACTTCATCGCGCAGCTCAAGGCCAATCCGGGCACCTATAACTTTGGCTCCGGCGGCAACGGCACCATCCTGCACCTGGCCAGCGAGATGTACCTGGACGAAGCGGGCGCCAAGGCGCGGCACATCCCGTACCGCGGCGTTGGACCCATGGTCACGGACCTGATGGGTGGGCAGATCGATTTCGCGGCTGTCGCACTGCCCAGCGTGCAGGGCCAGGTCAAGGCCGGCACGCTGCGCGCGCTGGGCATGTTCACCGCGCAGCGAACGCCGGCAGCGCCGGACATTCCGACGTTGGCCGAGCAGGGCCTGCTCAACTTCAACGTCGAGGCCTGGTTCGGCGTGATCGGCCCCAAGAAACTGCCCGCTGTGCAGGTGAAGAAGATCCACGAGGCCCTGGTCACGGCATTCGCCGACGCGGCCGTGAAAGACGCGATGGCCAAGCAGGGCAACACCATCGCGATCAGCTCCACCGAGCAGGCGCAGGCGACCTTCCGTTCCGAGCTGGCGCGCTACGCGGCGCTGGTGAGAAAGCTCGGCCTCGAGCCGCAGTGACGCGCAGATGCCGGCGTTGGCGCTTTCCGGGCGGGTGCTCTTCCTCTGCGAGGACCCGGCGCGTTTGCGCGCACAGCTGGCGGGCGCCGTGCTGGCGCGCACGCAGGCCGGCCCGCTGCGCGACGACGTTTCCACCGACGAGATCACGCCGGTGACCATCCTGTCGCATTACGACGAGGCGCTGGGCCGCTTCCCTTACACGGGCCTGCAAGCAGGCGGCGAACGGCCCATCGAAGCGGGCGCGGTGCGCGCCGGGGGCTTCAGCGTCACCGTGGCCGGCAAGCGCTACGGCAAGGGTTCGTCGCGCGAGCACAGCCCGACGGCCGAGAAGCTGGCCGGCATTCGGCTGGTGGTCGCCGAAAGCTTCGAACGCATCTACCGGCAGAACGCCGACAACATCGGGCTGTTCACGTCCACCGACCTCGGACTGGTCGAGCGCCTGCAGCGCGGCGAGGCGATCGACGTCGAGGAGCTGCTGGCGGACCGGGATCCGCTGGCTGCCGCCATCCTGCGCGCCGGCGGCCTGCTGCGCTTTGGGCGCCGGCACCTGGCCGGCGTGCAGCCCAGCCCGGTGCGCGAAGAGGCGCGGCCCCGCACGCTGTTCGAGAAGATCGTCGCCCGCCATGCCTTGCGCACGTCCGCCACGCCGGCCACGCCCGAGGTCGGGAAGGGCCTGTTCCTGCGCGCCGACTGCCGCTTCATCCACGAGTACTACACCGGCATGTGCGCGCACATGCTGCACGAGGCCTTCGGCCGGCCGCTGCAACTGGCCGACCCGGCCTCGATCGTCGTGTTCGAGGACCATGTCTCGTACATCGACGAGAGTCCGGCGCACCGGCGCGCCGGCCTGGTGCCCAACGTCGTGCGCATGCGCGAGGCGCAGCGCGAGTTCGCCGACGAGCACGGGTTGCTGCAGCACCGCACGCTGACGGAAGCTGAAGCCGCGGCCGACGATGGCAGCAACGTGGCGGGCATCTCGCACGCCATGGTCGCCGAGCGCTACGCGCTGCCCGGCCAGGTGGTGGTCGGTACCGACTCGCACACGCCGCACAGCGGCGCACTGGGCTGCGTCGCCTTCGGCGTCGGCACCACCGACATGGCGAATGCCTTCGTCACCGGCGCCGTGCGCGCCATGCTGCCGCCGACGCTGCGCGTGGAGCTGAGAGGTGAGCTGCCGGCCGGCATCGCGGCCAAGGACGTGGTGCTGCATCTGCTGGCCCTGCCGGAGATCCGCGGCGGCGCCGGTGTGGGCAAGGTCTTCGAGTTCGGCGGTCCGGTGGTGCGCGCGATGGGCATTGACGAACGCGCGACGCTGACCAACATGACCGCCGAGCTGGGCGGCTTCACCGGCATCGTCGAGCCGGACGCCGAGACTGTGCGCTTCCTGAAAGACCGTCGCGGGATCGACTTCGCCGTCGCGGACTGGATGCGGTCGGATCCGGAAGCCCCTTACGCCGACGTGCTGCGCGTCGACTGCTCGCGGCTGTCGCCGATGGTGGCAAGTCCCGGAGACCCGGGCAACGGTCTGCCGCTTGCCGAACTGGCGCAACGACCGCGCGTCGACATCGCCTACGGCGGCTCGTGCACGGCCGGCAAGCGCGAGGACTTCGACCAGTACCACGCCGTGCTGGCCTGGGCCGCGCAGCGCGGGGCGCGTGTCGCGCGGGGCGTGCAGCTGTACCTGCAGTTCGGCACGACGGCGGTGCGCGACTACTGCATTGCGCAAGGCTACCTGACGGTGTTCGAGGCCGTCGGCGCACGCATCCTGCAGCCGTCGTGCGGCGCCTGTGCGAACTGCGGGCCTGGCTCCTCAACCAACGCGGGGCAAGTGACCGTCAGCGCGATCAACCGAAACTTCCCCGGCCGCTCGGGACCGGGACAGGTGTGGCTTGCCAGTCCTGCAACCGTTGCTGCCAGCGCGATCGCGGGTCAGTTGGTCTCCTTCGATGAAATGCGGCGCAACCAGCCTTCGAAGGGCGTTTAGCGGATCACGCGGGTGAGCGCAACGCGATAAGCCGGGGGTGAACGAAAGCAGCTAACTTGCGGGTGGAACTGCATCCTGATTTCTTCCTGAATCAAGTTCACATCCGTACCCGTCGCATTGCTTGGAACAAGACCGGGCCTTATCGGCCAGCAAGCGGCGCGGGCGCAATACGGTTTGCGTGGAGCACGTGATGTCTTGCCCAGGGCGCTGGCGCCGGGCCTGACCTGTCGCGCAGATCAGAGGGGGCGCGGCTCGATTGGGAACGTGTCAAGAATTCGACACAGACCGCTCCTAAGCTGTGCCGACCTGAGGAGGAGAACTTTATGATTCGAACCATTTCGCGGCCGTCCATGCGGCTCGCATCGAGTGCCCTGGCGGCTTGCGCGCTGCTGGCGGGCTGCGGCGGCGGCGGCAACGACGGCCCAGCGCTGCTCTCCACCCTGGACGGCACTGCGCCCCTGGTCATTTCCCACCGCGGACTGCCTGGCCTCTATCCCGAGGAAACCCGGCTCGCCTACGAGGCTGCCGCCGATGCAGGCGGCGATTCGCTGGAGCTGGACGTGCACCTGACCAAGGACTGCATCCCGGTGGCCCGCCACAACCCCTGGCTCAGCGACAACACCAACATCGCTGACGTCGCCGCCAAATACCCCGAGGTCATGGCGCGCAAACGTACCGTGCCGGGCGTGCTGGTGCCGGTGAAGTACGACGTTGCCAAGTACGGCGGCCCGAAGGCCTATCTGAGCGACCTCACCGATCCTGCCAACCCGAAGTCGGTCCTGAAGTCCCTGGTGGTCGACGGCGAGGACCACACGGGCGATTGGTCCATCACCGACTTCACCCTGGCCGAACTGCGTCAGTTCGGCATCAACGGCACGACCTACGATGCCAAGGACGAGCGTCCCACCACCTACAACGGCCTGTTGCCTATCCTGACGCTTCAGGAAGTGATCGACATCGCCAAGGCCAAAGCCAAAACCACGGGCCGCGCCATCAGCGTCTATCCGGAAACGAAGAATCCGCTGTGGAACAACGCACAGGCCAAAGCCAATGGCTGCGGCGCTCCTGGAGCTTCCCATCCGTTTGAAGATGCCTTCCTCCAGGTCGTCAATGCCAACGGCATGAACACCAAGGACGCCGCCCTGTACGTGCAGAGCTTCGATCCGGACAGCCTCCAGTACATGCGCAACGTCGGACTGAAGGCCAAGGCCGTCCAGCTCATCGACGGCAACGACGTGGACTACAAGACCGGCAACATGATCTATGTCGGCGATGCCAACGATGTGTACACCTTCGTCGACGGCCGTCCCTACAGCTACACCGTGGCAGGCAACCCGGCCACCTTCGGCGACATGATCACGCCTTCGGGCCTGGCGCAGATCAAGCAGTACGCCGATGGCATCGGCCCCTGGAAGCCGCAGGTCATGCGCCTGTCCGGCCCCACGGGCAAACTCGCCGACGTGAACAGCGCCGTGCCGACCAGCCTGGTGGCCGACTCGCACAAGTCGGGGCTGTTCATTCACGTGTACACCTTCCGCAACGAAAAGAAGTACCTGGCCGGCCTGTTCAATGGCGACCCGGTGGCCGAATACTTGCCCTACTTCCGCGCTGGCGTTGACGGCGTCTTTACCGACTTCACGGGCACAGCCATCCTCGCGCGCCAGCAGTACCTGAAGGAAGCCGGCCGCTGACACCGGCGTCAGGACGGCAACAGATGCCTTGCAGCTCACGCTGCAGGGCATCGGTCGCTTTGGCGCGCTTGCTCCGCGGCGGTCTTGGGGCACGCATGGCCGCTGCCGGCCGCAGCGGGACAACGCTTCAGGAAACGGCCGCGAAGCGTGGCTGACGGACACCGTCTGACTCGATGGTCTCGAAGAACATGGCATGAGGTCGTACCCACAGGCCCTGCTCGCCGTACAGCGCTCGATACAGCACCATGGGCTCGAGCGTCTCGCTGTGCCGAACGACGCCCAGCACTTCGTACTCCCCGCCCTTGTAGTGTCGATAACGTCCGGTCGCGGTGGGCGGCAGAGGGGGGAGATCATTCATCCTGGGCAATGTAGCAGCGCGCACTCAAGGCCCGCCTTCGACGATGTGGCGCCCGATCGAGCCGATTGATGCGCGACCGTGCGAGTAGCCGATGCAGCAAGTCGGGCTGACGTTGGGGACCTGCGGCCCATTGCGGGCGGCAAAGACCCGCCGATCCTTGCCAGATTGAGCGGCTGCGCGGCAGTGCCCTCCTATAATCGCCGCCGTGGAACCCAGGCCCCTAACGCGCATCGCACCGACCGCTTTCGACGGTCGTGCCGCGCAGTCGTGCGCGGCACGAGCGGGCCATCGACCGCTCGCACATCCCTGAGCCCGGCGGTCGCTCCCATCCACTTCACCCTTCAGCGCTAACACTCCTCCGCCGGGCAGCAGCCTTGCGCGTTGAACAGCGTTCGCCTTCGCGGCGGGCGCACGGAGTGCTTGCATGTCCCATTTGCTTCCTATGGAAAGCCAGGGCGCGCTCGATGGCGCGGCCATGGATTTCACCACTGCCTTCATCCGCGCCAAGAGCCCTTGCGCGGGTGGCTTCCGTTGGTACCTGCGTCACCACGCTGACGGTGGCGCCTACCAGCAGGTGCTCGATTCATTGGTCGAAGCCGGACGGGTGGACGATGCCTGCTGGCTGCTCGACCAGCTCGGTCCGACCACGACCCTGCTGAAGGTGGACGAACTCGTCGGCGATGCCGTCGTGTTCGCGGGCGCCATCGAAGTGCGACGCGGCATCGACGTGGGCACGCTCGTGAGGGCGGGGCGATCCATTCGCAGCGGCGGCAGCGTGGTCGCAGGTTCCTCGATCGTGGTCGGGGGCGATCTGCACGCGCGCGGTGTCGTGCGATCGGGTGGACCCGTCCATGTCTCGGGCGATGTGTGGGCCGACGCGGGCGTGCAGGCGCGCGGGCGCTTCCATTGCGCCGGCCGCCTGAAAGCCGACGCCATGGTGTCGGCCGGCAGTGGCCTGTGCGCGAGGGGGGATGTCTCGCTGCGCGACGACCTCCTCGTGGAAGGCGGCGCGGAATGTGGCAAGGCGCTGCGGGTCGCCGGCAGGATCGCCATCGGCGGCGACCTGCGCGTTGGGCAGGGCATTCAGTGCGGCCAGGACGTGGCGGCGGGTGGTCACCTGGAGGCCGGGCTCGGCATCCGCGCTTCGGGCGACATCAGCGCGGCGGGCGCCATCCGGGCCGGCGAGAGCATTCGAACCCAGGGCGAGCTGCGCGCCGGCGCGGGCTACGGCATCTATGCCGGCCTGAGCGTCCCGCTCGACGCCTGGGATAGCTGCGCGTTCGTCGCGGCCGCGTCGCGACCGGACCACCTGCTCAGCGGACACTGGTGCGAGGAGTCGCACGCATCAGGATGTGACGCGTTGCTGGAGCCATGACATGCGCATCGATGTCGAATTGGCCACGCACAGTGTCGAAGCCGAACTGGAGCGGGTGGTGGCGCGGCTGCATGCCGCCGGACGCCCATTGCGAGGGCTGGCGACCTTGGACCTGCGCCTGGCGAACTTCGTCGTCCGCCACCGCGAGGCTGACGGCGAGCACTATGTGTATGTCGAGGACGCTGCCACCGGACGGCTGGCGGGTTACACGGTGTTCAACCGGCTCATCGAACTCGACCGGCGAGCGGACCGCGTCCTGCGCAGTCCCCATTCGAAGTACGGGCGCCTGTACCAGCGTCGTGGCCTTGCCAGCGCCGTGTACCGGTGGGCGCTGGGGCAGGGGATAAGCCTGCTGTCCGGACCTCGCCAGTCAACCGGCGCCAACGCGCTCTGGCATTCGCTCTCGAGGGGTCACCCGCTCGAGTACGTGTCCCTGAAGGACAAAGTGCTGAGCCGCCTCGGGCCCGACCCTGGTTCGGACCGGCTGGAGGATTTCCACACGCGGATGATGCTGCTGGGCGCCGGATGGACATTCAGCAGCATCGTGGCTGGAAGGCCGAGTCATTCGGATTGCCCGCAGGCTCGGCGGATCACGTCAGGCGTTCCACAGTCGCCCGAAGCGACAGAAACATAGGATGACAAAGATGCAAACCAAACCGAAGGTGATTGTTTCGTCGGTCGACGCAGATCGGCTGGAGCGGCTGATGGAGTCGCTGTCGCGTAGCGCGTTTCCTGGCAAGGAAGCCCTGGAGGCTGAGCTGGCCCGCGCGGAAGTCGTCGAGCCCAGGGAGGTCCCGCCCACGGTGGTCACGATGAATTCCACCGTGAAGTTTGAGATCGAATCCTCGCTGGAGGAGTTCTGTCTCACGCTCGTGTATCCGAAGGATGTGGATGCCTCGGGCGAGAAGATCTCGATCCTTGCGCCAGTGGGCAGTGCGCTGCTCGGGCTTTCTCAAGGAGACGAGATCGAATGGCCCAAGCCGGGCGGCGGGGCGTTGCGGGTCCGTATCAAGGAAGTGATCTATCAACCCGAACGTTCTGGCGAGTACCACCGGTGAGCGTTTCGGTGACGCAGGAGAGCGGCGACGTGGCACTCAGTCCTTCAACCACCGCGCCTTGATGCTGCGGCCCTTGATGCGTCCCTCGTTCAAGCGCGCCACCACCTCGTTGGCGATGCCGCGCTCCACCGCGACATAGGTGGAGAACTCGTTGATGTCGATCTTGCCTACCTGCTCGCGGGTGTAGCCCAGGTCGGCCGTCAGCGCACCCAACACATCGCCTGGGCGAATCTTCTCCTTGCGTCCGGCCTGCAGGTGGATGGTCGCCATCGCCGGCAGCAGGTGGCCGCTGCCCGTCGTCGTGAGCTCGGCCAGGTCGTGCCAGACGGATTCCCGCCCCTGCAACTGCTCGATGCGGCCGACCGCGCCCATCTCGTCGAGGCTGGCGAGGTTGAGCGCCAGGCCGGTCTCCCCGGCACGGCCGGTGCGCCCGATCCGGTGCACGTGCACTTCCGCATCGGCAGGCATGTCCACGTTGATGACGGCGGCGAGGCCGGCGACGTCCAGGCCCCGCGCGGCCACGTCGGTGGCGACCAGCACCGAGCAGCTGCCGTTGGCGAAGCGCACCAGCACCTGGTCGCGGTCGCGCTGTTCCAGCTCGCCGTGCAGCGTGAGCGCACTGTAGCCCTGCGCCTGCAGCAGTTCCACCAGCTCGCGGCAACGCGCCCGGGTGTTGCAGAAGGCGAGCGTGCTGGCCGGGCGGAAGTGATCCAGCAGGCGCGCTACCGTCGTCAAACGCTGCGATTCGGTCACCTCGTACCAGCGCTGCTCGATCTGCTCGCCGCCGTGCTGTGCTTCGACCTTCACCATGATGGGTTCGCGCATGAACTGCGCCGCGAGCTTGGCGATGCCTTCGGGATACGTTGCCGAGAACAGCAGGGTCTGCCGCTGCGCCGGGCACTGTCGCGCCACCTTGGCGATGTCGTCGACGAAGCCCATGTCGAGCATGCGGTCCGCTTCGTCGAGCACCAGGGTGTTGAGGGCGTCGAGCTGCAGGTTGCCTCGATCCAGGTGATCCAGCACGCGACCGGGCGTGCCGACCACGATATGCGCACCGTGCCCCAGGCTGGTGGTCTGGCCGCGCAGCGGCACGCCGCCGGCGAGCGTGATGACCTTGATGTTTTCCTCGGCGCGGGCGAGGCGGCGGATCTCGGTGGTGACCTGGTCCGCCAGCTCACGCGTCGGGCACAGCACCAGCGTCTGCACGGCGAAGCGGCGCGCGTTGAGGTTCGCCAGCAGGGCCAGGGCGAAGGCCGCCGTCTTGCCGCTGCCGGTCTTGGCCTGCGCGATCAGGTCCTTGCCCAGGAGAGCGCTTGGCAGGCTGGCGGCCTGGATCGCCGTCATCTCGAGATAGCCGAGCCGGCGCAGATTGTCCAGCGTGGCGGGAGGCAGGGGAAGCGTATCGAAACTTGTCTGTGTTGCTTGCGACATGGTGCGATCATTCCACAGCGCCAAGAGACCAAGGCGGCAAGAGGCCTCTGGCGGACAATTGCGCCCTTCACCGTCTACCTGCGAAGCACCTTGTGAGTTACTTCCCCGCCTGGCCAGGCAAGATCATGGCACCGACGCTGCATCGATCGCCATGAGCGCTACGAGCTTTGCATCCCTTGGGTTGTCCGCGCCGCTGCTGCACGCTTGCGCCGAGGCCGGCTATACCGTTCCCACCGCGATCCAGGTCGAGGCCATCCCGCCCCTGCTGCGTGGTCGGGATCTGCTCGGCCTGGCGCCGACCGGCACCGGCAAGACCGCCGCGTTCGCGTTGCCCCTGTTGCAACGGGTCATCGCCGGCCGGCAGGACGGGTACCGGCGTCTGGTGCGTGTGCTCGTGCTGGCACCGACCCGCGAACTGGCGGTACAGGTGGGCGAGTCGTTCCGCCGACTCGCCGGGTCCAGCCCCCGTCCGCTCAAGATCGCGGTGCTTTTTGGCGGGGTGTCGGTCAACCCGCAGATGATGGCGCTGCGCGGCGGCGCGGACATCGTGGTGGCCACGCCGGGCCGGCTGCTGGACCTGCTGGAGCGCAATGCGGTGCGGCTGGACACTGTCGAAGCACTGGTGCTCGACGAGGCCGACCGCTTGCTGGACCTGGGCTTTTCCGCCGAACGCGAACGGGTGCTGGCCGCGCTGCCGGCGCGCCGGCAGAACCTGCTGTTCTCGGCCACATTTCCCGCACAGGTGCAGGCGCTGGCCGATGGCTTGCTGCGCGACGCCGTGCGCATCGAGGCCGCCGCCGAGTCACGCCTCGAACCCGCAATCGTCCAGCGGGTGATCGCGACGGACGCGCCGCGACGGACCGAACTGCTGCGTCATCTCGTGAAGCAGGAGGGCTGGCGGCGCGTGCTGGTGTTCGTTGCCACCCGCTACGCCACCGAACATGTCGCGCGCAAGCTGAGCGACCGCGGCATCCGCGCCGCACCGCTGCACGGGGACATGAGCCAGTCGCACCGCACCGGGGTGCTGGAGGACTTCAAGAGCGGCGGCTGCGATGTGCTGGTGACGACCGACCTTGCGGCGCGCGGCATCGACATCCCGAGGCTGCAGGTGGTGGTCAACTACGACCTGCCGCGCTCGGCCGACGACTACGTGCATCGGATCGGCCGCACCGGCCGGGCGGGCGCGAGCGGACTCGCGGTAAGTTTCACGAGCGCCGCCACCGAGGCGCATTTCCGGCTGATCGAGAAGCGCAACCAGCTGCTCTTGCCGCGTGAGCAGGTGGCGGGCTTCGAGCCGGTGGAGGCGGCACCGCCGCCGCCAGAGGCCGCGGCCGGGACCGGCGGCATCAAGGGAAAGCGACCGAGCAAGAAGGACAAGTTGCGGGCGGCGGCCGCCCTGGCGGCGCAGCGCGCAACGAAGGAGTAGACGTCGCTCTGGCGAGGGCGGAACCCAGTGTGCCGGCGTTTGATTCGTGACGTCGCAAACTTCGTGAGGGATCGGCGTCGAGAACCTGGCTCGCGTATTGGCATACTCAGCCATTCGTCAGCCAGGGCCTGCGTTGAATTCCTTTGCCGTCATCGACTTTGAAACAACCGGTTTGTCGCCCTCGCAGGGTGACCGCGCGACCGAGGTCGCCATCGTGGTGCTGGAGGGAACGCAGGTGGTTGACCGCTTCCAGTCGTTGATGAACGCCGGCGTGCACATCTCCCCGTTCATCGAGGCCTACACCGGCATCAGCAACGAAATGATCCGCACGGCGCCGCCGGCCGCCGAGGTCATGTCCGAGGCGGCGCGTTTCGTGGGCGACAGGCCCATGGTGGCGCACAACGCTTCCTTCGACCAGCGCTTCTGGGCAGCGGAAATGGCCAGGCTGGGCGGGCCCGCCCACGCGGAGCCGCCGATGGCCTGCACCTTGCTGCTGTCCCGCCGCCTCTATCCGGAGGCAGGCAACTACCGCCTTGGCTCGTTGGCAGCGTTCCACTCCATCGCCCCGAAGGGACGGGCGCACCGCGCGATGGCCGACGCCGAGGTCGCGGCCGAACTGCTTTCGCGCATCCAGTCCGACATCTGCGCGCGCTACGAGGTGGAAGACACGCCGCACGACCTGCTGTTGAAACTGCAGCGCAGCCCGCGCAATGCCTTGTCCAAGGCCATCCAGGGATACTTCCAGTCGGAGCGCCAACAATGAACGTCGACGAGTTGCTGCCGCTGCCCCCAGGCCTCGTCGCGGTCACGGGCGACGAAGGCGTCGGAAAGACCCACCTGCTGCAAGGCCTGGCGAACGGCCCCGATGCGCTGTGGCTCGACCTCGCCTTGCCGCGGCAGGACGACCTCACGCCCCACCAGGTGTGGGACGCCTTGCGGCAGCGTTGCCCGCGCTGGGATTCCGTGTTGCAGGAAGATCTGGCGCAGTCGCTTCGACTCGAGCCTCATCTGGACAAGAAGCTGTCGATGTTGTCGACTGGCAGCCGTCGCAAGGTGGCACTCGTGGGCTTGCTGGCGAGCGGGGCCACGGTCACTTGCCTGGACCAGCCCTTCGCCGCCCTGGATGCGGCCTCCATCAGCGTTGTGCGCGAGTTCCTCGCCGAGGCGGCCGACCACGCCAGCCGGACCTGGGTGGTGGCCGACTACGAGGCGGATCCGCGCCTGTCTTGGCGGCGTTGCATCGTGCTCCCCTGAGTTGGCCCGCGCAGGGCGGACTCCCCAACGCCTACCGCGGCCCTGCGAGTGACCTTGACTGCGCGGGCGGACCGGTAGCCTCATGCGCAGGGGCAGAGTCACGGCATGGCGAGAGTTGCCTACACTGGCGCTTTCTTATCGAGCAGGACAACACTCATGAACAAGACTGAGCTGGTTCAATCTCTCGCGGCCGCTACCGAGCAAACCCACGCCGCCACGTCGAAGTCACTCGATGCGTTCACCAGAATCGTCACCGAAGAACTTGCCAAGGGTGGCGAGGTGACGATTCCCGGGTTTGGCAGCTTCAAGAGGGCGGAACGGGCGGAACGCTCGGGCCGGAACCCGCAAACGGGTGAAGCTCTGACGATTGCCGCGTCGACCACGGTCAGGTTCGTGCCCGCAGCCGCGCTGAAGGGCGCAGTCAACAACAGCGGCCAGTAACGGGCCGCCAATGGGTCGTCCCTTCGCACGACCTTGGCCGCCTCACGCCGCTACACTGGCCCCATGCAACTGAAGATCGTCGTCTATTCGAAGTCGGCCTGCCCACAGTGTGATTCCGCCAAGATGCTCCTGCGGTCTCGCTCGCTCGAATTCGAAGAGATCAGGATCGACGACGAGGCCGAGCGACTCGCTTTCTATGAGAAGTGCGGTCCTTCCGTGCGCCAGATGCCGCAGATCTTCGTCAATGAGCAGCGGGTCGGCGGCTTGGCCGGACTGCAGGCAGCGCTTGCTCAAATAGGCCGGTAGCGCGCCGCTCCTGGGCCGGAACCGTCCGTGGACAGACCACGGTGAGTCGCCGGCCCGGCCATGTGAAGACGCAAACCTCGCCGCCGAAGCCGCGAGGCACCCCTCCCTCGGCACGCCAAAGCTGTGGCGGGCCATCTCGATCTGTCAAACAGGATTGAGATGCCAGCCCCGGGAGCGGTCCGGGAGCGATCGACCCGATAGGCATCATTCAGTTGGGGGATGTCGCGTGCGTTCCGCCTTGCTAGAGTCGGACGGCCCCGCGCGGGCGCGTTGCCGCGAAAGGCCAGAACATGCAAGTGCGACACACCGCCGCTGACCCCACGTTGCCGCCACCATTCCGCTGGTTGTGGCTGGCCATCTCGGTGCTGTTGTTCAGCCTCCTGGCATCGTGCACCGGCGTCAAGCTGGTCCCTGACTACGATGCCGAGGCTGCCAAGGGGATCACCGACACCTCGGCCGAGGTCTTCGCGTTTTACGACAAGGTGATCGAGGCCAAGGTGAAGGCGGGCACGGCCAAGCTTCCCTACGCCGCCTTTGCCGAGGATTGGGGCCGGATCGAGACGCACGTCCGGGTCCTGATCGTGCGGGAAGAGTCGCGCCCCTTGAATAGCGAATCGCAGCAGATCGCCCGCACCATCCTGGAGTTCTGGCAGAAGTACCGGGCCAGGCACCAGGAGACTGGCGACTACGACGCCAGGCTGGCGGGGATCCACCGCGATCGCTTCCAGCGGCTTTTCACCGCGGCGCTAGTGGCTGAAAAGGCCAAGGCACTGGCGAGCGATGACAGCGACGCCAAGAAAGAGTGACGAGGAGCAGCCATGAGCATTGACATCGGCGCCATCTTGCAGGCTGCGGTAGGCGCGGCCACAGACGCGGTCAAGAAGGTCGCACCGCAGGCAGAAGATTTCTTACGCGAGATCGCCAAGGGCCACGAAGGCGCGATCCAGTCGCTGGCCGATGCGCTCGCCAACGGCGACATCGACGAGGACACGTTCAGGAACGAAATGGCTGACGAAGGCAAGACGCTCGAAGCGGAGTTGCAGGCCGTCGCGGTGATGAGCAAGGCGATTGCACAGCGCGCCATCAATGCGTTCCGCAAGGCACTGGTCGACGGCATCACCGCCGCGATCAAGGCAGCCATCTAGGTCGAAGGAGATGACGTTGGCCACGGGAGATGAGCTGCTGGCGCTGGCCGCGCGGCACCTGAACGAGAAGTACGTCTTGGGCGCGCGCGTTCCCAAGGACAACGCAGGCTGGACGGGTCCATGGGACTGCGCTGAATTTGCCTCCTGGTGCCTGTTCCAGGTCAGCGGCAAGCTCTTCGGCTGCGACCAGAACAGCAAGCCCGCCACAGCGGATGCCTACACCGGCTACTGGCAGCGCGATGCCACGGCGGCGGGCTGCACCGTGCCCGTGGTGGTGGCCAAATCGACGCCGGGCGCCTTCCTGTTGCGCTATCCGGCGCCCTCTCTGATCGGGCACATCGCAATTTCGGATGGCAGTGGCGGGACGGTAGAGGCGCATTCCACCCATACCGGCGTGATCCGGGGCCAGGTCGACGGCCGTCGCTGGGACGTCGGCGTGCTGCCGCCGATGATCAGCTACCCGGAACCCACGATGCTGCTTCCGACGGTGCCGCCGGGACTGGTGCTGCGGCTCACGCAGCCCAACATGAAGGGGGCGCTTGTCGAGCGTCTGCAGCGGGCGCTGGCCGCCAGGGGCTTTTCGCCAGGCGACGTCGACGGCGCGTACGGGCCGCACACCGCCGCTGCTGTGCACGCCTTCCAGCTGACCGAAGGCCTGCTGCCGGATGGCGAGGCGGGCGACACCACGCTGAAGGCGCTTGGCTTGAGGTAGGCGCGCTGGC
>Ga0207853_1000164_pt1 | contig 15481 bp, 14 predicted proteins | sample LuqExpMetagenom6_FD_187764 | JGI IMG/M metagenome (GOLD analysis project Ga0207853, IMG submission 187764) | Tropical forest soil microbial communities from Luquillo Experimental Forest, Puerto Rico - Sample 6 (SPAdes) | ecosystem: Environmental > Terrestrial > Soil > Tropical forest ...
GGCCAGCACCGCCCGGGGCGTAGCCAAGGCATCCATCAGCGCCAGCAGGTCCGCGCCGAGTGCGGCCTGCTCGCCCGAGCGCGGCGTGGTCGGGTGCAGGAAGCGCGTGGGACCGTAGCCGCGCAGATAGGGAACGATCACCCGGCACCGGCTTGCGCAAGCCGCGGCGCAACTTCGGCATAAGCATGGATGTCATAGGGGAACCCGTGCATCAGGAAGACCGGCGGACCCTCCGGTGGACCGGCTTCGTGATAGGCGACGTCGAGTACGCCCGCCTTGACGTGCTGGTGCGGATGCAGCGTGTTCATTCCGAAAGCGTGCCACGATTCCGGACGGGTTGACGCCGGCGTGCGCTTGGCCTTAGCCGCTCAGGCTGGGGCAACAGCGGAAAGGTTGACGCGACTTCCTCACGCGTGAGCACTGTGGGAATGCGCTTCGGTTTGCTGGACCGGCCGATTTCCTCGAGCTAGGACAGACAGCTGCACATCGAGCACCTCGCGATAGAGGAACAGGATCGCATTCAGTGCCTGGCGGTGGGTGGAAGCGGATACCCGCTCGCTCGCCGAGAGCGTAGCGCGCTGGACCAAATGCTTGGCACAGCCACATCGCCGAATTGGCTGGGTCTTTTTATTTAATACCAAGGTCACCAACGGAAACGTCCGCCGAGCTTGAGGCGGCTTCCGGCCAGACCTATCCTGCTCCAACGAAATAACAACACGGTTTTCACCGCTGCAGTGGGCGGTCGGGTGGCCAAGATGAAAGATCACCAGCAAGACAACGCGTGGCTGTCCGACCGCTGCCGCCTGCGTTGGTCCCGCTGGCGCTGGACAGGCGATGAGCGACCTCACTGACGATGTCACGGCGTACGAGACCTGGCTGGGAAGCCAGTGTCAGGTCGTCAAGCCGGATTTGCGCACGAAGCATGAGCGGATGGCATCCGACCCATTCATGTTTTTGCGCGCGACGTACTTCCGATGGTCGCGCACTATCCCAGCCGTGTGCCCGCAGCTGCTCGATGGCCCGCCCGTTCTGTGCGTCGGCGACATCCACGTCGAAAACTACGGTACCTGGCGCGATGCGGATGGTCGGCAGGTCTGGGGCGTCAATGACTTCGATGAAGCGGCCATCATGCCGTACACCCTGGACTTGTTACGCCTGACCTGCAGCGCGTGCCTCGTTCCAGGCATCGAGCTGAAGCTATCTGACGTCGCGACGACGGTTCTGGAAGGATACCAACGAGGTTTGACGAAACCTCGGCCGATTCTGGTGTCGGAAGCCGCTGCTTGGTATCACAAGGTCGCATCAGCGCTGGTGGACTCTTCGCGCCGCTTCTGGGACCGACTTGAGCAGGCGGACGAGGTGAGTCCACCCTCTGACATTCAGCAGATCCTCAGGGATTCGATGCCCAGCGGAACGAAGCCCAAGAAGTTCACGGCCATTGTGCGTGGAGGCGGAAGCCTTGGCCGGCCCAGATTTCAGCTCTTGGGAAAGTGGCAGGGCGGCAAGGTCGTGCGTGAGATCAAGAGCATCGTGCCGTCGGCCTGGTACTGGTCAATCGGGGAGGCGGGAGCGATTCACATTCGGGAGCTGGCGTACGGGAAGTTTCGCTCGCCCGACCCTTCCGTGGAGGTGCGAGGGAAGTACTTGAGCCGGCGCGTTTCTCCGAGTTCGCGCAAGCTTTCTCTAGCCGACCTCGGCGGGCCCGAGGTCGTACAGGCGCTGCTTGGCGATATGGGCCGTGAACTGGCCTCCATTCATCGCGCCGACCCCGACAGCAAGCGCATCGATACCGACCTCGCGAAGCGAAAGAAGCAGTGGTTGGTCTCTGCGGGCGACGCCATGCTGAAGTCCGTTCGCGCAGATTTCGTCACCTGGTCAAGCGCCTCGAAATAAGGGCAGGCCGCAGCACTCTCCTGGAGGCGTGAAATGGCAATCAAGGTCAAAGTTCATTCGAATGGCGACGATGCGCTTATCGCGTGGTGTCCGGAATCCTGGCAACCAGGCTGGATCGGCTTCCGGCTCGAAAAACGGTCTGGCGCCACGGGTACCACGACCCCCGTGAACAATCGAATTCCACCGAAGGTGGACGGCGGCGGTAACGTACCCGACGGAGGATTGTCGTCTGCGCTCTCGCCAATCCGGCGCTGCATTTGGGTGGACCACAGCGTGGAGGACACCAAAGACGCGAGCTACCGTGTCACCCCGATGATTGTCGATGGCGCTGGGTTCAAGCCGGTCGACGCCGCTGCCTCGGAATGGACAAGCCCCGCCGCGAGCGCCCTCGAGGTGAAGGATGGCGTCTACGCTGTATTCAACCGCGGCACACTCATGTCACAGGTCATCAGCCGCATGCTCAACGAGGACATCAGCGTTGCGGCACTGAAACGCTTCAAGACGCAACTGGCGAACCCTGGTTTTGCTGGACGCCGGTACCTGTCTGGATACGCCCGACAGGCGATGCTGAACTTCCTGGCTGAAGCCGACCGGCGGGGAAATGAGGTGTGGGCTGCCGTGTACGAGATGAACGACCGCGAGCTGGTCGAAGGTCTCAAGGCTTTTGGAAAACGCGCTCACCTGATTTTGGGAAACGGCGGCACCACCGACCCCAACGTCGCCAACGAACTGGGCGCTGCTCACGTCGAAGTCTTGCATCGGGACCTCTCACATAAGGGGGCTTCTTCCCCCAGCGTGCACAACAAGTTCGTCGTGGAGCGCGATGTCAAGACCGAGAAAGCCGTTCGGGTTCTCACCGGGAGTACCAATTGGACGGTAACAGGGTTGTGTACACAGTTGAACAATGTACTGGTCGTCAACCGACCGGCCACCGCCGAGTTCTTCCATGCGCAATGGCTGGAGCTCAAAGAAGCGCAGGACGACATGACCGCGATCCTGAGGGCGAATAACACAAAGGCGCGCTCGGACGGTCCGATCACGACGTACTTCGCAGCAACGACTGGTCAGTTCGAGTTCAAGCCGGTGCTTCAGGCGATCGCAGACGCCAAGCAAGGCATCCTTTTCCTCATGTTCAAACCGGGAAACTCTCCTCTCCTCGAGGCGGTCTTGCAACGAGCGAAGGAACCCGGATTTTTTGTCCGGGGTGTGGTTTCCGAGGTTCCCGACGACACGAAGAGCAGCGCCGGCATTGTTGCTCATGACGCGACGGTCTACAGCAGCGATGCCCCACCGAAGGCGCTTCATGAGTCGGTTCTCTTGCCTACGGGCGTCCCCCAAGACAATGTTCCTGCGTGGGCACAAGAGGAAATCAACCGCAAGATGTACCTTCCCGCGGGTCTGAACGCAATCGTTCACTCGAAGGCCATTGTCATTGACCCGTTCTCGGACGGTTGTGTCGTGGTCACAGGCTCGCACAACTTCTCGGACGCGGCCTCGCAAAAGAACGACGAAAACCTGGTCGTCATCAAAGGCAATAGACCTCTGGCGGCCGCGTACGCGGTGCACATGGAGGGCGTGTACGACCACTTCGCCTGGCGGGCGTTCCTCAATTCTGGAGGTCATCCCGCCGACATCTACGAGTCGGTGAAAGACTGGGCGAAGGCCGGCAGCAACCGGGCACAGGAGCTCAGCTTCTGGATGAACAGCTGAAAAGCATGAGGAGAATGCCATGCCTCTCACCTACGGAGTTGTGAAGTCAGTGCTCAGGTCCGATGCTTCGCTCAAAGGTTCGAAGCACCACAACGAGACTCAGTACCACCTTCACTTTGCCCTGACTGTCGATGGCGCAATCTGGGACGTCGCAGTCAACGTCGGGACGAACGATTCAGACGACCTGCTGCGCTACAAGATCGTCTACGACTTCCAGCATCCGGTCACCCAACAGCTGTCGGAGGCTGCGGGCGCCATGGAGTTGACGGGAACGCAAGTCTTGCCCGCGCTCGACTTCCTGCGCAGCACCATCTTGCAGAACACCGGCAAGTGGCGCGACAGTGACGTGATGGATGGGACCGAGTTCCCGGAGCCCGTCGCCTCCCTGAAGCGCCTGCTCGACCGTGCGTCCAGAGAGAAGTCGCCCGTCTATGTGTTCGGCAGGTTCTATGCCGATGGGAGCAAGGGGATACATGACACCCACATGAACCAAGGTTCTTCCGGGTCTTTCCTGCATCGCGCTGGTGACGACAGCAATGACCACAACGACATTTGGCAGGATGGCGCATTGCTGGTGGACCTCGGTCAGCAAGGCTGGGTCGCGTACTTTGCCTGCTTCGACAAGCAATGGGTCCCGACTGACGACCTGGGAAATCCGAAAGAGGAAGCGACCAGCATCCAATGAGTTTGCTGCGCCTCTCGTAGGCTTTGCCGCAATCCTCAGCCTGATCGCGGTGACGCTGATCCTGCACGCTGAGGCACCTGGCATGCTGTCGTCGATGAGGCGCCACGCCAGCCGTCCGTTTGAGCACAGGCTGCTCGCAGCGCGACCAGGATGTCTACACTTGCAAATGGGACATCCTTCTTTCGGGGCATGCCATGATTGATTCCCATACGGCTCCGTACGCGGTCTTGCTGCTGCGCCTTTGTCTGGGCGCGATGTTCATCGCTCACGCGATGCTGAAGGTCCGGGTGTTTACGGTCCCGGGAACGGTCACCTACTTCCAGTCGTTGGGCCTGCCGGGCTGGTTCGCCTACGCGACCATCGCGGCCGAATTGGCCGGCGCCACGGCGCTGATCCTGGGCATCGTGCCGCGCTACGCGGCGCTGCTGCTGATTCCCCTGATCGTGGGCACGATCGTGAAGGTGCACGGCCACAATGGCTGGCTGTTCAGCAACAAGGACGGCGGCTGGGAATACCCCGCATTCTGGGCTGCGGCGCTGTTCGCGGTGTTTCTGCTGGGGGACGGCACGTTCGCACTGCTTCCCTCGCCGGCGCTGGGCACGCGTTGACGTTCCACACCACGCGACACGAGAGAGGCACCATGTCCGACAGGCCCATGCCCGCAGCGTTCATCGGCCATGGCAGCCCAATGAATACGCTCGAGCACAACAGCTTCACTGCAGCATGGCGTGAGCTCGGCCGCGCGCTGCCGCGCCCCCGCGCCATCCTGTGCATCTCCGCGCATTGGTTCATCAAAGCGACGGCGGTAACGGCCATGGCGCATCCACGCGTGATCCACGACTTCTATGGATTTCCGCGCGAGCTCTTTCAGTTCGACTACCCTGCCCCGGGCTCGCCACAGCTTGCGCGCGAGGTCGCCGCGCTCCTGAGTCCGCTGTCGGCGGGGCTGGATCACGACAGCTGGGGATTGGATCACGGCACCTGGTCCGTCCTGGCGCATGTCTTTCCAGAGGCCGACATTCCGGTCGTGCAGTTGTCGCTGCACGCGGAAGAGCCACCAGAGCATCACATCGAACTCGGACGCAGGCTCGCGCCGCTTCGCGAGCGGGGCGTGTTGATTCTGGGCAGCGGCAACGTCGTGCACAACTTGCGGCGCCTCGATCGGGCGTGGGCCGGTGGCGCGTTCGATTGGGCGCAGCGCTTCGACGAGCAGGTGCAGCGCGTATTGACGACGAGTCCGGGCGAACTCGCTTCCATCGTCAATCACCCCGACTACGCCATGGCCGCACCGACGCCCGAGCACTTCATGCCCCTGTACTACGTGGCGGGCTTGTGCGACGCTGCCGACGAGGTCGCGAGGACCTTCGTTACAGGCGGCACGATGGGGTCATTGACGATGACCGGCTTCACGCTGGGCATGCCGCAAGAGGCGGTCACGAAGGCCGACGGCGCCGGGGCGAGCCTGCCGGCGGGGACGGCGGGCGAGCAGACGAATATCTAGGAGTCTGCGCGGCAGAAGGCGGCGTTTTCTCAGCTTTGAGCAACGGCGCGATGATGAAGTGACGCACGATGCGCTCGGCCCATTTCATGTCGAGGTGGTTGATGTCGCACTTCATCAGCAAGGCCATTTGGGCGAGGGTCAGCCACGACACGATGTCGTCGATGTTGACATCGACAGCGATCTTGCCGTCGGCGATGGCCTGCTGTACCAGCGGCTCCCAACGCTGTCGCTGTGACGCATGGGCTGGTTCGCCTTTTTCAGTCGCACGGGCTCGCGCATCGGCAGGTTCGATCAGGCGGCGGATGTAGGGGTTCTTCGCGGCGACGCGCAAGGTGACCAGGATGCTCTCGGTCATCTTGTCTTCGATGCTGCGCTTGGAGCGCAAGCTGCGGCGGATTTCGTCGTTCAGCTTCGTCGCCTCGATCAGGCAGATCTCGGTGACAAGGTCGTTCTTCGTCGCGAAGTTGTTGTAGACGGTCTGGCGCGAGCACCCCGCCGCCGACGCGACATCCTCCATCGTCGTCTTTTGCACGCCATAGCGCTCGAAGCAGCGGTAGGCGGCCTCAATCAACTTGGCACGCGTGGTGGAGGCGGATGCCTCGATCGTTGCCCGAGCCTCTTTGAGCATCACGTCCATGGGTTAGCGCTGACTTTCGCTGGAACGGTTTCGTTCATAGGTGCCGGTGGCCGATCGGTAAATACCCGCAAAGTCACTTGTCACTGTACAACTGATGTACAGTGTACATCGTCAGCTTCCATGATCCAGCTCAAGGTGGCGCCGGCCTCTTGGCGGTCCCGCCTCCCAGTTCTTGACCACCAGACGGCCAATTTGCCTCTTGAGACCATGCAGTCTTCCTCCATCAGGATCATCGATACCAAGTTGCAGCCGCCCGCGCTGATCGAGACCCATGTCCTGCGGACGGCGTTGGTGGATCGGATCGCCACGGCTTCCGTCAAGCTGGTGTTGGTGCACGCGCCAGCCGGGTTCGGAAAGACGACCGCGATGGCTCAGGCACTGTCTCGTATCGAGGAAAGGGGATTCGCTTGTGCCTGGATCACGCTGGATGCGGCGGACAACGACATCTCGCGCTTCGTCAGCGCGCTGACCGAAGCTGGCATCCGGCTGGGCGTCGAGGAGCCATCGGGAAAGGGTCCGCTGGAAGCGGTCGCGGCCTTTGCAGGGATCAATTCGCCCTTTGCGCTGTTCCTCGACGAATTCGAAGTGCTGCAGGCCCCCGGTGTGCTGGGACTGTTGCGCGAAATCGTCGAGCAACTGCCGCGACACGGCAAGGTGGTGATTGGCTCGCGCCGGCTGCCCGACATCGGGATAGGTCGGCTGCGCACCCGCGGTGAGTTGCTTGAGATCGATACCGACGTCTTGCGCTTCGACATGGAAGACACGCGGGCGTATTTCGGGCGGCGCGGGCACCGAACCCTGGGCATCGATTCCTTGAGCAAGCTGCATCGCCGAACCGAAGGTTGGGTGGCGGCGCTTTGGCTGGCCTCGATGGCGCTGGAGCGCGGCGGTTCGGAAGTCGAATTCGTCGACCACTTCTCCGGATCGGCACTGGCGGTGGCCGACTACCTGGCCGAGGACGTGTTGTCCCAGCAGCCGAAAGAGGTCCGTGACTTCCTGCTGCGAACGAGCGTGCTGCGGCATCTCGATGTCTCCAGTTGCCAGACGCTGTGTCCGCGGCTCGATTGCGCCGCCATCCTGGATCAACTCCAGGCTTCGAATCTGTTCATCACGCCCGTCAGCCATGGCAGGAAAGTCTGGCGCTACCACAGCCTGTTCGCCGAATTCCTGCGCGCCCAGCTCGAACTGGTGGAACCCAATCTCCCACCCCGCCTGCATCTGATGGCCTCGGGTTGGTACGAGTCCCAGGGCCGTCCAGTCCCTGCGATCGATCACGCCATCGAGGGCGGCGATTTCCCGTTGGCCCTGGACTTGCTGGAAGCCCATGCGGAGCGCTTTCTCGAACAGGGCCGGATGCGACTGCTGTCGCAATGGTTTTCCGCCATTCCGACCCAACTGTTGCGCGAGCACCCCCTGCTCCAAGTGATCGGTGCATGGGCCAGCTGCTTCACCCAGGGCCCGTGGGCCGCCATGCAACAACTCGAGGAATCGGGCTGCTTCAACAGCCCGCTCCCCAGCATCCAGGCCGAGGCGAGAACCCTGCACCCCCTGCTATTGGCAATGCAAGACAGGTACGACGAAGCGTACGAGGCTGGAACGCTGGCGCTGACGCAGTCCCCCGCGCCGCGAATGGCATTTGCGCAGGGGACCTTGCTCAATATCGTCGCCAGCGTGTCTTCGGTGCGGGGCGACACGCGCGAGTCGCGCCGCCTGATCGAATCGGCCCGGCAAAACCAGGGCGATCGAAACAACTTCAACCGGATGTACTCGGAATCGCTCGAAGGCATCCATGACCTGCACGAAGGCCGTCTGCGGCAGGCGATGGCACGTTTTCGAATCGCAGTCGACTCGACCCACTTCGCTCCGCACAACCACAGCCATGGCAATGCCTGGGCCGGTGCCCTGTATGTGGCGGTTCTCTACGAAGTCAATGAGATCAAGGAAGCCGATCACCTGCTGAATGTCTATCTCCCGTTCGCGCGTGACATCGGATACGCCGATCAACTGATCCTCACCTACGTCACCCGGTCGCGCATCCTGTTCCTGAACGGCGAGGTCGACCTGGCCTTTCAATGCATCGAGGAACTGGAGTTCATCGGCTATGAACGACGCCTGCAGAGGGTGGTTTCCGCCGCAAAGCTGGAGCGCGCCCGTCAATTGCTGATGCAGGGCAACGCGACCCGCTCCCGCGACGAACTCCAGGGAGCCCACGACCCCACCGTCTGGGATCGTGAACGCCGCCAGCGCTTTGTGGTCCACGATATGGACTATTGGGCGCTGGCCCGTGCCCGCTGGGACATTCACTTCGGCGATGCGCGCGCCACCCTGCCTGTACTCGAAGCAGAAATCGCCGCGGCGGCGCGCTCCTTCCGGCGGCGGCGTGTGCTGAAGCTGACGCTGTTGAAGGCCAGGGCCCTGCAAAAGTTGGGCGAGGTGTCGGCGGCGCTCAGCGAGCTCAACCAGGTGCTTCAGCAATGCTGCCACGAAGGCTTTGTGCGACTGGTCTTCGACGAGGGCCCGGTGATCGCGCCGCTCATCGCCCGATACCGGCAATCGATTCAGGAAGCGGATGCGCCCGCCTTGAGCGACCCCATCCTGGCGGCCTACGTCGGCCGGCTGCTGGAAGCACTGAGTCCCTTTCTCGACATGGAACCGCCCGCCGACATACCGGTTCTCTCCGAACCTTTGACGGCCAAGGAAATCCGCATTCTCGAGCTGCTAGCCGAGGGATATTCGAACGGCGCGATGGCCGAGAAGCTGTTCATCTCGGACAGCACCGTGCGGACTCACCTGCGCAACATCAATACCAAGATGGCGACGAAGAGCCGCATGCAGGCCGTCGCATTGGCGCGGCGCATGGGTGCGATCTCCTGAAGAGGGCCTCCCGAGCACGCTTCCACGAAGCGTGCAGATGGGACTCATCGAGTAGCGGCCGGCTTTGCCGGCCCTTCGATCTTCAATACTGGGCTGCGGGCAGCCTCACCACCATACCGTCAAGCTCGTCGGTCACCTTGACCTGGCACGCCAACCGACTGTGTTCGGTCGGATCGATGACGCAGTCCAGCATCGCCCGTTCACCGGCTTGCGGGGCGGGGAGCCTGCCGGCCCAAGTTGCATCGATGTAGCAGTGGCACGTCGCGCAAGCGCAAGCGCCACCACAGTCGCCGATGATGCCGTCGATACCCTGGTTCACCGCGGCCTGCATCAGGCTCGTTCCAGACTCGGTCTCAATCTGGCGGATTGTTTCATCATGGGCGATGAAGGTGATGGAGGGCATGCTGGTTTCTCTGAATACTCAATGGGGCTGAATGCGATGGCTCACTTGGCCGTTCAAACGACCGTTCAAACGTTCATGTACTTGTCAAGCGTTTCATACTGCATGGGAATGCATTGCTCCAGGCCGCTGTACACGACATCCAGTGGGTCGAGCGCGCCACTCTTCAAGCCCGCATAGCAGGTCTGCGCCGCCGCGAAGTCCTCGTTGCCGAACACGTTGAGCACCGTCTCGTACGAGGTCTTGTACAACTGCTCGGCCTGCGCATTGTCGGCGGGGTTCAGGGTGAGCATGTGGTAGTGGACCGTCGTCTCGCCCACCGCGTTGGGCATGATCAGCATGACGCTCATGTAGTACGGGCTGGTCACGATCACGGTGCTTGGAAACACCAGATAGGCGTGCGTGACGATCTTGTGGATGTTCTTCATGCCCGCGCCTTCCAGGTCGGCCGGCGTGAATTCGGCTTTGCCCGAGATCTGGCGCAGGTGGTCTCCCATGCGCGTGACCACCGTGGGCACGTCGGCGAACAGCGGACCCACCGATTGCGCATGCAGGCGCTGCACATGGTAGCCCTCGAGAAAGGGTTCAATGACCTGCTTCCAGTTGCTTTTCAAGTGGAAGGTCTTGTGGCCGTACAGGTACTGGCCCGCCAGATCGAGCGCCTGGAGGTCGGCGACGATGTCGTCGTTGAGGGCGCTGAAGTCGGCCTTGGCGTGGCGATCGAGGATCGCGAAGATGATGCCGCCCGCTTCGCGGCTGGGCAGCTCGACGAGGTTGCGCTTGTCGGCGTCGAGTTCGGCAAAGGTCTCGGCGCGAGGCACGCCGACCACCTTGCCGTCGACGCCCCAGGTCCAGCCGTGGTACGGGCAGGAGATGCGGCCGCCCTTTTTGGGTTCGCAGCTATTCAGGAGCGTCGATCCCTTGTGCATGCACACGTTCAGGAAGACATGCGCCTTTCCATCGCGGTCGCGCGTGATCAGCAGCGGCACACCATAGCCTGCATGGGCCACCATGGTGTTGGGCTCCTTGACCGTCGCCGAGAGGGCCACGGCCACCGGCAGCCGGCGAAAGACCTTGTCCTGCTCCTTCTGGAAGTGGCCTTCATCGAGGAACAGCGACGTCGGGCGCGTGGCACGGATCGCCGAGTACGTGACCTGATCGTGGGCAGGAATGGAGCGGATCGCCTCGATCTGGCGTTGGGTCAGATCGGTGAGCGCCTGGAAGCGGATCTTGTTCTCTGTGGTCATCGCTGCCTCACCAGACCAACGGCAGGTGCTTCAGCCCGAGGCTGGTTCCACCCAAGGCGTACTCCCGACGACCATTCGGCTTCAGCCGGAAGCTCGGCACCTGCTTCACCCATTCCTCGGTCAGGATGCGAACCTCGGCGCGCGCGAGGAAGTGGCCGATGCAGAGGTGGGGCCCCCTCGAGAACGTCAGCACCTCGCGCTGCTTGCGGTCGAGGTCGAACTGTGCCGGATGCGGGTTGACGCGATCATCGCGACTGGCCATCGGCAGCATGCACAGCACCATCTCACCTTCGCGGAAGCTCGCACCAAAGCGCTCGGTGTCCTTGGCGACGATCCGGGGGGAGTTGATCACCCCGAACATCCGGATGCTCTCTTCGACGAAGTCGGCAATGCGCTCGGGCTGGCTGGCCAGCGTTTGCTGCAGCTCGGGATGCTCGGCCAGGTGCCCGTAGGCATGGCCGGCCAGGTTCGTCACGGTGTGCAGGCCGCCGACGAACAGCAGCAGGCACATGTTCTGCAACTCGCCCATCGTGATGGGACGTCCGTTGATCTGCGATTGCGCGAGCTGGCTGATCAGCGATCCGTCCGGTGACTTCTGCTTCGCCACGATGTACTCGGTCATGATGCCGACGATCTGCCCAACCGACTTCTGGATCTCGGCCTCGTTGTTCTGCGAGGCGAAGAAGTGCTCCGCCAGCACGCGGAACTCGCGCAGGCGTCCCAGGTCCATGCCCATCAGTTCCATGAAGATGGACACCGGGAAGAGTTCAGTGACGTCATAGACGAAGTCGCACTCGCCCTTGCCGGCCACCTCGGCGATGATGGTCTTGGCCCAGTAGCGGATCTTGTCTTCCAGTGCGCGAATCGCTTTCGGCGAGAACGCCGGCATCAGCGCCTGACGGTAGGCCTGGTTGTCGGGCGGATCGAGGCTCAAGGGAATGAACTTCGGCGGATTGGCCACGCGCGGGATCTGCATCTCGCGCACAGAAAAGTGCTCGTAGTCCTGGACCACCTCCTGAACCTGGGCGGCCCGCGTCACCACCCAATGCCCGCCGTTGCGCGGCGTCCAGAACACGTCCGGGGCATCGCGCATGATGGCGTCGAGCCCCGGGTACAGGTCCTCGGCAAAGCGGGGGTCCGCATACATGTCGAAGTCGAAGACCAGTTCCTTGGCGATGTGGTCAGGGGTGTGGGGGGTCATGAATGTCTCCTGCTTGTGTGGGCTGCGGATTCAGCGTGGCGAATGAAATGCCAGCACATCGTGAAAGTTGCTTCGATCGAAGCGGCGCAGACTGTGCGTACGTATCGACACCTCGAAGCGCGGGGATTGGGAGCCGAAGCAGGTTCCCGGGGGCGGCCCGGAGAGCGTGCCCGCCAGGCCCCCCATGGAGGCCAGATCCACCTTCTGGGCTCGCGACACGAAAAGCGCCTTCTGCATCACGAAGTACAAGGTCTGGTCGGCTGGCGGCACATGGTCTCGAACCCAGCCCATGAAGCCCTTGAGCGCGCTCAGGCCCGCGCAAGGCTCCGGGCGGGTCAGGCGCAAGTCGTCATCGAACTCGAACTCCAGCACCGACCGTCCGTTGAGGTACAGGGTCGCGACGGCACGCGCGCCGGGCGCATCGGGCACGACAACGTCGTAGCGGCGGTCTTCAAGTCCCAGGCAAGCGTGCTGGGCAGCCAGGCACAGCATGTCGAACATGTGCGTGCAATGCTGCCGAGAGTCGGCCTGCCGCCCCAGGGAGAACAGGTCGCTCGCGAGTGAACATCCGACCAGGCTTTCCAGTGCCAGGCCGGCGCCAGCACAACTGCTGAGCGGATGGCGATCACGGTCCCAACGCGCGTCGATGCCGCGGATCACGCCGTCGCCATGGGTCATGCGAATCTGGAAGGCATGGACGATGTCCTCCATCGCCAGGCTGACGGTTCCTGGCTCCGTCGTCGAAATGAGGAGTGACCGGACATAGACCCCATCCCCATAGGCGGTCCAGCTCGGAATGCGTGAAGGCGCGCTCATGTTCTCGGGACTCGACTTCAGCGCACCTTCGGCAGGGTCTGGTGCGCATCGGCGTACTGCTTGCGCAAGGCTGGTTTCGACACCTTGCCAGCCGCCACCCGTGGCAATGGCCCGTCATGCAGCGCGACGTAGCGCACCACTTTGTAGTCGCTCAGGTGGGTGTTGCAGTGGGCGATCAGCGCGGGCACGTCCAGGCCCTGGGGCGCATGGACCACGGCCATCGGCGTTTCGCCGAAGCGCTCGTCCTTCGCCGCAATGACGGCCACTTCGGCGATGCCGGCGAAATCGGCAATGACCCGCTCCACCTCTGCCGCGGCGATGTTCATGCCGCCCGAGATGATGATGTCCTTGATGCGGTCGATCATCGTCAGCAGGCCCAGTTCATCGATCATGCCGAGGTCACCGGTGCGCAACCAGCCATCGACCAGCGCTTTCTCGGTGGCCTCGGCATCACGCCAATACCCCACCATCACCGCGGGACCGCGGACCACGATCTCGCCGGGGACGCCAGGCGGACAGAATGCTCCGTGCTCGTCGATGATCGCCAGCCGTGTGAGCGGCATGCCGCGGCCGCACCTGTCTGGATGCGAGGCGGCCACCGAGCGCGGGTTGATCGTCGCCGTGCCGCCAGCCTCGGTCTGCCCATACATCTGCTGGAAGACCAGGCCGCGGCTCGCCCAGACATCGATCAGCTGCTTCGACACGCGAGCCCCACCGCTCTGCACCATGCGAAGGCTGGACAGGTCGGTGTCGGCAAACTCCTTGCAGGCCACCATGCGCTCAAAGAAGACCGGCACGCCCATCAGGATCGTGATGCGGTCCTCTTCGATGCGGCGCAGCGCCTTCACCGGATCGAAGCTGTCCTCCAGATAGGCGGTGCCGCCCAGCACCAGCATCTCCGTGAACACGTAGTAGCCGGCCGACACGCACAAGGGGCCGAACACCATCACGCGCGGATGCTCGGCGGCATGGGCCTCGGCCAGCGCGAGGTCGGCGTAGCCGGCCAGCATCGTCCGGTGGCTGTAGATCACGCCCTTGGGGTAGCCGGTGGAGCCGCTGGTGCCGATGATGACGACCGGGGTGTCCGGCGTGATCGCCCGCTCGCGGCCCAGGTAACGGGGTGCATGCGTGCGCAATTCGTGCATCAGGTCCAGCGAGCACTGGCGTACCCCGGGATGACGCGCGCACAGGTCCGCGGCCAGTTCGGTCCGCGCGGTGTCGTGGAACAGCAGGCGCGGCTCGTAGCGGCCCACCACGTAGTCCGCTTCGCTGAGGGTGAAGCGGGGGTTGATCGGCGCGAGCAGTCCGCCGGCGCGCATCACGCCCTGCGCCATCACGCACCATTCGAGGCAGTTCACCGCGGCGATCGTGACCCGTTCGCCCGGCTGCAGGCCTTGCTCGATCAGCCAGTCGCTGACCGATTCGGCCCAGGCGTCGAGCTCGCCGTGCGTGACGCTGCCACTCGAGGTGACGACCGCCAGCTCGTCGCGGCGTTCGATCGCCCACCAGCGAATCGCATCGAGGAGCGTGCCCCCGGCCATCATGCGGCCACCGCCGTTGCCTGCGCGGATTGCTGGCGGGCCTTCGCCGCGCGGTACGCGGGCCGCTCACTCAGACGCCCCCAGTAGTCCTGCACCGATGGCGGAAATGACTTCTGCAATCCCATCATCCGGCTGAGCATCAGCGCATAGCCCACACTGATGTCGGCGGTGGTGAAGCGCTCGGCCGCGACGTAGGAGCGACCCATCAGCGAGGACGCCAGGTACGCCAGACGCACCAGGAATTGCTCTCGGTAATCCTCCGCGACGACAGGTTGCCGGCGCTCCGCGCGCTCCAGCATGCCCCAGCGCAGCGCCGTCGCCAGCGGCACAGTCAACGAGGCTTCACCGAAATGCAGCCATTGCAGCCACGCCGCATACCCCGTCTCGTCCGGCGCAACCGCCAGGCCCCGCGGCGAATGACGCACCGCCAGGTACTCGAGGATGGCCGCCGATTCCGACAAGCCCACCTCATCATCCTGCAGCCAGGGGATCGTGCCAGTCGGGTTGACCTCCAGGAAGGAAGGCGTCGTCAACCGGGGCGGAAACGCCATCGGCTTCAACTCATAGGACAGCCCGAGTTCTTCGAGCGCCCAAAGGCAGCGGAAGGAACGTGCATCGGTGCAGTGGTAAAGCGTGATCAAACTGACTCCAATCCGGCCGGCAGCGCGACAGGTTCGCCGCCGCCTCCAGCCAGTGATTCGAGTGGACCATGGCAGCCCACCTGGATTGCATCGTCGCTTCCGACGATTGTGGGAACCCCCCGCCTCCCTACCATCGACCGCATTGACCTAAGAAGAGCTTTCTCGACGCATGGCAAACGCAAGCCTTCCGCTCGACACCCCACCGAGAGCCTCCCAGATGAATTCCTTCGCCGACTACACCATGACCATCGGCGGCCAGGCCTGGCCGACCCAACGACAGTTGGAGGTGGTCAACCCCGCCACGGGAATGCCCTTCGCCGCGGCGCCCGCGGCTT
>Ga0207853_1000166_pt1 | contig 15365 bp, 13 predicted proteins | sample LuqExpMetagenom6_FD_187764 | JGI IMG/M metagenome (GOLD analysis project Ga0207853, IMG submission 187764) | Tropical forest soil microbial communities from Luquillo Experimental Forest, Puerto Rico - Sample 6 (SPAdes) | ecosystem: Environmental > Terrestrial > Soil > Tropical forest ...
AGCAATGCGGTCGAGGTGTACGTGCACGGGGTGCGCAAGAAGCTCGGTGCCGGATTGATTCGAACGGTTCGCGGTCTGGGCTATGTGGTTCCGCGCGAGTGAGTCCCATCCCTCGCTGCGGCGACGGCTGCTCGTGGTGGTGCTGGCCGCCATTGCGCTGGCCTCGCTGGCGCAGGGCCTGGTCGCCTATATCGGCGCCCTGCGCACAGCCGACGTGATCTTCGACCGGTATTTGCAGAACCTGGCGCAGGCGGTGCAGTCGGGCGAGACGCCCGGCGGGGTGGACCTGTATGAATACTCCATCCGCGCCTGGGGCCCCAACGGCGTCGAGGTCTACCGCGGGCTTGCGCGCGTGCCTGACCAGCCGGTGATCGGCTTTTCGGACACCAAAGTGGACGGCGTGCGCTATCGCGTCTACCAGCTGCGCACACCGGGCCGGACCATCCAGGTGACGCAGGACCTGGACGCGCGCCAGGCGCGGGCGCGCAGCCTCGCGCTGGACGCCGTCATGCCGACCGCCCTGCTCGCGCCCCTGCTGATGCTGGCAGTCTGGCTGCTGATCGACCGCTCGCTCGCGCCGGTCGAGCGGGTGCGCCGGCAGGTGGCGGCCCGCCGCGCCGAAGACCTCTCGCCGCTGTCCGAGCAGGGGCTGCCGCAGGAGATCGTGCCGCTCGTCGGCGAACTGAACCAGCTGTTCGGACGCACGCGGAACAACCTGGAGGCCCAGCAGCGCTTCATCGCCGACGCCGCGCACGAATTGCGCTCGCCGCTCGCGGCCCTGAAGCTGCAGGCACAGGCCCTCGCCCGTACAGACGGCGCCGCGCGCGATGCCGCCATCACCCGGCTCAACGAAGGCATCGAGCGGCTGATCACGCTGGCGTCGCAGCTGCTGGCCCTGGCACGCGCCGAGGCGCCCGCAGCGCGACGTGAACCGGTGGACCTGGAGGCACTGTGCCGGGATTGCGTCGCCGATCTGCTGCCGCTGGCGCATGCCCGCAACGTGGATGTCGGGCTGTTGCACAGCGATCCCGCCTCGGTCGCAGGCGATGCCGAGTCCCTGCGCATGCTGGTGCGCAACCTTCTCGACAACGCGGTGAAGTACTCGCCCGATGGCGGCAAGGTCGACATCAGCATCCGCGGCGAACAATCGGCGACCGTGCTGTGCGTCGAAGACAGCGGACCCGGTATCGCGCCCCAGCAGCATCGGCTGGTGCTGGAACCCTTCGCGCGCCTGCCGGGACAGGAACTCGTCCCCGGCAGCGGGCTGGGGCTGTCGATCGTCTCGGCAGTCGCCCGCAGCCACGGCGCGCAGCTGACGCTGGGCCGATCGGAACGGCTGGGCGGTTTGCTGGTCAGCGTGCGATTTCCAGTCTTAAGCGACGCCTAAGCTGGGCCACCCAGACTCCCCGCATCCACCCGATTGCGAGGATTCAGATGATCAGCACCCAAAAGCCCGCCAGGCTCGTCCTGGCACTCATTGCCGCCGGCGTGATCGGCGGCGCAGGCGTACAGGCCTTCAACCACTCGGACGCGCATGCGGCACCCGCCCCAGCCGCTGTGACGCCACCCACCGCGGTGGCGCCCGGCACCGTCACGCCTCCCAACTTCACCGAGATCACCCGCCAGTGGGGTCCGGCGGTCGTGAACATCACGGTCGACGGCGTGCGCAAGGCTTCCGACGCACAACAAGGCGATGACGAGGACGAAGCGCAAAACCCGTTCGACTTCTTCCGCGGCATGCCGGGCTTCCCCGGTGGTCGGCAGATGGCCCCGCGCGAGCAGGCCGTGCATGGCACCGGGTCCGGTTTCATCATCGATCCCTCGGGGATCATCCTGACCAATGCCCACGTCGTGAAGGACGCCACCGACGTGACCGTCAAGCTGACCGAGCGGCGCGAATACCGCGCGAAGGTGCTGGGTGCCGATCCGAAGACGGACATCGCCGTGCTGAAGATCGACGCGAAGGACCTGCCCACGGTGAAGCTGGGAAGCACCCGCGACCTGCAGGTGGGCGAATGGGTGCTGGCCATCGGCTCGCCCTTCGGCTTCGAGAACTCGGTGACCGCCGGCGTCGTGAGCGCCAAGGGCCGCACCCTGCCCGACGGGTCCGGCGTGAACTTCATCCAGACCGACGTCGCCGTGAACCCCGGCAACTCCGGCGGCCCGCTGTTCAACAGCCGCGGTGAGGTCGTGGGCATCAACTCCCAGATCTACAGCCGCTCGGGCGGCTACCAGGGCGTGTCGTTCGCGATCCCGATCGAGCTGGCGCAACGCATCGAGCAGCAGATCGTGGCCGGCGGCAAGGTCGACCATCCGCGGCTGGGCGTGATGGTCCAGGACGTGAATCAGGCGCTGGCCGACTCCTTCAACCTGAAGAGCCCGGAAGGTGCGCTGGTCGCCAGGGTCGAGCCCGGCAGTCCGGCAGACCAGGCCGGCCTCAAGAGCGGCGACGTGATCCGCTCGGTGAACGGCCAGCCGATCGTTTCTTCGGGTGACCTGACGGCCCAGGTCATGATGATGCGGTCTGGCGACAAGGTCAGCCTGGACGTGTTGCGGCAAGGCCACCCGACGGCCATCACGGCGCAACTGTCGGGCGACCAGGGCAAGGACAAGGCACAAGCCGACGCCGGGCCAGCGCGGCAGGGCAAGCTCGGCCTGGCCCTGCGGCCCCTGGACCCGCAGGAGCGCAGCGCCGCCGGCCTCGACGGCGGACTGGTGGTCGAACAGGCCAGCGGCCCCGCGCAGCGCGCGGGCGTGCAGCCGGGCGACGTGGTGCTCTCCGTCAACGGTGTGCCCGCCAAGTCGGTGGATGACGCACGCAAGGCGGTCGAGAAGGCCGACAAGTCGGTGGCGCTGCTGATCCAGCGCGGTGAAGACCGCATCTTCGTGCCGGTGCGGATCGGCTGATCCTCGGCCGGAACGGCCCCTCACCGGACCTCGACCTGAGGCACCAGTGAGTGGGCGCTTCACGGACCCTCGAAGTCGCCCGCAGCCGTCGAACACCGATGCGCCACTCCTACAGAGCCAAGGCGCCGTGGAGCAGAGACTGGCAGCATGAAGACCAAGTCCGGAACACGCCTGCTGTCCGGCGTTCTGGCAGCGGCACTCGTAGCCTGGGCGGGTACCAGCGCGGCTGACGACGCATCCGAGAACCCATCGATTGGCGTCGGTCCCAACCCGCAGTTGCCCGAGCCCGAGAAGAACATCATCCCGACCATCCACGTCGCCCCGGCCCAGGGGTGGCCCAGAGGCGTCATGCCCAAGGCGCCGGCCGGCTTCCGCGTGACGGCACTGGCCACGGGACTGGATCATCCGCGCTGGGTCTACACCTTGCCCAACGGCGACGTGCTGGTGGCCGAGGCCAACCGGCCGCCGGCCGAAGGAGGCCAGAAAGACCGCATGGCCGAGGGCGTGCGTGGCAAGGTCCAGCACGTCGAACAAAAGCGCGCCGGTGCCACGCCGGACAGCGCCAACCGCATCCTGTTGCTGCGGGACACGAATGGGGACGGAGTGGCCGACGAAAAGCACGTGTTCCTGCACGATCTTTTCTCGCCGATCGGCATGGCGCTGGTGGGCAACGAGCTCTACATCGCCAACGCCGACGCCGTGGTCAAGGTGCCCTATCAGAGCGGGCAGACCGAGATCACGGCCAAGCCGCAGAAGGTGACGGACCTGCCCGCGGGCGCCAATCACCACTGGGTCAAGAACATCATTGCCAGCGGCGACGGCAAGACGCTGTATGCCAGCGTCGGCTCCAACAGCAACGCCGGCGACAACGGCATGGCCGCCGAGCAGGGGCGTGCCGCGATCTGGCAGATCGATCTGGCGACCGGCAACAAGCGTGTGTTCGCCAGCGGAATGCGCAACCCGAACGGCATGGGCTGGGAGCCGCAAACCAAGACCTTGTGGACCGTGGTCAACGAGCGCGATGAACTCGGCAACGACCTGGTGCCCGACTACCTCACCTCGGTGCGCGAAGGCGCCTTCTACGGCTGGCCCTGGAGCTACTGGGGCCATCATGTGGACGCGCGCGTGAAGCCCGCGAATCCCGAGATGGTGGCCAAGGCGATCGCACCGGACTATGGGCTGGGATCGCACGTGGCGCCGCTGGGCCTGGCGTTCTCGGACAAGCGGATGCCGGCGAACTATGCCAGCGGTGCGTTCATTGGCGAGCACGGATCCTGGAACCGCCGCCCGTTCGCCGGCTACAAGGTCGTCTTCGTGCCGTTCGCCGATGGTCGCCCCTCGGGCGAGCCGATGGACTTCCTGACCGGATTCCTCAGTCCCGACGGCAAGGCCTACGGACGGCCCGTGGGAGTCGCGCTCGACGGCAAGGGCGCGCTGCTCGTGGCCGATGATGTGGGCAACGTGGTGTGGCGGGTCGCGCCAGCCTCGTGATCGGCCAGGTTGATGGACATCACGCTCGCAAAACTCGCGCCCGCACCAGGCTCGTGGCGGGGCGGGGTCCTGGCCGACAAGGCCAGCGCGCTGCGCGACAACCCGCAGGTCGAACGCATGTTCCTCGGCGCCTGAATCGCGCGGCCTGAAACCCTCTGTGCAGGGCCGAAAGCAGACCGGCGCAGATGTTTCGCGGTTCAACCTCGTGATCCGTTGACGAACGCCACGCCGAGGCGTTGAATGGGCACCCGCGCTTCTTGCAGCTGAACGCGCCGCACGAACCAGGTGTTGCCATGTTTTTCCTGTGGCCTCAACTCCTCTGGCTGATGCTGGCACTGCCGCTGCTGCTGGCAGCCTACTGGTGGCTGCTGCACCGGCGAAGGCAGCGGGCCGTGCGCTACAGCAGTCTGGGTGTGGTCCGCGCCGCCGTCGCGGGCCGGCAGTGGCGACGGCATGTCCCGCCCGCGCTGCTCCTGCTGGCCTGCGCAGCCCTGCTGTTCGGGGCCGCGCGTCCGGTGGCGCGGGTGCCGCTGCCCTGGTCACGCAGCACCATCCTGCTGGCCATGGACGTGTCGCTGAGCATGCGCGTCAACGACGTGCTGCCCAGCAGGCTGGAGGCGGCCCAGGCGGCAGCGAAGTTGTTCCTGCGCGACCTGCCGAAGAACATCGAAGTCGGGCTCATCACTTTCGCCGGCAGCACTCAGGTCGCCCAACAAGCCACGCTGGACCGCGAGTCGCTGATCCGGGTCATCGACGGCTTCCAGATGCAGATGGGCACGGCGATCGGCAATGCCATCGTCCTGTGCCTGGCCGAGCTGTTCCCCGAACAGGGCATCGAGGGCGAGATGACGTTGGGAAACAAGCAGCGTGCCCGCAGCATCGACGAGAACGCCGAGCCGACGCTCAAGGCGATCAAGCCGGTAGAGCCGGGCTCGTACCCCTATGCCGCCATCATTCTGCTGAGCGACGGCCGGCGCACGGTCGGGGTGGACACGCTGGAAGCCGCCAAGATGGCGGCCGACCGCGGCGTGCGCGTCTACGTCGTGGGTCTGGGAACCGCCGAAGGCGAAGTCGCGACGCCCGAGGGCATCCCCATCTACCTGCAACTGGACGAGGAAGCGCTGCGCGAAGTGGCGCGCATGACCCGGGGCGAGTACCACCATGCCGGCACAGCCGACAGGCTGCAAAGCGTCTATCAGCAGCTGGGATCGCGCATCCAGGTGGTGACGCGCGAGACCGAACTCACGGCCCTCGCCGCCCTGCTCGCGGGACTGCTGACGCTCACGGCGGGAACGCTTTCGGTGCTGTGGTTCGGGCGTATCGCCTGACCGCGTTCCGCACCGCGTCGAGGTCTATCGGACTACTGCTGCGTCTGGGACGGACCAAACGCGCGCTCAGTACCACCATGGTCGCCGCAGGAGCCGTTTGCCGGCACGCGGAAGCCATCCCTGCAGATGTACCCGGAGTCCATTGATGATGGAGCCGCCCCCATGGAGGTCGTCCCCGTTTGTGCACAGCCGGAACAAAGGGCAAGCACAAGTAATGAAAGCGAGGCCAACGAGGTCTTCATGATGCCTCCAAGAAAAGCGATGAACCTTAGGCGCCCGGCTCCCGCTCACCCTATCGGCGAGCTGCCCGCAACGCTGTCGGATGACTCTGACCTTGCCAGGCTCGACGGCAGCGATCACACGCCTCACTTGCGCCAAAACCACCAGAGCAGCAGCGAAAGCACCAGCGAGACCAGCAGCGATGTCATCAGCGGGAAGTGAAAGCTGAACCCCTCGCGCTCGATCGAAATGTCACCCGGCAGGCGGCCCCATGGCAGCTTGACCAGCCAGGGCCACAAGAGACCCGCGGCGATCAGCACGACGCCGAGTGCGATGAGGAAGCGTTGCATTGGATCGCTGACTGTCGTGTCAACTCGGCCGCACGCGGCCCGGCCGCAGTTCAAGCCGGTCTGGTTTCTGTCGGTCGCACGGTGACATAGAGCGGCCCCGTGGACGATCCGGACTGCAGCACCTTCAGCAGGACATCGCGGCCCACGCGCTCGTGGCTCAGCGCCTGGTGCAGCGCGTCCACGGACGGCGTCTCCAGGCCGTCGATGCCGAGGATCAGGTCGCCCGGCCGCAGCCGCGCCAACTCGGCCGGACTGCCCGGCTCCACCGAGAGCACGCGCACCGCCGAGGATTGCGTGAGTCCATGCGCCAGCACGATGCGCCGGTCGAGCGCGAGCGTGCTGCCGCCCACGCCGAGGTAGCCGCGACGCACGCGGCCGTGCCGCAGCAATTGCGGGATGACCCAGGTCGCGATGTCGATGGCGACCGCGAAGCACAGGGCCTGCGCACCCGGGATGATGGCCGTGTTGACGCCGATGGCTTCACCGCGCGAATTGAGCAGCGGCCCCCCGGAATTGCCGGGATTGAGCGGCGCGTCGGTCTGGATCACATCCGGGATGAGCCGACCCGTGCTCGCGCGCATGCTTCGACCGAGCGCGCTGACAATGCCGGCCGTCACGGTGTGCTCGAAGCCGAGCGGGTTGCCGATGGCGATGGCGATTTCGCCGCGCCGGACCTCCGCCGATCGGCCGAGCGCGACACTCTGCTGCGCGCCGCGCGCCGAGTCGTCCACCTGCAACACGGCGAGGTCGGTGTCGGGGTCATCGCCCACCCAGCGTGCGCCGAATTCACGGTCATCGCCGAACGACGCATGGAACGCGCTGGCAAGAGGCGGTCGCGCGCGTCCACCTGCGCGCACCACGTGCGAATTCGTCAGCAGGTAGCCGTCGGGTGTGAAAAGGAAGCCGGAGCCTGCACCGGCCATGCCACCGCCCGCGCCCGGCCCGGGCACGCGCACCGACGCCACGCTGGGCGCGACGCGCTCGACCACGTCGCTCACGGTGCGGGAATAGGCGTCGAGGAGTGGCAGGTCGCGCGATCCCATGCGATGCAGATGGCACTGGCGCGCGGGTTTGCAAGAGGAGAAGCGCACACCGTTCGGCTTGTCAAGCTCAGCGATTCGCGCAAGCTGAGCCATTGGTAATCGTTTGCGACGATTGAGGCGATTGCGTGCTGACGTTGAGCCGCCGGTACCCCAAGAATGGGCGCATTGAATCAAGGAGAGCAGCGTGTGGAATTCGAGGAGATTGCGCATCGCAAGCATGGTGTCGGCGCTGGTGGTCAGTGCGTGCGGCGGAGGGGGTGGAGGCGGCCTCGCCGCCGCCCAGTCCGACGCACCCGCACCTGCACCTGCACCTGCACCTGCACCTGCACCTGCACCTGCACCTGCACCTGCACCTGCACCTGCACCTGCACCTGCGCCTGCGCCTGCGCCCGCGCCCGCGCCAGGCGACACGGCGCAAGTCATTGCCACAGTCACTAGCAACGCTCGAGGGATCGCCGTGCTCAGCAGTGGTGTGCGGGTGGCCGCATGGAGCGATGCGTCCGGCGTACACGCACAGCTATTCGATGCCTCGGGCCAGCTCGTGCAGGGCGTCGTGCCGGTCGCTGCAAGCGGCATCTTCTCGGCCGTGGCAGCCTTGCCCGGGGGTGGGTACCTCGTGGAATACCAGACACCGCAGGCCGTGCTCGTGCAGGCGATCAGTGACACGGGCGCACTGGGCCCGGCCGCGACGGTGCGCACGCAGGACCAGGTCACCCAGGACTTTGCAAGTTCAACCATCCCCAACGCCAGCGTCAATCCGGTGTTGGCGGGTGGTGGCGGCGTCTACGCATTCAGCGATGGCAGCTATGCCGCAAGCTATATCGTCCAGCGCTCCGTGACCCTTCCGACCGACCCGCCCGCGACGCTGCTGGTGCAGAAGTTCGATGCCAGCGGCCACCCGGTCGGCAACACCGTGGTGCTGCGGGACACAGGCACCGTCGAAGACTTGGCCAGTGCCGCCGCGCCGGGCGACCGCCTGATCGCCGCGTCGACGCTCACGCACAGCTCGGGGGCGGGCCTGCAGGGCGCCACGGTGTTCGACTCGGGGCTGCACAGCTTGTTCGGTGCAAGCCTGGGCCTGCTCGGTGACAGCGATGTCCAACCCAGCGTGGCCGGGCTGGCGGACGGCAACTTCCTCGTCCTATGGACTGTGAGCGCCCTGGACCTGAACAACCCGAACGCCAACCAGGTGCAGGCACAAATCTTCACGGCCGACCCGACTTCGCCTTCCGGCGCGCGGATCATCTCGCCACTTCTCACCTTTCCGAATGCGACGCCCGGCGCGCATGTGACGGCCCTGACCGGTGGTGGGTTCCTGGTCACCTCCGGCGGGACCGCGCAGGCCTTCAATGGCAGCGGACAACCGGTCTCGGGCGTGATGCAGATCCAGTCGGGCAGCGTATCGGCAGCGCCCGATGGCGGCTTCATCGTGCTGGCGCAAGTCGGGGCGCAGCTGGTTTCGCAGCACTACACGGTTGGCCCCTAACGGGAACGCGTGCTCCACCAAAAGTTCGACCCCACCTGCGATCGATAGATCGCAGGTTCTCATTCAGGACCGCGCCCTCACCCCATCTCACAGGCCGCACTCGAAGCGGTATCCCACGGGTCCTTCGCAGGCGACGGCTTGTCCATACGCCGTGTGGCGATGGCCAGCCTGAATAGAACGAAAGGGTTGACCCTGAACATGACGAACGGCACCAGCAGCCACGCCAGGAGCACCGCGAGGATCCCCAGGGTGCGGATATCCAAGAGAGCAAGAATGCTGTGCGACATGGCTCGCTTCCTGTTGTGAGATGTGCTCATTTGTAGACGAGCCGGTATCGCCGCCACCGGGAGATTGCGCCATTTTTCATGGGCCATTTGTCATGGGCCATTTGTCACGGGTGGGCGTGGCAGCTCCGGAAATCCAAGACCCCGCAGGCGGAAGGCCGCAGCGGGCTGGGACAATCCAGGGGTGAAGCCCAAATCTCCTGAACTGCTGCTGCCCGCCGGCTCGCTGGCCAAGATGCGTGCAGCCTACGACTTCGGCGCCGACGCCGTCTACGCCGGCCAGCCTCGCTACAGCCTGCGCGCGCGCAACAACGAATTCCGTCTGGAACAGATCGCGCAAGGCATCGCCGAGGCGCATGCGCGCGGCAAGAAGTTCTTCGTCACCAGCAACCTGCTGCCGCACAACGACAAGGTGCGCACCTACCTGCGTGACATCGAACCGGTGATCGCCATGCGGCCCGATGCGCTCATCATGGCCGACCCGGGTTTGATCATGATGGTGCGGGAGAAGTGGCCCGAGGTGGCCGTCCACCTGTCGGTGCAGGCCAACACGGTCAACTGGGCCGCGGTCAAGTTCTGGCAGAAGATGGGCGTCGCGCGCATCATCCTGTCACGCGAACTGAGCCTCGATGAAGTCGAGGTCATTCGCAACGAATGCCCCGACATCGAGCTGGAGGTGTTCGTTCATGGCGCGCTGTGCATCGCCTATTCGGGGCGCTGCCTGCTATCGGGTTACTTCAACCGACGCGACCCGAACCAGGGCACCTGCACCAACGCCTGCCGCTGGGGCTACAGCACCCACGGCGGCACGGACGAGACCGACAGCGGCGAAGTGCAACCCGTCAAGCTCGATGGCGACTTTGATTTCGCGCAGGCGCAGGCCGAGGCCGAAAGCGCCTTCGCCGCCTGCGGTGGCAGCCCGCGCCATCCGTTGGCCGACAAGGTCTATCTGCTGGAGGAAAAAGCGCAGCGCGCCGGCCAGCTGATGCCCGTGATGGAGGACGAGCACGGCACCTACATCCTGAACAGCAAGGACTTGCGCGCGGTGGAGCACATCGAGCGGCTGGTGAAGATCGGCGTCGATTCGCTCAAGATCGAAGGCCGCACCAAGAGCCAGTACTACGTCACGCGCACCGCGCAAATCTACCGCCGCGCCATCGACGATGCCGTGGCCGGCCGGCCGTTCAATCCGGCCTTGCTGCTGGAACTGGAAAGCCTGTCCAACCGCGGCTACACCGCCGGCTTCCTGGAGCGGCGTCCCAGCCAGGACTATCAGAACTACCTCACCGGCAGTTCCGAAGCGCACCGCAGCCAGTTTGTCGGCGAGGTCCGGTCGGTGCGCGCCGATGGCTGGGCCGAGGTCGAGACCAAGAACCGCTTTGCCGTCGGCGACACGCTGGAGGTGATCCACCCCAGCGGCAATCGCCAGGTCACCTTGCGCGAGATGACCAACCTCGAGGGCGATGCGGTGCAGGTGGCGTCCGGCAGCCCCGCTCGGGTGTGGGTGCCGCTGGGGGCGCCTTGCAACGGGGCCCTGCTGGCGCGGCTGCTCTGAGTGTCAGAAGCGCTGGCCGATGAACACCTGCACGGCGCTGCGGTCACGCTGATTGTTGTAGGTGCCGCCCCAGGTCGGGATCCAGGAAACTTCGGCGATGAAGCCGCCGCGGAACGAGGCCCGCAGCGCCGCCAGTGCCAGCTTGCGGCCTTCGACGATGCCGGCGTCGCCCGACCAGCCCTTGACGTCCTGGCCGAACAGCAGCGAGGGAATCAGGTCGACACCATCGGCCACATTGGGATAGCGCAGGCCGCCAAAGATGCGATAGCCCCAGGCGTTGCGTGAGACATAGCCATCGCTCGTGCACTGGACCGGCACCGCCGGTGGCGGGCACACGCCGTTGACCGGCCCCTGCCCGAAGATGTCGCTGCGGCCGAAGCGGACCACGGAAGGATCGGGCAGGTCCGGCACACCCTTGTAAACGACCTCGGCGCCCCAGTTGAGGCCCGCCGCGCCGAGCACCTTCTGGATCTGTCCGGTTTCGCCGAGTTGCAGCTGCACGTTCTTGTGGCGCTCGTAGCCGTTCAAGGTGCCCCCCGGCCCGAGCGCGTTGATCTTGTCGCGCAGGGTGGTCGGCGCGACGTTCGAGATCGCCGCGGCCACGAGGTCGGCGGCGTTGTACTGCAGCGGCTGGTTGGGCCGGTAGGTCAACTCGCCGAAGACGGTTCCGCCGCGGATCTTGGTCTCGAAGGTCCCGCCGAACATGTGGATGTTTTCGGGGAACTCGGTGAAGTACCTCGGATTCAACCCGTCGGGATCTGCCGGGATGAAAGGCGCGCCGCCACGCAGCGACTTGTAGATGCCGCTGAAGCCTTGCCGCGAGTGGAACTGGGTGGCATACAGCCCGAACTTGGTTTCCCACTCTTCCACCGTGTGCAGCAGGGCCAGCCCGCCCTGGCCGCTGTTGGAGGCCAGGACGTTGGGCGCGCGCGCGATGAAGTTGCCGGTGGCGAGCGCGACGCGGTCGGATGCGTTGCCCAGCGTCACCGCATTGCAGCCGTCGGAGAAGTAGTCCACCGCGACATAGAAGGTGCCGCACTGGCTGGGCGCGTTGCGCTCGAAGTGGAACTGGTAGAAGCCTTCGACACTGGTGGTCTTCGAGACGCCGAGCCGGGCGAAGATCTGCGGCACCGAAATCCGGGTTTCCTGGTCCCGCTGCAGCATGCCGGGCCGTGTGAACGCGGGAATGTCGATCGGGTTGAGATCACGCAGGCCGCCCAGCACGATGAACCGATTGCCCCAGTCGAGCTTCTGCCAGCCCAGGGTCCAATCGAGTGGTGCGCCGGACACGCTGTGGTGCCCGTACACATTGAGGTTGTCCAGCACCGCGCCGCTGAAACGGGTCCGCGGCTGGACGCCGCCGTCGCTCAGGGGCGCGTTGGGCGTGTAGCCATTCGGGATGTTGCCCCAGGGATGGCTGGCATCTTCCAGCGCATAGTCGTACCAGGCCTTGGCGCTGGCCGCCGCGCCCCAGTCGCCGACGGCCTTGTAGTCCAGCGCAAGATAGCCGTTCACCACCTGTGCGACCGGATCACCCTTGTTGAAATTGAGATTGCCGTCGTCCTGATTGCGACCGGCCGTCGGCGCGATCGCGGTGCCGGTGATGCCCACCTGCGAGCTGTTCACGTTGGGCAGCAGCGCCGTGTCTTGCGACTGGGTGCGCCAGGCCGAGCCCGCGGTGACCGACCCCGTCACCGAGAGCTTGCCATCCCCAACGGCGTATTCGACGGCGTGAACCGGCAAGCCGGCGACCAGCGCCCCCAGGGCAAAGGCGAGGCGGTTCCAGGAACGAGGCGGGCGGCGCATGGCGTGGTTCTCCCGGCGACACGTGACAGCCGAGATCATCGCGGCAAGTCGGCCATTTGCGGCATGAATGCCGCCCGCACAACTGCAACCGAATCTAAACGCCGCCGGCCCGGGCTGCGGCCTGCATGGCGTCGATCTCCGCATTGGTCAGCAGGCCGCGACTGGTGAGCTCGTTGCGCTCGGCAGAGGTCAGGCTGCCGCCGGCGAACGCACTGACGAGGTACAGGTGGACCTTCGGCGTGTTCAGGTCATACATCAGGCCGAAGTGGCTCTCCGGCCCCGACTTGTTCGTCTCGTCGCGCAGCTCGTACAGGTGGATCGATTCGATATTCGCGATCTTCTGGTCGCGCAGGTCCTTCATGTGCCGGGTGAGCGCCTTCAGGCAGGTTTCGGTCTTCGGCATGCCGGCCTGGTTCTCGTAGCCGCTGTCGTAGATTTCGCCGCAGTTGAACTCGTTGATGTGCACCGGCTTGTTGAACTTGGCCAGTTGCGCGATCGGTCCGCCCGGGCCGAACCACGGATCGCTCAGCATGCTCGGGTAGTCGTTGGTCGGGTAGATGTGGTAGCCGGTCACGTCCCACTGCACGCCCTGCTGCTGCATGTAGCGCAGGAAGCCGAAGTCCTTGCCGACCGCACCCAGGATGGCGCGCAGCGGCAGACCCGAACTGGCTCCGATGTCATGGATGGCGCGCGACATGCCGCGCAGCACGGCCGTGATTGTGGCCACGCAGGGCTTGCCCTGGTAAGGCGTGGTGGAGGTGCCGGCGCTGTTCCACGGGACCTCGCTCTGGATGTCCGAGCGCAGCTGCACTTCGTTGAGCATCTCGAAGTCCTGCACCAGGTCCTTGACCTGGTTCACGATGGTCGCGGTCTGGTTGTAGGAGTCCTGCTCCACCGCGCTGAGGTTCGGGTTGCAGCTGGTGTCCCAGTGCCAGGAGGTCATCATCACCGCTTCCACGCGGCCGCCAGTGGCGCGGACCTTCTGGACCTGGTCGCGGAAGGTGGTCTGGTCGCCTACATACAGATCCATCCGCGAGCTCTTCAGGTTGCGGTCCTTCATCACGGCCGCGACCTTTGCGTTGGTGGTGCTGTCGCTGCCCGTGTGCGTATTGACGCCGATGATCAGTCCGCCAGTCTGCGTCGGCGAGTCCGACAGCACAGGCGGTGTCGAGGTGGACGGCGCCGGTGCGGGAGACGGTGCAGCCGTAGCCGGGGCGGGGGCGGGTGCAGTCGTGGACGGCGCCGGTGCCGGGCTGGCGACATTGCCGGTCGTCGTGCCCTGCTCCGCAGTGGCCGACGAAGTGCCGGCAACGACGCTCAAGGCGTCTGCTGCGCTACCGCTGCTGCTGCCTCCGCCGCAGCCGCTCAACACGGCAGCGGCAAGCGCTGCCGCCACGGACAGGGCAAGCGCAGTTGAACCATGGGAAGATTTTGGTCGAAGCATGGGGAGGTGGCTGGGCAAGAAACATCCGCCCGGAAACTGAAGAGCCGCGAATGGTAGAGGTCGAGCTGCGCAGAAATCGGGCCGCGGCTGGTTGAGCAGAAATTCAATCCAGTTTTCGTGCACAACTCCTGAATAAGCCGAGCCGTGATGTAAGCGTGAGTTGCCAGCTGTGACGATGACGCCGTCTTGCTCGCCCGCTTTGAAAGCGGCCGGCCGATATCGTTACGCGCGCCTTGCAAACGAAGCGACAGGACGCGCGGACCATGGCCACGATGCTCCTGACCTCGCGCCTGCCCTGCGATGAAGCCTCGGTGCGACAAGGCGCACCGCAGGCTTTGCAGATGTCGTGCAGCGCACGGCAGAAGCGCTGGGTACTGGCCGCTTCGATCCTGGGTTCGAGCCTTGCCTTCGTGGATGGCACCGTCGTCAACGTGGCCTTGCCGGCGATCCAGCGCGAGCTGGGCGCCACGCTGTACCAGGCGCAGTGGGTGGTCGAGTCCTATGCCCTGCTGCTCGCGGCCCTGCTGCTGGTGGGTGGCGCGCTCGGGGACCGGCTGGGGCGGCGGCGCGTGTTCGTGATCGGCGTCCTCATCTTCGCGGCAGCATCGATCGCCTGCGCGCTCTCGCAAACCGTGCTGCACTTGATTGCCGCGCGCGCCGCGCAAGGCGTGGGCGGGGCGCTACTGGTGCCCGGCAGCCTCGCGCTGATCAGCGCCACGTTTCCTGAAGACGAGCGCGGCCGCGCCTTCGGCACCTGGGCCGCCTTCAGCGGCGTGACCTCCGCGATCGGGCCGCTGCTGGGCGGCTACCTGATCGATCGCCTGTCCTGGGCCTGGGCCTTTGCGGTCAATGTGCCGCTGGCCGCGCTCGTGCTCGCGATCGCCTGGCTGCGCGTGCCGGAGAGCCGGCACATCGGCACGAATGCGCCGCTCGATGTGATCGGGGCGTTGCTTGCCACGCTGGGCCTTGGCGGCGTGGTGTTCTTCTTCATCGAAGCGCCCTCGCGCGGCTGGGATGCACCGGCGGTCGTGGTCGCCCTCGCCGTTGGCGTCGCGGCCTTCATTGCCTTCTTCGTCGTCGAGCGTGTCCAGCCGGCGCCGATGCTGCCCTTGGGGATGCTGCGCCAGCGCAATTTCGCCGGTGCGAACCTGCTGACCCTGCTGCTGTACGCGGCGCTGGGCGGCGGGCTGTTCTTCCTGCCGCTCAACCTGATCCAGGTGCAGGGCCTGTCCGCCACCGCTGCCGGAGCGGCGCTGCTGCCGTTCATCCTGATCATGTTCCTGCTGTCACGCTGGGCCGGCGGCCTGGTGGACCGCCGCGGCGCGCGCGGGCCCCTGATCGTCGGTCCGCTGATCGCCGCGGCCGGCTTCGCGCTGCTGGCCCTGCCCGGCGCCGGCGCCAGCTACTGGACCGGCTTCCTGCCGGGCATCGCGGTGATGGGGCTGGGCATGG
>Ga0207853_1000167_pt1 | contig 15316 bp, 29 predicted proteins | sample LuqExpMetagenom6_FD_187764 | JGI IMG/M metagenome (GOLD analysis project Ga0207853, IMG submission 187764) | Tropical forest soil microbial communities from Luquillo Experimental Forest, Puerto Rico - Sample 6 (SPAdes) | ecosystem: Environmental > Terrestrial > Soil > Tropical forest ...
CTCCTGAAGGCGCAACTGGATTCCGTCGAGCGCGGTACGACGGTAGAGTTCGGCTTCCACTTTTTCGCGGTGGAGGATGCCACGGCCATCAAGGGCTATTACTTCGAGTGCGTCCCGCTGATGGAAGCGCGTGCGTCCACGGCTCTGGAATCGCTCACGGCGAAGCTGGGTTTCGAGGCGGCGGCCAAGGACGGCAGCGTGCCGGCCCTGGGTCATGACGCCCCGTCCGCCGACGCCGACACCATCAACGATCAGGCGGAGCCGACCCCGACCAAGGTCAAGCACAAGAAGTAATAGTTTCGATCAATCGAAACCGCGCACAGCGATAGGCAAAAAGAAATGGCGCGGGGTGTGAGCCTCGCGCCATTATTTTGTCCACGTCTCACAACAATCTAGAACAGGGGTTACACCGTGGCAGGGATTCCCTGGGGGAAGCACGAGCGCGAAGACTGGCGCCGCGTGCCGGGCGCTCAGCGCCGTTACGCTCTTAAGTCAAATCCAGACATCACCATATCGCGCCGTCAATTTGACGAGCACTATGGGGCTGTGCGTGCGTTCGGCACGTACGAGAAAAAGGCAAAGCATAAAGCCACGGAACCCGAAGCGCTCTTGCGTCCTGCACGCGGGCGGACCAGCGCACGCAAACTGACCCCGACAGAAAAAGAAGTCGAGTTAGGTCGGCGGCGTGTTGCCGCGAAAGAATCCGCGACGATGAAGCGCATAGAGCGCGAGCGGAGCAAGCAGCACAAGCACCCCCGGACCATAGACTTGCGCACGTTCAAAAAGGGAAAGATACACCGCACGATTGAGCTGCCAGTGTCCTTTGATGCGGTCGAGAACACTCGCGCTGCCGCTGCTAAAAGCCGGATCGTTTTCGGGTATTACGTCGGCGTCAACATGATCGACCTGCGGAGTGGCCAGCGGATTAGCTTCGCCGCCTTCGGGCTGCGTGATATTCATATGGCTTTTAAGCCTTCGGATTTCGACAAATTGATTAAGAAAGCCCAGGAAAAGACTTATGCGGAGTTAGTAAGTCTCTGGATTCATCTTACGCTCAAGTCAGCGGTAGCGACAGACCGCAACGGCTGGAAAGGCCGCAAGGGGCGCAAATGAAATTGCAGGCGTTTTCTAACAAAGGATTTCGTGATGACGACATATTACCGCTTTCGTTTGACACCGAAACGGACGGACTGGGAGGACCACTACTTTTCATTACTGCGCAATCCCTACAAGGCGCGCATGAGTTTAAAGGCAGCGACATGGTTGCGCAGTTCTTTGAAATACTCGCCGCGCACCCGTACCCGTGCGTTTGGTATGCGCACAATGCGCAGTATGATTGGCGTTACTTCCTCGCATACATTTCAGAGCAAGAAATACCGTGCAACATTAACATGCGCACGGAAACGGACATCTATCAAATCACGGTCTTTCTAAACGGCGAGCGCATTGTGATGCGCGATTCAATGGCCGTCTTTCCTGGCACACTCAAAGACTTCGCCCAGGCGTTCACGCCCGAAGCCCCGAAAGGGGAAATAAACTTTGACGGTGGCGAAGTGTTCGACCCGGAAAACCCTGCGCACGTTGCTTATGCCTTGCGTGACACGGAAATTCTCCGCAAGGGCATTCCTCGTTTTAATGCGATGCTGGCGCACCATTTCGGGGTGAGCCTGGGGCACACGACGGCGGGCACGGCGTTGAAAGCGTGGCAGGCCACGATACCGGACGGTGTGTATTACGCGCCAAGCAAATGGGGTGAACGTGAACAATTCATACGCGAGGGATATTACGGCGGGCTTGTTTTCCTCACCCGCACTGATGAAGTTCCGGGCGCGGTCACATTTGACCTTAATTCATCGTATCCATATCAAATGTGCGCGCACGGCGTGCCGTCCGGTTCCTGCATCACGACCGATGATTATAAATCGGGACTCATGGGGATTTACCGTGTGCGGGTGCGCGCTCCTGCTGCAATCGTTGTGCCCATCCTGCCGCGCCGCGATGAAAAGGGATTCATGCGCTGGCATGGCGGGGAATTTGAAACGGTTTGCACCTCCAGCGAATTAATCTTTGCCGCACGTCATGGTTACGGGATTTTGGAAGTGATCGAAGGCGTAGCCTGGGAAGATCGTATATTCCCTTTCACCGACTTCATCGAAAAATGCAAAACGCTGCGCACGCGGTTCAAGGGCAAGCCAGAGGAAATTCTCGCCAAGCTGATGCAGAACAGCTTGTACGGCAAGTTCGGTTCCCGCCGCGAGCGTCTCTCTATTTTTGTGCCGGAGGATGACGCGGCCACATTGGACGCTCAGCCGATTGACGAAGACGGTTATTTTTGGCTCAAAAAAGAATTCGCCCCCGACTTGCGTTGCATCCCTGAATGGGCCGTGTTCATCACCGCGCACGCTCGCCTTCACTTGCTCAATCAGATTTATACCATCGGCGTGGAAAACGTGATTTATGGCGACACGGATTCGCTTACCGTGCTCCCTCATGTGGTCGATCAATTCGACAGTGGCAATGCCTACGGCCAATGGAAACGCGAAAAGGAATGGGCGCAATTCCGCGCCATCGCCCCGAAGGTTTACGCGGGTCGTGTGGACGGGAAATTAAAGGGCGCAGCCAAGGGCATGCCTAAAAAGCGTATGACGCCTGACCATTGGGCCGCGCTCCTGGCCGGTGAGCAAGTGGCGGTGGATTATTTGTCATTGCCATCGTTGCGTGTCGCGATGAAGAAAGGGCCGGAGCGCGCTAAGCAAGTCTCGCGCATTTCAACCAATATTGAACACTCGGAAAATTGGCGATTGCAGGGCACGCGTGTTGTGCCTAAAATCGCTCCATGACCATCATCACGCTAAAGGCCGCACGCGAAGCCCTGGAAAAATCCAGTGACGCGGCCATGCGTGCAAAATATCTCACGCGGAGAATTGCAGATGATTTCGACAGTCTCAGCCTTAATCGCGCAAGTGGAATCGGGCGGCAATCCCTGGGCAGTACGTTTCGAGCCGGCGCACAATCCCGCGCCCGAGTTTGTGTCACGTATGATGGCCGCGTGCGCGTGCTCGCATGACACGGCGCGCGTTCTCTGTGCCACGTCCTGGGGCATGTATCAAATCATGGGCGATGAATTGATGGCGCTGGGGTTGAGCATGTCGCCCGTTCAATTTTGCGCGAGCGCGCAAACGCAAAATGACATGTTCGCAAAAGTTCTAGATGAAAAGAAACTCAGCGCGTACACGCTTAATGATTTAATCACTAGCGCGAGCGCGCGCACATTCTTTGCTAGTAAGTATAACGGTCCGGGTAACGTGACAGCCTACTCTCAACGTATTCTTGACGTGTATCACGCTGGAGCATGAGTTATTCCAGCTACATCGCGACAAGTGGTCTTTATCCGCTGCTGCTGATAGAGACAGCCTCGCTCGTGTTCGCACCCACGGCGGTGGCGATTCATTCGCAAGTGACACAAACGCCAGAGAATGAAACAGCCTCGCTAACGTTTGCGCCCACGGGTGTGACTGTTCATTCCATCATTCAAACCACGGCGGACATTGAAAAGGCAGCATTAACATTCGCGCCCACCGCAGTGACCATTAATACTATCGTCCACCAAACGCCTGAAACAGAAATAGCCTCGCTCACCTATGCACCCACGGGCGTCGCCATCACAACCATCGTTATCACTTACGCGAACACGGAAACGGCCTCGCTCGTTTTCGCACCCACGGGAGTTACCATTACATGAATGCACTAGCTCAGGCCATTCACCAAGAAATTACCCCGATTGCAAAAGTGTCCATAGGCGTTGAAGGGCATTTCGACATTACTGTGAAACACGGCGACGGAAGCGAGACGGTCTATCCTCGCTTTAAAAACAAAATCGTGAATCAAGGATTGGATGCCCTGGGCGGTTCGTTTCCCACCAACTACGGCACGAACGCACAAGGCGGTATTGTGGTGGGCACCGGGAACACGCCACCCTCTGCGACGGACACGGCATTACAAACGCCGCTCACGGGTGCCTTTTCCACCAACGCTGGCACCATCGTACCGTCAAGCATGGCGACCGCGCCTTATGCCTCATCTAACATGATTCCCTACACCTTCACCGTGGGGCAGGTGGTGGGCAACATCGCGGAAGTGGGCATGTTACTCACGCGTACCAGCGGCACCAAGGCGGCAACGGATGCGGTTTTTTCGCGTGCGCTGATTCAAGTCGGCGGCAGTCCGGGGACCATCACCCTGGTGAGTACCGATCAGCTCATTGTCAATTACACGCTCACTTACACGTACGCATCGGACACGACAGGTTCCATTATCGTGACCACGGACGGCGTACCCTCCGCCGCCAATAATTTCACGGTGCGCCCTATCAGTCTCACGGACAGTGGGTCTTTCTTTGTTAAGAATCCTTTTGCACCTTTCGCTATTGTCAATAACTCAGGCACCCTTGAATGCTATAGCGCGACGAATACCGCGCTTGTGGCCGCAAATGGTGCGACACTAACGTCAGATAAGTTTTGCAGTTCCGTTAGCGCTGGCACTTATACGGCAGGGTCTTTCACACGAACGTTTAATGCACACTGGAATAGTGCCACGGCAACCAGTCGTGTGATGTATTGGGTCATGTTCCCGTGCATGGTTTTTCAAATGTTGTTCACGACGGCATTCGGCCCGACCGCTGCGCAAACGATGGATTTCGGCATGCAGTTGACCTGGGCCGCGACCTGACATGTTCATCATCCCCTCTACTCCCGCTGTCCCTGGCCATTACACGAACCGGGTAAAGACCGCGCTCGATCTATTGATCGGGTGGGAAATGGGTGCGCTGCAATTGCAAGATCCGACGGGGGGTCTGCTGCAACAGCTATGGACGGTGGTGTGTGCAGACGGCAAGAACATTTACGTGACCGCACCGAACCAAGCGAGCCCGACGCTTATCGTATCTGACCTGGGCATTACGGAAGTGGATTTAGCGTTTGATCAAAACATGTTCCCGTTCGTGACGTATCAGGCGAGTGGGCTCACGAAATTTTACTGGTATGACCCGACCGTGCCGGGTTTCGTGGTGTCCACGATTTTCTCGCTGTGTCAGTCGCCGCGTTGCACACTGGACGATAAGCGCGGTTTCGATGTCGGTAATTCTGACATTCAATTACTCTACGTGAATTTAATCACGCAGAATTTGTGCTATCGCATCCAGCGCGAGCGCTACGCCACGGAGCACGTGCTCGCACCGGCCACGCTCACGACCCACCTGCGTTGCGTGAATTTCACGGATAACCTTCGCCTGCAATGGACGGTGGACGACTACTCGCAAAATGTTTACCAAGACGTGCATAATGGTCTAGCCAACTACGCGCGGCCCATTTCCATCACCGGGAGCTACGTCACATGACGGTTTCGACTTCGCAATTTGCAACGACCAATTTTCTTGTACCGGCCGGAGGCACCACGCACGCGGTGGGCTTTCAAGGTGGCTTTACCGCTCAGCCGTTTTTGATCGACTGGCGGCAATTTACCGTGGACGCTTTCCCGTTCCAGCCCCAAGGTGTGTATGTGGACAATACGGCCGGCACTACACCGCTCACCATCACCATTCAACCGATTGGCTATAACTTGATCGTGGCAGCAGGCACCAGCGCGGCACGGAGTTTTCCCGCGCCGAACGGGCAGACCTGCACGATTATCGGCGACCCTGCCGCGACCACCAACAGTGTGATTTTTGTGGACTATCCCGTGTTTGAACGCGGTTAATCAGAGGCATCACTGACCATGATGGATTTTCTGAAATTTATGGCTGGCCCGGAAGCACAAGACCTGGGCAAAAAGGCGTCGAATTTTACCGATGATGTCATCATTCTTTTGACGGAAATTCGCGATGAACTACGCGCGGCCCGTCTCGCACGCGAGGGTAACGACGATGGAAAATGAAGCGGAAGTAACGGTTGTGGTGGAAGATCGCGCGGCTGAAGTCGCGACCACGATGGAAAATCACCTCGCGGCTGAAGTCGCGATTGCGGAAGTGCGCGCGGAAGAAAACGTTGCCGTGGCTGAAATTCAGGCGGAAGCGGCGGTCGCTATTGCGGAAGCGCAAGCGGACAATAACAGCGTAGCGCTAGATGCCGTGCTCGCGCGCCTGGACACGCTCGCCGCCGATAACGCGGCCTTGCGCGCGGAGCTTGCCGATTTACGCGATACGCTGGAAAGCGCCGCCGACGAGATTGAGGATGAACTCCGCGATGAAATTCGCGCGGAAGAAGAACATGCCGAAGCCACAGAGGAAGTCGCGGAGGCTATCGAATCGGGGGAAGTGCCGGCAAGCGTGGAACACGCCGAAGCACACGAACCTCACCCCGTCGCGGACCTCGCGGCGGAACATGCCCAGGCGCGCAAGCGTCATTTTGTCCGCATTTAACCGGAGCCCTTGACCATGGCTGAAGAAAAAGAAGTGGTGCAGGAAACCCCTGCTGTATCTCCTACGGAAACTGTCGCGCCTGTTTCTGGCCCGAAGAAACGCGGACGCCCGCCGAAGAATCCCCCGGCCAATGGCGAGCCCAACCCCGTCACGGATGATAACGTCAACGCCAAGCCGCGCCCTGGCCGCCCGAAGAAAAAAGGCAAGGTGAACTTGTCGGGCGACGATATTTCGACTATCGGCAAACAGGTGACGGGCCTGCACAAGCTGATGGCGATGGCGACCGGCATTCCGGAGCTCGCGATCAGTGACGAGGAAGGGTCGATGCTGGGCACCGCGATTGCGGCCGTGGCCCAGGAGTATGACCTTGCCCTGGACGGTAAGACGGGTGCGTTGCTTCAACTGGCCGCCGCGTGTGGCATGATTTACGTGCCGCGCTTCATCCACCTGAAAAACCGCGTGGCAGCGAACCGGGCGAAACAGGAGGCATTGCATGTCGTCGGTGGCACGGAACACACTCCCGCAAATTAAGGCGGGCACGCGCACCACGATTGCCGGCCGTACCGGGTCGGGGAAAACCTCCCTGACCCGGTATTTGATCGAAAAGCGCTCGCGCCAGCACTGGGTTATTTTCAACCCGAAACATACGGCGGGTTATAATTCACTACCCGATTCTGTGACGCTCCAAAAGTGGGATGCGAAAAAGTTTGAAAAGGCGATTACAGATCATCGTTTTGTGATTCTAAATTTTGCACGTAACGAATTGAATCACGAATTCATGGATGCTGTCGTGAGCTATATCCACGAAAGTTACGATGATTTAGGGTTCTGCTTTGATGAGCTTTATTACATGCACCGCAATATGGAACCGGGCGAGGGCATGGTGGGGCTTTACACGCGTGGGCGTGAACGTAAGCAATCGGTTTTAGGTTTGGTGCAGCGACCTAAGCGTATTTCGCTCTTTTGTTTTTCGGAAGCGGATTATATCGGGTCCATGGCGTTGAACCTGGAAGGGGACCGCAAGCGCATGGTCGAGGCGACCGGGGAGGAACGCTTTATTCATTCCCTACCTAAATACGTTTGGCGGTGGTATAACGTGGACGCGGATAGTTCCTCGCTTTGGGGCGCCGTCCCACTTGGTTAAATCAATCGGGAGTATTCAACATGGGCAACGTCCGTATTGACCTCGCGAATGTCATCACCATTTCCCTGGTGGGCTTTCTCGGCGTCTTTCTCATCAATCGCGGCCTCGCCATGGCGGGCCTCCAACAGTGGCAGGCATAACCATGGAAAAAATCATCGATTACGCCAAGATCGCGGTAATCGCGTTCATCGGCGTCTATGTCATCAACAAGGGCCTGACGGCCGCTGGCCTCAGCCAATACAAGGCGTAATCACATGTCCGCACAGATGACTGCCGCGCAACAAGCCGCCGCCGCCAACCTTCCGAACCGTGCCGCGCTCATTGGCACGGGTCTCTACATGACGCGCATGCTTCAGCCGGTGTCCGCCGCGCTGGGCTCGCAAATCCGTGTGCCGCTGGACCGCGTTGGCGTGGTCACCGGCGTGACGCTGCAAATCAGCGTACCGGTCAACGTCACCGTCCTGGGCGTACCGTCGCCGTATGCCCCGTACAACCTCGCGAACCTGTTGACCTACACCGATTTTGCCGGCCTGCAACGCGTCATCACCAATGGCGCCCAGCTGCACATGCTGAACAATTTCAAGGGTCACAAGATCGCCGGTAACGCGGTGAACTACGACTACATCCCCGGTTCGGAAATTGGCATCAACACGAACATCACGCATATTCCGACCGCTGTCGCGGCGGATACGCTCACCATGTTCCTGTACGTACCGCTGGCGTATGACCCGCATGCCGATTTGCGCGGCGCCGTTTTGGCCCAGTCGATTTATGGCGAGCACTACATCACCGTGAACACGCCAGCCGCCCTGGTGGGTACTGACCCGCTGTCGTCGCCCTACACGGCGGGCACCGTGGCTGCCACCGGCAATGTCACCATCACGGCGTTCATGCACTACATCATGCCGCAGCAAGGCGTGGCGAACCTGCCCATGGTGGACCTCTCCACCATCTACGCAGTCGAGGGCAACTACAACGACAGCGCAAACTTCAATGCCGGCCAGCCGAAGTACCTGAACTGGCCGAACAATCGCGCGATTCTGTCGGCGATGCACATCGTGAACAACGGTGCGGTCGGTGGTGTGTTGAACGAAACCAACATCACCAAGGTCACCTTGCTGGGCAACAGCAACACGAACATCAAGGAACTGTCGCCCGCGCTGTTGCGTTATCAAATGCGCTACCAGCTCGGCACCGACATGCCGTCTGGCGTGCTCTACTTGCCATCGCGTTCGCAACCCATCACGACGCAGCTTTACGGCAACGTGCAAACTAAGTTGGACATGAATACGGTCAGCGCCGGCACCTATGCGCTGTCGCAATACGAAAGCACGTACCTCAGCGGCACGCCGCTGCCGGGCGTGGTGCAGTAACGGGGAGGCGCGGTCATGTCCTGGTCCGACCTCAAGGAAAACCCGCGCTTTTGGGAATTCGCGTTCATTTTTGCGGTCATTCTCTTGATCGGCGCTCACAAGGTGTCGATTGAGGGGATGATTGAATAATGAACACGTTTGCGACCCTGCTACTGGCGTTTCCGTTTTACCTCGCGATGAAGGGCAAACTAGCCTCTTACATTGCGCTGGCAAAACCGGACGCCAGTAGCGGGACCGTATCCCAGGCGAGCACCTCCACGCCAACCGCGAACGGTTTGGGTATGGTCAGTACTCCGAGCGCGCCCAGCGCACCGGCCGCACCCACCACCAGCGACATGGCGTCCATGGTGTCCAATGTCACTCACATTTTCGGCGACGTGGCCGCCATTGCGAGCTTGTAGTGAGTTACGGTCTTGTCGGGCTCTATGCGCTGTACCTGATGTTCGTGGGTGTCAACGGACACGCGTCCGAATTGTTCACGGATATTGAGGCGGACGCGAAAGGGTTTGCGCCCTGGCTCATTGCGATTTTAGTGTTGCGTGCGCTGTCCAATTCGAACACGTTGAAACCCATGGTGACGCCTTTTATCGGCCTCGCCGTGTTAACCTTTGTCCTCAAGAACTACGGTCAGTTAGTGTCCCAGGTCGATCAAATCACGGGGCTCAATTTGCCGGGTGCCACTTCTACCGCGTCCACGGGAACCACCACATGAACGACATCATGAAAGACCTCACCAGCGTCGGCATGGCCATCATTGGCGTGGCGATTCTCGCTGTGATCGTGTCGAGCAAGAACCAGACCACGAAAGTGATCGGCAGCGCTACCAGCGGTTTCGCCAACGTGCTCAGCGTCGCCATGGGCGGCAGCGCGCCGGCCTCGCTGGGTAGCTTCTAAACCTGGGGAGCACCCATGAACATTCCGTATTACTACCCGGGGTGGACGCCGGGGTTGCAGACCGTGAACCTGGGAACGGGTGGCCCGCAATCGCACATGGGCTTGCTCGCGATGCAACCGCGCACCTATCCCACACAGTACGCGGTGCAATGCATGGGCTTTCAAGGTGCGATGCCGCGTCAAGTCATCGGCCCCAGCTCCCCGACCGTATCCAACCAGTTCGCCAATCCCCTCACCATTAACAACCTGGAAATCTCCGGGCTGTTCAAGAACCCGCGCGGAGGCTGACCTATGTACCGCAACATGCCGCAAACCAGCGTACCCCTCAGCGGCGGTTTTGTGCCGTCCGCCAATCCGCAGAACGGTGCTGCCGGTCAGATCGGGAGCGCGGTCACGCCGGCCGTGCAGGGGATTCGTCGCGACTTCACGTATACCCCGCAATTTGACCCGGCCATCACCACGAATGGGCAAACCGGCGTGCCGCGAGGCTAAGCCATGGCAGACGCGACCACCACCAGCGCGACCACTTCCACGGGCAGCGGTAATTCGCTGTCCGTGTCTTTGCCTACCGATTTTCTCACCGGGTCGGGGAACAACGGGCTCAATCTCAATTTCAATTTCGGCGGCAACGGCACGGCGATTGCGAACAGCGCGTATAATTTTTTGAACACATCGTTCGGCAATACGCAATCGTTCGTCAATAATTCGATTGCGGGTACGCAATCATTCCTGTCCAGCCACGTGGCGCCCATCGTGGGCGTAGCTGCGAACCTGGGCGCGACATTCAACAACCTCATGCCCGGTATGGTCGGCTCGCTCTATCAGGCCAGCATCAACGCCAACACCGTGAGCGAGCAGATCAGCGCGAACGCGACCGCTGCCCAGGAGGCGGCCTCGCAAGCATCCATTGCCGAATCCCAGAAAGCGAGCGGCGGCGGTGGCCTTTGCTTCATCACCACGGCCATCTGTGGCACGTTCGGCGAGGCGGACGACTGCCACACGCTCACCGTGTTTCGCGCGTTCCGCGACGGCTACATGCAAGCCACGCCTGACCGCAAGCAAATGGTCGATGACTATTACGCGTGCGCGCCGGGTTACGTCGAGGCGATCAACGCACGCGCCGACTCGCGCGACATATACGGTTTGATGGCACGGGCATTCCTGGCGCCCGCTCAACTGTGCATCGAAAACGGCCGTGACCGCGAGGCGCTGGCGTTCTATAGTGCCCTTGTCGAATTTGCGCGAGTGATGGCTCATGAACATTGATGGCGCGAAAGCCTTTTTGAAACAGCACTGGGTACTCATCGCCGGCTCGCTGGCCGGCGTGTATCTGGTGCTGCATTACGTCGGTGGGTCATCGGCCGCTGCCACCAGTACGAATCCGACGGCGGCAATTACCGCCGCCAACACCGCAGCCGCTGCTTCGAATGCGCAAACAGCGCTCGCTTCACAACAGCTGTCCGATCAATCCCTGGCCGCCTCTCAAGCAAACCAAGTGGCGAACACCCAGGCCATTGGCCAGAGCATCGGGCAGATCGGACAGGCCATTGGCACGGTCATTGCCGCGCAATCGGTCATTCCTGCCCAGGCGATCAACGCGGCCAGCGTCAACAATCAAACGGCCCTGGTGTCTGCCGCCCAGGTGGCCGCGTCCGGTATCGGCGCCCTGCCGTCCTCGCTTCAGGCGGCAACCTCCCTGGTCACGGCCAGCTATACGCCCCTGGCCGTGTACGGACAGACCCTGATTGGCCTCAATGACCACATTGGCTCCCTGGGCGAAGCGGCCGTGAACGCGGTGGGTCAGTCGGTATCGTCCTCAGCCAACAGCGCAGCCACGTCCGCCGCCGCATCCGCCCAGGCGAACGCGGCTGCGTCGGCAGCGGCGGCCGGCGCCGTATCCAGTGTGGCGAAAGCAGCGGTGGTCGCATGACGTCTTTCACTTTCGAGGATTGTCACTCGTGAACGACAAGGAATACACCAAGCTCGCTTTCATCGCCCTGGGGCTCCTGCTGCTGTGGTGGTTGTGGCGGCGTCGCCAAGCCGCCCAGGCGGCGAGCACCCAGGCCCAGGCGCCGACCACGACCACGGGCGACCCGGAACAGGACGTTTTCACGAACGGCCCCGCACCCATTGGTTCCCTGGGTGACCTCAACGTGAACATCAATAATCAAGGGTTGGGTTATTTGAGCAATCAATATATCCCGCTGTTTGGTTTCGTGGGTATGGCGCAGGGAGTCGCCTATCAATGACCGCGAACGGGGGCGCGTCTATGGTGGTGTCGTCGCAGACATCTGCTACCCAACAGCAGGCGTATGCGGCGCAAGTGGCGTACAACATGCAAAACAATTTGCCCGTGGATTTACATGCGACCCCGGGCGATGCGGCATCTAATACCATCGTGGATAGCATCATGAGTCAGGCGCAGGTTATCGCCATGACCCCGCAAACCGCGCCGACCGTCGCCACGCAAGTGGCCGCCAGCACGACCGGCAGCAATCCCGCTGGCATGCCCTCCAATGTGGTAGGCAGCATTGCCGATGGTCAATGGACGCCCAATCCGAATAATCCGCTACAGAAAGCACAAGTGGGTTCGGGCGCAGCCGTATCATCGGCCATCAAAAGTGCCGCCTCCCCTGTTACATCATGGATTCAGGACCACGCGGGTAACTACGGTCTTGTGATCCTGGGCGCCCTTTTGGTGCTGGGTGCCCTCTTGATTTCACAGCGCAAAAACATTGAGACTATCGTCACGACGGCAGGCAAGGCGGCGGCGATAGCGGCATGAATAGCACAGAGATTTTCGAGACGATAAAAATCGTGGGCGAATTTGCCATGATTCCGCTACTTGGTATGATTTACTCAGTACAAGGGCGCCTCTCAAAAATTGAGGGGCAATTTTCCGCGTTGTATGAACTCCTTAAGACCAAAGGGACCAAAGCATGAATACTGCGCTCTATCATCTCATCATCTTTCTAGCATGTCTGATATTCCTTGGCGTGCTCATCGTCACTGGCCATGACAACTCGCCCCTGCTGACGCAAATCCTTTCCGGCGCCATCGGCGGCACCGGTGCCGCGTCCATCGGCCCCGCCCTGGCTGCATTCTTTCGTGGCCCGCAAGACCCGACCGCAACGGCCCCGGTGGTGCGGCAGGGTGGTTTCACGTCGATGCGATTCCTGGCGTTTCTCCTGGCCGCTGCCCTCACGGCGGTCCTGGGCGCGTGCGCATCCCTGAGTGGCACCACATCGGCCGGTAATGCGCAAACGGTCGCCACCACCTGCGCCACGGCTGCCGCTGCCGTCAAATCGCTCACCGTCGTGAAACAGGCCGGCTATCTCACCGCCGCCGATACCAGCGCCGTCAATACCGCCATGGCCGTCGTCTCGCCCGTGTGCAACGCGCCGATTCAGCCCATCTACACGGACGCGCTCGTGGTTTCCCTGGGCGCCGCTGCCGTGCAACTGGCCACGCTGGAGAGCAAATACCATGCCACTGGAACCGGGCCGTGATTTTCACACGGTGGCGCGCAATGCTGCCGTGGAACAAAAGCACGGCCGTACCCGCCGACAAGCCTATGCCATTGCCTTTGCTTACGCCCGACGACACCCCGACCGCAGGAAACCCGCTCATGACCACCCCTCAGCAAATCATCGTTGACGCCTCCGCCCTGGCCTCCCTGGTGCAGATCGGCGCGCAACTCGTGCAGGAAATCGAAAGCATCCGCGCCGCCAACCCGGACGCGTGGGCCGTCGTCTCTCAGGACTACGCCAGCGCCACGGCCGCGTGGGAAGCCGCGAATGCGACCACCGTCGCCCAGGTGCAACCCGCCACCGCGCCGGCCCTGGCCGTTGAATTGGCTCAGGTCATCGCCTCGTCGGCCGGCCACTTCAACGATGCACGCAACAGTGGTGCCGCCCCCGTGGCACCCGCCCCCGCCGTTGATGGCGCCGGCCTGACCACGGCGCCCGCCCCGGCGCCGGCCGCTGTCACTGTCTCTCCCAGCGATGGTGTGCAGTACACTCCGCCCTTGTGAGGCTTGGTCAACCGTGCTAGGGTAGTTACGCCTGCCACGGCATTGCGAAGTGAGAGAGGAACCCCGTCAGAAATGGCGGGGTTTCTTTTTTATATCATCATCGAAAGCGCGAACCATTTAGCGTTGTTTTCTCTCACTCTTTTTACTTGCTCGCTTTCGAGATAGAGCCTTTGAATGTCCATGAAATCGAACTTTCGCGTGGCCTTTTGATACACAAGACCCTTGCGCGGAACACGTTGTTTTAATGTGCGATATTTCATTGCCCTAGCCTCCTTTGCATATCTTCAGCGGACCATGCCCCATCCATGCACCACCCCGACCCCTTGCGATGCGGGAAGTAGTAGCCGCTGCACCGGCAGACATTGGCACAAGGCAAACGACCGGGGCGCGCCAGTGACTTGACGCGGCCGGTGCAGTTTTTGCGGTGGCAGGGGCATTTCATATCCGGGTCAGGTGGCGTTTCTTGCCGTTCAATTCTTTGGCCTTGCGCGCGGCATCCTCTTTGTACAAGAACGTCTCGACGGGAATGTCTTGCGCGTCCACGACGGCAAATTTGATGGGTTTCTTTCCCATGGCGGCGCTGCCGTAGATGGGTTTTACGCGATACGTCATTTTCTCACTCATGGCTTGGTCCTTTTATCTCGCACGATTCGGCCTCCGAAAACGCTGCGAAGAACGCCGCAGTAACCAAGATCAAGGCGCAATGCCCTCCTTCCCTCTGGATAGATGACTCGAAAACTGCCCGAACGGATCAAGCCACCATCTGACCCAATTACCCACGCGAAGATGCGCCACATTGTGTTCACTCGCCTTCCCCTTGGCCTAGCAGATAATCAAGGTTGTCGTATATAAGCGCGCGATCTTCTGGCGACGGTGTTTGCTGCGCCTTCATAAGCGCTGACGCGAAGGTATCTTCCCCTTGGCCTAGCGCGGCTTGGAGGGCGGCGCGGCATTCATATATATTCATATAAACGGCACACGCTAAAGGAAGCGCATTTTTTAGTCGAGCGATCATCGCGTCATCTACCTCCACGCGCTTATAAAGCGCAATTACCTGCCTTCCTTGCTCAAGGCAAACTTTTGCAACATCCGCACAGTCTTCTGGCAATAACTGAATGCGCCCGTCAGAGTGAGTGACCTCAAATGCTCGCGGCTCAGAAAATAAAGGTGACGTCGCGTGATCGACATCCCATTTCGCAGAATCCACCAAATACCCGTCACCGCGTTTTTCGCGGGCATGACACTCCACGCGCTTGGCGGTGGCGAGGATGGCTGAGAGATCGTTCGCACAATCCCAAAGTGTGGATGCCTGCCACTGTTCTTCGCTAGAACAATCGGTGTTGTTTTTCCAGTCTCCCTCTTTATTCCACTTCTCCACCAACGCCTTCAACTGATCTTCCGAAATGATGAGGTTCATTTTAATGGGCTCCAAAAAAGGACCATAACCACACAAGGCC
>Ga0207853_1000169_pt1 | contig 15161 bp, 9 predicted proteins | sample LuqExpMetagenom6_FD_187764 | JGI IMG/M metagenome (GOLD analysis project Ga0207853, IMG submission 187764) | Tropical forest soil microbial communities from Luquillo Experimental Forest, Puerto Rico - Sample 6 (SPAdes) | ecosystem: Environmental > Terrestrial > Soil > Tropical forest ...
CGATCAAGCCGATCCAGACGCCGGCCTGGGCCGAATGCCAGGACGACCTGATGCGCCACGCCGAGCATGCCGGCATCCCGCGCGACACGCCCTGGTACAAGCTCACGGCCGAGCAGAAGGCCTGGGTGATCGACGGCACGCCCGGGTACAAGGACGGCAACTGGAACAAGCAGTGGTACGGCATGAAGCGCTTTTTCCAGTACCTGGAAAGCAAGGCCTACAAGATGCACATCCGCGTGCTGCTGTCCAAGTACCGCAGCTACACGCCGTGCGAAACCTGCGGCGGCGCGCGACTCAAGCTCGAAAGCCTGCTGTGGCGGCTGGGCACCAAGGACGACGCGGATGCGGCCATCGCGCCTGCGCGTCGCTTCATGCCGGTGGGTGTGGATTGGACGCGCGAGCAGCTGGAAGCGATGCCGGGCCTGTGCCTGCACGACCTGATGCTGATGCCGATCGACAAGCTGCGTCGCTTCTTCGATCGCGTCGAACCCCATGAGGAAGCCGCCCACGCCGGCGCCGGCGACCTGCAGGCGCTCAAGCTGCTGTTCGAGGAGATCAACACCCGGTTGAAGTACCTGGTGGACGTCGGCATCGGCTACCTCACGCTGGACCGGCAGAGCCGCACGTTGTCCGGCGGCGAGGTGCAGCGCATCAACCTGACCACCGCGCTCGGCACTTCGCTGGTGAATACGCTGTTCGTGCTGGACGAACCCAGCATCGGCCTGCACCCGCGCGACATGAGCCGCATCACCGAAGCGATGATGCGCCTGCGCGATGCCGGCAACACCCTGGTGGTGGTGGAGCACGACCCGGCGGTGATGATCGCGGCTGACCGCATCATCGACATGGGTCCCGGCCCGGGCGAGCGCGGCGGGCAGATCGTGTTCGACGGCACCACGCAGGCGCTGCGCCAGGCCGACACGTTGACCGGCGCCTACCTCGGCGCGCGCAAGCACGTGGGCATGGGCTTCAAGCGCGCGGTGACCGAGGCGACGCCGCGGCTGATCCTGGAAGGCGCGCGCCAGCACAACCTCAAGAACATCGCGGTCGAGTTTCCGTTGCAGCGCCTGGTGTGCGTCACCGGCGTGTCGGGCTCGGGCAAGTCCAGCCTGATCCAGGATGTGCTGGCGCCGGCATTGATGCGGCACTTCGGCAAGGCGACGGACACACCGGGCGCGCACGACCGCCTGCTCGGAGCCGACCACCTCCGCGACGTGGTGTTCGTGGACCAGTCGCCGATCGGCAAGACCGCGCGCTCCAATCCGGTCAGCTACGTGGGTGCCTGGGACGCGATTCGCGAGATCTTCGCCAACGCGCCGCTGGCGAAACAGCGCGGCTACACCGCGGCCAAGTTCTCCTTCAATTCCGGCGACGGCCGCTGCCCGACCTGCGGCGGCTCGGGCTTCGAGCACGTGGAGATGCAGTTCCTCTCCGACGTATACCTGCGCTGTCCGGACTGCGACGGCAAGCGCTATCGGCCGGAGATCCTCGAGGTCACGATCGAGCGGCAGGCCCGGGTGATGAACGTCGCCGATGTGCTCGAGCTCACCGTGAGCGAAGCGGCCGCCTTGTTCGCGAACGACCGTGACGTGATCCGCGCGCTGCAGCCGATCGCCGATGTCGGGCTGGAGTACGTGAAGCTGGGCCAGCCGGTGCCCACGCTGTCCGGCGGCGAGTCGCAGCGGCTGAAGCTGGCCGGCTTCCTGGCGCAGGCGGCGAAGACCGGCTCGGCCTCGCGCCAGGGCCTGGCCACCAAGGGTGTGCTGTTCCTGTTCGACGAGCCGACCACCGGTCTGCACTTCGACGACATCGCCAAGCTGATGCGTGCGCTGCGCAAGCTGCTGGAAGGTGGCAACTCGATCGTCGTGATCGAACACAACCTGGATGTGATTCGTGCAGCCGACTGGCTGATCGACCTGGGGCCGGAGGGCGGCGATGCCGGCGGCCTGCTGGTGGCCGAAGGTCCGCCGGAGGAGGTGCGCCGGCATCCGAGTTCGCACACGGCCAAGGCATTGCGCGAGTACGACGTCACCCTGGGCAGCGCAGAAGAAGCGGTGGCCACTTACTCATCCAACAAATTGGAATCTGACCCCCATTCGGGTGTTTCGAGTGCCAATTCGAGCATCCAGATCGTCAATGCCCGCGAGCACAACCTGAAGTCGCTGTCGGTCAACGTGCCGCATAACCGCTTCAGCGTGATCACCGGGGTGTCGGGGTCGGGCAAGTCGACGCTGGCGTTCGACATCCTGTTCAACGAAGGGCAGCGGCGCTATCTGGAATCGCTCAACGCCTATGCGCGCAGCATCGTGCAGCCGGCCGGGCGGCCGGAGGTCGATGCGGTGTACGGCATTCCGCCCACGGTGGCGATCGAGCAGCGGCTGTCGCGCGGCGGGCGCAAGTCCACGGTCGGCACCACCACCGAGGTCTGGCACTTCCTGCGCCTGCTGTACGTCAAGCTCGGCATCCAGCATTGCGTGCACGACGGCACGCCGGTGCGGCCGCAGACGCCCGACAGCATTGCCGCCCAGCTGATGCGCAAGTACAAGGGCCAGCACATCGGCCTGCTGGCGCCGCTGGTGGTCAACCGCAAGGGCGTGTACACCGAGCTGGCCGAGTGGGCGCGGCCGCGCGGCTACACGCATCTGCGGGTCGACGGCAACTTCCTGCCGACCACGGGCTTTCCACGCATCGATCGCTTCAAGGAGCACACGATCGAACTGCCGGTGTGCGACCTCGACGTCACGCCCGCCAACGAGGAGTTGCTGCGCGAGAAGCTCGCCGAAGCGCTGGAGCACGGCAAGGGCGTGCTGCATGTGCTGGCGCCGCTGGATGGCCTGCGCGGGGCGATGCTCGACGGCGTGGGCCAGCATCACCACATCGGCAAGGTCGAGGTGTTCTCCACCAAGCGCGCCTGCCCCGAATGCGGCACCAGCTACCCGGAGCTCGATCCGCGCCTGTTCTCCTACAACAGCAAACACGGCTGGTGCCCCGATTGCGTGGGCACCGGCGTCAAGCTCACGCGCGAGCAGCGCAAAGCCTACGACGACACGATCCAGAACGCCGACGACAAGGGCCGTGAACAGACCTTCGCCGAGCCGGAGGTGGAGGACGTCGGCGATGAAGCCTGCCCCTCGTGCCTGGGCACGCGCCTCAACCCGCAGGCGCGCCACGTGAAGTTCGACAGCACCGGTATCGCCGAGATCGCCGCGCTGTCGGTGGTGGATGTGCGCCGCTGGATCGAAGGCCTGCAGGCGCGCGGCGCGCTGAGCGAGCGCGAGCAGGGCATCGCGCGTGACCTGATCCCGGAAATCCGCAGCCGCCTGGAATTCCTGGCGGAAGTGGGCCTGGGCTATCTCACGCTGGACCGCGGCGCGCCCACGCTGTCGGGTGGTGAAGCGCAGCGCATTCGCCTGGCCGCGCAGCTCGGCTCCAACCTGCAGGGCGTTTGCTACGTGCTGGACGAGCCGACCATCGGCCTACATGCGCGCGACAACCAGATCCTGCTCGATGCCTTGCACAAGCTCGGCGGCAAGGGCAACACGCTGGTGGTGGTGGAGCACGACGAAGACACCATCCGCCGCGCCGACCACATCATCGACATCGGCCCCAGCGCGGGCAAGCGCGGTGGGCGGGTGGTGGCGCAGGGCAGTGCGAGCGAGATTTCGGCGGTGGCGGAATCGGTGACCGGGCGCTATCTGCTGCATGCGATGAAGCATCCGGTGAAGCCGCGGCGCGGCGTGTTGCTCAACGGCGCGCCCCTCACCCCAACCCTCTCCCCAGAGGGGAGAGGGAGCAACCCCGGCCCCAGAGGAAGCGCAGAACTCCCTCTCCCGCTTGCGGGAGAGGGCGGGGGTGAGGGTTCTCTTCAACTCCGCGGCGCCAACCTGCACAACCTGCAAGACATCGACCTCGACATCCCCCTGCGCCGCCTGGTCGCCGTCACGGGCGTCTCCGGCTCCGGCAAGTCCACGCTCGCGCGCGACGTGCTGCTGGCCAACGTGCAGGCGGCGGTGCAACAGCGCGCCACCAAGGCCGGCCGCGATGCCGACGCGCGCGGCAAGCGCCCGAGCTGGGTCGGCTGCAAGGACCTCGACGGCTACCAGGTGATCGACCGCGTACTGGAAGTCGACCAGACACCCATCGGCAAGACGCCGCGCTCCTGCCCGGCCACCTACATCGGCTTCTGGGACACCATTCGCAAGCTGTTCGCCGACACGCTGGAAGCCAAGGCGCGTGGCTACGGCCCGGGGCGCTTCTCGTTCAACACCGGCGAAGGCCGCTGCCCGACCTGCGAAGGCCAGGGCGTGCGCACCATCGCGATGAGCTTCCTGCCCGATGTGAAGGTGCCCTGCGAGTCCTGCCACGGCGCGCGCTTCAATCCGGAAACGCTGGCGGTCACCTGGCGCGGCAAGAGCATCGGCGACGTGCTGCAGATGGAGGTGGACGAGGCGGTGGAATTCTTCGCCAGCATGCCGGCCATCAGCCATCCGCTGCAATTGCTCAAGGACGTGGGGCTGGGCTACCTGACGCTGGGCCAGCCGTCGCCGACGCTCTCAGGTGGCGAGGCGCAGCGTATCAAGCTGGTGACCGAGCTGTCCAAGGTGCGCGACGACATCACGCGGCGCGGCCAGAAGACGCCGCACACGCTCTACGTGCTGGACGAGCCCACGGTCGGCCTGCACATGGCCGACGTGGAAAAGCTCGCACGCGTGCTTCACCGGCTGGTGGACGGCGGCCATTCCGTGATCGTGATTGAGCACGACCTGGACATCATTGCCGAGGCCGACTGGGTGGTGGACCTGGGCCCCGAAGGCGGCAGCGCCGGCGGCCGCGTCGTAGCGGCGGCGCCACCCGAGCAACTGGTGGCCCAGGGCACGCACACCGGTCGCGCATTGGCGCCGGTGCTGGCGCGCACCTGAATCGGCGAACGCCAACGCGAGCCCACCGTGGCCGGTGCGGTCGCGCCGGGGTACTTGTTTACCAGTGGTAGCCGACGGTCAGCGTGAGGCCGTCGGCGTGCGTGTTGCTCTGGTTCGAATAGCGCATCCAGTCTATGCCCGCGTACCACTGCGGCGTGAAGCGGTAATTGGCGCCGACCCCCCAGGCCAGGTCATCGCGCGTTTCCGTGCGGTCGAGGAAGCCCGTACTCGTCGCCTTGAACTTGCTGTGGTTCCAGCCGATGCGGCCGAACACTTCGGCCTGCTGGTTGATGTCGTATTTCGGCTTGAGCCAGATGCCGAACATGTAGTCCATGCTGCCGGTGACGTTCGTCGGAACGCCATTGATGGCCAGGTTCTTGGTGTTGTCCCGCACGCCCCAGGCGCCCATGCCCTCGACCGCAAAGAATGGATGGAAGTCGTAGCCGATGATGCCGCGCAGCGCGTCCGGCCGCGTGCTGGTGCCGAAAGCATCGACCTTGAGGAAGGTGTATCCGAGCTCGCCGTACAAGTTGCGCGCTGACATCGGCGGCATGGTCGATTGCTGGGCCTGGGCGGTTCCCAGCAGGAGAAGTGCGGCAGACGCCGCGAGCGCGATGCGTTTCATCAGTGAGATCCTGTTCAGCTTGGTGATGTGTCCTCAGATGACTCCACGGAGTCCGGCCCCTCGACCCGGTCATCGGCGTGGAGCTAGGCCTATCGTCCGGGCACGGGTCGCCGCCCGTTCTGGCTGACCGTGTGTCAATTGCAACCAGGCTGGCAAAACGTGGCGAAATAGCCGCACCAAGCGTTAGCCCGCGATGAGTCGCCTCGGTGACGTTCCGCAGGGGCACTCCCGATGCGACGCATTGCACGAGACGTTCCAATGCGTTTCGTCGCCCACACAGAGAGAGGAGAGAAAACCATGCGCCGCCGCCACCTTGTCCAGCTTGCCGCCGCAAGCCTCGCCGCACCATCCCTGTCCGCGTTCGCCCAAGCCTTTCCAGCGAAGCCGATCAAATTGCAGATCGCATTTCCTGCGGGCGGGCCGACCGACATCACCATGCGCTCGCTGGCGGAGAACGCCGCCAAGGTGCTGGGCCAGCCCGTGGTGATCGAGAACAAGCCCGGCGCTGGCGGCACCTTGCCGGCGCAGATGCTGCAGACGGCGCCGGCCGACGGCTACACGCTGGCGCAGATTCCGTTGGGCGTGTTCCGCCTGCCGTACACCACCAAGATCAACTGGGACCCGGTCAAGGACATCACCTACGTGATCAACGTGACCGGCTACGCCTTCGGCATCGCGGTGCCGGCCGACGGCCCGATCAAGAGCTGGAATGACTTCGTGGCCTACGCCAAGGCCAACCCCGGCAAGCTCAGTTACGGGTCCACGGGCACACTGACCAGCCCGCACCTCACCACCGAGCTGGTCGCGCAGAAGCTCGGCCTGCAGCTGAATCACATTCCCTACAAGGGCAGCGCCGAGCTGTCGCAAGCCATTCTCGGCGGCCACATCATGGCCGCCGCCGACTCCACCGGCTTCGCGCCGCTGGTCGAATCCGGCAAGCTGCGCGTGCTCAACACCTGGGGCGAGCAGCGGCTGGCGAAGTTCCCCGACGCGCCCACGCTCAAGGAACTCGGCATCGACATCGTGCAGAACTCGCCGTTCGGCATCGGCGCGCCGCGCGGCACGCCGCCCGACGTAGTGAAGCGGCTGCACGATGCCTTCAAGAAGGCGATGGAAGACCCGAGCTACGTGCAGGCGCTGGCGCGCTACGACATGCTGCCGATCTACATGGACTCGGCGCAGTACGCGCGCTTCGCGCAGGAGACGTTCCAGCGCGAGAAAGCGCTGGTGGAAAAGCTGGGGCTGGTGGCCAACCGCTAAACAGGAGACCGACATGCCGTCACGGATCCATCTGCGCCGCTGGCTCGTGCTCGGCGCCTTGTCGACGGTGCTGGCGGCCGGCTTGAGCGCGAACGCGCTCGCGCAGCCGGCCCCCAAGCGGACCGAACTCGGCGGCCGGCCCGAGTCGATCCTCTGGGTGGGCAACAGCTTCTTCTATTACAACAACAGCATGCACGGCCACTTCGGCCAGCTCGCCTCGTCGCTGAATGAGAAGCCGGCGCTGCGCAGCACCTCGGTCACCATCAGCGGCTCCGGTCTGGACTGGCACGACATGGAGTCGCTGGTGCGGCCGAACGGACTGGGCCGTTACTCCTTCATCGGCGACAACGAAATCCGCTTCAACCCGCCGGGCCGCCAATACGACACGGTCGTGATGATGGACTGCAGCCAGTGCCCGGTCCATCCGCAATTGCAGCAGGCCTTCCATGAGACAGTGCGCAAGGACGCGGAGATCCTGCGCAAGCACGGCATCCGGCCGGTGCTGTTCATGTCCTGGGCCTACAAGGACAAGCCCGAGATGACGCAGCCGCTGGCCGACCAGTACACCCGAGCCGGCAACGACAACGATGCGCTGGTGATTCCTGCGGGTCTGGCCTTTGCCAAGGCAATCGCGCGCAAGCCCGATCTGGAGCTCTATCAACCGGACAAGCGGCATCCCAGCCTGGCCGGCACCTATCTGGCTACTTGCACGGTCTATGCGACGCTGCTGCGCAAGAGCCCGGTGGGCGCGAAATACACGGCGGGGCTGAGCCCGGAAGCCGCCGCGTTGCTGCAGCAGACCGCGTGGGACACGGTGCAGGACTACTTCGCCGCGAAGTGATCGGCGTTGCGGCGCGGCTCAGGCTCGGGCGCGCGCGGCCAGCACCGCGCGGGCTACTTCGGCGAAGCCCGCGCCGCGCTCGCTGGACGTGATGTAGCGCGGCGGATGCGACAGCTGCGCTTCGAAGCGGCGGATGTTGGCCACGCCCACGCTGTGCGGGAAGTGCTCGAACATCAGCACGTCGTTGGTCGAGTCGCCGACGTAGATCCAGTCGGCGAGCTCGGCGTCGAGCGCACGGTCGAACAGTTCGCGCACGATCCAGCGTGCGCCCGAGAACTTGTTGTGCTCGCCGTACCAGCCGTTGATGTGGATGGAGCTGACCGTGGCGGTCATGCCTTCCGCCTGCATCAGCTGGACCACCTGCGCGATCTGCGGCGCGCCCAGGTGGCTGAACTCGCTGTGGTCGATGGCGATGTCGGTTTCGCGCCCGGCGCTGTCGCGCGCCAGCGTCGCGCCCGGCACTTCCGCCAGCACGCACTGCGCCACCCGCTGCATGCGTTCGAAGTTGGCGGCGCGCTCCAGCGGGTGCTGCTGATAGCGCTTGGCCAGGCCGCTGCCCTGGCGTAGCACGGCAACTGCGCCGTTCTCGGCCACGATCGCATCGACGGGCCAGTCGCGCGCGAACGGCTCGCTCCATCCAACCGGCCGGCCGGTGATGGGAATGACGTGGATACCCGCGGCGCGCAGCGCGCCCAGGGCTTCCAGCGCGTCGGCGGTGATCGCGCCTTCCGTGGTCAGCGTGTCGTCGATGTCGGTGAAGACGCCGCGGATCGCCAGGCCGGAGAAAGCGGAAGGCGCGAGCGGAATCACCTGAGGCGCAAGCCCGTCACCAGCTTGCCGCCCACGGGCGCCGACGACGGCGTCGACATGGCCGGGCCGCGCCAGGCGAGCAGCCCCGACACGGCCTGGCTGGGACAGCTGCCGTTCTGCATGTGGTACAGGGCGGTGGACAGAAGGCGCTCGGACGAGCTGCCCAGCGCGTTGTCGAAGTCGTCAGCCACCGCGCAGGTGGGGGCGAAGCCGTTGGCGTAGTCGCCGAAGCCCTTGTCGTTCACGCCCTGGAATTCGATCGGGTAGTAGGAGTAGCCGCAGTTGTCGGTGCGGCTGAAGCCGTAGGGCTTGCCGCAGGTGGTGTTGCCGATGATGACCACATCGACACCTACCCCCCGCAGGCTGTTGATCACGGATTCGCTGGCCGAACAGGTGCCGTCGGTGGTGAGGATGTACACGCGCGGCAGATTGAGGCGCGGCAGGACTGCACCGGTGGCGTAGGCCTGCTCACCGTACTGCACTTGGCCGGAGAAGCGGTAGGTGGAATCCGCGGTCTCGGCGGCGCGCTTGTCATTGAAGCGCAGCTGTTCGAACACCTTGCCGTCGGCGCCGCTGCCAGTGACCATCGAGGCCAGCGACAGCGCGGTGTACAGATAGCCGCCGCCGTTGTAGCGCATGTCGAGCACCAGGTTCTGCGCGCCGGCCGCCTTGGCATTGCCCAGTGCGGTGATCAGCTTGTCCTGCGCGCCTTTGGTGTGGGCGTTGAACAGCAGGTACCACGTGCGCGGATCGGTGGTCGTTGCCGTCGACTTGGGCACCGGGTCTTCCTGGATCTCCGCGGTGGTCAGGCTCACCGTGCGCGTCGCCGCGCTGGGACTGGAGCGGTACACGAAGCTGATGCTGGTCGCCGCGTTGGGATACCAGCGGGCGTCGCTCGGCGCGCTCACCAGTTCGCCGCCGCGCGCCAGGCCAGCCGCCTCGGCGGGCGAGCCGGCGTCGACGAAGCCGACGCGGGTACGGCCCTGGCTGTCGGTTTCCCAGCGCACGCCATAGCCCAGGTTGGCGCCGGTTTCGAGGCTGTCCGCGTCGCTGCTCTTGACGATGAAGCTGAAGCGGTCCTTGAGTTGTCCCCAGCTGTCCTTTTGCGGGGTGAGCAGGCTGTAGAAGTAGGCGGGCACCGTGTTGAACAGGGAGGCATCCAGCGCCGGCATTTCCGAATACCAGAGGTAGACCTCGTTCAGATAGGCCCGCGTGAACTGCTTTTCGCCTTCGAGCGTGCAGATTCCCGCATAGCTCTGGGAAGAAGCTGTCGATGCGGCCGAAGAGGACGCCGCAGTGGTGGTGTCTGTGTTGGCTGCGCAGGTTTGGGCGCTGCCGGCAACGCATTGGCCAGGGTTGCCGCCTCCGCCGCCGCAAGAGGCGAGCAAGACGATGAACGCGGCGGCAATTGCGGCACGAGTGCCGGCTTTCAACAAAGAACGCATACCCCTCCCGGATAACGTGGCTGAGAAATCAGATTTGTAACTGACTCTCAGCATACCTAACTTGGCTGACCCTCAGCCGTTAGGGTGCCACCGCGGTGTCTCTGTTGGCTGCGCAGGTTTCCGGGCTACCGGAAAGGCATTGGCCAGGGTTGCCGCCGCCACCGCCGCACGAGGCGAGCAGGGCAATGAAAGTGGCGGCCATGGCAGCAAGAGCGGCAGTTTTCAGCAAAGAACGCATAGCCCTCCCGAGGAACGTGAGTGGGTCAGACTTGGCTGACTCTCAGCATAACCTGCCTGATCCTCAGCCATTGGCACGTTGCAAGCTCAAGCCCGCGTGCTCGCGCAGCGGATGGAAGTGGATCTTGGGAAAGCGCTCCTGCGCCAGTCGCACGTCATAGGGCGAGGTGCACAGGAAGGCGAGCGCGTCGGCCGCGTCGTAGGCCAGGCGCTGCGGATAGGCATCGGTGAAGGACTTCAGCTCAGCCACCGAGTCCGCGGTGATCCAGCGCGCCCCGGTGTACTGGCAGCTCTCCAGCCGGACGTCGGCGTCGTACTCGGCCTTGAGGCGATGCTGCACCACTTCGAACTGGAGCTGGCCCACGGCGCCCAGCAGCATCGGACCGCCGATTTCCGGCCGGAACACCTGGATCGCGCCTTCCTCGCCGAGCTGGGCCAGGCCCTGCTGCAACTGCTTGGTGCGCAGCGGGTTCTTCAGGATGACGGTCTGGAACAGCTCCGGCGCGAAGAACGGCAGGCCGGTGAACTGCAGGCTGGCGCCATCGGTGATGGTGTCGCCCAGCTGCACGCCGCCGTGCGTGGTGAAGCCGATGATGTCGCCGGCGAAGGCTTCGTCCACCGCCTCGCGCCGCTGCGAGAGGAAGGTCACCACCGAGGTCGGCCGCAGCTCCTTGCTGGTGCGCTGCACCTTGAGCTTCATGCCGGGCGTGTACTTGCCCGAGGCCATGCGCACGAAGGCGATGCGGTCGCGGTGCGAAGGATCCATGTTGGCCTGCACCTTGAACACCACCCCGGCGAAATTGGGATCCTCGGGGTTGACGCTCTTCTCGACCACCTGCCGGTTCACCGACAGATGGCTGGTGCGAGGGCGCGGCGAGGGCGCCAGGTCGACCAGTGCCTCCAGCACTTCCATCACGCCGAAGTTGTTCACGCCCGAGCCGAAGAACACCGGCGTCTGTTTCCCGGCCAGGAAGGCCTCGTGGTCCCACTCGGGCGAGGCGCCGATCGCCAGCTCCATGCTTTGCTCGGCGGTCTCGAATTCGTGGCCGAAACGCTGCATCAGCGTGTCGCGCTGCGACAGCGGGATGGTCTCGAAGTCCTGCGGCAGCCGCTCGGAGCCAGCCTCGAACACGGTCATGGCCTGCGTGCGCAGGTTCATGATGCCGCCGAAGGTCTTGCCCTGGCCGACCGGCCAGGTCATGGGCACGCAGGGCATGCCGAGTTCGCGCTCGATCTCGTCGAGCAGCTCCAGCGGCTCGCGCACCTCGCGGTCCATCTTGTTGACGAAGGTGATGATCGGTGTGTCGCGCTGGCGGCAGACCTCGATCAGGCGCCGGGTCTGCGCTTCCACGCCGTTGGCCGCGTCGATCACCATCAGCGCCGAATCGACCGCGGTGAGCACACGGTAGGTGTCTTCGGAGAAGTCCTTGTGGCCGGGCGTGTCCAGCAGGTTGATCACGTGGTCGCGGTACAGCATCTGCATCACCGAGCTGGCCACCGAGATGCCGCGCTGCTTTTCGATCTCCATCCAGTCGGAGGTGGCGTGGCGTGAGGCCTTGCGCGCCTTCACCGAGCCGGCGATCTGGATCGCGCCGGAGAACAGCAACAGCTTTTCCGTCAGCGTGGTCTTACCCGCGTCGGGGTGGGAGATGATGGCGAAGGTTCGGCGGCGCCGGGTCTCTGCGGCGTAGGTCGTGGCAGACAAAGGGAACTCCGGAGGGGGACGGCGTCGCGGATGAGGCAGGGGCGACGCAAAACCCTATATTTTGCCGCGTGGAGCGGTACCCTCTGCCAATGACAACCAAAGTCCATATGGCTGAGCCACATCCGCCAGCCAATCCGGGCGGCAAGGACCTGCAACGCTGCGCCTGGGCGCGCGGCGACGCCCTGATGGCCCAGTACCACGATGAGGAGTGGGGCGTGCCGCAGCACGATGCCCGGCACTTGTGGGAGATGCTGGTGCTGGAGGGCTTCCAGGCTGGCCTGTCCTGGCGAACGATCCTCTACAAGCGTGAGGCCTTCCGCCAGGCCTTCGCCGGATTCGAGCCGGCCAAGGTGGCGCGGTTCGGCGACAAGCAGATCGAGCGTCTGCTGGCCGATCCCGGCATCATCCGCTCGCGCGCCAAGATCGAGGCGGCCATCGCCGCCGCCCGCATCTACTGCGAAATGCAGGAACGCGGCGAGGATTTCGCCGCGTTCTGCTGGTCATTCACCGATGGCCAGGTCCTCACCGGCGACGGCCGCCATGTGCCGGCCAGCACGCCGCAGTCGGAGGCGATCTCCAAGGAATTGCGGCGCCGCGGCTTCAAGTTCGTCGGCCCGGTGATCACCTACGCCTGGATGCAGGCGGTGGGCATCGTCAATGACCACGCCCAGGGCTGCTTCCGGCGATAAGCCGGAAGCAGCTTTCCCGCGCCTTTACGCCGGCTGTTCGGCGGCTGGCGCCACCTTCTTGCGGCTTTGCAGGATGAACGCGATCAGCTGCCAGGCGATGAACAGGCCGATCAGGCTCAGCAGGGTGCCGCTGATCGGGCGCGTGATGAAGGTCGAGAAGCTGCCGCGCGAAATCAGCAGGGCACGCCGGAAGTTCTCCTCCAGCATGGGGCCCAGGATGAAACCGAGCATTAGCGGCGAGGCATCGAGCTCCAGTCGCATCATCAGGTAACCCATGAGGCCGAAGCCGGCGGTGATGAAGATGTCGTCCAGGTTGTTGTTGACGCTGTAGGTGCCGATGCAGCAGAAGAACAGGATGCACGGGAACAGCACGTTGTACGGAATCTTGAACACCGACAGCCAGTAGCGCACCAGCGGCACGTTCAGCACCAGCAGGAAGACGTTGCCGATCCACATCGAGGCCACCAGGCCCCAGAACAGGTCGGGGTGGCCGGCGATCATGTTGGGGCCGGGCTGGATGCCCTTGATGATGAAGGCCGCCATCATCAGCGCCATCACCGCGTTCTCGGGAATGCCGATCGACATCAGCGGGATGAAGCTGGTGCGCGCGGCGGCTTCGTCGGCCGCGGCCTGGCCGGCCACGCCTTCGATGCAACCCGTGCCGATCTCGTCCTTGTACTTGCTGACCTTCTTGTCGATGGCGTAGGCGGCGAACTGCGCGATCACCGGGCCGCCGCCGGGCAGGATGCCCAGGAACGAGCCCACCGCGCTGCCCCGCAGGGCGCTGGGGATGATGCGCTTGAACTCGGGCCAGGTCGGCATCAGCTTGATCTTGCCGTTGAACGGCGAGCGCTCTTCGCGGTTGTCCAGGTTTTTGGTGATCTCGGCGATGCCGAAACAGCCCAGCGCGATGCTGACGATGCCAATGCCGTCGGCCAGGAAGGGCAGGTCCATGGTGAAACGCTGCACACCGCTGTTGACGTCGGTGCCTATTTGTCCGAGCAGCACGCCGATCAGGCACATCGCCATGCCGTTGAGCAGGCTGCCCGTGGTCACGAAGCTGACGCAGACGAAGCCCACCAGCATCAGCGCGCAATAGTCGGCCGGGCCGAACAGGAAGGCCACTTCGCCCAGCACCGGCGCCAGCCAGGCCAGCACCACGATCGCCACCGTGCCGCCGATGAAGCTGGAGACGCCGGCGGTGAACAGCGCCAGGCCGGTCTTGCCCTTGAGCGTCATCTGGTAGCCGTCGATGCAGGCCACGATGGAGCTGGCGTGCGGGATCTTCATCGTGATGGCGCTGACGCTGTCGCCGTATTGGGCGCCGTAGTAGATGCCCGCCAGCATGATCAGCGCGCCGCCGGTGGGAATGGAATAGGTCAGCGGCAGCAGCAGGCTGATGGTCGCCAACGGGCCCAGGCCGGGCAGCAGGCCAACAAGCGTCCCCACGGTGCAACCGAGGGCGCAGAACATCAGGTTCTGCAGGGTCAGGGCGTGTTCGAAACCGAACGCGAGGTTGTTCAGGACTTCCATGTCAGTACAGCGGCAGGCTCAGGCCGAGGCCTTTGCTGAAAACGAGGGCCATGGCCACCAGGCCGGCCGAGATCTTGAGATTGCGCTTCCAGGAATACGAGGTACCGGCCAGCGTGGAGAGGAACACCATCACGACGATGCCCGCGATCATGTTCACGAACAACGACACCAGCGCGAAGCTGCACAGGCTGCCGAGGATGATGGCGATGTTCTTCACGTGCACGTCCATCGGGACCCGTTCGACGAAGAAGGAGCGGATCACCGTGGCGATGCCGATCAGGAACAGCAGGGCGCTGACCACGGCCGGGAACAGCCCCGGGCCGGCCCGCGCGAAGTCGCCGATGGAGTAGTTTCTCGACGTCAGCCCAAAAGCCAGCGAGATCGCCACGAGGAACAGTCCTCTGGCCAGGTTTCGATCTTTCATGGGGTAATGCAATCGCGCAATCGCGGTCCGCGGAATGTTCCAGGCGGCGATGTTCCTGCCCGATCCCTGACTGGAGTCTGACTTCGGGGGTGGTGGGAATTACTTAGCCCGGGAGTCGGCCAGCGGCGGAAAGACGATTTCGCAGACCCAGCCCCGGCCGTGCGGGCCGCTGGTCAGCGCCATGCGGGCGTTCATCAGCCGCGCGTACTGCGCCACCAGGGCCAGGCCCAGTCCGGCGCCCTGTCCCAGCAGCTGCCCGGCTTCGCCCTGGGTGCCGCGCTCGGCCAGCGCCAGCTGCTGTTGGCGTGGTGCGCCGGGGCCGTTGTCCTGCACCGAAAGAACCGTCCCGTCGGCGTGCTGCGCCACGGCCACCGTGATCACCGGCTGGACGCCTTCGCTGCCCACGCCATACCGCAAGGCGTTGTCGAGCAGGTTGTTCAGGATGCCTTCCAGCAATGTCGGGTCGGCCATGACCCAGACCGGCGCGTCGATGCCGGTCGCGCCGAGGTCGACGCCGGCGTCGTCGGCGCGGCGCAGGAAGCGCAACACGGCGTCGCGCACGGCGGCGTCCAGCGCCGTGGGCTCGAGCGACAGGCGGCTTTCGGCTTCAGCCGCCAGGGCGACGGCGAGCAGCCGCTCGACCAGCGAGCTTGCGCGCGCCTCGCTGGCGGCG